>Ga0307512_10000404_pt1 | contig 62931 bp, 85 predicted proteins | sample 14_EM_MG_FD_200267 | JGI IMG/M metagenome (GOLD analysis project Ga0307512, IMG submission 200267) | Populus trichocarpa ectomycorrhiza microbial communities from riparian zone in the Pacific Northwest, United States - 14_EM | ecosystem: Host-associated > Plants > Roots > Unclassified | place... | reverse complement strand
CCGCCTCCCCGTCGTCGTCGGCGCAGATGTCGCCGTTCACGTACAGTACAAGACCGTGACGGGCGAGCGATCCGGCCTCGGATGAAGCCGCGTATCGATATGAGCCTAGCCCTAAGTACACCGAGTACATTAGCGACAGCAACCGTCACGAAAGCAGAAAAAGCAACAAGCTAGGCTGCGCCACCACCACCACCACCGACCCTGGACGGAATGACGGAGGAGATGGTCGCAATCTCGTTGAGCCCCGCGTCTCCTAGCAGGACGGCGTCCACGGCGGCATCCGCCTTCTGTTTGCGCTAGCTCCAGCAAAGAAGGGCCGCCTATCAAGCAAGAAGATGCGGGGGCGCAAGCGCTGGCACCGAGTATCAATGGTCACGGTCCACCGCTCTCTGCCACCACCACTTACGCAGGCGGGACAGCACAGGCGCCGTCCACACTCGCATCCGCGGCGGCCGAGGATCTTCAAGCAAAAGGAGGCCAAAAAAAAAAAGCCTATTCGGCGCTCTCTTTATTCTTCATTGGGCGACTTTGTCTGCAGATGGTCCGTTTAAGGAGAAGTACATAAATTGGCACACCACAAGAACAGGTAGGTTTCCTTCCAACGACGAAACCCCTCTTTTTTTTTTCTAGCTTCCTTTCCTCCGTTTGCACAAGTAACCATCACACACGTCCACCACTACTACCGGGTAATAACAGCTCGACGTTGTTGACGCCTCAAGTGACCGGGGATATCCTCGAGCTCGGCTGCCTGCTCAACGGGACGGCGGGGACCTTTTCCATCCCGAGCTAATGGAGATGCTGTCGGGGTCAAAGTTGCTCCTGAAGAGTCGCATATTCATCAATGCATGGGACTACTAGGCCGTGCAGGGCTAGGGCAAGCCACATTGCAGTACGTGATGCATTCAGGCCGAAAGAGCCCCGTGCAAGAGGAGTGCAAGGGGAAGCCGGTTTCTGTGCACGAGGTGAAAAGGCTGACTTCAAGGTCCTGTTAGTAAATACGCGCTTTGAGAAGTTTCTTGTGATTGCACTTGCCTTGTCTTGATTTCTCACCAATAATCTATGTACGTACGGCACGTATAGTGTCAATATTAATTGTTGTCCACAATCATGGCCGTATTGTCAACAAAAATTTGTGCTTGTCGATAACCGCAATCTGGCCATTTGCTGTCACTTCCCTATCAAATCCTCTTGACATTCCTGAAGACGTAAACAAGTAATGAGTACTGTACTGTACTGTACCAAAGTCCGTTTGTACTACAATTCGAGTCAACGAAAGTGGACAGTATTATTGTACTCGAGTGTCTCTAAGCCGGAAAGAGAGCCAGCACAGCACAACTAGAGACTAGATAGATGACAAGCATGCAAATAATAAAGTAAGACAATGATGGGCAAATAAAGCTGGGTATATGGGTCCTTTTGAGCCTGCCGATTCAACGTTCAATTAGGACGACACAATGACCTGACCAAGATCAGTGATGCAGTTGTATATGTCCGCGATGGCATTGGTCTGCCCATCGTCAACAGTTCCAGCCGGGTCAGCAATACCACCGGGGTAAGGAACCCCGGAAGATGGGCTCGCAGCTGGCGGAGGAGAGTACGCTTGGGACGTAGAAGTTGTACTGGTGGTCGAGACCTCACTGGACGTCTTAGAGGTGCTCGTGCTAGAGCTAGACGGGGGTGGGGGAGTAGAAGTCGTATGTGGAGTCGGGGAAGGGGAATCGTGGTGGGGTGTGGACGTGGTTTTCGGAGGGGTATATTTTGGAGTTGTCGTAGTCTGTTCTTTCTTGTCACCTGAATCACCACCACCACCACCACCACCGCCGCCGCCACCACCTAGGGACCACGAGCCTTGGATTACACCTGCATCTAGACTACCAGCCAATGCTCTGAAGAGACCTTCGGTTAAATCGATGCCACCGTAAGGACAGCCCATGCACTGCGGGGGGAGGGATAAGTGGAGAATTGTCAAAAAGACATACGAGACTCACCTGATCCACGATAACGGCAGGAACAGATTTGCCCTTAAACGTGATGGTGATTGACTTCCCACAGAACTCGGAAGTTCCTGGGGCACTACCGAATTGCTATGTGAGGGGATCTGGTCAAAACCGCGCAAAATACAGACGAAGGAAGAAGCGACTCACAGGGTGATTCAATGCGACGACCTAGGTGTGAGAGGGACATGAAGGTTGATACTATATATATATTACACTGATCACTCACGAAGTCATTTGAGCCATAATGTGCGCCACCACATGCTACCCTTTGGAGATGATGAGGCATAGAAAATGAGGGCGAAGCTGAAGGACGTACGGGCCCACGGTGATATCATAGTATGTCATACGCGCAGAAAAATCGCGTTTCGGAAGAACATCACCACGAGCGCGGAAAGCTACACCTGAATGATCACGGGCGTGGTTGCCATGGTGAGCGGCGAGAGCGTATAGAGGGAGCGAGATGGTTGTGAGGATGGTTGTAAAGGAGCGCATTGTGAGTGAAAGGACAGGAAGGGGGGAAGAGAACGACGAAGCCTGTTCCCAAGCGGAAAAAAAAGGGTAGGTAAAGCCCTGGGAGGGAGGAAAGCAGTCAGGTGTTGTAACTGAGACGACGTCGCTCACTTTATATTAACAGCGGCGCATGATCCTCCGTTCGGCAGCCGCATTTCCAATTCCCGGCGGAAAGCTCAACTCATCCACTACCCCGTTCGGGATCTCAACAGCTCCATTCAGCCTGTAAATGGCCGACAAATATTGTCATTTTCCGAACAACCAGAGATAACTCGAGTTAATGCACCAGGTTGGATGGCATCACAAGTGGTTGTTGTGAACGGACGGCAATCACGTAACAATGACGCGACGCAAATATAACCAAATAAAACACGCTCTCAAATTCGCGTCTCGCGTTGTGTCGTCTCCCTTGTCCAGTTCCCAACGAGTACACCATCAATGCTTTGTAGCCAATCCTCTTGTTCCCTTTGCATGTCTTCCCGAAGGCCTTTAACGCTCTTGGCCCTCCCGTTCCGCCTCTCATCAATGGCCTTCCACGAATTTCGTTTGCCATCTGCAGCCAACAAAGATCCATTCCACCGCCTAAACCCTGTGGGATGTCATCTAACCCTAAGTTATTTTCGGCTCCCTCCACATCCTCCATCGGTCCAATTGGCCTTTCTCTCCCGCTGGTTTGGGACATGAGCGACAGTCCTCCGCGTTGCTGGGTTCGCATTGGCATTCGACCAGCGTCTGAATGAAGACCATCATGCACCATTTCGACCTTCTTTCGCTTGCTATGACTTGCGCATCATCGTCCTTGCACACATTTCCGGCAAGTTCTCATGTCACAGAAAACCCTCGCTTCTTGGCACACATACAGATCCCCGTCATGTGCTGCCTCGGGACCCTTGTGCTCGGTCGCCTACCATCTTCCTTCACCCACAGAATTCCGTTCACCACGTGTATTCACCCGGGGAAGATGTGGCGACGGGCGACGAGGAAGGCGGTGCCGGAACGACGCGGGATCATATGTCGAAAGTTGAGTGGGCTGGGCATTGAGCACCAGAGATGCGTTCGCACCTATCTCGGACGCAGTATGCTCTATGAGCAAGCCCCGTACAAGGTTATGGAAAGTTGCTCATGCAGCCCAGGTCACGTACCGATCGCCTTTGTGCGATTCCACTCTCCTGGCGTCGCTCCACCTCTTCGTTTCTTGCGCCGGGCCTTTACGTTCCTCCATGCGTCGCATGCCAGTGGAAATACGCCAAGTTCTCCGGAACCAGACCTCCGTACTGGATGTGAAGTAGCCTGGGCTTCGGCCCTACCTGAGCGCTGCTCGACCCGGTGACATTTCTGTTGGATTTGCTCGCCGTAGGCCGCCTTGTCCCCTCTGCTCCGCTCCGCCGCAGGAGGCTGTTGCTGGGGGTCGAGGTCAGGGGCCTGGAAGCGTTGTAGAACGTTGCCTAATCCACATGGCTTCGTGGCGAACGGATAGCTGGATCCAAAGGCCATTCTTTGACCTGGCGGAATACGGGAGACGTACAGGGAAGCATGCAATCGGGATGTCGGAGGTCGCTCTACTGCAGTACCAGTTGGTGTATGAGGGAGACCTTGACTTGTAGGTGGCCCTGGACAGCGTGCGTCGGATGGCGGTGGTTCCCGAGGGAGGCTCTTGTGCCAGATCTTGTGTCCACCGTCGAGTATAGTCGCCCACCCTCAACTGCAATCCTATCCTACACAGATAGGCGCACTACGCCACTGCCGTGCAAGATCCCAGTCTCTCACCTTCTGCCTACTGGCTCGGATGCCTCTACTTCAGGCTGGCTTGAAACTGCCGCTGGTACACTTTTGCAATAACCTACACATCTCTATCCTTTATTATACAGTTCTTCTGCGACGACCCGTTTCCTCGAGCTGACCCGTGTTCATTGTGAACGTTCTCCCACTCCTATGGCAGTTGACAAATCTCCTCCGCCTTGTTCCGGTGTGGTACCAGTTGCTCGGTGAATCTGTCCCCAAAGTGACTACTCATCTGCATGTGGCCGCACTCCGATGCGTGCTCAAGCATCCCTGACTTGTGGTGCCCCGCGGGGTGCTACAAAGAGCTACGTGCTCGCCATCAGGGTTGTTCGAGCGCGTGTTGGTAGTCGCAACGGTCGCGTGCGGTGAGCATCGCTGGCAGCACGGATGAGAGCATCTGGGTTACTACCCCTTGAGAGGAGAGGAGAGTCATAGGATACACTGGGAGTTCGAATACGACGTGCGGTCCAGATCGGAGCGGAGAGCGGACCCTGTGTGCCGCTATGCTTGTGCATGCTGGCGAGAAGATCAATGGAGATGTGGTAGCGAGCGGAAGCGCGGCAAGAGTTCGCCAGGTCTGAGAGGATATGATACGGGCAGGTGGCCGTTGGTGGTCAGAAACGTGTGTGCCTTGCGCCGCATGGAGTATGTGAAGAGCAAGGGACTGGTGATTTCGCGGCGCGGTCGCAAGACTAGTGGTGTAGCGGGGGAAGTACAGCTTCGAAAGACGGGTTGGCTGTGCTGACGATGCCATAATTTTTTCCTCTTCTTCGCTTTCGTAGCGATTTCAACCCACCTTTACCAGCGGTACTATGGATGACAGGTGAAAGTTTTTTTTTCTCTCCTCTCTTCCGCCGTGATCTGATGTAATGCGAATACCGTGATGTAGACACTAAGCCGGACCTACACCATCAGAATTTCAAACCACGCGACGCGAATTTGATCATTTATCGCCGAGTTTGTGATGAGTCTGGGACCTGCTGGGCCTCTGGATGTATGATAAGTAGGACCAGTACTGGCTTGTCTCGTTCTGTGAAATAGAAGTCCCCTCTCGTCCCGGGAGGAAAAGTAAATAAAGGACATCATGTTGAGATTCACCAGTTACAACAACAATTGGAAGATCGAGTACCCCGTTTGAAACTCTGTGCATCGGACTAGAGGGTTCCTACACGTTCAAGGAAGCCAAACCGCATGTCTCTGCACGATGCCGGGCGATTCAATGAAAGTAAGATGACGAGGAATTTTGATTGCTCGAATTGTTTCCGAGTTCGCCTCGTTGAGAGGCGAGGCTTACGTTGATGCACCGCTGCAGAACAAATGTGAAACTGATGCGGTATATTTTCTTTGGCAGTTGGTATGTTCGTTCAATGGACGTCACATCTTGAAACGCAAGGCGGTTCAGATCGAAAGGGGCACATGTTCTCTGCATCACGGGACAGCGTACGGTAAGGTGTGCCCACCTCACCCACAAGTCCGTTTCGCGCATCATAACGTACCCCAAAAACATCGCTGTCATAGATTTCACGAGCTGTCTGGTAATCTACTTTCCCGGCGTCGGCGGCGTCAAGATGAACTGCAACCCGGCTTGCGATCCACCACCACCGTTACCACCACCGTCATGACCGTCTGCCGATTCGACGACGACGACGTCGACAAAGATGGGCCGGTTCGGTTCCAGATTGAGCGACGCGCGCGAGGAGACGGAGAAGCTGGTGGCGCTTCTCTTCTCCGAAGCGAGGTCCGACTCGCGATCTTGATCGTGGTCGTGATTGGCGGTGTGTGCGTGTGCCAGTGGCTGACGCGCCGAGCGCCGAGACGCGGGTGCATTGCGTCGGCGGCGGAGTCGGACGTGGAGCAGGAGCATGATGAATGAGACGAGGAAGATCCCGGAGAGAATGCTGGCGAGCGCGATTGCTAACAGTACGTTAAGGGGAGGTTGGTAGAGGGGAGAGCCGAAGCGGCGCATTTCCGAGTATGTGTTAAGCTATGGTCAGCCGATCGAGCACCTTCGCGAGTACCCCTCGTTGTGGGGCGCCAAGACTTACAGGGAGAGATGTCCACAGATGGGTCCATGGGACAGTGATGTAACAACACAGGAATGGAAGGTTTCTGGTTGGCGATGGGTATACAGTAGGGACGCTTGACGATAAACTCACAGCAAGGCCCAAACCTGGTTTTGGCGATATTTCATCCATTGAGTCATTGCGTCATCCTTTTGTTTTGATTAGATTAGATAAGATGTTCTTGTTGTTTGTTTGGTTCTGTCCCCCCAGCTGACAGCTTCCCTTTCCCGGACATGTTGGCGGCTGAGGCTGCCGCCTCTCTTCAACTTAAAACTTACAAGCTAGTAAATGGTGTTTGAATTTGGCAGTCTACAATTAGTTGCCCATTGAAGCCTTCAGCTTCAGCAGCGATGCGGAGCTGTCCCCCTCAGATGGTTCGAGTTAAAAAGGTAAGGCAATGTAGCAACGCGAAATGATGATCGATGCTATGATCAACAATCGTTCACCCGCCACGTGTGGGTTCGGAATTAAGCGTGGCAGGGGCATGACTCTGCTTTCCGTGCCCTGGTAGATTTTCAGATGCTTTACCAAAAAAAAAATCAGATTTATATTTCTTTGTACTATCATGTCCTAATATCTGGATTGCCCCTACTTGTTTGGGGTGTACCTAATACAGTATTGTATCCAGACTACAATGCACGTCGGTCCTGCGACGCTTGGTTGCGGATGGCACTTAAACAAATGGCCTAGGGTTCCCAAGTACGTAGACTAATCCTCGTCATTGTTTGGGAGAGTGTCCTCGTCGCTCAGCCCATCATCTGGCTCGCCAACCCCCCACGTCTGGGGCTCGCCAGTACAGTCAATCGGCTCCGATGCTAGGGTATTCAACACCGCAAGCTGCCGCTCCGTTATGTGACAGCTGATGAGTGTGATATTCGGGACAGTCCGTTCTAGTTCTAAGCGTCGTGTCAAAGCACGTTTCAGAGTAGAGAAGAGTTCGGTGTCCCCAAGTGGGAACGAGAAGTGAGCGTGCTTGATCGTCAGAGAGGCAAGTTTGGGTAGGACGACCACGTCGATTCCGTCAAGCGACGACGCGTCCATGGTGTGCGCTTCGTGGAACGCGTTCGAAAAACCGTACGCATACCCGCCCGCTAGCACGACCTCCTCGACACGAGATAGACGAGGTAAGACCCCGAGCCACTCTACACCTTCCATGTTATCGTCACGGCAAAATAACGAGGCATCGAAGTGTACGATTCGGCCTAATGGTAGGCTGGACAGGAGGTTTTCAAAACCTGGAGAAATCTCCACAACATCCCGCTGATGGGATAGGTTCCATGTCAAGGAAAGATAGAGTGCGAGTTCTTCGGAATCCAGCGCAGGGCGGGCAGTCATCTCTATGACGTGGTCGTACGACCGATTAATAGTTGCAAGGTAAGGCGATTCTTGCCTATCGAGTTGACTAAAACAAGAGGATATGACGTTTGTTAGGGGCGGAACGGCCAATGCGACTTCGGGGATATGCCAGCGGGTCACTGCCTTGAGAGTGACCCGCCTACAACGTGGCAAGTTAAGGTGGCGCATAAGGTTCGCGCAATCTAAGACGAATCCTGTAAGCGAGATGTGAAGTAAGTTTTCGAGTTTAAGGGGCGCGACATCGTGGGGGGGGAGTGTTCTGATGTTGAGGGGGAGTTCCGCAATCGCGTGAATAAGCGAAAGCTTTTCCAACTTGTTCATCGTTTGTAAAAGGGAAAGAATGTTTTCTATGGATGGTCTAGAGGCCATAGGGATATCCTTGAGAACCAAAGAGGTCAGATTTCCAACGGAGGAAAAGAGTTGCCAATTGATATGACAGGAATACAGCTCCAAGCTGCGTAGACATGGAGCGCTCTCCATCGAAGGGTATGTGTACTTGGGGAAGACCGAGAAGCTGGATAAAATTAGCTCCTCCAAGATCTCGGGGGATCCTGTTAGAAAGGGGGAAAGAAGATCGCCTAGGTCGCGGAAACGATCAAAAAGGATGATGCAAAGATATCGAATGTGGTGGATATGAGAGAGGGCAAGTCGTACAGAAGATACAAAGGTATGGTCGGCGAGGTTTATATGTTCTATTGGGACTTCGATTTTTAGAGGTGCAGTTCTGGAGCGTTCAAGCATAATAGCGGTCCATTCGGGTGGGGAAAACAAAATGTTTGTCCATAAGAGGGGGCACTGAAGAGCTGCATCGCGCCAGGCTCTACATACGTGGCTGACCTGAAGGCACGGTGGAGAACGCAAGGAAGACTTGACGTTGATGCGCTCGGAGCGGTGGATGAGGATGAAGATGTCGGTGAGTAGGTCGTGGGGAAGTCGTGAGACGGGTGCAAGGGAATTACGATAGGGTTCAAGGGATTGGGCACGATGAGGGTCTTGGAAGGGGTTCAACTGATGGTCAATGTCGTCGAAAGTGTTGTCCATGGGGGATAAGCGCAACCATCAGCGCTAGCAGCAAGGCGGAGTCGCTGCCACAACGACGCTCGCTTGACAGAGAAGCACAGCACTGGCAGCAGCGCACACAGCACAGACAGGCACGCACACACGCAACAAGTCAAACCGTGGCCCCATCTTAACCTTTCACTCATCCCACTCCGGGATTTCTCCTCCCACCTCTCTTATAACACCCCTCCCCCGACGGCCTTGGCTGCCGCATTTAACGGCCATCACGACCAAGTGACGAATACAAACCGCCCAATGGAAACAATCTTCGGCAGGAGGAAGACCCGCCCGCGGCAGTCCTCTGCATCTGGTCAAGACCTACGCTCTGTTCCGTATGACAGTGTCCCTGCAGGCCCCCCAATTCCCGTCAGCCGTTCAGCGGTGAGCGGGAACATCTCTGCGCCAATAACGAACCCCACGCTCACCACCAATGGCACCGATCTCAACATCCACACCATACAACGCTCAAGAACGGAAAGAGAGCGTGCATACGCTGCATCCACCTCATCCATCCCGCGTTCGGGTTCCCCGCATGCCTCGCTGAAGACGGTAGCGACGGACGACTCCTACACGCTGTATAGCGAATCTGCCGACTCCATTTCCAACTCACATTCATCATTTGCTGCCCGCAAACTTCGTCAGAGCGGAAGCTCCTCCTCAGGACGGCGAAGCCCCTCCTCTATTCACGACTCTTCTCGTGCCCTACCCCCCATTCCACCTACCCCATCAGCCCCTCCCCCCTCCTCTTCGGTGGCCTTGCGTCCTGCGTCCTCTTCAACGACCCGTTCGGACAACCGCTCGTCGCGATACACAGTCCAAACTGAACCCCATACCTCCCATAGCCACTACCATTTTCCACATCTCCACAGACATGGGACCATGGACGACTTCAACTTTCCCAGACCGGACGATGAAGATATTGATGCCATGTTCCAAAATATTGTGAGAACGCGCGACTTGGTCAACCTGCCACCTCTCACGATCGAGCAAAAATGGAGCATGGTAGAAAGTGACGAGAGATTACGATGGAAAGAGGAAAAGGCGAGGGAAGAACAAGCCAGAAAGGTTCCAGAGCAGAACCGCACAGGAATGATTGAGGAAAGGTCTCCCGAATGGTATCTGATGAAGTTCATGGAGAGGTCCATAACTCCAAAGGAAGCTTCCGGCCTCCTCGTCTCGTTGAGAGGCCATGAAGTGGGGTGCGTCTCATACTGTTTCTCGCTCTCCTTAAGCATACTAAATGAAAGTTCTCCCTGTCGATCACAGATGGGTCCAGCAATTTATTGCGATGCAAGGAACGCGGGTACTTACCCAGTTTATCTCTTACATTAGCCGCAAGGGGAAGCAGAGGTTCGTCCTGTCTACCTATCGTCTCTTTCTTTGCACGCTCAACGACCCCCAAGGACCGAATCCGACCATCTGCTAGAGTACGAGACCCTTCGCTGTATAAAGCAGATACTCAACTCTGGGGTACGTCTTGGAGTATATTGCCAAACATTACTTGACTTTCTCGCTCTAGACCGCCACACAGGATGCCCTGACCCACAACCTCCTCCTTACGCAAATCGCGTCTTCGTTGAATTCACCTCGCTTGGCATCTAGAAAGCTCGTCGTCGAAGTCTTGACCTACCTGGCGTATCGTTTCCCCGAGGCGCTAAATCTCGTCACTGGTGCTCTGGAGACTGTTAGCATCTCAAACAATATCGGCAACTCTCCGTATGCGTACTGGTTTGCGAGTTTCGAAAGATCCATCGCGGGACGGGGGAAAATGGGTAGCCTGGTCGGCGCCAGTGAAGAGGTTCGAAAGAATGCTGCCACCGAGAGTAATATCAACGAATATGCGGTGCGTGTTCTTTGGGTTTAAAGGTGCTTTCCTCCTCTCATCAGCCAGTTTCATTCATAGCTAAGCAACCTCATCCTCGTTAATGCCATTGTGGAGAACACGGAGGACTTGGATCTTCGCATTCACCATCACAGTCAGATGGCGACTGCAGGGTTGCATCGGGTAGTAGAGCTGTGTCGCAGCTTCAACTTTGAGCAACTCAACACGCAACTGGACAAGCTGCAAGATATGATCGAAGGTGACGAGAAGGAACTACGCGAACGTCTGGACCAGGATATCCTCAGAGATATGACCAACATTGAGGACATCTACGCCGCACTCAAGTCTCGGACGCAGAACACGAAAGCCCACGACTATCTCCTGTCCATTCTACAGCACCTCTTGCTCATACGGGACGATGGTCCTGGGATTATGCAGTACTACCAGCTTTTAGACTCTCTGGTGACCGATGTCGTCATGGACCATAAGCTCGCTGGCGCGGAACAGCGGCTTGGGAAATCGGTAGAGAGTATCATCACCCAATTTAATGATGCCGACCAGTTCCGAACTTTGGAGGCCGAGGCTGCCAAAATGCGTGCAGACCTTCGTCGTCTCCAACTCGAAAAGGACACACTCGAAGGCGAGGTGATGAACGGTGGTGAGGGCCTTGTTGGTGTCCTCAAAGGCAAGATTGCTAGCCTGGAGGAGAAGCTCCAAATCTCGCGCGAGACTACGTCGCGATTGCAAACGCAGCTGGAGACACAGAAGTTGGACTACGAGGACCAAATTACACAGCTCGAAGCCCAGATCATGGAGTTGTTCCGGATGCTCAAGGAGCTGGGCGCGGACGGCGTGGGCAAGATCATGGAGAACGGCAAGGCCATGGACCGCAAGTCCCTCATTGCGACGTTAGAGAAGCACGTGGAGAGGAGTAAGACGATCAACATCCTTGAGGGCCGCGACAGATACTCTGTGCGCCAGAAGAGAAATGGGGGTCAAGGTGATGACGACGGGGACCAGTCTGATGATGATCCAGATGCCACTCCCGGAAAGACGAAGCTTAGGCGACAACCTAACGCCAAGAGGAGTCTGCATATTTCGAGAACGACGCGTTCATCCGACGGACCACATGGACGAACATCGCAGTTCATGGATGCTGATGAGGCAGATGTTAAAGAGCAGATCCAACAACAACTGGCCGCCGGCGTGATGATTGTGAGCCGTTTCCAGAGATATCCTTTCTCGTGCGATACTGACCCGAAATAGTACGCGCCGAGAGATGGTAATGCCAGTCCGAGAAGCATGAACAGATCCCCACGTCCCAAAGATCGCCGTCTGGTTGACGACGGTTCGCCCTCGAAACCGCCAAAACGGTCTCGCCTGCTCGTTGGTGAGCCGGCACGACCCTCAGCTCGTGAGGACCAGGATCAAGATAGCGACCTCGACCACTCGACGCTCAGTGGTACGACCCTGGCGGAGGAGTCTGTCGCATCTTCGGTGGACGGCACTCGCCCGCCTGGCGCCGGCTCGCTCGCGGAACAGCTCCGCAAGCACTTTGCAGCTAAACGTGGTCAAACTCCATCGGACAATGTCCAAACGCCTCGAGACCAGCCTGCATCCGAGGCTGCTGAAGACACAGATGCGCCTCCGCCCCCACCCCCACCTCCACCACCTCCGCCACCACCGCCGCCACCTGGTATGTCAGGATTCCCACCGCCACCGCCGCCGCCCCCACCGCCACCTCCACCTCCTGGGAAATTCGGTCTTGTACCCACCGCTGCGTTTGGTGCGCCACCACCACCACCACCACCTCCTCCGGGCAAGGGCTGTGACTCATTTTTGAGCTCGAACCCTGGCTCGGCACGAGCGTCTATGCTCCTGGGTGCGAATCTGAACGTGACGGTATTGGCACGGAAAGACATGCCGATCACGCCGGGTACGAAGATGAAGCAGTTGCAATGGGACAAGCTCCATCAGCAGCAAGTTTCCAAGACTTTCTGGCAGGAGGAAGAACATTCCAAGGAAACGGAAATGATTGCCAAGTTATCAAACGATGGGATCTGGCTCGAAATGGAGGAAGACTTTAAGGCCAAACAACTCGTGATCAATCTCTTAGGTAGGCCTATTTCCCCCTTGTGGTGTTGGGGCGCTCCCAGAATATTGACCTCGTTTATTATTAGCTCGACAGAAGCGCGCAGAACTGAAGAGTGTTCTTGATCCCCAAACAAAGAAGCGAGTCGGTGCGTATCTTCTTTATGTTGGGCCGGTCGGGAATCGCTGATCCCACGCCGTAGAAATTTTGATCCAACGAGTAAAGAAGTTCGCGCCTGAGGAGATCGCCCAAGGCATCAAGGAATTTGACCCTGTAGTGTGCACTCAAGTATTCTTGAGTGAACTCAAGCGAGTGATCCCAAACCCAGAACAGGTGATTTAACGTGCCTTATTATTAACTTTGTGAATAGATATTGAGGTCGTTCATCTCGTAGGTTGGCAAGCTGAACGTTTACCGGAACTCGGAACCAGAGGAGTTGGCTAGCCTGCACCCTGCAGACCGGCTCATGGTCAAGCTGATACAAATAGAGCGACTTGGCCAGCGTATTGATGCCATGCTTTACCGGATATCCTTCGATGAACAGTGGGCTTTACTTGATGACGTGAGCTTCATCTTTACATTTGACATGAACACACTTGAACCCCGATTCTAGAGCGCTCGTAAATTATCAGAAGCCGGAAAAGGTCTCATGAGTGCTGGCCACTTCAAAGAGTTATTAAATGTGTGTCCTCCGTTTCCAACTATCCCGCATCCCTGACCGTCGGCGCGACTCGAACAGCTTATTCTGCTCGTCGGGAATTATATGAATGGAACAGGTATTAAGGGCGGGGCTTTCGGTTTCAGGGTTAGCAGCATCAATAAGGTAACATAGCCTGCACATCGTTGTCCCCTGTGTCTGATGGATTCACCTTCCCAGCTCGTCGACACCAAGTCGGTAAATAATACAACACTCCTGCATTTCCTCGAGCGTACAGTGGCAAAGCATTTTTCTGCCATGGAGGACTTCCTCGACGAGCTCACTAAACCCGCGGAGGCTTATCGAGGCAAGTTCTTTTCTAGCGTTTCACATTTCACGACATTGATTGATGGTGTTCGTTTTCAGTCAACCTCCAAGATGTTAGGAAAGGTCTTACCGAATTGCGGGATGGGCTCAAGGCAATTCGGCAAGAACTCAACGAACATTTCTCTGAGCTTGAGCAGAACGACCGGTATTCCAAGCAGATGTGGGGCTTTGTGGGAAAAGCGACCCAGCAGATGGAAGACCTCATCGATGATGTCAACGCCGCAGATTCTCTGTTCACGGAGGTGGTGAGATACTTTGGAGAGGACGACAAGAATATGTCATCCTCGGAATTCTATGGGATCTTCAAAACCTTCATTACATCTTATCGCGTACGTGGTTTTACCAGTCCTGTCATTCTGGTGTCTCAGTGGCGTGGGGTTGTAGAAATGTCAGACGGAGAATAGGACGGCTGCAGAAGAGAAGGCCGCGCTGGAGAAGCGCAGGCAAGCTGCAGAAGAAGCGAAGGCAAATCGGAAGAAAGCAACAGAAGAATCACAGGCACAAGAAGCCGAAGAGACCGCCGCTCTCGACAACTTGCTCGAGAAGCTACGGAACGGCGACAACGTGGGCCGGCGCGCGCGTCGAGCGCGTCCCAGTGCCATCAGCACGAGAGAACCGACGTTGCCGCCGCCTCCAGACAAGGACACGCCCCCCGCTTCGGCGTTGGGCGGTACTACGGCGGACATTGCGCGAGGCATGCTGGAACAGCTCAAGACGAACGGTTTCGTCTCGGAATCTTTCGCGCCATTGTCGCCAACGATACCATCGGCACCCAGGCGGCGTCGATTACGGACTGGTAACCTGGCTGCGGCGCTCGCAGCGGAGCTCGAGGCCGCTGGGGGGAGCCCCCTGAGTAGTCCTTCCCAGAGTCAAGCACCACATCATGGACTGTTCTCGCCTAGTTCAAGTACTTACGAAGATGGTTCGGACACTAGTACCGGAAGGGACTATTGATTTATGTATTTTGTAGACACCCTCGCAGTACAGTAGAAGACTCTTGTACCTACAGCACCACTATCTTATATATTATATTACTGTTTTCCGATTAAAACAATGGACCGCATGGGTGGTGATGCGTTGTCACCATGTGTCTAGGTGTTTAGCGCCACCGAAGTGTCAACGCGTTGTTTAACAGTATACCACCATCATGTTCCTCCTCGCAACCACTTTCGCTCTTTCTTTCCTGGGTCCCCTCGTTAATGCCCAGTCCACGAATGACACCGCCCTTGGCATCGCCGCTATCGAAGCTCATTTCACCAATGCCGACCTCGTCCCCTCCCTCCTTGCGACCTTCACTCCCACCGCCCTCATGACCGTCACCTTCCCCGGTGTCGGCGCCATCTCGCCAGGCCAAAACTTGACCAGGGAGCGTGAGTCCCTCCACAACCCCCACAATCCCTTGCCTTGTCGACTGAGCGAGGTTGCGTTCTTTTTTTTTTTCTACTTTTTGCAGAGGTGGCCCCCACGCCCGAAATCACCATCGTGCCCGCGACCACCGGCAGCAGTGCGTTCACGGGGAACTTTACGCTCGTCATGGCTGACGCCGACGTCGTCGGCACGGACGAGTCTGTCGGGCAGACGCGCCACTGGCTCGTCAACAGTGTCACCTTGCAAAGTGCGTCGTCCTGCCCTTCCGCCCGCCCTTGCTAATTCATGAACACATAAACCTATCTTTCTTCTTCTTCAGATACTTCTTCTTCGCTGAACGTGTCGACCTCGGGTGGCGTGGCCGTCACCGATTATGCGGGACCGGCTCCCCCAGAGGGCAGTGGACCGCATCGGTAAGTCGGGTCTCTAAGACGCGTGAAATAGCGCGTCGTTCGCACTGACACACACGTCTCTATGCCAGCTACGTTCTCTTGTTACTCCCCCAGCCTTCCTCGTTCTCGCCGCCCGCAAATTTGAGCCAGCCCAACGTCGGCGTCTCGGTTTTCCAACTCACAGACTACATCTCGGTACGTCCAACCAACCCAACGAGCGCTTCATATAACTATACCATTGACATGGGAACCCCTTCTCGCACTTTCGTTCAGACGAGCAAGCTCGGCGAACCCATCGCGGTGAGTTATCCTTTTTTTTTTCTTGGCGCGCGCCATCTAGGCCCAGGGGTCCACTTACTGATTGCGGTTGGACGGGCGTCTTTTTTCGCTTTGTCGGAATTTTTATTTTTTTCAGGGCATGTACTTTGACGTAGAAGAAGGCACGGCAACCGTCACTCTGTCGCCGACCTCGCCCGTCATCACCTCGACGCTCAAACCCGCCACCACCGGATCTTCGACTGTGACCAGCAGTGCGGGTGCTTCCACCGCGAGCAGCGGTAGTAGCGGTAGCGGTAGCGGCAACAACGCTGCCGTCCGGAGCGGAAACTCTGTTCTCGCGGTCCCGGTTGCCGTCTTGGTACTCTTGGCTTCGTACGTATACCTGTGATGAGGCGAGTTGCTTCGAGTGGAGGGACATGTAGCGGCGACGTGTTCTGGACTTCTCAGTTAATATTACTACAGACTATTCAGACGTACATAATATATCTCAGTGTTCTCTGGATTGTGTTGACTGTTGACATGCATACAACACTGATCGGGTATGCTGTATGACCAGAAACTAGTAGATGGTCGATTCGATGTGGTCGCTGAGTCCAAACTGCCTGCTCAACCATGGCGTGTCTTTAATCACTTGAACCTTATAACATTCAGATAAGACATTTGGGCAACCATAACGCGGTGGCTGCATACCATCTTCAATTGCTGTCACCCAACACCCACCGTCATCATAGTCGAAAATAGTCCAGACCAGACTAATCAAAAAAGTTCCTGTCATAAACTCGTGGAAAGGGGGGACACCGCGCACAAAATAAACGAAAAGTGGGGCCCAAAGAATGATGAGGGGTGACCTACTCGAATCGTTCCTCTGTCCTTACTAGTAGGTCGCCAGAGACGCAGGTGAATCCCCGTCGACCTGGACATCCTCCGACAACGTTCCATTGTTGATCCCCAGTTATACATAATAAAATGGTGCTCGATGTTGGCAAATCTAAAGGGGGGGCAAGTGCAGACCGTGCAGCTCGTTACCATTGTCCGAAGGGCCCGCGAGCGAGCAAGCGATCATATATCATACCGCGTTGATAGACTCTTCTATAACGTATTCCGTATTCGTCATATGATTATTCCTGTTAAACTTCACTGCAGCTCGTCCTGCATGAGCATCGCGCAAACTGACACCCGGCAAACCCATGCATCACATTCATGATTGGGAGCTCCGCTCCGTACGCATGACATTGGGTTCAAAAATAGCACAAAGTGCCCCAATTACAGCCGCCAAATATGATGGACGCCATCCAGACTGTGACGGACAAAAGGTTCCACTCGATACCCACCGCGTCCGAGTCATCAAGATGCACTTCAATCGAGCTCGTCGAGGGCGCGAACCAAGAGATGGAGGATCGTGTCCGAATCCTCTGGCCTGTTGGGATTGAGTTCATCGTCACAGGACGGATATGGGTGTAAATGAGGGGGACAACTCACGGGTCCGAGTCGTCGGCGCGCTCGGCCAGGTCGTTCAATGCTGCGACCATCTGCGGACTACAATCAAATGAGCTTCGGAGAAAAGGACGGACGAAAATGAAGAATGAGAAATACTCACGAGACATCACGCTGGTTGTTCCCGATTACATTGTCGTAGAGATAACTGGCAGCCCCCAACGATCCTAGCCCTAACACCACCTTTGTCGCTATACCTGGCGCTCTCACTGCATTTGCCAACCTTTCTCCCGGAGTGCGCCCCTCCAACTCGGCAATTGCCTGACTCCTGGGAGCCTCGGTCGCGCGTTTTGAGCTGCTACTAGAGGAATTGAACCATCAGGAGGATCCGACCTCTTACCCTAAGATGTAGATTTCCGTACCGAGTTGGGGCACACAGAACAGGCGATACAGATACGGAAGATGCAGCGAGGGCAATGATAGCGAGATTCTTGTAAGAGGGCATGTTTAAAATCAAAGAGTTCCGAGTAGGCGTGAATGGCAAAGAGTGTGAGAGCAAATTGTGTGGGCTGCAGGGCGTTAGGATCACCTGCAAGCATCACAAGAGAATCAGGCTAGGAACGTACCAACCAGTGCCTTGAAAAGAAAACGAATGCTGAGCAAAGGGCTGAGGGAAATCGTTCTCGACAGATGGCGGCTGATTTTATACTATAGAAACTCGGGATCGCACGTTCGTGTTGACGTGACCCCCCACAACAGTCCTCATAAATGATTAATTATCATGATGGCGTTAGGCCTCATGAGAGATGAGTGTACTGTGTTTCGCAACCTGGCCGAAAGTTGATATTGCTTGGAGCAAAGCCTTCTTTCGCCACTCGGCAAGCATCACCAAGTCATGATGGATAGATTTCAAAACAAAAACCTGACTGGTCGCCGCGCGTTCCGAGAAGCTCCAACGTGCAGAGGGGTTTTTTTAAGAACGGTCCAGTTCAAACAATGAGTTTTTATCATCAAACGAGTTTGTTTACTTGCAGAGACAAAGTTGGGACAGGTGGGACAGAAACATACGCGGAATTCTCACATTAGCGTCAGTGCCACGGAACGATTCGTGGTGTCGGCTAAAAGCTATGATTTGGGGCTGCTGCCTGCAGTCTGCCTGCTTGAAGGCTTGCCTCGAGCTGCGAGCTCATATCCCGGCGCCAGAGATCGTTACCAGCGGGACAGCGGAATTCCTCGGAGGTTGTTTCTGCGTCGTTGTCAGATGCGGTCAGACAACACCGTGTCCATACTGTGTTGTCCCAGCAATTAATGTAATGCAACGCTACCTTGGACCTATTGCCCTCATGACTCATGATGATCGGGTGATTCAGGCCGGCGTGGTCATCACAGTTGCCTGTCGAGTGAACCAATAAGCTATATCGACAGTATGAAGGACAATAAGGAAATACAACAAGTCTCTCTCCAAGCATGAGATAGTGCTCAGCCCTCATATCGCCCTCGGGCTTAAGTGGAAGGCGTCAGAGATCGAGGGAAGAGGGGCACGAGCGAAACAAGTAGCTCACCGAGTCCTTCATCATGTTGACATAACCTGTATATCCTTCCTGGTGCTTTCCCACCTCCTTTGCCGGAAGCATATATTCCTGCCTGGCTGCGAACAGAAGGGGCTTGATTATCAACATTGGCACTCATACGGATTCAACTCGACCATTGCCGTCGATGCCTAAACCAGTCCCTTCCTTCCATCCCACCATCTTCAAACCTTGTCCTCCACGTTGCTCTCGTCCTTCCCGGGATTCACTGATGGTGGTGGGGGGTTGGGGGTTGGGGCGGGCCCTCCACCGTGTGCCATTGCTCGCGCTTATCCTCAATGCCTTCGGGTAGTGGGACGTCTGGTTGGTTGCGCATGATACGTCGTCCCGAAGCCCGATCGTGATTTCTCGGTGCAGAAGCTGAGGCACTGCTAACGAAGACGGTTGCTCCACGCGTGTGAGTTCGAGGAGGATGCGAGAAAAGAGTACCAAGGCCACGTTCCCGAAAAGTCCGAGAACGTGCCCAGGGAGGGTGCTTGAGGCAATAACGAGATGCGATGCGATCTGTGAAGGTGAGAAGACGGCGAGAGAGAAAACGCACGAATCTTCGAAACGGAAGGACAAAAGTGGCTCGTTGGCTCGGTTTGTCGTCGGTCGGTCGGGCGAGACGAGGGCACACGAAAGAAGAGAAATGGAGAAATGGGGCCGTTATTGTAGGCCCTTCGCAAGGCCAGGCGAGGGAATTCATAGGCGAGTCACGTGTGGGCAAGTGCCGGCTGTGCAGCTTGTTGCCGTTGCCCGTGAGGGCGTGCCACTGGGCCTGCGAGCGACTCAGAGCTAGCGATCATGCTATACTGTAATGTACCTGTCATATTATTCCACTTTAATCTGTAGCCCGACCTGCATCCATGAATAAGTATCTTGCAAACTGACACTCGGCAATCCATGCGTCGCACTCGGCGTTGTGAGCTCCGTACGGATATTGCATTCAAAAATGGTGCAGTGCCCAAATTACAGCTACCAAATATGATCGAACACCCAGACTGTGACAGGCAAAATTTCACTCGATGGAGACCGCGTCATCAAGATGCACTCAATCGAGCTCGTCGAGCTCGTCGAGGGCGCGAACCAAGAGATGGAGGATCGTGTCCGAATCCTCTGGCCTGTCAGGATTGAGCTCACCGTCACAGGACGGATATAAATGTAAATGAGGGACAACTCACGGGACGTAGGCGCGCTCGCCCAAGGCGTTCAACACTGAGATCATCTGCGCTGAACTACAATCAAATGAGCTCGCCGAAAAGAATGGACGAAAATGAAAATGAGAAATACTCACGAGACATCACGCTGGTTCTTCTCGTTTTGTTTGACGCCCTCATAAATACCATAGCCCGTCGCCCCTGCGGCCCCTACTACCGCTGCGGGATATATTACCTTTTCCACCGCAAAATCTATTTTCCCCCCTGAGGAAGGTTTCCGCCGTGGAGCACGCCCCTCCAACTCGGCAATTTCCCGGCTCACATCCTCAGTCCCGCCAAATGATCTCTCGGAAAGGGCCGATACCGCGCGCAGGGCAAAATCAGTCCCGAGACGCTCCAATAACTCCATGTTGGTCCGTTCTTCAAGCTCAAGCTCGGCTCGAGACTGCTTCTGACTCTCTCTAGAGTAATTGAACCATCAGGAGGATCCGACCTCTTACCCTAAGATGTAGATTTCCGTACCGAGTTGGGGCACACAGAACGGGGGATACGGAAGATGCAACGAGGGCAATGATAGCGAGATTCTTGTAAGAGGGCATGTTTAAAATTTGGGATAATCAAAGAGATCCGAGTAGGTGTGAATGGAAAAGAGTGTGAGAACAAGCTGTGTGGGCTGCAGGGCGTTAGGATCACCTGCGAGCTTCACAAGGGAATCAGGCTAGCCTGAGGAACGTACCAACCAGTGCCTTGAAAAGAAAACGAATGCTGAGCAAAGGGCTGAGGGAAATCGTTCTCGACACATTGCGGTTGATTTTATACTATAGGAACATCGGGATCGCATGTTCGTGTTGACATGGCCCTCCACAACGGCTCTCATCAATGACCAATTATCACAATGGCGTTAGGCCTCATATGAGACGAGTATTCCGCGACGTGGCCGAAAGTTGATATTGCTTGGAACAGTGCCTTCCTTCGCCATTCGGCAAGCATCACCAATTTGTGGATAGATTTCAAAACAAAAACTTGACTGGTCGCCGCGCGTTCCGAGAGGCTCCAACGTGCTGAGGAGGTCTTACAGTGCTGGACAATCAAAATCGACAAATTTTTTTCGATGATGTAGTTTTGTTTAAAACGTGCAAAAAACACATTTTTATTTTTGACAAAAATTCAAAGTTGGCCAACCCTAAAGTTAGGGTTTATCCCCCCAAAAGTGTATAAATCGACACTATTCACCCTTGTGAATTCAATGATGATGTCGAAAATAGTCATAACTATCTGATAAGGGCAGAAAAAACCACGTGATAACAAGTCAGGTGGACCCACGTGATGTGCAAACGAGACCAAAATGCACTGATAACATATATCCAGATAACGCATGTGCAATCCAGTGCCATCAACATGGTTTATTCATTTAACTTAAATCATTTCCATATTGGCTAACCATTGCACACAGTACTGGGGATGGTGCAAGCAACGCTTCAGAGATGTGCCCAAAAATCAGTTTGATGTGGCAAAGAAGGTTGCATGCAAGAGTCTTGATGCTTGCCCAGTTGGGGTGATCTGAACAGATCTTGGCGGTTCATGGACGCCTATCATACTGGTTTGACCGGAAAAGCGGCAGAGTGGGCCGTCCACAAACAAAAATCACACGGTCGGATCAGTGAACAGGCAATCATGTCGGTACATGCCGTTGTAAATTGACGCCAGAAACCCCAAAAGGGGTAATATTATGTTGAATTCCTGACCTCAATAGTTGGCCACCCCAAAAAATACGCGGGAAAGTCTGCAAAGGGTGTTTTTGCACGTTTTCAGCCCCCCTGAGCACAAATCCAAACTCTATTTTTCTGAAAAACTTTCGGTTCTGGTAGTAGGAACTTTGTCGATTTTAATTGTCCAGCACTGTAGAACCGTCCAGGACAAGCGACGGGTTTGTTTACTTGCCCAGACCCAGAGACTAAATCGGGACAGGTACGGTAGGTCAGAATTCTCAAATTAGCGCCAGCAACCGATCCGTGATGTCGGCTAAAAGCTATGATTTGGTGGCTGCTTCCCACTTGAAGGCTTGCCTCGAGCCTCGAGCTCAGGTCCCTGCGACAGAGATCGTTACCCTGACAGCAGTGCAGTAGACATCATCGGAGGTTGTTTCTGCGTCGTGTTGGATGCGGTCAGACAACACCGTGCAGAGTCGTCACATGGCAGCACAACAATCAATATAATGCAACGCTGCCTTGGACCTAATGATCAGGTGATTCAGGCCGGCGCGGTCATCGCAGTTGCCCGTCGAGTGAACCAATAAGCTATATTAACAGTATGAAGGACAATAAAGAAATACGACAAGTCTCTCTCCGACCATAATGAGATAGTGGTCAGCCCTCATATCGCTCTCGAGCCTAAGTAGAAAGCGTCAGAGATCGACGGAAGAGGGGCACGAGCGAAACAAGTAACTCACCGAGTCCTTCACCATGTTGACATAACCTGTATGTCCTTCTTGATACTTTCCCACCTCCTTCCCCTTGCTCGCACCAAGACCAACGCCGGAAGCATATATTGCTGTCTGGCTGCGAATAGATGGGCTTGAGCATCATGGACACTTGTATCAACATCGGTACTCACACAGGTTCAACTCGACCATCACCATCGATCCCTAAACCAGACCCTTCCTTCCAACCCATCATCTTCAAAAGCTTGTTCCCCACGTTGCTCTCGTCCTTCCCAGGGTTCACTGGTGGTGGTGGGGGGGTTGGTGGCCGAGGCGGGCCATCCGCCGTACGCCGTTGCTTGCGCTTATCCTCAACGCCTTCGGGTAGTGGGACGTCTGGTTGGTTGTGCATGATACGTCGTTCCGAAGCCCGATCGCGATATTTCGGTGCAGAAGCTGAGGCACTGCTTGCTTCAGCAGCAGCTTCAGCAGCTTTGGCCTTCCCCCTCGCCACATCCCGTAGGTTTGCGTCTTTGAAATTACGCTGCTTAGAGTTAGTATCTTCCGACACAAGATACGGGGATGAAAAAGAGAAACCTTGTGTAGATCCGACTCTCCATTATGTTTCTTGAGTTGGTCAAGTGTCTTGAACTGGCGTGCGCATAACATGCAAGCAAGCTTGACTAAATCAGAGAACTCGAATTCCACCTCCTCGGGAAGTGGACTAGGAGAGGGCATTATTTTTGTATCGGACGTTGCAACCTTTGTGGGAGCAGCAACCTGAACTCAAAGTTCGGCTCGTCATTAGAAGAACAACGGGATATCACTCACTTCAGGTGTGGTCGAAGGGGGCTGACCTGTGCTCAGCACTTCTTGCACTTGATTCCATTTAGTAATGTTATTTGCCGTCTGTAACACATGTCAAAGAACGCATCGGCGTGACGGCATCAGTCTGGTTCACCTTTTTGCTGGCAATCAAGGGAGCAACTTTCTTGGCTGCCGCAACTGCGCACGAACCATTAATATACACACCCAAAAAGACGGTTCTTCATATCTCGGATGAGACAAACCCTTAGGATCTTCATCTGAGGCGGCTCTGTCTCCTTCAACGACATCGGGATCTCCTTCATCCGTCATAGAGAATCCGAGTGTCGAAGCAGCTGCAGCAGTGGGAGCAGATGTACCTGGAGGGCCTTTAGACACGGGATTGAATAATGTTGAAGCAACAGACTCGTCAAATTCATCGGTTTGCTACCACCCTTAAAACTCAGGGTGACAGGCTTGTCAGAAACAGGGAGCGCAGAAGCCTCAGCCGGAGCTGCAGATGCAGCGTCTACGACTGAAATCCGGGAGTTAGAAGCACGCATGATGTTATAGGGTGGAACTGGACCTTTCTTCTTCTTTTTCTCTTTCTCCTTGGCAGGGGCGGTCTGTTGCGTAGGAATTTCAACTTCGTACTCCAGCTTTGCAACAGTCGCACTTTCGTCCCAGTATCGAACCCATTGATCCTCGACTCCGCCGAGGGTCATAGACGAAGGTAAGCAAGCTTCGTCCCTCATAATTGGGTCAGAGATGGGTTGGAAAGAGTATGGATGGGCAAACGACGTAGCGACCGGGCGGTCAGAGATGCGGAAGCCATTGGGGTGAATTTGAGGAGACATGGTTGCAGCTAAAACCGCGGATGCAGCCTGTAGGGAAGGAAATGGTTGACGTATCAAGAAGCGTGAGGTAAACATGGGGTAGGTATGACAGTACCTGGACGTCGACGAACTCGACGAAGGCAAAGCCCCAGCTAGCCAGGGTGGTCTTGTCTTTGATCAAGATGATTCTCTTCATACCCTTCGCGCCTTCCTTGTGAGGGCCAGAGGATGTCCTCATCGCTAATTCGATTGCTTGGGGACCAGACAGAGGATCCAGCCCACGGAAAAGGAGAATGGCAGCTGGAGAGTTGCCAATGTCACGTGTACCATCATTTGCGTTAGCGAGGCGCCCAGAGCGACCCCCAGTATTTGGGTTTGCACTTTGAGAATAATCAATTTTGACACGGCGGCCGCTGTGTTGTCCACCGGTCTTAAGAGCCTTGTAGAACGCGGCGGTGGCGGATGCGCCGTGCGCAGCTGGAGGGGGCACTTGAATGAAGGGAAACTGCGGGTCCACGAAAGCGCGTGCAGCCTCGACGGAAGCGAATTGGGCGAAACCGAAACCCTTGGATTGGCCTGTGAAGACGATGGGAGGAAGCGAGAAGGGTGAATGGAAAAAGGGAATCGTCAATGGAATTGTCCAGGAAAAGATTCAAGTGACGGGCAAGTGCCTGTTGATCTCTCTCGGATAATTGTGACGGTCTCAATCGAGCAACCTTGGCCAGTTAAAAACGTATGAAGCTGTGCGCCATGAATGATTAATTTTTGGGAGGGATGATGGTGAGCAACTGCACGAACATCTGATTCCGTGAAAGCATTGTCGAGACCAAGAAAGATGACGTGGGGACTGGGGTCGCTGGCGACGAGGCGTTTCTTGGGGCCGTGAAACCCGCCTCCACTTACACCATAATCTTGATATCCGTGATGAGGATCTTGTCCTCCGTCATCCCAGGCCTGTAAGGGTCGCAGTGAGGTGTAAACGAAGGGGCGAAGGAGAGGCCCATGTACCCCGCCATTAAATTTCCTTTTCTTGCCCTCTCCATAGTCATCATCTCTGCCTCTTCCAGACCATGAACCACCTTCATGCCAGGCTTCCTTTCCCATGTCCCATTCGCGATTGTAAGCCATGGAAACCCGGGAGTGGTGGTTAAAGAAATAAGGAGAATGAGGAACACACGAGTGCGGAAGAGTCGCAACAAACACGAATAATGGGACCACAAACAAGGATCAACAAACCCACTTGCACTCTACTGTAATGGCTGGACATGGTACGTCCATAAATCGTTGATTAGAGCACACTCTTACCCTTTGTTCTAGGTTTTGTGAACGTGCGTATCGATTTTAGAAATTCCTGCATTGCCTATCTTATTCATGCCTCACAGAATGACCCTGCCGTGGATAGATGGAACCGCATGGTGGGTCGATGGTGCCGGTAGCACGTTAAACCCATAATCATCATCCACTTTCAGCGCGAGGACGTGTACAAGCATTTTAGATTCACCTCCCGAGCGTCGTGGATTTCGCTAACTGGTCTGGTTCTTGTCCCGGGCGCATTGCTTTATTTGTCCTCTCAACAAGACGTACGTCGTCTATCAACCAGCATCATGTATTAACGCTAGTAAACTAAATCCTTGCAGTTGAAGTGGAATTGGAGTGGAAAGCGAAAAGGAGAATCGTTACTCGCCCACCCTCCCCAGGCGGTCAACTCGGCAGAGGAATAGATCTAAAACTTCGGCCCCATCACAGTGCCAGTACCTTACAACTGCCTGTTCAAATCCGTTTACAGAGTTCAATAGCAACCTTGCATCCCAATCCCACTACTGAGCTGAGAAATGCGTGTGCTGGCGCTCTCTGAGAGTCATGTTCGACAGCGGTGTCGAGATGTTCGAGTTCGTCATCCCGGAACTCACGAATGACGTCCCTAAGAAGCAGAATGCTGGGATGAGTAAAACTTTGTAGGTCCTTTAGCTGGCTGAATTCATGTAAGAAATCGCTTGCCAGTCAATGGCCGAGTGCCAAGGCACTTACTCGTCGTAGTGTTCACCGATGACCGTCTCAACCGCCTCTGTGCACGCCATTGCCGCATCCTTCCCCATGAGTGCTGTAACAGCACCCAGTCCGAACCCAGCTACCTTCGCAACCTCCCATAATGCCGTTGGTCGGACCTGATGCTGAACTTGAAGCTTGTTCATGACATTGAGGTGCTTTTTTTCTTGGGCCCACATGTCCTAAAGTCCAGTGTAGGGCGGTTAATATGGCGCGAAATGTGGGTAGCGGTAGCTTGCCTGTATTAGTGACGCCGTCGCGGGATCATGTCGGAGGACGGCAAGTTGTCCCATATAGATGTAATTTGCGGCAACTTCACCTGCCTGGTCGACCCTCAAAGCAGCCTCAAGAAGCCTTCGCTGAGGTGGCGAGAGGTCGTTCGGCGTGGAAGCGGTGGATACATCTGGGGCTGTACCAGGATCGAGATAAGCGGAGGAAGGCACTGGTCTCTGGGAGTGGGCGAATGAACGCAGGGGAGGTCTTGCAGGTAATCGTGGGTATCTTGGGCACCTACGCAACATGACTGTGAGGTGAGAATAGGAAGAAGATACTACCGAGCCGCCGTGTCATTTTGAATAATTTCATGCACGCCTTGGTTCGGTGGCCTTCTTCCGCCGACCCTTCCATGACCAAGGGTTCGAGGCCATATCTGCCATATCTGCCATTCCGATTACTACTTTCCTCGATGACCTTTGTAATATTCATGAGCTGGGCCGAAATACAGGCTAAGCGTTAGACAACGGGCGTCCATCGCTTTCTCGCGCTTGTCTTCCTTGAGCCTGATTGGTGACTGAGCCATCCGACATTACCACGCCCCCAAAGTTACCCCCATTCATCCCTTGTCGCTCCCTTTGCCCCCTCGCATGTCCCGCAACATCGTCCCCATTTATGGCGTTCCTGACGGGGCAAGTCTAAGTGCGCATCTGTTTCATTCGTCCTAGTCTCAGTGTCTGATGTGCCCTCTTCGATTTGTTAGTCGTCAGACTGCGGGATACTGTCAAAGCGGTCAAAGTCCACAGGGTAATAACATTCTTCAAGTCATGTGGTGTCTCGTTGCTGAAACATGGCGTCAGAGTCGATTGTCTGATCTTTCCCGACAATGCGACTCTTTACTCTCGATGGTGAAGGAATATTCACCGCGATTAGTTGGGACTCCGGCAGCCATCGAAGCCGACGCAATCGAGAGGTGCGCTCTCCCCCTTTACTGTTGTCTCGGACACGTTGTCCAATGAGTCATCACAGTGCCGTAGAACATATCCTGAAGCGAGTGTCAACCTGGGCAGGGCTAAGCGATACGGCAGCTTTCATGAGGCAGAACGAGATTCGAGCTGGCATCGAGGAATGTCATCGTGAACTCACGACGTGCTCTGACAAGTTCACGGTACGCCATCCTTAACGTGACCCCGAAGTCTATAGTCATTCCCCTCCTAGATGGCATTATCTATGATGAATAATATCGAGAATCAAATGCACCACCGGGCCCGAGAACGCGATCACAGGGAACTGGTCGACATGATAGCTCACTTCCTAGAAGAAGTGCGAAAGTATAGCCGCTTCATGGCTACGGAAGCACCACAGTTAGGCGAACCACTGCTCGAAGTGAGTCTCATAACCCTATCGTGTCAATGCGTGAGGGGTTCAACGTGTTGTAGTCACAACTCCTAGATATCGATGGAGGGCAAAGCACACTCCCAGTGGTATCACCTCCACGTTCCAATCCAGCAGACAGTGAGTATTCAAAACCGTCTTGCTCCGGATGGTGGTCAACTGCCTCGCATGTTACAGTCTCAGGAAGGGTCTCCAAAGTCAGCGAGCAGGCCGTCATCGAAGGAAGCCTCTTGATTTTCTACCCCGGCGAATGGACCGACGACGGACATCGTGTACGTAGCATGTTGGCATATTGTTCGATAATTAATCGGAGATTGACCATGTGCCAGACGGCACTCGGCCGCCTGAGGGACTCCTCCCCAGCCTATCAAATGGCAAGTGCGACGACCAAATGACGTTATCACTTAACAACTCTCCTACAGCTCTTCAAAGAGCAGATTGAAGCTTCGCTCGGTCTTCAACATAAGAATATACTTAGCTTCTTTGGACATATAACCGTAGAGGACATCATATATTCAGTAAGTTGACCCTGCCCATGGATGATGATGTTTTGAACACACCTGCAACTATCGTAGGTTAATCCGTGGATGGAGAACGGCAACGTCCGAGACTACATCCGGTTGAATCCCGATGCAGATCGTATGCGTCTTGTCAGCGAGGTTGCATCAGGTGCGCAAGAGACATGGCGTTTGCTGTCAGCCGCCTATGTTGATCGATAAACGCCAGGTGTGGAATTCCTTCACGAAAGAGGGATCGTTCACGGCGATTTGTGTGGTGTAGGTTTGCTGTCGTCCCAGATGGACCCACCTCACCTCCTTCATCTCCCAGAAAAATATTTTAATCAATGGCGACGGCAGAGCAGTTGTTTGTGGGTTCAATTTGTCTGAATTCTCCAACGTAAGTTGGTGCAACTAGTGGACCTCTCGGCCTGACATGAAAATCATACACTATAGCAGAACCTCGACTTATCCCGTGTACGATGGTTTGCTCCAGAAAAGATCACATCCGCAAGCGTCACTTCTCCAACTGAGGCAGGAGACGTTTGGTCGTTTGGGTCGCTCTGCCTCGAAGTTTTCACAGGAGAAGACCCCTACAGTTCAAGTTCGGACTTATTTGTGCCTGTTTTGTTGAGCAGAGGCGTAATACCCGAATACCCCGAGTCTACAGCAGTTGGACTCAGCCCGAATATGTGGGAACTCATGCAATCATGCTGGAAGATTGATCCAGCGGAGCGTCCTTCGATGTTTTGGATACAGTCGGCGATACGTAGTATGCGTCCTCCCCGCGTTTGTAAGTGGTTCCTTGCCTCACTCGGGCGCGTGCTCACCCTTTTTATCTCGATCCTCAGCTCGCCAGCAGTCTTCCGGAACGTCGGATGGTGTTGTATCAATCGAAACGAGCCAAATGTCTGTTGGGAATACCTCTCCCCTGTCTCCTGTGCTGTTTGGGTTACCACCACCTACTACCTTGGAGCCCAACCTGTTAGCACCTGCACTCCCGGTTAGAACTGCTGATCCGCCAACGGATAATCAAGTCTCAAGTGCGCACATCAGGAGAGTGAGCGATCCCCCTTCAACGACATCCGGACGCCTCCCACCTCTCTTGGAGGTTCCCCTCAACTTCAATCTATCGGCTTCGCCTTTATCAGCTCCCTCCCGATTTCCATCAGTCCCTCCTATAAAACGAAGCCAGTCGCGCCCCTCCACCGCTCCTAGCCCGACCACACCTTCAATACCTTCTCTTCCACCCCTACCGTCGGAATTACGACGCCAGTTTAGCGTTGATTCGACATCGTCGCAGAGCACGTCAGGCACAAGTGAATCTGGCCCACGACGACGGTGGACATTATTCAAGAGTCCTAAAAGGAACCAAACAGCCCCCACCCCCAATACGACCCCCGGCGAAAACGGCAACCCTGTATCCCCAACATCTCTAACCAGTGATCATTCATTTGTAAACCGGGCAGCGGTAGCGCCACCACGCGCTCCACCGGGCCGAGCTCTAACCACCCCGACCAGGGCTCCCAAAGGAGTGGCTCCCCAGCCTTCTCGGTCAGCTAGTTTGCTCATTATTCCACCCCAAACCCGTAAATGGGAGCCTGTGAGCCCAACGGTCCTACATTTCCTTGGGAAGGTCGCGAGCGATTCCCAGAGTCTGCTCAAGCCTTCAGCGGACGGGTCTGTATCGGTGGGAAACCTCGAAGGCTTCGTCTCGAGGGTCATCACTGGCACAGCAGACGCATCCAAGGACAGCCACTTTAGGGCCACATTTTTGACTGTTTATCAACTTTTTGCGACCAACGAACGCCTTTTCGAGATTTTGAAAAGACGATTTGAGTCCACGGGGCTCGATCCAGCCCATGCACGCTCTCGGTTTAAGTAAGTGGAATATTGCAACCTCAGATCACGAGTTCTGATGATTGGTCTCTCAGCATCTTGCTCTTCATTGAGAGTTGGCTCAAGAAAGGGTTTGAGGACGAAGGGCTCAAGTTTTCGCCGATGATTAGGCAATTCGTCCTTGCCATCAGGGGCTCCGAGACTATGGAAGCGAAAGCCCAAGAAATTGCTAGTCTGATCGAAAGCCCTGACAGTGTGCGTTGTAACTAGAACCAACCATCAAGGTGTTAGCTGACCAAAATTTCAGATCCGGCGGCGGCAGCCAGGGGGCTGTACCCGACTACGAAGCGAACCTGGTGAAAGGCCGCAAGGGGTCACGCCCGCTGAACTGGCGGCTGCTCTATCTATTGTGGAAGGCGACCGGTTCAGGTACATAACTTATTGGGACTACGTGAACTCCACCCGAGGGCAGCCAAATACGCGCATTAACGTGTTCAACACTGTTCACGACTTGGTCACAGTGTGGGTAAAGAAAACCATCTTGGTGTAAGTATTCAGCTTTATTGCTGGAAGTCGAGATGCTAAGCCAATCCCCCCTCCTCCCGGGTTTATGATAGTTCTGATGATCTTGGCGAGCGAATGAAGACGTACGATGAATGGATTTACACGGCGCAGGTCAGACACCTTGATGTTTTCTGATATGACGATTTCTGACCCTCACACCAGGCATGCCGGGATATGAAAAATTTCTCATCGACAGCTGCTATTGTGGCCGCGCTTCAGTCGGAGATCATCACTGTACTAGCTCTTACGTGCGAAAGCAGGGCCAACCCGATTCTATACGCATTGGCGAGAGAACTCATGCCAGCGGATGGCGTGTATAATAACACATTACGGCAGGCAATGACGAAAGACCTCATCCCTTGGCTAGGTATGGTTGTCCCTCTACGTTTATCTTGCTATGGTTCTAACTCGCCGCCTGCAGACCCCCTCCTTACTTCTCTCAACTCGACCTTTGCCCACAGCGATCCCATCGTTGAGATGGACGGCCATCCCCTTATCGACTTCAAACAATGCGTCCTGCTAGCGGAGCAGATCGATTCTCTTGCCCAGTACTCGCCGCCTCGCATCCGCAACGCGCCGCGACCGGAAGTGTCGTCGTACGTAGAATACAGTCTCAAGTCCAGCGTCGGCAACGACGTCCTGCGCGACCTCGAGGCTCGCAAATCCAAACTCGTCGTCGAGGAGCGGGCTTTGCTCGATCGCCGGGAGAAGATGAAGTTGCTCGGGATGGTGTGGACACCGCACACTCACTCACAAAAGAAGAGAAGATAAACTTTCGCCATCTTTATTATCTATGCTTTCTTTCTTCATCTTTGTCCGGAGTATCAATATTTATTTATTTCAAGTTTACAGTACAGTAGCAGAGGGGCATGGCACCCTACTTCTTACGTCCTATCTTCTGGTCGCTCGCTGTAATGCCTTGGCGGGCTCAGATCTCTTCCGCTCACTTTCCTGTCGTTCGCTATCGGGTCTGTTCCAGGTTCATACTGTATGGAGTTTGTATACCTCTTCAATGTAGATTGTGATATCACAGCACCACGGACAATAGTAATACCTTGTACACGTCATTTTTCACGCGCGGAGCAGAGAGGGCTCGAACGTACCGTATACGGTCGCGGCCGCATAAACACAGTTTTTTTGGCCGAGACGTCTGTAAAAATTGCGGGACTACGGGAAGAACCGTGTCAAGGCTTTCTGTACTTGTCAACCTGAAATGCCACAAATGTATCACTATTTTTATTCGGATCCAATGTTTATACCGCAGCGTTCAAGGCACAGCCTTCCGTGTACTGGTGATACATGGGATGTCTAGGATATTTAACGGGAATCAATCAAGTGTTGACCCCGAACGCGTGCAAGGTGCAGACACGGTCAGACGACGCGGGCAATGGCCTGCAGGCTAGCCCTACTTCCGGGCTGGCTGACATAAGACGATGAATGTGCGGCCAGTGATCAGGCAAACAAGGGTAGCGGAGGATCGCGATGGTTTAGTGGATGGGAAGAGATTGACCGGCGTCAACTCGACGAGAACAATGTAGCGATGAGTGGGCGCGCGAGCCTGGGGGGCGCCATTTCAATTTGGACCTTGGCGTGTCCGGGAACAGAGAGAATTTCGCGTTGGTGGAGCAAAAATCGAGTATGGAATTGGCCCAGCATACGCTACGAGCTACGAGTCGGTGGTGGCCTGGATGGTTGCTAGGTCGAAAGAGAGTATGGCTTGGTGGGCAGTGGACCCTGCTGAGTCGGACGCCGTGGGACAGGAGGCGGGTTGCTAGCCATCTGTGCGGTTGCATTGGAATTAGGGACCGCAATCTACGAGTAGATTGTAAAGGGTGGTAGAGGGCAGGCAGAGGAGTTGACGGTGGTTCCCGGACGTTGAAGCAGCGCACAAAGAGAAATGTACGGGTGGCAGGTTGTCCCGAACCCCCCGAGGGACTGACTCACCCTGAGAGAAGTTGCGTCATCCTTCCAGACTAGCCTGAGCAGCCAAAAACTGAGACAACGCACCACAGCCAGCATGTGCAGATGGGCCAGACTTGTTTCTAGCTAGACTGGACTGAAAGCTGAAAGGACCGTAGATACACTGTTCGCTCTCGGATGCTTGCTCTTTCATCCCAACGAAATGACCATTTGGGAACGGAAAGAAATTCGATAATTCTGATCGGAATTGTTATCCCAAAATTCGCCGACACCGGGCACTGAGTAACGTATGATGAGGAAGAGAGTCTGCCAGGGGTGTGCTTCATACTTGATAGCAAAGTTGAAGCGATCCCATCTCACGGCCTTTGAAGGACCAATGAGATCGCCCACCGCCTTGCCGTGGCTGGCGCCAGCCAGGGTCTCCATTGCGGCAACTGGGCCAGCGTACGATGAGAGCACCTCTGACACGGTTGTCCAGTCATCGAAAGTGAATCGCACACCCACGTGCTTTTCAAATGCGATATTTCGAACAAGGATAGTACCACGGAGAACCGGGGGCCGAGTTGGAGGAAGGGTGACAGATTCTAAGTGCACGTTTGCGTAGGGAGATGGATTAGGGGCAGGGACAGGTGAACATTCGGCTATTTCTGAGAGTGATGAAAAAGCGGAAGGGCCAAAATTGTTGGGAGATACGTGCGGGAAAGGGAAACCAGCAGGTTCGGGCTCAGTCTCCGTCTCAGTATCCGATGTGGGTTGTGAAACGGAGACCGGTTCACCCGCCCGACGGAAGAGACGAACAGATTTTAGACCGTCGTCTCTTTCCCTGAAACGGACACTTCTCGGGCCATAGGCAGGAGTGGAAGGCATGGACTGCGCACGGGCACGACGAGAGGTGGGGGATGCCATGTCATCAGCGATGGAAAAGGAAGAAGCCGATTTGAGGGATGACTTGAGAGGTCTGCCATTTGAGAGAACTACGCTGGAAGACGAAGGCGTGCGCTGAATAGGTGGGGGTGCAGACGGTGCTAGGGTGCCTGAGGTAATGGAGGCAGGGGAAGTAGTGGGGAAAGGTACGGAGGGAGGATCTACACGCGCGTGAGACGGGGGAGGATTGGGGGAAGCACGGAGAGGAGGGGAGGGAGGAGGAGAATGGTCTTCTTTGTTGCTCGGGGTCGTCATCACTTTGAATGTGAAAGAGGAATTTTTTTGGATTCCGAGTTTTCTTTAGAGTATAAACACGGTAGGATACACGAGAAAACGAGAGGTCGGAATTTGTGCCATTCAAGTTATCACAGATAGATGCGACGAAGGTCACTGCTCAGTGTGATCCGCTTGCAAATTGGACACACCCCTGAGGCATCCAAACAGTGCGTTCGGGAACTTTTTCGCCCAAATAATGTTTCGCATCACCTGAGTGTCACACTTAACGCTGAAATGTCACTGGTGAATGTTGATAAGATTCACCAGCGGAACAGGGAGGTTCCTAAGAATTCCCTATCCCCAGCAATTTCCAGTGATTCCCAGCTTTTTGGGGCGATCCGCATGCTAAGTTCCATGCGCTTTTTTTCTAAGTGCCCCTCCCAAGCTTTCCCGCGCTGACGGCAACCGTCTCCCACGCGTGCCCCTCCCTCGGCAGACTCCGACGACGCAAGCTTATCGTCTCGCGCGCTGAGCCCATCGTCCCGACAGCGAGCACGCTCGCCCCTGCTCCCTCTCATTGTATACACAATATATATATCATAAGATTTGTATTAAGTAGTAGAATAAGAATATGACAATGAAAAAAATAATACTACAGAGCTGTATGGGGCCTTGCTGCCCAGGAGGGTGAACTCACCCTTTCCACCCCTCGCTGCAATGCCGGTCCTCTCTCCTCACCTCCTCACAAGAATCACAGAAGCTTTACTTCTACATCAAATACATATCTTATCAAACTCAATCAAAGGACTTCAGCTTCATTCATATCTCACCACTCTTTGAGCAATCATCATTTCCCATAAGTCACCTGATTCACATCACGTGACTTTCCTCCCCTCGATGAGTGTTCATCAAACATAACAGATTCGTGCAAGAAGTGGAACGTGACGCGGAATAACTCGAGGAATTCGACCTATCCCAACACCGAGTTCATGATTACTATTACCACAACGACCCATGGAGAGCAGATCGCTACCACTAACCACCCCATCTTTCGGAAACCCATCGGGCGAAGCGGGCCTACCGCTCATGCGTTAAGCCACAGCACGACGACTGTTGGAACAAGCGGAACTGCTGGAGGCGGGCGCAGTGGGGTCGGTTAGTAGTCCTGGCGCTGCAACGACAGGAAGAGAAAGTGAGCCAGCAGAGGGGCCAGCAGGGGGACTGGAGGCACAACCGGCCGGGCAGGGCGCAGCAGGGCAAGCGGGTGTGGTTCCAATGGCCCATGAGTGAATGGCCATCCCCCAGAAATCTTTGACGGGCAAAGGAAAAACGCCTCAAAGTTCATGACGGAATTTAGACTCTGGAAGATCTGTAACTTCCAAGACGAGTCCATGCTGAACCCGTTTGAACGAGTGGCGCTTGCGCTGTCATATATGAAAGGGGCCAAGGTTGACGACTGGGTATCACAACAATGGGACAAGATATCAACCAAAGTCCAGGGTGATCAGGGAGCAAACCCACCTATACCCCCAAAGCGCCTCGACACGGACGAACAACTATGGACCGACTTCGTGTCGGATTTTGAGCGGACCTTCGTGGACACGGCTTCAGCAGAACAAGCCTACGCTGAACTGACAAAGCTGGAGATGAAGGTCGATGAGGTCGATGAATACATCACCAAATTCGAGCATTTGATGACGAAGGCTGGATGGGAAAGGAGCACACGGGGGTCGTTGGAAATGTTCAAGCAGGGTCTACGAAAGGATTCACATTTGACAATCTTGCAAAGAGACCCAATCGCGGGGACCCTCGACGAATGGCAACAAGCGGCTCGAAGAGAAGTTCAACGTCAGAAATTGATCGTGGCCAGCTTAGGACCGCCAGGAGGCGAGTTTCTCAGCACACGAAGTAATCGCCGCCGGGAGCTACTAGGAAACCCAACCAATCGGCAGCTCCAAAGAGGCCCCGACGCAATGCGCACTGGCGTGCTCGCAGTTAGACTCAGCGAGAGCGAACGTAAGAAGAGGCAAATCGAAGGACACTGTTTTTTTTGGAATAAACAAGGACATTTCTGTAAAGACTGTCCGTCGCGGAAGGAGGATGGAGGAAACGGAAGAAGCCAGAGACGTACCGAACAGCCCGAGTGGTGAATGTGAATGCTGAACCGAGGTAAGACAATAGACAAGAAAACGAGGACTCACTGACGTCTCCCCTGGCATAGGACCCCGAATCCCTCACGTCTCACATAAAGATGATGCTAGTGAACGAACGAGACGAGTTGTTGAATAAGTTGATGGGAATTGATTCGGGTTTTAAAACCGCTCGGGATAACTGCCAGTCCGCGAGCGGTGAAGTCGATACCATGTACATTGAGTGTGGAAACAATGAAGATTGACAGAACTTTCAAAGCGGTGGAGACGGTAGCGACATCACGCTGAACACGCCCGGGATTCCATCGTAGGTCAATCCGTGGACGGAGAACGGGAACTTCAGGGACTACATCGTGCAAATGGCGAGTTCGCATCACGTGTGCCCAAAACTCGGGGTGGTGAGACGACTTCACGGTGATTTATGCAGTGTTGGTATGTTGTCATCTCAGATAAACCTCCCTCACCTCCGCGACGGTAGAGCGGTTTTCTATGGATTCAATTGTCTGAATTCTCCAAGTATGTCAATGCATCAGGTGTACTTACGCGCCTGACGTGAAAATCCGTGATCTATAGCCGACCTTGGACTTTTCCCGGCGCACGATGGTTTGCTCCAGACCACTTCTCTAACTGAGACAGTCGTTTGGATCCCTCTGCCCCCCTCCCCGGGTTGGCGTTTGTGAGGCGCGCGCGCTTGGTTTTATGCCAATGTTTAGCTGTTCAACACTCTCCTGGAAGGTCAGACACTGCATCATCAACTGAAGCGAGCTACAAGACTGCGAGGAGCTTATTTCCGACCTCGTCAAAAGAGGCTTCCTGCGCTAACCGAAATCCTAACAACCGCTCCCTTCATTAGAACTGTCGATCGTCAAGCGGATCCGCAATTCGAATCTGCGCGCATTAGGAGAGTGAGAGATCGCCTTTAACATCATCTGAGCTCCCCCACCTCTCTTGGAAGCTCCTCTCAACCTTCGATCTACCAGCTCTGACCCGCTCTGCACTCTCCCGACATTCGACAGTCCCTGTACGGCGTAGCCAGACGCGCCCTCCACCCCTCCTGTCAGACTTACGAGGTCGGCTAAATGTTGATCCCACATTGTTGCAGGGTACGTCAAATACCAGTGGATCGAGTCTGCGACGACTGGCCATTCAACAGTTTTAGAAGCACCGAATTATTTGCAACACGACCCCCAATGCAAACGTTGATCCATTACCTCTATTTCCCCGAAGCCGTAACCGGGCGCCGGTGGCCACGACAGTCCTACGACCGTTAGAGAAGGTGGCGGGTGATCCCGAGGGTTTACTCTGGCCCGCAACGGATGGGTCTGTGTTTGCCGAAAATCTTGAAGGCCTCGTCTTCCCTGGTACTGCGGATACATCCGGGGACAGCCACTTTAGGGCCGCGTTTTTGACTTTCAATTTTTTTGCGACCAGAGAACGCCTTTTCGAGACTTTGAGAAGACGGTTCGAATCGACGGAGCTCGGTCCAACCCACGCACGCTCTCGGTACAAGTAAGTGAACAACGTGCTCCCGGAACATGGGCTCTGAGGATTTCTATCCCAGCATCCTACTCTTCATTGAGAGTTGGCTCAAGAATGGGTTTGAGGACGAAGAGCTCAAGCTTTCATCGACTATCAGACAATTCGTCCTTGCCATCAAGGGATCCAAGACCATGGGAGCGTCGGCCAAGGAAATGGCCAGCCTGATTGAAACCCCTGATTGTGTGCGTCATAAACAGAACCATCTATCAATGGTGATAGCTGACCAACTTTTCAGGTCCGCCGGCGCCAACCAGGGGGCTGTACCCAGTTACGACGCGAACCTATTGAAAGGCCACAAGGAGTGACGCCACCTGACTTGGAAGCTGCCCTAACAGTCGTGGAAAATGAGAGGTTCAGTTACAAAACGTATTGGGACTATGTGAACTTCTCCCGAGGGCGACCATTGAAGTGTCAAGATCGTTCACGATTTGGTCACGATGTGGGTAAAGAGAACTGTCTTGGAGTGAGCATTACCCGAAGTCAAGATGCTGAACCAACCACCCGTTCTGATGAGCTGGACGAGAGAATGAAGACGTACGAGGAGGAGTGGATTTATATGGCACAGGTCAGACACACTGGTATTTTCTGATATAACAATGACTGACCTTAGCACCGGCATGCCGGGGTATGAATAATTTCTCATCAACACTGGTTCAACAGCGGCAATCGTGATCCCCCTTCAGTTCCCTATCATCACTGCGCTAGGTCCTACATGCGAAAGCAGGGCCAACCCGATTCTACACTCGTTGGGGAGAGAACTCTTGCCAACAAATGGTGTATCTGAAAACAATACGACAAACGATGTCGAAAGATCTTAACCCTTGCCTAGGTATGGTTGTCCCTCTGAGCTTATCTTATCTCGCTGCCGGCCTCAATCCGACCCTGCAGACCCCTCCTTTCCTCTCTCGAATCGACCTTTGTCCACCGCCGGCTCACTTTTGAAGTGGACGGGGCATGCTCTGAGTGACTTTAGAAAATGCATTCGGCTGGCAGAACAGATCGATTCTCTCGTTGGGTATTTGCCGCCTCGCGCCCGCAACGCAACCCGACCGGAAGTGTTGGTGTAGTCTGAAAGTCTTGCATTGGTGACGAAGTCCTGCGTGATGCGGAGGCTCGCAGTGCTGGACATGTCGGTGAAGAACTCGCTTTACTCGATTTCCAGAAGAAGGTGCGCTTACTCAATTCAAACACGCTCATAACGGCGGCTGAAGATCGAACCCGAATCTTTCATCCTATCTGGATTATTGATATCCATTCCGAGTCAACAGTAACAGTACCGTATGATATAGCGGGTACGCTACCTGCCCTACATCTCACCTCTCAGCTTCGGGTCGCTCGTTGTAGTACTCTTAGATCTCATCTGCTTCACTTTCTCGTCCCTTTGCTATTGATCTATTTGAAGTTCATACGGGGTTCGTACGGCTACGCAGTGTAGAGGGTGATAACACAGCTCCACGTACAATATCTATCTTTGTACACGACATCGCCACCGTGACGCACATCACGGAATGCAGTGCCCATCAGAACTACCTACAAAGAGCAATAGGTAGACGCTGACGCTGATGTACGGTTCCATGATAATTCCGGGTCGTTCTCCTCCTCTGCATTCCTTCTCTCTCCCCCATCCTTCAGATGACTCCGCAGAATATCGTCCCAGTGACCGGGTTAAACGACGTAAGCGGCAGCGGTCTCCTGATCGGTTGGTTGCATTTTATTACGGGTCGCACAAATCAGGGACGTAATATAAATCTAATTGATGTGGAAAATTGGCAGCCAATTCGCTTATCCGTACCGCGAAGAACGTGAAGATATATCGCGTCAGTGCCTGACTCTCTACCGTCATCCCCACTTTGCCTCAAACTCTTGATCGCAGTCCCAATGCGAACATCTCAGCAGACAATGTCTGGACCTCACTTCTGCCCTTTGTGACCACTCGCCAGGACTCGGCAGCTCGGGTGCTCAGCAAGCTGTAGATGAAGTGGAACGGTGAGGGGTTCAAAACGTCATCGCGTGTGACGAATGCTAAATGATCTTTATTCTAGTGTGTTGACCCGCATCCTCAATAGGGTGCGCAAATGGGAGGAAATGGGCAAGATGAGGTCGTTCGTGAAGCAAACGGAGATCAGGCTAGGCCTCGACGAGTCATACCGGGAACTGCGCACATGCTCAATGCGTTTCAATGTGCGCTGCACCCACTCCCTCTGTTCTCCTTCCGATTACTTACTGCAATGCGGTGGCTGTGCTTCCAACTGGCTCGATATCTCGTGTCTAGATCGCTCTGCATTTGGATGCAAGCAATCGGAGCAGAGAGCTCGAAGAGATCCTCAAGCACGATCACGATGAACTCATCGAGATGATGACGAGGGCCCTTCACGACAATAGCTTCCTGAAGATAGCGTTGGCTGGTAGCACCCTGGAAGATGCACACAACGTCGTGCAAGTCATAGAGCAGGCACGTTCACGATAGCCCGTCACACTCCCCTTCCCCTCGTGCTCACGTCACGTATAGGAGTTGAAGGAGGCCGACGTAGGGGAAACGGAGGAGAGACAGCTCCAAGAAGATTTTGGGGAGCTGCGCAAATGGGTTGAGGGATTACCAACCATGGATGATCGTCCGTGAAATTCTTTCTCGTGTTGAACTCTTACTTATCATGTCTTCTGTCCAGTTACTGGGAAAGTAGTCCGAACAAGCAACCATCCCATTGCGTCGGGAGGTTCCCAGGATATCTACACTGGTACATGGACCGGAAAAGAGGTATGGTAGGGGGCCAGAAATCGTCGTGTTCTTACACCAAGCTCTATTTACTAGGTGGCCCTTGCTTATCCACGGAACCAGAGTCGTGCAGCACAGGAGGTGAGATAAGTTATGTGCATGACCACCCCATAATGACAGCGATCTCCTGACCCCTACCCCAGCGCTTCCGAAGACAAGTCGAAATATGGAGAGCACTCCGACACCCAAATGTTCTGCAGCTGCTCGGTATAGCTTATATTGGAGACTTTGTGTATTCGGTATGTCTTCGCCATCCCCACATGGGTTTGATAAACATATTTCGTTCAGGTTAGTCCTTATATGGAATTCGGCCACATTAAAAACTACCTCAAGCACCACCCAGAAGCAAACCGAGTCCTTCTTTTAAGCGAGGTAGCCTCCGGCGCGTCCCCTCCATACATCTATGTTGCATCGAGCTTACGTAACATCAGCTACTGAATATCTCCATATGAGCAGGATTATCCACGGGGATTTACAAGGGGTGTGTCGTTGTTCGTAAATTTGCTTTCCGATAGAGTCTTACACCCATGGGCAGTCGAACGTGTTGATTTCAGGGGATGGTCAGGCTTGTCTCAGTGATTTTGGCTCCGCCCGTGTCGAAGAGGTATAAACCAAAACATGCCTTTTCTCTGTGCATAGTTGATCGCCCACGTTAGGCTCCCGTTACAGAGGGTATCTCTCATGGGTCACTACGATGGCTTGCCCCAGAGCTCATAGCTGACAGCAACTACGTTCCGACTACGAGGGCCACAGACGCGTGGTCTTTTGGGATGCTCTCCATCGAAATATTTACTGACAATGTGCCATTCAGTCACATATCAAACGAAGCGTACATCCCCCTTGTCATCCGAGATGGATCACTGCCCACGCGTCCAGAAACCAACATTTCCATGAGAGGGCTAAGCGATGCAATGTGGAATCTTATGAATCAATGCTGGCAACGTGATCCTGAATCTCGTCCCTCAATGTCAGAGATACGTGAGGCCATCCAGGACATGAACTTGCGTATATGTACGTCATATGTTCAGTTACACCAGCTATTCTTAATGCCCCGAAAGCCTCTCGGAAAACCAGGTCCCTCTCGAATAATATCAATGTTCGTCCCTCGGGTCTGACAATGTCAAGGCCGCCTGGGAATACTGGCTTGACCCCTCCTACCGCCCCAGTGCCAATAATTAAACCCGTACGCGACGAGGTTGAGTTGGAGCATGCCGAGAGAGGAATGCCTGCTTCCTTCCCAATGCGCAAAGGGCCAATCTTGAACATTCCTCTGAGTTCCTCTCCTCCCTCGCAAGCAGGATTGGGGGCAGTTCCTCGATCGGCCCCAGGGAGGCCATCGCCGTTGTCTATCAGATCTCAGGTTCCACTCCCATCTACCTCCCTTGAATCCCGGACGAGTGCATCCGCATCGATTGATCATTCTGATTGGTTATTGAAGCCCCCCCTTCTTTTACCTGAATTATCTGCGGCTTCTCATCCCGAGCTATCCCTGCTCCTGCAGCCAGTTCAGATCAGCTCGTCACCGAAATCACCCAGCGTCGACTATCACAGGCGAACTGGATCTACCTCTACCGGATCGGTCCATAGTTTCGATAAAAGCCCGTCAATTGGTGGTCACGGCGCGTTACTAGACGCTGCCGTTCGAGATGCAGAGCCTCTACTCCGCAGAACAGCGGATGGCACTGTTGAAGCTGGGACGTTGGAGGGTCTAGTGCAGCGCGTGACCAAGGACACGCATGATCATGTCAAGGACAACGAGGTTAGGAGGGTGTTCCTTGCTACCTACCACCTTTTCACCACAAGCGAGGACCTGTTCAAGAAACTCAAGGGACGCTTCGAGGAAATGGGAGATGTCCAGACTTCCATTCCTTCCGCCTCCGTTCGATACTCGTGAGTACACATCTGTGCAATCTCACGGGAGTTTATTTTCTGATGCGTTGAACCAGTACACTACTTTTTCTGAGAACATGGCTCCGCGACCAAGATAACACCATAGGCCCAGAATTACTCTCGTGCATCAGGGAGTTTGCAAGGTCGATCAGTGGTTCAGACGTCATGAGAGAAGTGGTGCAAGAAATTGTGGACCTCACCAGTGAGAAGGTTTGTACCTCCAATCATGTCACCTGGACTTGCGCAGTTTGACTCCATCACAGATAAACGTCATTGTCATATCTCCCACTTCACCTACACGGTCACACTCTGAAACTAAACTGCCGCCCTCTCTGGATCAGATCAAGCCAGGAGACATTGCGATCTCACTTGCAGTGATTGAGGGGGATTGCTACAATAAGATCACCGAAGTTGATTACATAGCCCACCTCCGGGGAATTTCCATTACGAAGCACATCGAATCCGCCACCAGTATCAACAACCGCCTTGCTAACTGGGTCAAGACGAAAATCTTGAGGTGAGTTTTGCCCTCATGGACGCTTTTTTTTTAACATGGTCAAACTCCTGTTAGTTCTGAGGACGTGAACAAACGTGCAGCCAACTTCAGGCGCTTTGTTCTGGTCGCGGAGGTACCCACCCATTTCTTTCACCCTCCACCATCTGGAACAGCCGTGGTCCTAACGATATATATACAACTCCCAGGAATGCAGAAAGCTCCAGAATTTCGCCTCCATGTCCGCGATCGTTGCGGCGCTGCTGTCGGTCCCACAGCTGATCCTAACGCGTGAGAGCAAGCTCGCGAAGAGCGAAAAGCAGCTCCTGCGCCAACTGGACGGGATCATCTCTCCGCATGGCGATCACCGCGCGTACCGCGAAGCCCTGCAGAGTGTCAATTCACAGGTCGCCATCCCGTGGTTAGGTGCGCGCTCACCCTTCCCTTCTTCCCTTTTGTTAGAGTAGGACCGCGGCCGCAGCTACCAGTATCCTGCGTCACCCATGCTACTCTTCTCTATATCAACTGGTAGCTGACCTCCGCACCACTCTCCGTTAACAGCCGTCCACCTACGCGGCCTACAAAGCTTCTACGACCGCACTAGCGCAACGACCATCATCGACCAGCGCACACTGATCAATTTTTCCCGCTGCGCGCGGCTCCTCGCGCGCATCGATGAAGTACGGCGGTACCGCGCGCCGCGCGATTCGGACCTCCTACCACCCCCACAACCACCACCAGACAAGCGCCGAAGTATCCTCGGCGACCGAGGTGGGAGTGGGAACGGTGGTGCGTCTGCCGCGCTCGCGCTCGCATGTGTCAAGCGGGAGCTGGATGGAACGCCGGCCGTCAGCTCGCGCGAGCAGTTCGAGGCACGGGCGGCGGCGCTCGCGGAGATCGAGCGACAGATGCGCGACAGGCGTGAGCTCGAGTTGCGCTCGCTTGGGTTCGACACTGTTCCAAGGCATCGCAAGTCTTCTTCGGGCTCTTCGATGCGTTCACCTGGGGAGAAAAAGGCGTCGCTGGATTCTCGTTTCGGGAGGATATGATTCGGCTTCTGCGCCGACGTCCTCTGCCTCGCTCCGTTTCTCTTTCTTCATTAAGTTACCTCGGACTATAGGATCACATCTACGTATACCCACTCTGAGTTGAACGCGTGCCCTTCGTATTGCTTTGACATATTTATGTAGATTTACATTAGCATTAGTTAAATTCCGCGGTTCTCACATACGAACACCTGGCTATCCCAGACGATTGAATATGACTAGCAGGCCCAAGCACTTCTTCTACTCGCTTTCCCCTGCTCGTAATAGAAAGAAAAATATCTTGTCTGCCGACTCCTGATGACTCTCGACCGCGGCTCCAGTAGTGGGAGTATTCAAGGCAGATCTGAGCTGCAACTGTTGGACTCCGCCCTCCACAACTAGTGTCACGGTTCCGTTCTATTCCCAAGAGAAGAAATCCCACCTCCACCTCCAGTTTCATACCCCAAAACCGATAGATCTGTCCCTTGAGTTTCTTGAACAGACCGCCTGTGGCGAAAAGGTGGTAATCAACACGGAATATCCCACCAACGTTGTTGTGTCTGAGAAATTATCATGCGTGTCCTCGATCACGCGACGATGCTTTCCCCGTGTCTGGGCGCGAAAGCGACTCGGGTGTACTGCTTCAGTGGACGTGACGGTGGGCGGCCCCATGTTTACTTCAATCCAGCTTTTGCGCATCCGACCAACTCGAGCAGAGTCCTTTCAACCGTGCCAGCCTGAGTGCCAGTGGTGTGGCGTGATTCACAAGCACGTTGGTCAAGTTCAGGTCTCGGTTACTTCCAATCGCGTGGGTTTGTTTCCTCTAATTTCTCTAATTTGGGTGGTCGCCCTAAGGTGTGTGGATAGATACGATGAAGGTGCGTGCAGGGAGTAAACTCGAATACAAATCAAGAGGGCGAAACCGCAAGTGGGTCATGCCGGGGCAGGGTCCAGGGAGGGTTTCCACGTGCGGGCTACCACAGAACCTGATCTATACAACCGGTGTATGACCGCTTCTTACATCCCCAAAAGCCCCTTGAAGGATATCCAAACGATTCATATCTATCAAGGGTGCAACCCAACCATACCCGGGCTTCCAATAAGTTTCAAAGGGAACCATCCACGGGTACAGTTGTTGCAACAGCAATGGAGCGGTAAGAATGAGGGACGACTACTACTATTAACCATATAGCATACAGTGACCCGGATACACTGAGATAAAGATCTGGGACAAGAACATGTAAAAAGCGTGAAAGCTAGGTCATTGAGTTCTGGGCATACGTGCACAGTAAACATAGGAACTGAGGGCACAAAAGTCAACCTAACTACGACTATATAAACGACTGTAAGATCCAGAATATGTCTTAAGGAACAATTAAGGTATGCGAAATGAACCTAGACGTTTCATCTATGTGGAATAAATAGTAAATCTTATCGATCCGCTCCGCTCACTCAATTTGCTACAGGACAGCGGTTCTCGATAGCACAAATATGGAACAAGCCCAACCTATGCCATTGCCGACTGATGATATTTATCAGCGATGGCTCGAATGCAGGAACAAGGGGCCTGTACCTTCTTGGAGGATGGCTTGGCGGCACCTTTAGATGCTGGCTTTGCCGACGCCGTGTTGGCCGGCTGTGTCGCAGACTGGGTCTTAACCTTTGCTTCTGCTGCTGCTTTCGCTGCGGTCTGTACAAGGTCATGAGCACTAGGCCGATGGAGGTCTCGCATGAAGACTGGCCTTCTTAGCGTCACTCTTTGCGCTGGTGGTCTTCTTAGTAGATGGCTCCTTTGCGGTAGCAGCCTTCTTGGTAGTTGATGCCTTCTTGGCGGCAGCGGGCTTCTTGGTGGTGGCAGACTTGTCCGCAGGTTTCTTGGCCTTAGTGGTAGTGGCATTCTTTGCAGGGGCGGCCTTGGTCGTCTCGGTAGACTTCTTCGCAGAGGATGCCTTCTTGGGTGGCGGTTTGGCGTTCTGCAGCACGTCGAATAAAGTGTCACTACAGGAGAGATTGATGCTACATGCCTCTTTGGCATCGGCTGACACCTTAGGACGCACGGGAGCGAGTTCAACATTGCCCGGCGATGGACCCTTGGAGAAAACAAGTGTTTCCTTCTCGGCGCCGCGGGCCTCCAAGTCCTTCGATTCCTATATGTGACGTGAGACCGAGGGGAAGGAGAATGTGACGGGCTATCATGAACGTGCCTGCTCTGTGACGCTATTGTCATGAAGAGCCCTCGTTATTATCTCGATGAGTTCATCGTGATCGTGCTTGCGGGTCTGTTCGAGCTCTCTGCTCCGATTGCTCGCATCCAAATGCAGAGCGATCTACAGAGACACGAAACATCGAGTCAGTTGGAGGCACAGCCCCCCGTACTGCAGCAAGTAATCGGAAGGAGAAAATATGGAGCGGGCGCAGCGCACATTGAAACGCATCGAGCATGCGCGCAGTTCCTGGTGCGACTCGTCGAGGCCCAGCCTGATCTCCGTTTGCTTCACGAACGACCTCATCTTGCCCATTTCCTCCCATTTGCGCACCCTATTGAGGATGCGGGTCAATACGCTAAATATTAAAGATCATTTAGCATTTGTCACACTCAATGAGGTTTTGAGCCCCTCACCGTTCCACTTCATCCACAGCTTGCTGAGCGCCCGAGCTGCCAAGTTCGGACGAGTGGTCATGAAGGGCAGAAATGAGGTCCAGACATTGTCTGCTGAGATGTTCGCATTGGGACTGCGATCAAGAGTTTGAGGCAAAGTGGGGATGACGGTAGAGAGTCAGGCACTGACGCGATATATTTTCACGTTCTTCGCGGTACGGATAAGCGAATTGGCTGCCAATTTTCCACGTCAATAGATTCGTATTACGTCCCTGAATTGTGCAACCCATAATAAAGGCAACCAACTGATCAGGAGACCGCTGCCGCTTACTTCGTTTAACCCGATGACTGGGACGATATTCTGTAGAGTCATATGAAGGGCCGTGGGGAGAGAGAGAAAGAATGCAGGAAGGGGAAGAATGACCCAGAATTATCGTGGAACCGTACTGTCACCGTAGGGTTGGGCTTGGAACGCCCGACCTCGACCGACTTGCCCGACGGGACCGACGCCACAGAACATCTCTCTCTCCCTTGCACCTTCGCTTTCCCTCGGGATCATGGATCCGCCTCGGACCTTTGACCATCCCCGAACTCACACGAGTGTGGACTAACAACCACATTCGCTACAGTACTTCAGCATCTACCTATTGCTTGTAAGGATGGTTTCTTTTTTTTTTTTTGGAAAGTGCTTTATTCAATTTCTAGGCTAACTACTGTAACTAAGTGTCGAATAAGGAGATTTACCATCAGCCAAGCCCTATTCGACGCGCTGGAGCCGGGCCGGAGCCCGGTGTAGGGATTAGTTCTCTGCATTCCGCGCTGCGACGTATACAAAGGTAGAGTTTGTTCATGGAGCTGTTTTCACCTTCTACATTGCGTAGCCATACGAGCCCCATATGAACTTCAGTTAGATCAAATAGCAAAGGGAAAAGAACGTGAAACATAAGATATCGAAGAGTACTAAGAGTGCGTTCGGGAACTTAACGAGTGGCTGGTGAGACGTAGGAAATAATCCAGATAGGATGAAAGATTCCTAGATAACGCCACGAGTTCAGTCTTCCTATCAAGCTCAAGCTCATCGGTGTACTCGCCTGCACCAGAGAGGTGTGCAACCTTGCCACTGGCACAGGCCGCATGCAAAGCTAGAAGCTATGGAGAAAGTCTCGTAGGGTACCGGCGATGGAAGCATTGTCTCTTCGGACACCTTGAAAGCTTTTCTCACAACTTCGGTACGATAGCAATTATTATAACCACTTGCTGGAAACCAAGGTGGGAAAAATAGCTGTTATTAGAACAGCAGACATGGCCCATGTGCCTATGTAACAAAACCTCACCGTCGCCTCTCCATACGATCAAACTGGTCGTCCGCACCATGGCCCAGCATCATGACATTAAACAGAGAATGCACTTTGGCACCGTTCAGGTTTTCAACATCATAGTCAAACCACTCCAAAACCGTCAGCACTGAAGCGGAATTGGCCTTCTGGGGAAAAGTTACGCCCGGCAGCAGCGGAAAGATGTCAAGGACGTACCATCTCGGGCGGACCCGTATCAGTACTAGTAGACACGTCGAACTATGTCGACTGCGGCGCAATGTGGACAGATATTCGTTCCACTTCGTCTTGATCGATACCTGAAATCCCGCAGGCTGCCTTGTCGTATTGTCCAGTCACCACACACCTGAAACCGCCTCGAACGAGGGCCTCTATGAGCGCCAGGGAATCACTTGGAACCCGCAATCAATTGAGTAACAGTCAACGACTCACTTGTTTTTTTTCGCAGTCCTGTGGTCTTCTGCCAGGGTGCGCCTTCGATCGAGGCTATCGATTCTGCCACGTTCTCCATCGAACGAGAGACGACCAGGACAGCTCGAAGAAACAGGTGTACGCTCTTTAATTTTCTCGACCGGACGTAGTGCTTTATCCTCCTTTCGCTGTGATACGGCAGACAGCCTACACAGGCGAAAGAACGAAGTAAATCGACCAAAGGCCCATCCGAGTCCAGACAGCTCATCGTAATCCTGGGCGCACGAGTGTATCTATTTCGCGACCTCATGGCGCGCAATTCGAGAGGGAAGGAGCACGGGGGATCAAAGTTGCCGAGGAGTCTTGCGTGATAGTGCATGGCTTCAACATCTGTCTTCAGTTGGCGTGGCGTCCAAAGTGGACGCAAACGTTTGTATGCACTAAGGGTATTAGGCCCCGAGCCACTTGTTTGCGTGACTTTGGAGACGGAAGGGAGGGCGGGCATGGTGGGGGTACTATAAAAGGTAGAGTCGCGGAGCCTGAGCGGTATCACCTCGACACCGTCTTATCACAATGGAGGTGGGGAATTGAAGTAAAGCTTTTTTGGTCCAAAGAGATTTAGTAAAAATATCAGAAAAGCCATAGGACCTCCTAGTCTTACCACGTCTTCAAGTTGACAAGAATTGCTAAGCCATGATAATGAAATGATAAGCTCCCAATTTTCGCTGCACATCACATGCACGCTGAGGTCGCACTTGTCACGTGACGGGAACTTGATGTTTGATGTTGATGATCCCACAGATTATATCAACTTGTAGGGGTTTGTGCATGGCTTGGGATGCTAGCTGTCATGGGCCACCACGGGTCTAATGCGAGATGGCAAACAAAACTGCCAGGATTACAATCCACGACGGATGACGAGTGAACTGAGGCTGAAGCGTCTAGAACGACCGCTGGTGGTGGTGAACTCCGGGCAGCACAAATAATTCCAATATGCTGAACATTGAGCCAGAGAAGAAATTGTAGTCACAAGTACAGTTGGTCGTGATTTATATCGCAAAGGGTATACCGTACGAGTACAGAGAAAAGTGATTACCATCCATCATACACAGAATGACCATATCCGTATGTCTCCATCGTCACTTCCAGAGACGATTTTGTCTTCTCCAAGAGCGAGGCAGGTGACGGCTCCCGTATGACCCACAAGCGTCGCCACACACCGACCGTCCTCGTCCTTGCGGTCGTCGCGGGTCCAAATCTATAACGAAAGACACGGCGCGGTGACATTGTCAGCAATTTCAAGTGACACTGAACAGTGGGTAGTTTCGTACCTTGATGGTTCGGTCATGGCTCCCACTGACGAGCCTCATCTTGTTACAAGCAACCGTCCAGACACCCTCGAGATGCCCAAAGAGGGTACGCACGACCTTGCCAGAGTCAATGTCCCACAGTTTGATCGTGTTGTCGAGGCTGCCCGAAACGAGTAGCTTCTGGTGTTTCGTTCCTTTGCGGGGTGAAGATCCTAGGTCATCTACTGTCGCCGCCGCCAAGCGTGTTGCCAAGTCGTCGCAGCGCCGCTCCTCGGTAGGGTCGTTGCAATGGTCGAGGAAGAGCATTTTCAAGCTCTGCACCTGACCCAAGTGACCCGAAAACTGGCGCACGCACGTGCGCCGCGAGAGGTCCCAGAGACGCACCGTGCAGTCGTCGGACGCAGAGAACAACATTTTGCCCGGTGAGACAGGCTGGGATGAGGCCGCATCGGGAACGGAAGATGAAGAGGTAGTCGATGCCGCCGAGTCCCAAAGTAAGACCGAGTTGACCCAGTCTCGATGGCCACGTAGCGTGAAGCATTCGCGCGTGCGGAAGTTCCAGACTTTGACGGTTGTGTCGACGCTGCCGCTGGCAATCAGGGTGCTGTCAAAGTTGAGGCAGACGACGCCCTCCGTGTGACCCTCGAGCGTGCTGATGCATTCCCCGGTGCGCCAGTTCCAAATGCGAAGCGTGTGGTCCATGCTGGCGGTGACGAGCTTGACCTCGTCAAACTGCACGGCACGCAACGCCCGGGTGTGACCCTTGAGACAACGAATCTCCTGACCAGTCTCGAGATTCCAGATTCGGGCTGTACGATCATAAGAACCCGTGATGAGGACGGGGAATGGAAGATGAGGCAAGGTTTCGCTAAATTGGAGGCACATGATGCCGTTGGTGTGACCCTTTAAAGTCCGAACAGAGCACCGGCCGCGTCGCCAGTTCCGCTCAATTTTTAGACGCTCAGAATAGACATCCTTCCATGGACGGGTGAGTGCCCCCTCGACTGGAAGGGGGAGGGAGAGTGGTGAGGGAGAAGTCGGCGGAACAGAACCAATACGTCCAGTGGTGGGAATGGGCGCGGGTAATGGCGAGAGGGTTGGGTGGACAGAAGGTGTCGCAGAAGGAGTAGGCTCGGAGTGGTGGCGTTTAGGGCTGGGCGTCGTGGTCAAGAGATCTCGTTTGCGCTTGCCATTGGAGGACGTAGTAGCGCCAGGAGTAGCGCCGGCCAAGGGGGAGGGGGACGGCGAGACGGGGATAACCAAACGCCTGCCCCCCAAAACGGGTAATCCCCAGCCGCAGGTCTCGCATTTGGTACCAATATGCTGTTCGCAAATCTCGCGCCATAAGTGGTTATCGTCTGCAAGCGTCATCCAAGGACGCGATACTTGCGCGGCTCGACATAAAGATGTGGCGTCGAGGTAGGCTAAGACTTTTAGGGAAACCTCGCGCGGAAAAATGGTAAACGGGTCGATCCGGATAAGATGGCTGAGCGCGTCGGTGAGGAGCGAAAGCTGAGAGAAGCAGCACATCGTTAGGAGGCCCCGAAGAATAAGCTCTCGGCGAGAGTGCGGGGATGACGAAAAGCTTGCCCAGATCGCATTGATGGATTCTCTTTCTCCAAGCGGAAGCTCGTCAAGGGCCTAGGAAGGATGTAAGGAAAAAATGCATATATTGGGCCACATAGAAGTGGCGTGCGTGACACGTAATAAGATAAAGGGTGGAAGCGATTCGGGAAGGGAAAGGAGTATGGTGCGAAAGGAGGGGCGACGACACGTACCTGCTGGAGCTTGAGATTCGTCCCCTCGTCAGCAATCCTTTGGTGTCGAATGCATAACTTGCGAGGAGTGGGTTGAGAGAGGATCGTTGAGGGTAAATCGAGGGACGGATGTGGCGGAGAAGGAGGAGGAGGAGAGGACCATTGATCCTCTGAGACGGTGAAGGAGGGGGACGAGGGACGAGCTGGGGGTAGAGTATCACAGGAATGGGAGTCTGTTTGTTGTGCGAGGTTGGAGAACTGCGAGGATGAGGTGGAGGACGAGGTGGAAGTAGAGAGTGACATGGTGTCGGATTGGACAAGGCGATAATTCGCGACCTATGACTGATCGAGATATTGAAACCGATTCGATTCGTGTTTATATCCACCGACTTTTTGCTTTTTTGACACGCTTCTGCTACAAAATACGTCAAGCGCACGTCAGATCGCGCAACTCCATCTTCACGTGATCGCTTATGACCAAATCGGCCAAATGAACAAAAACAGACAACAAAAAAACACAAAAATGGTCACGTATACAAACTGACTGGCCTCTTATTATGATATCACACACGTCGAGGGGGTGTTGAAACCAGCATATACACAAGGTACTGCTCCTCCATCCCCCATCGCAATCCACCAACAATGCACGTCCCATCACGTCAGATAGCAGCATGATCACTCAATCCAGCGTAATCCTCAACTGCTCCAGCGGTATGGGCTTAAAGTTGTTGATGTCAACCGACCGTAACCTCAATGTTTCTTCGCAGTGTGGCGGCACAAGCTTGTGGATCAGGTCTGGTCGAACCGAGAGCTCTGCAACCGCCGAGCAGGTCAGCACCATCCATGAAACAACATCGGTCAGCTTACGAACCTTCTCGCGTAAAGTCGAAGAGCAATGGGAACTCCTTCCCATTCGGCATCTTGGCTCCCTCAGCCCGCAGTTCATCAAAGAACGGGTGGACCATCGCCTCGACGGCGCTCAACCGAACCTCTGGTGTATATTCCAGAAGCTTGGAGACGAGATCGATCGCTTCGGGCGCTGTGCGTGGCCGGAACACCTGTCATTGCCGATCAATATTGAAACATCCGGCCGTCCAATAGAAAATATCGGACCTTAGAAAATGGGTGGGGCTTGATTTGCGGGAACTTGTGCTCCATGTAGTTCGGATTCATCGTTTTGATCTGCTCACGTGACGGTGTGCCCAGAACTTTGATGATTTCGACCAACTGGTCAATCCCGCTCTCACCAGGGAAAAGTGGTTGCCCGAGCATCAACTCGGCCATTACACAACCAGTCGACCAGATGTCTACGACCGCAGGTCAGAACAATTCAACCTCCTCCAAATGGAGGACGCACCGATATTTGTAGTGTAATTCGTGGCTCCAAAAATCAATTCTGGTGCACGATAGTAACGCGAGCAGATGTAACTGACGTTCGGCTCCCCGGACACCAAGATTTTCGCCGAGCCAAAGTCGCAGAGCTTCAGCACACCTGTCGCTGGATTTAGAAGAAGGTTTTGTGGCTTGATGTCGCGGTGGCAGATCCCAACCGAGTGAATGTAAGCAAGAGAGCGGAGGAGCTGGTACATATACAATTTGATCTGAAGCATCGGCATCGGTTGCTTGAGCTTTGCGTAGTGACGACTCGCACGATACACGGTCTCTGGTACGTATTCGAGAACTAGATTGAGGTACACTTCGTCTTTCTTTAGGGTTTCAACGAAAAAACCTCAGCGCCTGGCATCGGAAACGATGTGGTGACACATACCTTGTCACCGTTCGAATAAAAGAAGGCTTTCAAGTCCACCACATTTGGATGAGAGACGAGTCTCATGATCTGTAACTCACGATTCTACACGACGGATCCGCGTTATAACCTTTTAAAGAGCACGCGACAGCTGATCACCACTGACCTTGAACCGCTTGTCCTGTAAGACCTTCTTGATCGCAATGTCATCCCCGCCTTCATGTTCGGAGACAAGTTTCGCTTGAAAGACGACACCGAATGAGCCGTTGCCGATGACTTTGCAATTCGTGTACGAGATGTCGCGGGTCTCGCCCGACTTTCCGTCAGAGGCAACGACCTTGACCACCTTTCGGGGATCGTCGATGGCTGCGCGATGATAACAATCAACAATGACGTAGTCCGGCAAAGGGCGGAATGAGGTTGGAGACGAAAGGTGATGGATTGAGGGTTAGGAGAAAGCGTAGCCAAAAAAGGTATGAGCACCCGATGCGCGCGAGCGGACGGAAAGAGAAACGGGAGCGGGGACGGGCAGGTATGTGCGTAGAGGATCCGGAACACGCACGATTTATCTTAACACCATTGATGGGGCCGTGTGTAGCCATTACAAATAGAAAGCTGAGCCGTTGGTCAGGGATTGAGAAGGCGGAGGGCGAAGATGATGGGTGCGGAGATGTGCGCTTGTCGTTTGAACCGGCCGTGCAGCGGTTGATGTGATGGACGGAGAAGAGAGAGTGAGAAAGGGATGAATTGAAACGATGGGGGAAAGGACGAAAACACTGGTGAGTGTGTGAGGGTCGAAGAGGATGGTGAGGAGGTGGGAGAATAGAGGGCTCAGAGATTGAGTGGAGACCGTCGAGGGGAATGAGTCCCTGTGACCCTGGTGCGGACGAGGCCTTACCACGTGTTTGGTTTTGATTGCTTCTTTCTCACGGGGTCCATCTGACCTCTGACCTCGCGCGTCATAAATCAAACAATGCAATTGACGCCGCCAAACGTCGTCTTATCCCCACCACTGTCCATCCCGCCTTCGGCCCCTTAATATCCGTACCTAGAGGCGGCTCCTTTTGCCGTGGTTCCTCTCTTTTTCTCTTCCGTCCTCAAAATCCTCTCAAGTTTATCCCTCGTATCCCATCATTTCCCAGACGGGACCTCTTCTCAACGTTCTAGGCCAACTGAGCCCTCATCGGCTTTCCCCACTTCTGACGCCCATTTATTGTTATCGTAAAGCAATCCTTTATGGATCTTATTGCCAGGCCGGTATACACCACCCCGTCTCCGCGGTCGACGTTCCTCGCCCGATCATCCACTACTATCTTTTGCTTCCCGCCAAAAGAAGGGCCGAAGCGGTTGACACCTTACCCGAATAGCTCTGCGGCAACTCTTCAAATTTTCTCTGCCTTACCTTTTTCGCCGTAGTTCAATCATAAGGTCGACTGTCACGCCCGATAAATGAGTCCACGAAAGGAAGATCCGAGCCTCGAGAGAGCGGACGAAATACTCCTCCACAGTTCCATTTTGCCTACCCCGCAGTCGCGAATGCCAAAGGCAAACATAGCACCAAATATTATTGTATTGGAGTTCACTTTTCATTTCATATGGGCGATTTATTGCCCAGTCGTCTATCTGTATTATGACGGCTACCGAGTTAATGACAAAAACACCTTCTTTGCTTCATTTTGCTTTGTTTGAGTGAGAAGCGCCAACCCTTGCGCGTCGATCCCAGGATCATTGGTTGTTCCACGAATCAAATCTTCCTTTTGCGAATGAAACGTTTGATTCATGATATTCCTGACTTAACCCCGCGAATCCATTTCAACTTGACACAATGTTCCTATACTCAGGTTCATGATCCACGTGACCGCGTCCTCGGACAGAAGAGATGATGATACAAACATTCAAGAAGCAGGAGCATGATCAAGACCATGAAATCGAGTGTAAGTGAAGTGTCTCGACCTCCGACCCGGGAAAAAGGCTGCAATATTGGCGAGGATGCGGCTGAAACTAGGAACCGCATTATTCGGACAGAAGCACCCATGGACCAGCTTCTTTGTTGTCGGTTGCGGGAGCAATGATATAGATAAGCCGTACAAGTGAGCATCTAGTGCGAGTGGTACACAGTGGTCCAAGAACACCGTTAGTTGTTAGACGAACGAAGAATTTTTAGAGTCCGCTCCTCCCCACGTGAGGATTGCTATCAGTTTTGTCTTCGTGAGAATAGTTTCTTTTGATGACGGTGTTGGTGACCTTGGCTAGCCCCATGGATTTGACTTTTGAGCAGCATGTTTTCCTTTCGCCTGCCTCATCCGGACTCGGAAATCTTGCTCTATCCATAGATCGCTACAGTGTTCGCATCAGAATCACAATCCGTTGATTGCCCCCGGGCCCCCTCAAACGAATTTCCGCCAGAATCAGTGAGCCTATCTCGGGTCGCAACTTTTCACACGCCGTGTGGGCCACCAGCCGTGAGGTGGAGTGGGTCGTCACAAAGAAGTTGAAGGCAAGTCTTTTCGACGTTCCGTGCTCTTATAAATCGCGCTCGTGATTATGCTATGTTAACTTGGTGGAACGTTCCCGCAAGTCCGTCCAGGCCTTTCTGTATTAAGTCGCTTCTTTCCAGGAGCATCTGGTGCCTTTCATATACGCTAAGACCCCTGCCTGCCACGGGCAAGGCACTACCACGCAATATAATCAATCGGCTTTGATAATTATTACGGAGGGGTTCATCCTAGCAAGGGTACACCGTGGAACTCGACACAGGTTACGCCATGGTCCCACACCTTATACCTAATACAAGTCTACCTACCATCATAACCCAAATATCAACTCTGGCCCATCATGATGGCATGATTGATTGGACCCTATATTTTGCGATGGATGACTTGTGATCTAAGGTTATGTCCACTTGCCTTCGTACCGGATCTCCTGTGGGGTAGTGGTGGTGGTGACAGTTCAGTGGGCTCCCGTAGACATTACAAATCACAGCCATTAAGTAACTGGCGTAACTAAGCTCCCGAAAAAGAAAAAGAATCTGATCTATCAGTGAGGGCCATCACCCAGTATATGAGATCATCAATCAAGGTTTACAGCCAACAGGTAGATTCAAGGCGACCCTGACCAGATCTTTGCATTTTACAGTACTACCATCCTACGTTTCCAAGTCTACGACAAGTCCTATCCATTTCCAGACCTCGACAGCCTTTTAAATAGCAGAGGGCGTGATGATACGTTCCCGTATGTCAAATTGCCATTCCCACTTCCTACCCGCCAAACTCCTCCTCGTGACCGGGCGGCATTGTAGATTCGGCATGGCCAAGATCGCCGCTGGCTGTTATCCCTGGATATTGGCACCCCATGCGGCACTTGCGCCTCTCCAAACGTAGCTACACGGCGATATCATGGACCGTGAGGAGGGCTGCCGGGTTGATCCTGTGATATGCGAGTCGTACTCGCTGCTTTTCAGTTCGCCCAACGATTCGGTGCGGTTATGTCCGTGGCTTCTAGCTCCCTGTAGGACTGTTCTGATTTTCGGGGTTACACCCTCGATTCCTAGGACACCCCGGTTTTCATGTGGATACTTGTACCTGCCATCGGGAATACATCCCTGCCCTGTCCTCTCACTGATTGACGTACTTATTGGCGGTGTCCTCAGTGGGGCAGTTTTCTGTGATTACAGCTCTCTCACCGTCTGCCGACAGCGAATATGTCGTATCTAGATTGTTACCGCAGTGTGCGGTGCTATCAGACTGTTGCGCGTCCGCTGCGATCACCATCAATGACGTGTTTGCGCAGCAGGAGCACTTCGATGCCGAGGGCATTGGCAATGGCAAATATCCCGCTTCCTGATAAGCAATGCATCGTGTGGTGTGTGTGGTTAAGGTTGCCAGTTGCGTGATCGGACTGTGCCAGATGAGGTAATACGTAATACATGGACTGCTCCGACGGCAAACAGCGGCTGACACGGTCACGAGACCAATCGCGAGCTATCTCGAACTTTTGAACTTTGGTCGAAGTCGAGTCCCTTGTCGCACTGACTTTATACTCTGGTTATTCCATCTTCCTTCATATTCGGCCTGCAATTCTGGCAGGGCTTATTTGCTATGTATCGCACACATTCACTACCGTTCACCCATGAGCACAGCACAACCGCACCGCCTCCATCGTCCGTCTCGTCTCGTTCCTCCCGCATGCCTACGGTCTTCGTCCATCCACCCGAGGACGAGGCAATGCCTTGGTGTGCGTTCGACGCCAGTCAGGAGAACGCAGATTCTGAGATGGAATCCACGACATCTGAGATGGAGGACCTCCAGTCGAGGCACGATGACTGGCCCCAGACCGTACACGTCCACCCCTCCGCAGAGGACGCGGCGGCATTCCACCGTTCGCAAGCAGACAGCGCTGTGGTCATGCCGCGGCGGCACAACTCTTCCCACTCCTCACTCTCAGCAAGCCGAAATCCGCTCAGACTCTCAGTGATACCTGAAAGTCCGAAGCGGGCGAAGGAGAGGGACGACGACGACATCGTCGAAATCATGAAAGTGCGTCGCGGAGAGGGCATGCCGGACGTCACATATGCGAGCGGGTCTGTACCCACGCTCAGGAGATCCAAGACGCTGCGCTCGCGAGCCGCACAGGCTTTACGCTCGATCAAGAATGTCGGGAAGGTCCCGCGTAGGCCGATGCTAGAACACGTCATCCAAGCTAAAGAGAACGACCAAGTTGCAAAGACTAAGGCACCTACACCTGCGCAAGCGCCACCAACTGCGGACAAACACCGTGCCAAGGCCCAGGCCGTTCATACTCAATCGAGCTTACCGCGACTGAAGAAGCGCGTTTCGCAGCCCCTGTCCAACCTTTTTGGTCTTGGCCCTGGTGGCTCCGAAGCATCTCCAAACGCCTCAGATGCGATCGGTGCCAATACTTCACCATCCCATTTCACGGGTTTTCGGACGCTACCATACTCCCGCAGCGCATCCGCATCCACTCCTGCTCTACAATTATTCACGGACGAGCCCACTCGTCCCACATCACCAAGCTTGTCGATACGCAGCACCCGACAGAAGTTCTCGTTTGTCAATCTCCAGTCTATATTCTCCGGGAGTACGCCAAGTGCCGGCGAACAGGTGCCAGAGCCCCAACAGGCGGAAGCAAATCCCGAGGTCGATGACACTGCACCGCTACGCACGGTACAGACGCCGGTGGATGAGGGGTGGGACTCTGAGGAGGACTACGATTCGCCGCGGCGGCACGCCAACCTTGGGCCGGTGCGCAGACCTCCGGATGAGGAGTCGTATCCTGGGGAGCGGGAATTTAGCTTTGGGATGCGACTCAATTCGTTGCATTTTGAAGATTTCCGCTTTGATGCGGATGCATTTTAATGTTCTCGTTCTCTCTCTCTCGGAAGGACGCGTCTGCGAAACCTGTCTTTTGACGTTTTTTCACGCATTGTGTACGAATAACATCGTTGTCACAGCAACCATATATCTCGATTCCCTATCGTCTTCTGTGCCCTTGCTTTACGCTTTGCAAAATCACGCTCTGCTATCCTTTTTTAAAGGTTACGATGTGATGTCCACGCTATCGTCATACATTATATTGCTTTCCAACCTACTATCTCGTCGTTCTCGTAGAATCAATAAATTATTCATGCGGCTGGCTGCACCCCAATTGAATACATCCTAATCGTTGGGTTGTAGAGTTCGAGGTACACCATCTTAGTTTGAGTCATCCTGACACCACTCCCCTGTTCCTAACTTCTCCAAAAGTGAGGCCTTTGGGACGTCCTTCGAGACCGTCTGCATTGAGACAATTACGTGCGTTACAGTTAGCGGCGTGGTCTCTCCAGAGTCCCGGAACAATCTTCCACAGGAACACGTGCTAGATACGGAAGCCCGACGAGTCAGTCAGCTCGGGATGCCAGCTTCCGGGAAAATTTACCATCGAAACCCTATCAGGGGGCAGTGTCCTAGTTGGACACGTGAGTGATGGGCTGTAGCTAGGTGTACCAGTGGTGTACCGCCGTCAGGATCTTACCGGTTTACCACACTAGCCACTTTCCGGGGTTCATACAGTCCTGCACACCCTGATAAATGAGCTATCAAATAAAGTGCGACATAGACGGTTGGGCCCGTTCAATTGGGTTAAGCCTGAATTCGCTGTCTGTGGGCGCAGGCTGCGCAGCAATTTTAGTCCCCGCTCACTACCTTCTGACACCTCGTGCACCGCCCATCCTGTCGGTTTACTTTGCTTGGCTATCTTGCTCAAATCGTTCCCTCTGCGTCGTAACTGTCCCCATTAAAATGCCGACTCTGAAGGTTGTATGTTGTGGCGTCCCGCCCTTCGCGCAATTTAGGCGCCACCGATTTGCCTCATGTATATCCCCGCACCCGCACCCGCAATATGCCTGTACCCTCTAGACTTTATTGGTTGCGTCCAGTTGAACTGAAGGGCCCCGTGAACGACGCGAAGGCTATCAAGAAGACTCTAGAATGTCAGACTCGAAGACAATTCAACCATTTTCTCGCTCCTTAGACTATAGCCTGTCCGCTTTCGCAGCCGTGTACCACTATCGCGAGATGGACACCACCCTTATGACGGGCGGGGATGAGAATAGAGACATGGGGTTATGGCCCTCCGCAGGAAACATCGTGAGTCTCGCATAATGATACCTGGGGTCGCGTTCCCTCTATGCTGACAACTTGAAATTTCAGTTGCGGGCGATCGACAATCTCGTTTTTGATCACGAGTGCTGATCAATTGTGGAAATTTTCAGTGATTGATGTTATGGATGAAACAAAACAATAAGAGCGTTGACAAAACAACTATCATCATGATTATCTATCATGAAGAGCAACAAAAAAAAACAGAATGGGATTTATACTGGGTGCGCTGTGCGCACTGTCATGGTATAGCCGGGCGATCACCACGATCGCATCGTGCATGGACAGACTCGGAACACCAGTCCCGCAGCACTGTGTATTAGCATTCCGTCGCGTACGCTCACACTCACAGGTGGATTAATTACAAAGCATTTATTTCCCAACCAATTTACCTCAGTTGCCACCAAATGACTCCCATCACGGACTCCATTACCACATGCAGGTACCAAGGGCACAAATTGCCCGAGTCGGAGCCGATACTGTACTGCATAAAAGTTACACGTTACACAGCCACTTATCGGCATTGTAAGCGACACAAAGAGTGAGTGGAGCGTTTCCACTACCCCACCCCAATCCTGACGAGCTTTAGCTGAACGCATACATGTCCTCAAGCGTGGTTGAATTGTCGAGCGTCATGCCCACAGAGCGCTCTAGTGTCAATGCGGCGACGCCCGGCGATGAGACAGATATCAACTTGCCATCTACGAGCTTGGCGCCTACAAGACCAGCCCCTGAGGATTTTCCAGATGGGGGAATCGGGTGGGTCATTGTCCTGACCTGCAGTACTATCAGGTATGCCGTCGCCTCCGCCTGAGGAGCTCTGCGTTACTACAGTAATTCGACCCGGAAGTTCAACGGAATAACCAACCTTTTTTTTTTTTTCAAAGCTTCTTCTTTGGGGGGTTGACGTACTCCTGGGGCATTGTGCAAGCTCGACTGACGCAAGCCAAGCTTGCCAGCGACTCGCAATTGTCGTTCATTGGATCGACTGCGATCACGTTCGTCTCTTTGACCGCTTTGATCAACGTGCGCCTCATTCGATTGCTGGGCACGAAGAAGGCATGCGCCCTTGGCTGCGTCTTTCTCGGGTTGGGCCCTATCCTGAACGGTTTTTCCGTGAGGAGCTATGGAGGGCTCCTCGTGACCAATGGTGTCGTCCTAGGCTTCGGGACCAGTCTGACCTTCATGGTAAGCATCGCATCCCGAAATTATTTTTTCCCCATCGGCCGGCGATCACCTGACTAGGTGTTGTCACTCGATGTAGGCCTGCGGATCTCTTCCGGCTCAATATTTCAAGCGTCGGCGTGGTATTGCCAATGGACTGGTATTCGCAGGGAATGGACTTGGGGGGGCCGTCATCTCCATCGCACTAAATTCACTCGTAGACCGAGTCGGGATCCCCTGGGCATTCAGAATTCTCGGGTTGACCACTTGGGCCGTGACGATACCGGCCTCATTACTACTCAAGGAAAGGATGCGAAGGAGTGCGGTCTCCGTAGAATGGTCCGTACGATATCTCTTCTGTGGCGGTTAATGGATGGTCACTCATCTGGATCACGGTGTCAAGGGGACTCTTTCGTGATCCCAAATTTCTTCTCCTCTTCGTTGGGTCTGGTATTGCTACCTTCCCGCTCCTGGTCCCCCCTTTCTTCATCCCACTCTATGCCAACTCCGTGGGTGCTTCCGCAGCTCTCGCATCAGGTCTCTTGGCGATCTACAACCTCGCGTCCGCCGTTGGGCGTGTTGGCTTCGGGATGCTGGGCGATTTCATCGGCCCTATCTCATCGCTCGTTCTCTCATTAACGGTCAACGCATTGAGCATGCTCGCTATCTGGCCTGTCTCAACCAGCATCGCCCCACTCGTGGTCTTCATTGTAGTCAATGGTATCAGCTCAGGTGGATTTTTCGCGCTTATCCCAAGTGTTGTCGGCAGTGTTTATGGCAATACACGCACGGCAAACGCTTTGGCCATGACGGTGTCTGGATGGGGGTTTGGTTACTTCTTCGTTAGTCCTTCTCTCCATCATGTACAGTTTGATTCAACGACAGTTACCTCTAATACAGGGCTCACCCATAGCGGGGTGGCTTTTGCAAGCGTATGGTGGTTCCAGTGCCGGTCGCGCAGCTTTCCGCCCTGCAATCTACTACGCTGGCTCACTATCGGTTGCCAGTGCAGGTATTATAGTTGGGATGAGAATGTTGTCGGCTAGGAAACTGCTGGCACATGTATGAAACGAAAGATGGGGATAGGTGTAGAAAGCGTGAAAGCTAATAAATGAGTTCCGAGCATGCGTCTCAGAATGCATGTGCACAGTATACACAGGAACTATAGTATATTGAGGACAATACCACTACTCACCTCAGAATGCACATGCATGGTAAACATGGGAACCTAGGGCACGAGACTGCACGATATCGGATATCGGGAATTGCAACCGTGCAAGGGATGGGGTGAAACATCTTCGGGAGGAGAGAATGCCGATGTCCGAACGAACCGACTCGGATCTCTCGGCACCCCACCGTGGCTGTGCGCCAACCCCGAAATCTCCTATGCTGCTACGCTGTATGGGTGGCTCTTCAGGACAGCCTTGTGGTTTTGATGGACAAAATTTCAGCGTGATGTCACAGCCCTGCAGGCCAGTTTCAAGTTGCTGTGGACATCACTGACACGACTTAGATGTCGATTCTGTGACGATGCAACAAACAGACGTTGCCAGTGTTGCAATGGACATGTGAGTGAGCATGCATACATACAATAGTGTAAGGCATATTTTCCGATATCTCGAACACCTAGATATCGCCCCAGCTTCTCCCTCGAAACACAATGGCTAGCCATGAAACCTGGTGCACTTCGATCGCGCTGGGAGTAGAATAAAAGTTTATTGATTACTCTTTTTTGTAAATCGATTAAATCGATTAACCATCATATTTTTGGTCGGAAATTGGAATAGGGTCCCAAATATTCAGTTTTTTTTTCACGCTTTAAAAAACACTGTGCAAAACCTAAAAATAACAATTGGGCATGCCGCATGTATGTGTAAAACCTATGCTAAGCCCCTTGTGGTTTGTAACTCCTGGCCCGGGGCTGTTTCCTTATTTGCACCTACAGTACTGGACAGTATCTGTATGCATTTGGGCGTGGCACATACTGTATAAATTATAAACTATTTTTCTGCCCTCCTGTGGGCGGAATTTTTTCATAACAGTTGACACAACCCTCTGGATAGCCCATTTTTTATATGAAATTCTTATTTATCTTGTTTTACGAAGTCTAAGTACTAAACTACGCCCGAAATTGGAACAAGTACCCCAATTTGGCAGTTTTCCCCCTACTTTCCCGTATAGATTTCTGAGATCATGACCTTCCGGAAAAAGAGATGTGGTTATGTTACGATCCAGTTTTGGCCCCCATTTTATTTCTTTTACCTTACTTCTTTTCCAGTCATGTGACCTTGGACGTCACCTTACTTTCTCACGTGACCTATGTCACATGGTCGATCACCTGACCTTTTCTATCACATGACCATCTTATTGTTCTGACCGGCTCATTGTTCTATTGTCTGGACTACCTATTGTTCACGTTTCCCATTGTCCCCACCTTATTGTTCTTGACCCCATTGTTCTCCAGACCCATTGTCCGCCTCCTTAGAACGCTTAGTCAGGTAGCT
>Ga0307512_10000403_pt1 | contig 63038 bp, 54 predicted proteins | sample 14_EM_MG_FD_200267 | JGI IMG/M metagenome (GOLD analysis project Ga0307512, IMG submission 200267) | Populus trichocarpa ectomycorrhiza microbial communities from riparian zone in the Pacific Northwest, United States - 14_EM | ecosystem: Host-associated > Plants > Roots > Unclassified | place... | reverse complement strand
GCGACTTGGAATGATGTGTATAATTAGTAAAGAGAGAATTGCATTTTGCGCGCAGGTAGAAGGAACGCGAGGAGAGATTTTCGCAGCGTCACCCATCGCCTTGCAATCCCTTATAATTAGTAAAGAGAGAATTGCATTTTGCGCGCAGGTAGAAGGAACGCGAGGAGAAGTTTTCGCAGCGTCACCCATCGCATTGCAATCCCGATGCAAGCGCGTACCCAATGAACCCATTCCGGCGTATGGTCACAGTTGGCCACAACGCCAGAGCGTTCGTTTAAAATAGGAGACCGACAGAGCAAGATGAAACCGTGAAACAGCGATCGGAGGGCGATATGCAACGCGACGCGTGGTATTGAGGCCGGGCGCGGAGTAATCCGCCACCGGGGTGTCTCTGACGGCTCTGACGGAGCGCGTCCACTGTGACGGAGCCATTCCGCCCGGACGGAAATATTTTTTGCTGATGAAGGTTGTGCGGATCATTTTCGGGTTTAATGACAGACATTCGTCAATCTTTGGCACAGTATTCATTCTTCACATACTTCAGAAAGGCCTGCTGGTATTGGGGAGTATAAGAAGTCTTGTCCTCAGAATTAATATCCATCGCCTTGTCCCACTTCCTAAATCATCACAACTTCCGGAAAAGATCAAGGATATTTGCTGAAATGACAAGCAGACTGGTCATTGGAGTGACTTCTGCATAATATTTGGACAGCTTCTGGCGCGCAACCTTCCAGTGAAGTAAAAATCTTCCTTCAATGGTGTCTTGTTCTCTGCCAAAGCTCGCATAACCCCATCCATGCGATCAAACATGTCATTGTATACAGTGATGAGGTAATGCACAGTAACAGTATGGCTTTTTGACATCCACAGGGTCCAGTATCGGAATGGCCTTAAAACATCCAAGACGTACTTGACAATGGTCCATTCCTGCTGAGTTGTGAACAGTGGATGCATCAGCAACAACTCTGGTGTCCTTCAGAAACACCCGGGTGTTCCAGACGGCTCTGAGGGCTGTGACCGAACCTCGTATTCTCAGACGGCGAATTACATGCTTCCCGTCGCGCAGGCGATGGGTCGCGTTGCATAGCATCATCAAAATGTATTTCAGTCACTGGAAGCCTCCAGGAGTGTGTGTGAGGATGTGGAGTGTAAACTTAGATGCGTCAATTCCAGGAGAGTATCAAACACTAGGAGGGGATTCCTGCCGGCCTTCAGAGTAACTGGGAGCGCCGGCGACATGTCTGGGAGCACCTCGAATGACAGTAGAGCAGTGTGGGAAAAACATCATCTTCTTTGGGAACGGTGCTGGTGCGCATGGAAATCATAGCTACTACCAATCGTTCAACGATTTTTAGGACTTCAGTTTGTATTCTCAGCTATGTATCTAGGTATCTATATAGCCACCCATCAACACACGGTATATCTGGACTGGCTGCGGGTGGGGCTTGAGAGCAATTCGAGGTGCGCCTGAAAATGACGATGGAGTGAACTCAGAGATATACTCCAAGGCCGTGAATGAGCGACTGTAGAGATGCACTTGGAGGCGGTAATCAAGCATATTTGGAAATACACTGGCAGGCCATGATCGAGCAAGTTTGGAGATATGCACTTGGAGGCCACGATCATGGGAACTTTCAGGCAGTGATCGAGCGAGTTCGGCAATGCACTTGGAGGCCATGATCGTGCGAACTTGCAGGCCATAATCAGACCAGTCTGGAGATACACTTGAAGGCCGCATTCGAGCGAGTTTGGAGACACACTTGAAAGCCGTGATACAGCGAGATTGGACGAGTACTTAGGGGCGGTCAATCAAGGCATGCTGGGACTCAATTCATCAGTTAGTCAACTCGCAACCATGGGAATGTGACAAGGTGACTTTACCTTTGAAGCTCATATGGAGAACTGGCTGGTGGCGGTCGATCGGTAGGGAGGTACCCCCGAAGGTGAAGCTACATTCATGGTTCAACTCGAAAACGTGAGAATGAAGGGATGACAGACAATCCTAGGTGTATGCTATACTCGGTGTATGCTGTACTCGGTGTATGCTGTACTTGGTGTATGCTGTACTTGGTGTATGCTGCACTCAGTGTTAACTCATGATGATGGCATGGAGAGATAGAGAGGGATGACTTAACTTTGTGTTCTTGCGATGATGGTAGAGTTGTGGACGAGAAAGAGAGAGATGGGGGATGAGGATGAGAACGATATGGAGGATACGAGCGAGTATGGGACATCAGGAGTACGACTTGTTTGATTGGGTTTAGAAGACCTCGTATCGGTGTTATTACCCGCCGGATCGGAACTCGTACCTGCCGTATTGGGGATGGTCAATTGACTCACACACAAAATTCTCCAAGTCCCAGTGTCTCATGATGATTTCCCCCATCTTCTATGATCTCTCTCTGTCTTGTGCTCAACTCTACCATCACCTGAGAACAGGAAGTTAAGTCATCCCACTCTATCTCTCCATGCCATAATCATGAGATAACACCGAGTACAGCATACACCAAGTACAGCATCATCCCATGATCGACAGACTCCCGCTCCCAGCCAGTTTCACATCTCTCGGCGGATGTTGTACTCAACTCTCTACATTCCCACAATTACAAGTTAACCAATGAATCGAGTCTCAGCTGCCGTCGAGCCTCCCTTCCACCGCCTCCAAGTATTCCTCCAATCTCGCTCGATCATAGCCTGCAAGTGCATCTCCGAAGTCGCTCGGTCACAGCCTCCCAGTGCATCTCCAAACTTGATCGATCACGGCCTCCAAGTGCATCTCTCAGATCACTCCATCTCAGCCTCCAAGTGCATCTCGAAACTTGCTCAATCACGGCATCCCAGTGCATCTCCAAACTCGATCAACCATGGACTCCAAGTGTATCGTTAAGGAGCAACAGTGGGTGTACAGAGATACTGGGGTAACTGAGTTGGAATGAGCGACGCGGAGTATATATTCGGGAGACCCCAGGCTAGATAGACAGCATCTCATATTCATCTCATCTTGTCATACAACAAATATACACACTCTATCTTTACCAACTTTTGGTCCCACTCGCTCTTTCCGTTGATCCTCACGGACGCGTAGTATCATATCCTCTCACCTTCATCCTACGCTCCTCGAGCTTTATGCAGAAGGATCGCGAGGAGAAGGTTCCGCAGCGTCACCCATTGCATTGCCATTCCGATGCAACCGTGTACCCAATGAACCCATCCCAACATATGGTAACAGTTCGCCACAATGCGAGAGTGTTTGTTGAAAATCGGAGACCGACAGGGCGAGAAGAAACGGCGAAACGGCATTCGGAGGGCGATATGTAACGCGATGGGTGGTATTGACGCCTGGCGCGGAGTCATCCGCCCCCGGTGTGTCTCTGACGGCTCTGACAGAGCTCATCTACTCTGACACAGCCATTCCGCACGGACGGAAATCGTTTTTCCTGATGTGGTACTCACTGTGTTTCGGATTCTTGAGCCACTCCTGGGTGAATTCTGATAATCGGTAGGCTCGCCCAATCAACTCCAGTGTCAAATTTCACCGTCTTTTCACATCCAAAATAGGTAGTGCTGCAATTCATACTTTGGCTCTTTGACCATCAATGAACTCGTTTCGATGACCAGGTTCCAGCTTAATCAATACAGCAAGCATTCTCTGCTATATGAAGGTCAGTTTCAGGTCTTTCAATATGTCGTGAAATGCATACTTACTCAATTGTCTTTGCCGAACCTGGTTGCATAGCCGACCCCAGTTTCATTCTATCATTGCCCTCTCTTCGCAGTCTGTGACTCTTCCCAATGTCTGTGCATTCATTCTGTCCAAGTTGCTGATCGCACTCATGGGCTTCCAAAGACTTGGTGCGGCCTTTTACAGCGAGATTGCTCATGAACACAACCAAAGCAAGCTGAATAACATGTGCCATGCTTGGTATGTAGTTTTTCATTGCAGGGCACCCAATTCCGGAGGCCTCAAGGGTTGATTTTAGTTCCCCAGTCATCGAGTATTGTGAAGAAGCAATGACAGGAGTGATCCCTAATAAACGGCCGTCGGTAAGCTCAACACAATCTAAAATTTCCTTCAAATGTATGGCTAGCATTGCTCCAGTATGTTGACTCTTGACCTATCATTCTTAGTTAGCATTCGAAATAGAACAAGATTAGGCTATCAGCGTCTTCAAATGCGAGTTGTACTTCGTGCAATGCACAATTTCAATCCATACAGTAATCTATGACCGACATTATCGCAAATTCTTCATTGATGTCCACCCATCTAAAGCTACACGTGCTCTATTTCTTAATGGCAATTGCTTGTTAATCGCATCCACTGTCGGTGAGTGTTCACTCCGGCACATGTTGCTAAGGGTGCTGGCAGATGGAAGCACCAGCTCACTGTGGAATGCATTCAATGACTGTTGCAGCTCGAGGTTGGATATAGCATTCAATGGAATATGAGCAGACCCAAATCCTAACATGAGGTAGCTATACCAGGTATCTTGATGAATTTTGGCAGTTAGGTGGACCTTCGCTGCCAGTTGGGAGTGTTGTGTCTGTCACTTGCAATTAGATAGGTAAGATCAAACTGTTGAATATGAATTTCTTTTGCGAACTTACTATTGTGATTCCACAACTGACTTGTCTCTTCAATATGGCCAAAGAGGTTTCAACAATGTTTGTACTTGTCAATTCAGAAACTTCCGACTCTGTTAATTTGTTCAACATTGCAATGTGCGCTTTTGCCAGCATGTGTTGTGCCATGGAGCTGGTCCCATGTTCTGATGGATGGTGAAGAACATGATGACACGGGATACATATGATGCCAGGGCTGCCGGTCTCCTAAAGTCCAATGTGCAAATAATTACTCTACAACGGGCCAGGTCAAGAAGTGATCCAAGTACTAGGACGCTTCGAGCCCACATTGATTGAAACCCACCAAGCATTGAATACGATGTGTAAAGTAAAGTCACTCAAATCGTGTTTAAAGAGAAGTTCTTTTTTGGAAGATATTATAACCTCTAGCAATGTGGTATGTATAGATTGGGAATCTGACATGGTTGTAGGAATTTGAAAGCTGTGTAATTCCAGTCGAGAGACTGTCAAAAGTTACATTATTGTTGAGTAGAATGCTGGTGCTTAAATATTGACTCTTGAGCTACACGTAAGACAAAAGTAAGACCTGTGAGACATTCCTCACATAGTTGTAAAGTTTTATACATTGTCTGACTGACAAGACTGACCGTTGAAAACACCATTTAGGCATGACTCAAGGCATTTCGTTCCTGTGAAGATGACTGAGCCCCACCAAACCTGTCACCTCTCCGCTGACACATATCTTTTGGAGGCGGGAGCGGAATTGTTAGTGGCATTTATGCCCACAGAGGTGGCCAATACAGTGATTATGGGTTTATGTCGATGCACAGCCATTGGATTATGCAACTTGCATGGCCAACAATTGTTGCTGCTCTGTTGATGCTCTGTTGACGCTCCATTCTAGGATATAGCAGCGATGTTGTTGGATGCATTTTTCCCTAGAATGGTGACCAATAGTTCGATTATGGGTTGATGTTGCCGCACGGCCATGGGATTTTCCAAGTTGCAAGCCCAAAAATCATTCATGCTCTGTTGATGGTCATTTTTAGGACATAGTCGTGATGTTGTCGCAAGCATTTTTGCCTAGAAAGGCTGCCGATAGTTCGATTATGGGTTGATGTTGCCGCACAGCCCTTTGATTTCCCAAGATGCAAGGCAAACAATCATTGACACTGGGTTGACACTCATTATTAGGACGGGGCATGGACCGTGTCAATTGCCTTTTTAGCTATAACGCTGACCAATACAGTTACTTTGGCAGGAGGTGATAATGCAGCCCTTTAATTGTCAAATGTGTCAGACTGAAAATTGTTGACACTCTGTTGACCCTCATTTGTAGGATGGGGCAAAGACCATGTCATTTGCCATTTCAGCAATAACACTGACCAATACATTACTCTGGAGGGATGTGACGATGGAGCCCTTTGAATGTCGAATGTGTACAACTTGATACCATTGATGTTCGTTTGACCCTCACATAAAACACATCGAATTAGTCATTGTACTCTCAATCAATGAATGCAACGAATCGCATACTTTTTATTGACGCCATGTCTTGCGTTTCCAAGTATTATCATGTGAATCCAGAAGCTTTGTGGCCACTCATTGTCTGATCAACCTCTATCCACGTTATTGGAGTGAGAGATGACATTGTCCTATCACATTCCTGCGCTCTCGGCTGGCAATTTATGTCATGTTGATCATTTCACTAGTTTTTGATTAATATACCTCGACTACCTCACCATTCCTCATCCAGCTCCTTCTCCTCGATTTCCATAACATACCATAAGCAATTTGAAATATCTCGATCATGTGCACCAGGTCTCTGCAGAGAGTTAAGCAGTTGGATGCATGGATGACTGCAGCCTGGTGGTCGTCATTCAGACAGATTCGGATTATTCACTGACAACTCCTTCTATGACTCGTATGACATTACTCACTTAAATTTTGTCAGAATATTTTGTCACTAATATAGCTTTTGTTTTCTCACTTAACAGTAATTGGCAAACAGAAATTGAGCGTATTGTCTGCCTTACAACGTGATTTGGGTTCAAGAACTTTCGCATGGTGCATTTGACCCTTGCACATGCACAGACGAATCATCATGTCTCCCAATTTCGTCGCTGAAATCAAGACAAAGCTGATATATAGCGAAATTGGTACACAAATTGCTTTTCACAAACATATGAAGTCAAAAATTACACTCTGCCTATCTATTCTTCCAGTAATGCAGAAGCCATCACCATGTCTTCGTCCGAACCCGATTTCTGTATGGCGATTATCTAGGAAGGCTATATGCAGGGTTTACAGCTTACAGGTTCAACAGATTTCACTTTCCAAAAAGGTGATGAATCAGGCTCCGCTGCGGGCGCAATACTGGCCATACCCGTGTTCGACTGTGGCTTCCCAGAACCTAGCCTAATAACACTTCTTCCTCAGCGAGAAGTCCCTGGCGGTATTTGCGATATTCCTTGAATAGTATCAAGAGACTACATAAGCTCTCCAAATGATGTGTGTGCAGGTGCGCCTGCATCATCATTCATTTGCGGTATAATGACTGCCACAACCCTCAATATTGATGTGCCATACTTCATATCTTTTCCATTGAAGTAGTCGGCTGCGTCCCCCCATCCCAGTTGTGTCAATTTGTCAAGCTTCATCTGCTTCTGCCAAAACCTGCCCATTGTCGGGATTTGCAAGATCGCTCAAACTATCTCTGATAACCAACATCAGCACCTGAAACGTCTTTCGGGGCACTCTGGTTGTCAATCCGGTGTTTTCTGCTGTCCTCGTCATTTCCTGCTCCTGCTCAATCGCTGCCCCTGCGTCTTCAAATCGCATTCCCACCTCAGCGGATTCTCTCTCAACATAATCCTTGATCCGTTTCTTTTTCTCTTCATTCCTTCGGAAGTGTGTGTCTTGTTGGTTTTCAGCTGCAATCTTCTTTTTGGATCAGAAGCTGCGCAATGGCCCAAGGGCTCGGACACTTTTTACTTCGAAGCCGCTTTTGCCTTTGTTGGTTTGATGATGTCATCATGTGGACCACGTTGTCGATTTGCAGTACCTGCCAGCTGGAGGTGGCGAAAAGGTTTTTCCTGCGGCCTTGACGATTGTCGTTTGTGTTGACCATATTGTTGGGCGAGATGTTGGATGTTGCAAGATATGGACAATGATGAGGCAAGCTGCATCGTGTATGTTAAGGTTGGTACGTTTAATCATCTTGAACCGAGCACAATCTGCCTTTTGACTGTCAATATGATGCGAATAGTTATGCTAACTGTACAACATCACAAGATTTTTAGCATTTGTTTCATGTAATATCCCAGAGATTGATTCGGACAAACATCAGCAGACATCATTTCGCTCGAAGAATGTTCTATTTATATCTGACAATTAAGTGGTTTTGGCAGTCGTACACCTCAATTTATCCCGATGAACAAACAAACATCATTGGACCGATTATTGCAAATCATGGAACGGTGGGAAGCCCCTCCAACCACCATCCATACACAGGAGGATTCATCTTGAGTATAACGTACAAGTTGGCTGCTATTTATTCCATTCTGACATGAAACTAACTACATATTCCACAAGACTTCCCACTTCATTTCGTGTTCATCTTCCACTCCAATTCCACACCACCAAATCATGGCTAGACAAACACCTCGGCAAGGTAATGGCGGTTCCGAATCGAGCCTATCAATGGGAGCTTCATCCAATACGTCACTCATTGGCACACAACAAGAACACAGATACCAGTTAGTCCACCGTGAGGCTGCCAATGCAGCCATCAGGAATATGACCCACAATAGACATTTGAAAGATCATCCATCAGACCGGAAGAAGCAGGAATATGTCGCAGCATGCAATCAGGCGTGAGTATATCGATATTAGGGTAAGCGGCAATCAACTAACCATATCACGGTCAGCAGTGGCACATAGAGAGCTCCGTGACCGATTTATCGCTACCTGTAATGGGAAACATCCATGGTTGACCAAGCCATTTGTCCGCACAGTCCGCATAATCGAACATCTTGATGCTGCCACTTCTGGCATTATTGCCAAAGAATATGTGATACGAATGCCCGGGAGTGGACAATACAGGCTATAAACCCCGTCGAGGAGGCTACGGAAGCGTATATGATTGAGGTACTAGCTGAATCTCATTGTTAGAAGCAGCAACTAATTTCTTCTTGGTTTCCAACATGTCGGCTACTATGGCAAGGCAAGAAGGTCGGGTACAGCTGGAACAGTCTGACATGCACCTGGCCTTGAATATGGCCAAAATGGCCAGAGGAGGGTTTTTGCCTGCCGCAATAGAGGAAATGCAATATCTGATCAAGAAACCTCACGCTGAAGTCCGAGAAGAGAAGAAGTGGGGAGTTGAGTTTCCTGTGCATGAAGTGGTGATGGCTGCAATAGAAAGACATCCGGCTATGCTTTGTCAAAACCACCCAGACAGATGCCTTCCTTGCCAAAATGGTACCACAAAGAATCCACAGACATGCTGGACACACAAACCAACAGGTGCACCTGCACCTGACTGATGCAGACAGCCAACTCCAGAGCCAACGCCACCTCTACCCGAAACGCCACCCACGCCACATGGTAACACTGCCGGAGCTCAAAATTCCCAAATTCTCAATTTGCCAGCCGGATCTGTGTATACACATACTTTTCCTGCCTGCCCTGAATTGTTCACTCCTGATGAATATGCCCAGGATAGCCAGCACGATACAGATTCCGATCCAGATCTGCTGACTGATGAAGCAACATCCACTGGTTAGTACACTATCTGCTGTGTGGTAATGCGGCTAACATCCATTTTGAAGATGAGAGCGGCCGATTGAGTGAACCTGCAAGGGATGACAATCATTAATCAAAAAGAACGGGATTCCAGAGTGTATTGATATCTACAATCAGCGGACACTGTAAAGTATATTTTAAAGGATATATTTTTATGTATCATTAAAGAACAATGTAGTGATCAAGGAGAAAGTAAATGAAAATGCTAGAAAGGCTGCCAAAACAATGTGAATGATAGACTACGCCAAATAGAATGATTGCATATTGTGGATATGCCCATGGCAAAATCGGCGTCAACAGCGCGTCAATAATTCTAGATCATGTAAGTCTGGTAATTGAAAACTGAGTTGGTCGTGGTTATATATAATCAAAGTATTGGCTGCCTCTATAGGCAACAATTCTAGCGACACGCTCCCTACCTCATCTTGCAAATGAGCTTCAACTCAGCGTCAACAATTTTTGGTGTTGTAAGCAAGGTAATTGTAAACTGATTTAATCGCTGTGTAGCATAACCGTTGTATTGGCTACCTTTATGGGCAAACCAGCATGCGACACGGTCACTGCCCCATTGTGAATTTGAGCGTCAACTGAGCGTCAATGATTTTTGGGTTTGCATCTTGGGTTGCCTAAATGATTATTTGTGGTAATAATTCATATACGATGTATTGGCGGCCATTTCAGGCAAAATGATGCATGAGATGTTCTTTACCCCAACCCAAATATGAGCATCAACGGTGCGTCAAGATCTTTAGTCTTCTAAGTCAGTTAATTCCAAATGATCTGGTGTGGTTAGGCAAAATGGATGTAATGGCTACGTTTATTGGCGAAAATTATAGTGACACGGTCATTACCCCATTCAGGAAATAAGTGTCAACTGAGCATCAAGAATTTTTGGCTTTCCATCTTGGGATTGCTAAGTGGCGATTGGTTGCAGCAATCCATGAATGAGGTATGAGCTGCCTTTAGCGTCAAAAGCAACAATGGGACACTCCCTGCCCAATCCAGACAATGAGTGTCAATGGAGCCTGAATGATTTTTCGTCTTGCATCTTTGGTATTCTAAGTGTAGCTTAATGGCAATAATTCATATATCATGGAATGGCGGTATTTCAACTTGAACAGTGCACGATATCTTTGTTACCCCAACTTGAAAATGAGTGTAAACTTCGCATCAACAATTTTTGGCCTTGTATATTGCATAATCAAGGCATCGTGCGGATATATGAGATCATAACAGAACTATTGACCACCTTGGTATTCCTAAATACCAAACACAAAAGAAACAGCATTGATTCCAAAATAATGGATGTCGCAGCCTGCAAATTGATCAAAAAGGTATTCCTAGATGTTAATTAAGCGATTTTGATGAAATACATTTATCAAACAACAAAAGCCAGAGCATTATATGAATCTACAGAGGGACCCCCTAGACAACCTACCGGCAACCTGCCCAATTCAGACGGGTCGGGGGATGTTCATCGAGAAGTATGTGAATTTTCGGTTCGGGTGTATTGACGACCCGAACTGCGTATTTGGCCACAGTTCGGTTCCAACCAGGACCCTAACCCGTAGCTGCGGTTGGGACATGTTGCTAACACCAACTCTCGCAAACCTACATGCATGGTATGATCATAGTGATCAATCATAATTGAATGCTGCAGTTGAGAAGTTGTGCTTAGTTGGGCAAATCTACTACCTTGTGGACTAGTCCATTTGGTAACATTGATTTCTCTTTTTAGCATTACTAAATATATTCGAATTCTTGCTATAATAATTCATAGCTCTACCATGCACAATGTGATTGAGTTTCAAGAAAGGAAGTCAGAGGTAGCAATGAAAAAGGCCCAAGATATATAGCTTTGCTTTGTGAGTACTTTCTTTGTTTTCGGAGTTGCAAACTACTGATTTTTAAGCTTTGTCAGAAATAAACATAATTGATGATTTTATATTCTTGTTCTTTCCATACAATGTGTACTGTCCAATCTTGTATTTGTCAATCTTTTGTACACTGCCATCTTCATTCTTAACAAGTTTTCTGTTCTTACAATAATTACATCCTGTCACAGTTATCCAATACTAGTCTGACTGTTCCTCAAAATTATTATTAACTAGCCATACAGTTCCACTATATCTGTCTCATATTCCTTACTTGACAATTCAAAATACCAACTCTATCTTATACTGTCCTGTACTGATATCATATCAAAAATACACCACTTGGCATTAATTTCTACCAAAGATACAGTTCCTGTCATTGCTGGGTACAGTGCTCAAGTATTGCCTCTCAATATCCATTGAATTCGATGGGATTTCTCAAAGCTTGTTACAAGTTTGATATCTCTGAATGTGTTTGAGATAGTTTGTAAGTGAGCTCTATGGAGGTAAATCTCAGTATTTCTGAGTCAGCTTTCATGTGTGCTTTCTGTCATTTCTCAAACAATACCTGTATACAGTTTGCAAACATATAACTTACAAAACATCTCAATTACCTTGCCATGATCAAAATCACCTGTTATATTACAATATCTGCTACCATTTCGTCACCCAAATACTGTTGGCTAGTTTTTGATGCAATCTTCTAGAAACTATTGGATATACCATAATGTTATTTCTATTCTATGGGACATTTCTCCATCCATGTATTTCAACAAATAGTACAGATCAACAAATCATTTTCTCAGATACTATAGTTGACTTGTCCAAGGAATGAAAATCCCTTTAGCTAATTGGGCTTGCTATTAAGAAATAATCAAATGAATTGTGACATTATATGTAGTCTACAATTACGCAAGAATAAATGAATTGAGTGATAATGCTAGAGACTGTTTACTGTACTTGAAAGTTACTGCGATTGAAAAGAACATTTTTCCATTCAGTTTTCATAATATTGGATAACATTCAACTTATTCTTCCCTTATGAATTGGTATCATTTCATATCAATTTGATCTGCAAATATTCTCAATTGCTTACAATATTATTTGTCACCGCTCATTTCCAACTCTTCCTCACACCCAACTTGCTGAGTTTTCACTAATATGTGAGCACTCAGTATATGATCTAATCGAAATTTCTAATCGCTGTATGATATACCAAGCCCATCGTGTTGTTGTGTATGTTTCCATACCACATAGCTTTCCTACTTATTTTGAATATATCACTGATTCTTTCCTTTAGAATTGCTGTAGATTTCCTAACAACTTTAGCTTACAATAATATTCAAATACCCTATTATAATTTCTATTACCACTCTCATAATAACCATAGAAAACATACTTAGTGAATTTATTATCAGCTTCTACTAGAGGAATAATCTGAATATGTTGTATTTGCGAGAGACTATGACAAATGTTAGAAAGTTTCCAATTTTAAATTGTGGACCCTATTTGATACTGTTTCCCTACAATCAGGAATATTGATCATGTTCATTGCACCATCGTTGGTGATGATTACTTGAGAATACACTTTATAACAATACCACTGACTCTAGCATGATTGATATTAATTCTTCAATCTGGATCCCCATTATTGATTTCTCTACAGATTACTCTATAGCTGGATAATATGTACTCGCACTAAAATTAATGGCTAGAAACTTTTAGATCCATTGGGGAGTTGCAGCTGTTGTGTAGTATTTACTGTATATATATTTTTGAATAATGGGCAATCTCAAACAAATTCTATACTGCAGAATTTCAGTCGGCATCTGGTTGGAATAAGCATCGCTTGGATCCAGCGATTACCAAGTGGTGTAACCAATATGTGAGTAGTGTTAATGAATGGTGTGCAAATTTGAATCCTGCAAATTTTGCCCAGAAGAATAATTGCTTACTACGATTGCTATTGAATAAGTATCAAATAATTTTTGCTCTTATAATCTTCTGTGTCTGTTCATTATCAGATTTGATTGTCTCTTTATTTCAAAGCTATAAGTCCCTCCACTGCACTGTTCAGGGTTTCCTCTTAGCAGTAGTAATTATTCATAATAGATTGCACTGGAAATACTTTGAGAGTCACATGACATCCAAAGCACAATACCTATTCATGACATCATTATATTTGCCAGTCATGTGATGCCTAGTAGGATTATGCTTAAACCCCATGTCGATTGAATGATGTCAGCCTACATGACAGTTGAATGATGCAAAAATAATGATGCAATTATACATTCATAGCTGGGATGTTTAGATTAAGAAACATCAGCAGTGTGTATAATTATCAACCACACCTACTATATCTTGTCTGGTGGGACCACATCCAGTTAAGTTGCAAATACACAAAATGATGCATATAGCAGACATTACAACATATGTGACTAAGTGGGGTATATGAGCTGGTCTTCTCAGTAGTGGAAACACCTCACTGCACTCCTCAGTCATTGCACAGTCAAAACATAAGGATTCAAATTTTCCGAGGGATTGGTGGTATTGGCTGACGATATGAGACTGGAAGTGAACCTAGTTGCTGGTATAAGCAAGTGTGCATTGCAACCCTATGTGCATGTTTCAATCCACATGGGCAGAGGCTCAGCTGGTTGCCAATTCAAACTGTGATGCAAATGCTGATAAATCTAACTCAGAATGAGGTATGAATATAATTGGAATACTGCATTGTTAGGCAGCAGCCGGTAGATGTTCGAGCTACTGAAAGAACAAAAGCACCTGATCAAAGAAGCTGTTAAAATGTGTCAGATTCTGCATTTGATATCTTGCAGAGAAGTGCTATTGTTGGGAGTGTACAACATTGAAACCAATCAATTATAAATTCAATAACCTATTGGAATCTGGAGGCTACATTATTGAGGAAATCCAAGACATAGGTATACTACTCCAAGATCAACTATCAAGCAATCATGGTGTCCTGCAAAAAATATCTGAATTTATTACATCCTCAGGACTCAACGACAAGGAGATCACATAGAGCCAACAAATAGAACAATGACGCTCTACCAGCAATCTACAGTGACATATTCGTAGCAAAGACCACCTCACACTATGAACAAGAACTCTCTTCACCAATTCTTTGACACGAACTCTCACCTGATTGAGATCATATTCAGTACTTGAATATCCTGCAACTGCTAGTTTATGTTCCACCAAGCTCTATGGCTGTTATTCAACTGTGAGTATTGAAGACAGCATTCCATTATATGGTCCAAGTGTTTGGAGACCATTACATTCCTTGTACAGGGGTAAGCACATTGGCAATACATTACAATTCTACACCTTACTAACATTGAACGATTCGAATACAATGTCATTTGATCTGTTGAGACAGGTGAGTCTCCTTGTGTGGAGTTAGATGGGAGCATTGAAAAAGGTGATCTTTCCTGTGGTTGATATGATCATTATGTTGCTCTTATCTAAGTTGACAACAAATTCAATCTTGGGCAAGACAACGAATAGACGATTTTTTGTGAATTGGTGGCCGTATTTAGATTTCTGTTAGGAACGGTTCCGGACTATCACTTCTGGTCCAGGTTCAGGTCCAACCCGAACCGTTGCCAAATTGGTGGTACAGGTTCTCGATAAACCCGAACCGTCAACTCGGGTACATTTCGATCGTAAACTCCCAACCCGTGTGAATTGGGCAGCTTGTCAGTGGGTCGCCCAGCAGGTCCATTCATAGATTCAATTAAGGCTCTTGCTTTTGGAGTATGTAAATAGTATCTTATCAAAATCGAGTTTTCAACAACCAAGGCTATGTATTTGCATGGATTGCAGCTTGCAGTATCGATTGATTTGGAATCAGTACTTTATCTTTGATACATTGAATATTTACCGATCATGGCGGTCAATAATTCTGTTATGAATGCAAAGATCAGCGTGATGCCTTGATCACCAAATATGCAACAACTGAAACTGTTGATGCTGCATTGACACTCATTTTCAGGATGCGGCAGGGAGCATGTCGCTGCTGTTTTTGCCAGTAAAGGCTGCCAACATTTGATAAATGGATGTCTGGAACCAATCGGAACTTAAATTACCCAAGATGCATAGCTAGAAATTGATGACACTCAATTGACGCTCATTCTCCGGATGCGGCCGCGAGCATGTCGCTGTAGTTTTTCCCTGTAATGGCAGCCAATATCTGATGAATGGAGGTCTGCAACCAATCAGAAAATAAATTATCCAAGATGCGAAGCTGAAAATAGTTGACACTCCGTTGACTCTCATTCTCAGAATGGGGCAGGGACTGTGTTGCTTTCTCTTTTGCCAATGGAAGCTGCCAATGCATTGGTTATGCATAACAGCGACCAAATCACTGTGTAATTACCATACTTAGAAAGCAACAAATCTTTTACGCGCCGTTGACGCTCATAATCTGGATGGGACAGTGACCGTGTTGCTGACTCTCTTGCCTATACAAGCTGGCAATACATCAGTTACGCATAACAGCGACCAAATCACTGTGTAATTACCATACATACTAAACCACAAATGGTTGACGCTCCATTGACGCTCATTCACAGAATGGGGCAGTGACCATGTTGCTGTCTCTTTTGCCTAGAAAAGCTGCAAATACATCGGTTATTCATAACAGCGACCATATTACTGTGAAATTGCCATACTTACCAAACCACAAATCGTTGACGCTCCGTTGACGCTCATTTCAATGTATTGTCCATCCAACATCTGCTGCCATCGATAATAGTTTTCATCATGATTTGAACATATTGGTAGTCTTTCTGACGCATTGAGACTTGGCCCTGTGGCAAAGCCGAGCACGGTAACATTCTTGCACTGTTTGCTCTCCCCTTACTGAAATTTATATATCTTGTCAAAAGGCTCATTGCGCCTGCTATACATCTGTGTATCCACCGGTATACACAAGCTACTGCTCACCATTCACCCATAATATATGTCTAACTAAAACTCTCAGTCAAGATACATAAAGAAGCTGGTGCAACATTGACGCACTCTGTCGAACATTTTCTTCACTCCCTTTTTCCTCCCCGTTTTGATTGCATTGACCGTCATCAACATCATTTCAGCCTGCCTCGTTGACTTCCGTATAGGCCGAAACAATCCGCGAACATTTGGCGCAGCGCTAACATCCTGCTGTTCTGCGCAATCCGGATCCTTGATGCTCTCTTCTTGCTGTATATCAGGTTGAACGTCTGCCGCGCAATTGTCTTCGCTGTCATTTGGATTATCTAAGTCCCCATTCCAATTAAGCCAATCTTCAGTGTCCGAAATGCTTTCAGATGGGCTATCCTCATCACTTTCAACTGGATGACGGTTGATTCTTCGGATTTGGCGGACAGTTAATATTTCAGTTCGTCCTCCAGGGAGGTTCTTTGCAGACAAAGATAGTGGCAAAGGAGATCGTCCTGACAATTTAAATGCAGCCGCCCCATCATGTTGGAAGAGTGAACATGATTCTCTGAAAATCTCTTCCGTATCCGAAATGTATCCCTCGACAGTCATATGCTTGTTTTGAGCGCTAGATTCCTTCTGGGTAGCCCGTAGGTTTTGGCTGCCCTGCCACATCTCCAAAAAGTCGAGAACCTTGGCCATTCTGTGGAATTTCCTGTCTTCTGACTCTTTCTTCATTTCCGAGTTGATTTTGGTTATCATTGCATCCAATCCTGGGTCAGCGCGTGCCACAATCCCGTTAGTGGCTCGGGCAAACTACAATTCAACGACTTTTTTGCGAAGGGTCTTGCCTGTGGTTTTTGGCTGCCTCCAGCCGATAACATCTCGGCAAAGGGATAAACTGGCCTCCACTTCAACACCATGTGGTATGATAGTGAATATGTCGCGCGCCACATTGGGAAGATTGACATACTTTCAATGTGTTTCCTCCTGTTGACGCCACCAGTCGGTTGTGTCTGGTTACCAACATGTACTGCCAATTTCCATTCGGTCGGAGTGGTAATCAATGAAATTTGGATTATTTTGCCCCCAGTTCCTTGGTGCTTCAGGCTGAGAATTCAAATAGAGCCTGGCGGCGGTCAATATACTTGCTGTGAGATTGCTTTGTCCGGGTGTCGTCTCAGCCACATTGTTAGGCGTTAAGTATTCTCCATCATCGCTGGACCAATCATTTGGATCAAAGGATGATTGATGGGATCTTGGAGCCGTGCCCGAGGGGATGGGATTGCTGCTCGGTGAGCTTTCGTGCTAATTGACCGGCACACGTTGATGTTTGGCACAGTGTTCATTCTCAACAAACTTCAGAAAGGCCTCTTGGTATTGGGTAATATAGAATGCCTCATCCTCAGGATTGATATCCATTCACTCGTCCCATTTTCTAAACGATCGCAAAGTCCGAAACGGATCGAGAATATGTGCAGCAATTTGTAGCATGCCCGTCGTTGGAGTCACTTCAGTGTAGTATTTAGACAGCTTCTGTTGAACTGACTTCATGGTGAAGAACAAGTCTTCCTTGCATGTTGGCTTCTTCTTCGCGGAAGCTCGAATCACACCGTCCATATGATCAAACATGTCATTGTACACCGGGATCATGTAATGCAATGTGACTGTAGGCCTCTTTGACATCCACAGGGTCTAATATCGAAATGGCCTCAATACTTCCATGACATACTTCACAATGATCCACTCATCCTGAGTTGTGAAAAGTGGCCGGTAATCAGTGTATTTTGGATTTTACAGCCACTCGCGTGTGAGTTCCCATAATCAGTAGGTGCGCTCAAGCAACTCCAGCGTTGAGTTCCAGCGTGTCTTCACATCCATAATCGGTAGTATCGCGATGCGAAGTTTCCCTTTATGTCAGTCAATGAACTCGTTTTGACTACCAGGTGTCAGCGTAATCAATACAGCCAGCATTCGCTGCTATATGAGGGTCGATTTCAGCACTTTCACAATATCATGAAATACGCAGTTTCTGTATTATCTTTGCTAAACCTCGTTTCATGGCCGACTTCTTATTGATTCTAGCGTTGCCTTCTTTTCAAACTCTTTGACTCTTCCCATTGTCTATACTTTCATCCTGTCCAAATTGCTGATCACGCTCATGGGCTTCCCAGGGCTTGGCGCGGCCCGTTACACCGGGACTGCTCGTGAATGCACCTTAAGCCTGCTGTACGACGTGCGCCATGCAAGGTATGTGGTTCCTCCAAGCAGGCCACTGGATTCCAGATGCCTCGAGTGTGGATTGCCGCCTGCGTGTCATGGAGCACTCAGAGGAAGCAGTATCAGTCGTAATACCAATCAAACGGCCGTCGGTAAGCTCAAACCGATCAAGCTTGTCCTTCAAATCTATGGCTAGCCTTGCTCCAGTATTTTGGCCCTTGACCTGTCATCCTTAACTAGCTTTCAAAACAGGAAAAGAACAGGTGATCAACCTCATCGAAAGCGAGTTGAACTTCACGCAATGCCCTCTTTCAATCCATATCCCAAGCAATGACCGACGTTATGGCTAGATTGTTCGGTGATGTCCATCCGTCCAAAGCTGAACGAACTTTATTTCGTGACAGCAATTGCTTCCTTATTGCATCCACGGTCAGTGCATATTCCCTCCGGCAAATGTTGCTAAGGGTTGTAGCAGACAGCAACACTACATCATCGCGTAATGCCGTATATGACTGTCATAGCTCTAGATTTGAGATAGCATTCCATGGATTGTGAGCCAAAACACATCCTAACATGAGGTAGCGATGCCATGTGTCTTGGTGAACTTCGGAAGTTTCAAAGTCCTGAGCTGCAAGTTTGGAACAGGTTTTCTACGATTTCAGTCAATATGGATCGACCTGGATGTCAAATGTGATCTTCCTCTGCGAACTTACCATTGTGATTCCTCGACTTCCTTGGCTCTTCAGGAGGGCCAAAGCTGTTTCATCGACCGCCATACATGTCAATTCGGTCACCTCTGACTCTGTTGTTTCGTTTAACTTTGCGATGTGAGTGTTTGCCAGCAAGTGTTTCCCCATTGAGCTAGTTCCATGTTCTGACGGATGGCTAAGAACTTGATGACAAACAATACACATGACGCCACGGCTGCCTTTCTCCTCAATTCCGCAGTGAAAATGGAATCACCACGAACGCGCCTGTCGAGAATGATTCCAACCAATAGGCCGCTTCTAGTCTACATTCATCGAAGCCCAGCAAGCATCGAAGATGATTTGTAAAGTAATGTCACACAAAGCAAGAATAAAGACACGGTCATTTTTGGAAGAGATCATAACCTCGAGCAATGAGGTGTTCAAACATTGTACATCCGACATGGCGGTAGGAATCAGAAAGCTGGGCAATCCGACTCCACGGACTGCCGAAGATATCAATACAGTACAGCAGACTGTGGGTTCTTAAATATTGACTTTACAGCTACAAGCAAAAACATCAGATCTGTGAGACATTGCATGCATATTTGTGAAGTTGAATACAAGTGCATAATGAAAAGACTGACAGCGTAAGACTCAATTCAGTCACAATGCGATTCAATTCATTGCTGTGTGGCTTACTGAGCTCCCACAAAAATTGTTGAGGCTCGGTGGGCGCTCAATTGTAGGAGGTGGATGCGATATTGTCAGTAACATTTTTTCCCGTAAAGGCAGCTGATAACTGGATTATGGGATAACATCGTTCGATAGACATTAGATTATCCAAGATGCATGACCAAAAATTGTTGATGCTCCATTGACGCTCATTCCTAGGAGGTGGTAGCGATATCGTCAGTAGCATTTTGGCCCATAGAGGCCGCCGCTGCATTGAATATGGGTCAACGGCAATGCACAGCCCTTTGAGTGTCCATGATGTAAGACAAAAAATTATTGACGCTCCGTTGACACTCATTTTTAGAAGGTGGTAGCGATATCGTCACTGGCATTTTTGCCCATAATGGCAACCGATGAGTTGATTATGGGTTAACAGCGTTCCGTAGCTGTCAGAATGTCGAAGATGGAAGACCAACAATCGTTGACACTCCGTTGATGCTCATTCTTAGGAGGTGGTGACGATATCATCACTATCATCTTTGCCCATGATGGCAGCCAATACGTTGAATATGGGTTAACACCAATGCCCAGCGTGTTCCGTGTCCATGATGCAAGACTAAAATTCGTTGACGCTCCGTTGACGCTCATTTTTAGGAGGTGGTAGCAATATGGTAGCTGCCATTTCTACCCATAGAGGCGGCCAACACTTCGATTATAGCTTAATGTCGTCGCACAGGTGTTTCTTTATGCAAGATGCAATAACAAAAATTGTTGACTCTCCGTTGATGCTCATTTTTAGGCGATAGTAGCGATGTCGATGCTAGCATTTTTGCCCTCAAAGGCGGACAATACTTTGTTTGTGTGTCACAGCGACCATCTCTTTTTTTGATTATCAGACTCACAGGACCAAAAATTGATGAGGCATCGTTGATGCTCATTTCCAGGATTGGTCAAGGAGCGTGTCTCTATCCTTTTTACGTATAAAGCCCGCCAATGCAATCACTTTGGATGGATGTGGGTATGCAGTCGTTTGTTTGCCAAAAATGTAAGACTAAAAATTGTTGACGCTCCGTTGATGCTCAACTTAATGACATACTAACAGTCAGTGGATGCACAACAATTGTATGTAAAAATGCATATAGTCGTTATTGGCAGCCAATAAGTCATTTCTATGTATAAACATTTGAATCCAAAAGCTTCCAAGAGTCTCAATTTCTGATCCACCACTAGACACGTTCCCTGCGTGATGAATGATGTTGGCCCATCATGTTACAGCGCATTCGGCCGGCAATTAACCGCATATATATCCGTACACTAGTTTTGGATATATTTAGCCCGACATCCTCACCTTTCCTCGTCCAGCTCATTCTCTGCGATTTCCATTACCTACCATAAGCAATTATCAACATCTCGACCATGTGCACCAGGTCTGTGCAGAGAGTTATGCAGTTGAATGCATGATCGCATGCAGCATGACGGTCGTCATTCATTCCGCATCGAATTGCGCTCTGACCGCTGCATCCATGACTTGTATGATATCACTGACTTAAATTTTGTTAGTAAGTTTCGTGTGAAATGTAGATTGAATTGTCTAACCTAACCGCAACGGGCAGGATGATATCACACTCATTGGTCATCAGTTGATGAGATTTGCAGTCTAGAACATTGGCATGGCCTGTCCGACCCTTGCACATGCAAAGACGAATTTTCATGTCTCACAATTTGGTCACCGAAATGAAATAAAAGCTGACACATCGCAAAATAGGTACAGGTATTGCATTTCAAGTTGATACATCGTCACAAATGCCAATTTGGCTATTCATTCTTCCGGCTACACAAAAGCCGTCACCATTTCTTCATCTGAATCCAATTTCCATATGGTAAATAGCTTGGGACGCGATATGCAGGGGTTAAAGCTTCCAGGTTCACGAAGCTTTGATGACTGATTTTTTGACCAATCAGGCATCAGGGCTGGCGGGAGGGACGGCATGCAGTTGTGCATCTGCGGTTGCTGCGAACCTAGCTTCATATGATGTCTCCGTGGTCGAGAAGTCACTTGCGGCATTTGCAATTTTCCATGCACGTTATCAAGAGTCTCCATAGGCACACCAAATGTCATCAGCACAGATGACGCTGCATCGTCTGCCGTTTGAGGTTGAACAACAGCTGGAACCATTTGATTTGGCTGTATCGTACTTCTTATCCATCTCACGGAAGTAGTGGGCTGCATCTCCAATGCCTAGTTGCGTCAACTTTTCAAGCTTCATCTGCTTCTGCCGACAATGCTCCATGCGATACTGTACCATTTTAGAGATTGTGCCCATCACCCAGCCGGGTTCCTCATGTTCGCTAAGCTTGCCCCCCACAGGATCTTCTTCCTCATGATCCTTGTGTTCCCCACCATCCTCATCGTCGGAACTTGCAAAATCGCTCAGACTATCTCCGATGTCGTTCAACAACTCCTCAAATGTTGTTTCAGGCTTGGTGGTTGTCAATCCCGCCTTTTCAGCATTTCTCATATCATCCTGCTGCTATTGAATCGCTGTCTCCGCGTCTTCAACTCGCTTTCTTGCCACGGCGGTCTCTCTTTCCACATAATCCTCATTCCATTTCTCCTTCTCTTCATTGTTTGAGAAGTGAGTTTCTCGTCGTTTCCCGGCCGCAAGCTGCTTTTCAGATTGGAAGCTACGCAACGCTCCAAGGGATCGGACCCGTTCTGGTTCCGAACCACTCTTGCTTTTCATTGCTTAATGACGTTGTCGATTGGAGCCCTTTGTTGATTTGCTGTATTTGCCTGCTGGTAGTGGCGAAAGGTTCATTTTCGGAACTTTGACCATTGTATTTTGTGTTAACTTTGTTGATGGATGAGATGTTGGATGTTGCAAGATATGGACCACAGAGAGGCAAGCTGTGTCTTTTATGTCGAGGTTGGTACGCTTAATCAATTTGAGCAAAGCAAAATCTGCGTTTTGCCCGTCACTATGTTTGGAATAGCAATGCTAACCATACATCATAACATGATAATTAGCGTCTGTTTCATTCAAGATCCCGGGGGTTTCTTGAGTCAAACAACAGCTGACGTCCTTTCCGACAAAGAATGGACCGTGTTTATCACACAAAAACGAGATCTCGGCGGTCAGTCACCATGATTAGTCATCCCTGCAAACAGACACACCACATCAGGCTGACTTGGTGCTAATCGCATGTTGGTCGGCAATCCGTGCAACCGGCAGCTATGCGCAACAGGATTCATCTTGTGTCGAACGGGCATGTTGCCTGTTATGCATGCAATTTTGACTTGAATCTAACTATATATTCCTCAGGTCTTACCACTTCATTTCGTTGTCTTCTTCCTCAGGTCTTCCCACTTCATTTCCTTATCATCATCTCTTCTCTTCCACAGCAGCAAATCATGGCTCCACAAACACCACAGCAAGGGGAGAGTGGAACAGAATCGAGCAGAACGTCGGGCACTTCATCCAATATGCCACCTGCTGAGACCCAACTACAACGTAAACACGACTTAGCTCACTGCGACACTGCAAATGCAGGCACCGCAAATACGAACCTAGATGCACAGTACATAATTGTCTGTAAGATGGGAAGCAGCGAGATGAAGATGCAGCGCACGATCGGATGTGAGTATAGTCGAATCGTGGTATATGGCAGTCAACTAATTATATAACCTGCGGCTGGTGTACATGGAGAGCTGCGTGACCAATTCATTGCCACCCGTAATGGGAAACCTCCATGGTCCACCAAGGCATTTGTCCGCACAGTCTGCGGAATCAAACATACTGATGCTGTCGGCTCTGGGATTTCCGCATACGAATTTCGCGATAGGAATCCCCGAGAGGGGACCAAACAGGCTTTAACCATGTTAGAGGATGCTACAGAAGTATATATGGTTGAGGTACTAGCCGAATCTGATATGTTGATGCAGCAACTAATTTCTTGTAGGTTTTCAACATGTCTGCAACTTTGGCAAGGCAAGGAGGTCGGGTACAGCTAGAACAGTCTGACATGCGGCTGGCATTGAATCTGGCTAAAATGGCCAGAGGGGGGTTTTCGCGTGCTGCAATAGAGGAAACGCAATTCCTAATCGAGAAACCTCGGGCCGAAGTCTGAGATGAGACGAAGTCGAGAGTTGAGTTTTCTGGGCATAACAATTTGAAGGCCGCGATAGAAAGTCACACAGCTATGCTGCAGGAAAGTCAGATGGACGGCTGCCCTCCTTGCCAAAATGTCACAGCCCAGAATCCCCAGAGACGGTGGAGATGCAAACGCACGGGTGCACCTCCACCAGACTGACTCTGACAGCTGACACCAGAACCAACGCCACATTCACCCGAAACACCGCTTGTTCCACCTGGTAACAATGAGGCCGCTCACGTATCCGAAATCGAAGGTGTGCTGCCTGGATATGTGTCTATGTCCACTGCTCCCCCCAGTGCTCAATTGTTTAATCTGGATGCACATGCGAAGGATCGCAAGCGTGATAAAGATTGTAATCCAGATTTGCTGACTGATATGGGAACTTCCACCGGTTAGTACACTATCTGCTGCGTAGTGATGCAGCTGACATCCATTTTACAGACGATAGCAGCCAATTAAGCAAACCTGTCAGTGAAGATGAGCATTGATAGAATGAAATGGGATTTTTGAGTGTATTATTATGTACAATTAGCGGACACTTTAATGTATATTTTAAAGGATATATTTATATGTATTATTAAAGAACAATCTATTGATGAAGGAGAAAGTACATGAAGATGGTACAAAGGCTGCCAAAACGCCATTAATGTTATATCCGGCCAAATTAAATGATAGCATGTTGCGGATACACCCATGGCAAAATTAGCGTCAACGTAGCGTCAACGTAGTGTCAACGTAGCGTCAACATAGCGTCAACATAGCGTCAACATAGCGTCAACATAGCGTCAACGATTTTTGGTCTTGCATCATTGGTAATCTGCATGGCAATTGGTTGAGACCATTCATAAATGCGGTATTGGCTGGCTTTATAGGCAAAGGAGCGAGTTTCACGCTCCCTGCACCATTCTGAAATTGAGCATCAACAGCGCATCAACGATTTTTGATCTTGTAAGTCAGGTAATTCAAAAGAGATATGGTCGTTCCTATATATAATCAAGGTATTGGCCACCATTATTGAGAGACAGCTTGGCGACACGTTCTGTGCCCCTTCATGAAAATTGGTGTCACCGGAGCGTTAACAATTTTTGGCCTATGATCAATGGGAATCAAAGCGCGATGCATTGGTTATCGTGTATATACGATGTTTTGACAGTTTTGCTAGGCTAAAACGGTCATGAAGTATTCGTTGCATCATTGTAAATGAAATCTGTTGTTACTGTCTGGGAGGCTGTTGCGGGAACGTCGCTTACCTATCTGCCTAGAGAGGCTGCCAATTCCTCCTGAATAGAGGTTTGCAATCATGCGCCACTTATATTACCCAAGATGCGAGACCTTCAATCATTGACACTCATTTGACGCTCATCTTCAAGATGGGGCAGGAGTGTGTCGCTTCTGCTTTTGCCTATAATGGAGGCCAATACCTCAGTTATGACAATCTGCAACCAGTGCCTGCTCTGATTAACCAGGATGAAAGACGTAAAATCGTTGATGCTCCGTTGACGCTGATTTCCAGGATGGGGCAGGGAGCGTTTGTCTACATAATTTGATCACAAAGTTGGCCAGTACATCCAAAAAGAACATTGTGGTACCATTTTTAATATTTTACGATCAGCAGTAGGATATCTGAATGCGACCATAAATAGAACAACCTGAAATGAAAAACCAGAGATTGGACCGGACGGGTCTAGCCAAAAGTGGCGAAACCCGCGGTTTGACGGGTACGAAGCCGGGTTTGGACCGCCCAGAAGCAGCGGGTGAGGTTTTTGGACGGTTCTGGAACCGAACCGACACCTTTTTCCCGTCCAAACCCGGTCAGCTGGCGGGTTACCTGGACCTGTTGCTAACACTAATTTAAATTAACAAAAATTTGTTAGTTATTGGAATCTTAGTACCCCTGTAACATGCACTGGCTCATCTACTACTCTGCCACTCTGTTTGCTCGACTGCTCCTGCTAATCTATCACATCTTGTGCTATTTTCAATATTTCACACTATCTATACTACTTAGATCTTAAAACACTCTCTGCCAAATCTGTTAATTTCAACAAGCTTATACAAAACATGCCTTTACCTACTTCCATGCTATACTAAGCTGTTCATGAATTGCTCTATTCATTGACTCTAGTTTTCTGCAACTTTGATAACTATGATATATCGTAAAATCTTCCCTGTCTGATGGAATGTATCACTGTACAAACCCTGGTAGCATTACATATAGTAATTGAGTGAATCGGGTTGTTAACTGAGACTAATTGGATTATGTGTTGATGTATAGTAAGACAAGAGGTATGTAAGTAAGATGAATCTGAGAGATCTTAGGCTTGCAATCAGCCAATTATATCAAGTAGATATTTTCTGGTCCTTAGTATATTACACGCCAGTCTCAGAAACTTTTACCACTCACTGCCATTATACAATGAAAAGCCTTCCACAAATATCTCCTCTAAAGTTACCATCCCATGTTTTGTCTAAAAAACAACTTAGATTCCCATTCATGACTTGGTGAAAGTTTATAGTTCGATTATGTGCATTGAGGAGTCATTCCAACACACCAGCAAAATTGACCGTTGTTAGAACATTGCGTACAGCAGTTGTGCCAAAATATGTGCTGAAGTGATAAGCTAAATCTGAAAGTGAATTGCAGCTCATTTGAGTTAGAATTTTATAATATAAAATTATCTGCTCTAGTTAATTCTCTGTGTGTAATTCATTTCTATTAACAAGTGACCTAACATGTGATTCTAAAGGTATATTTATTACATTAATCAAGAATAATATACACAGAACTAACAACCGATATAAATAGGTTACAGAATATTGTTTATGTATGCTAGTATAGCTTGAAATGCTTGATTCTGCCCATTCGATTGTACTTATAATATAAGAAATATAGGCCAAAATGTTACAGTTGACTGCAATATAGTGAAGAGGATTATAAAGCAAAGGAAACTGACCGGTAACATTATCCCTCCAGATCATTTTTGAGAGATTGGTAAATTCATTCAGAATATCTCATGGTTGGTTTCATTTTTTGTTGAATAGTATACTAATTATGCTGCGGTGGATATATGAACTACAAGGTGAATCACACAGGCATTTTTGATTTGGAGTAGGATTTCTATGGATTTTTTAATTAGGATGGAATGTCTTGTGTTTTATTTGGGCAATATTGAAAAAGTCTGGTTATGGTACCTATTTATAGATATTATATTATATATGTAGCCTCTGGAGTCAATTGTAATGGTATTACTATATTCGAAACCAACTGCAATAATACAAAATATTTAATATTTAATATAAATTGTATCATTGTGACAGATATTAACAGGTATGCTAGGGAATAAACTCTGGAGAGATTAGAATAACAAGCGATTATAACCTTTCAACATCTGATATAATCTCTTATGATATCAATGTACTAATCTTCAATTCAATTTGTCATTCAGTTGATATTGGCTTTCTCAAAAGGTTTCTCACGGCAAGGGATATTCAATTCTGAATCTCTTTCCATTTTGATGATATTATTTATAGTCCATCAAATATAATGTACTACTGTTATATCTCAATATACTGATAACTTGAATAAATACTATCAGTACTAATTGAATCATTTGAAACTTTTGCAATATACTGACATTACTGGCCTTACTTGGTAGAGTTGCTGGGGCAACTACAAAATGAAAACTGCAGTTATTTCTACATAACTGAAAGCATGATTGTAAACTAGCTACATCAGCAAAATGTATTTTAGTCACTGGAAGACACCAGGGGTGTCTGAGAGGATGTGGAGTGTGAACTTCGATGCGTCAATTTCTGGAGAGTATCAGACCCTAGGAGGGCAGTCCTGCCGGCCTTCAGAGTAACTGGGAGCGCCGGCGACACACCTGGAAGCGCCGACGACAAGCCTGGGGGCACCTGGGAGCACCGGCATCAAACCTGGCAGTGCCGGCAACAAGTCTGGGAGCACCTCGAATCACAGTAGAGCAGTCAGGGAAAAACATCTTTGGGAACTCTGATGGTGCGCCAGGAAATCATAGCTACTACTCATCGTTCAATGATTATTAAAAGTGATGTATTCAGTTTGTATTCACATCTGTGTATCTATGTATCTATATAGCGACCCATGTACACACAGAATATCTGCACTGGCTGCAGGCGGTGCTTGAGAGGAATTCGAAGTGCGCCTGAAAATGATGATCGAGTGAACTCAGGGATACACTCCATGGCCGTGATCGAGCAAGTATGGAGATGCACTTGGAGGGTATGATCGGGCAAACTTGGAGGCCGTAATCGGGTGAGTTTAGAGATACACTTGAAGGCTGAAATCGAGCGAGTTTGGAGATGCACTTAGAGGCCATGATCGAGCGAGTTTGGAGAAGCACTTGGAGGCCGTGATCAAGTGAGTGTGTAGATGCACTTGGAGGCCATGATCATGCGAACTTGAAGGCCGTAATCGAGCGAGTTTGGAGATACACTTGGAGGCCATAATCGAGCGAGATTGGAGATGCACTTGGAGGCCGTAATCGAGCGAGTTTGGACGAATTCTGAGAGGCAGTAGATGGACGGCGGGCCGGGAGCTGAGACTCTTTTCATCAGTTAGTGTACTCGCAACCATGGCAATGTGACAAGGTGACTGATCCTTTGAGTTCTCATGGAGAGCTGGGTGATGGCGGTCGATCGTGTAGGGAGGCACGCCAGAGGGTCACGCTACATTTAGGGGTCAACTCGTAATCTTGAGGATGAAGTGAAGACAAACGATATCGGGTGTATGCTGTACTCGGTGTATACTGTACTTGGTGTACACTGTACTTGGTGTATGCTGTACTTGGTGTATGCTGTACTCAGTGTCAACTCATGATCATGACATGGAGAGAGAGAGAGCGATAACTTAACTTAGTGTTCTGTGATGATAGTAGAGTTAAGGACGAGAAACAGACAGATGGGGGATGAGGTTGAATACGATGTGGAGCATAACGAGCGGATATGAGAAATCAGGCGTACGACTTGCCTGACTGGGTTGCAAAGACCTCGTATCGGTGTTATTACACTCCGGATCGGGACTCGTACCTGCCGTATCGGGGATGGCTAACTGACTCGCAAATGAAATTCTCTTATGTCCCAGTTTCTCATGATGATTTCCCCCGTACCCTCCCATCTCTCTCTTTCTTGTTCTCAATTCTACCATCACCCAAGAATACAAAGTTAAGTCATCCCTGTCTATCACTCCTTGATATGATCAGGAGTTAGCACTGAGTACAGCATTCACCGAGTACAGCATACACCGAGTACAGTATACACCAAGTACAGCATACACTGAGTACTGCATACACTGCGTACTGCATACACCGCGTACTGCATATACCGGGTACTGCATCATCTCAAAATCGACTGTGTCCCGCTCCCAGCCACTCTCTCATCTCTCGGCAGACCATGGTGTACTCAATTCTCTACATTCACACAATCACGAGGTAACCAAGGACTAGATTCTCAGCTACCGTCGCGCCTCCGTCCCGAACTACCGCCTCCTAGTACTCCTCCAATCTCGCTCTGATATCGCCTCCAAGTGCAGCTCCAAACTCGCTCAATCACGGCCTCCAAGTGCCTCTCCAAACTCGCTCGGTTACAGCCTCCAAGTGTTTCTCCAAACATGCTTGATTACGGCTTCGAAGTTCGCACGATCATGGTCTCAAGGTGCATCTACGCACTCCCTTGATCACGGCCTCCAAGTGCATCTTCAAAATCACTCGATCACATTCTTCAAGTGTATCTTTAAACTCGCCTGATTACGCCCTCGGAGTGCATCTCTAAGTTCACTTGAGTGTGAGAGGATATGAAGAGATAGCCAGGCGTGATGAACCACACAAATTGCGTGGATCTACGAAGCTCGGCAAGAGTGCATGAGACCAAGAGCTGGGAAAGATAGAGTGTGTATTTCGTACAATGAGATGATGTCTACCTACCCCAGGGTCCCAAAAATATACTGCCTGTCGCTGAGTCCATCTCCGTTATCCCTGTATCTCCGTATCTATATCCATAGAGAGACTTAGATAATACATGCCATATTATCATGTAGCGAATCTTGTCACTGTAACAAAGACCAATATGATCGATGAAATGCCTTGTGGTTATGGACCCCTAAGAACCACTGGTGTGAGAATACTGCACCAAGTCTCCTGCAGAGCTTGTGCAGAGGTCTCAGCAGCTCCGAAAATTGACTATCCTAATAGTCAAACCTCGTAGCATCCTGAATGCACCGCCATCACTGCAGGTGCTTTCAGGAGCACATGAGAATGCTCTTGATGAGTCTGACAGCACTTTGCAAAGCTCCAGGGGGGGCTGGGAGCATCTGGAAGTAGTTGGAAGCACTGGCGAGGGCTACTGGAATTTCTTGGAGGTTTGCATATGGCTTCCGGACCGAATCACATTTTGCTGATGTATATGGTAGACAATGCCGGAGTTTTGAAATAAGCTGGATAATATGATTATATCAGATTAGAAGTTGATCATTCAACATAAAAGGCGATATGAAATGTTGTAGCTAGTGAAATGCAAACCCAAGCGGTATGCACATGTCCTGGAAATTGATTGCTTATATAATGAAATAATTTCAACTAAGAAGCATGATTTTCATATGCAAATTCATATTTATACATGCTTGCATAAATTTGCAAATGTTATTTTATGTATTTTTGTTAATTAAAGTAAATACAATAAATTTTATGTTATAACCCTCCCAAATTTCAATTAAATAACTATCATAAAACAAAGAAATCATTTGATCCATTTTTGGGAACTATAGATGCCCACAAATCCGAAAACATGGACAACTGCTGGTAGACGACCTGATCATAGGCGAAGCTTATATTATGTCCATCATCAGTTTTTATAAGGAAAGGAAGATGTTTTAGTACCCGCAATAAAGTGGACATACAACTGAATAATTCACTGCACTGCATATTAAACTTCACGATATGACGTTGCTTACGAATGAACGTATTACCTAGTTCTGGAAGAAATGAAAATTCAGTTCTCGATACACCCACAACTGCGAATTATGTAACAAATAAGAAAAATCGATGACAGATGTACTAATCATAAACGTACTGGCTAGTCCATTTGTTTTTCATATCCCGTGGGCCTCTCCTTTCCCATCATTTCAAAATACCGAGTAGTACAGGAGTATCCTAAAAGCCATTAGTCGTCCGGATTCTGTGGTTACGATGAAAGCCAGGACGGCAGCTAATCGACACGCAAACGTACCCTTCCAATCAAAATTCTTTTTCGGCTCGCAGGAGCACTTAAGTCTCTTTCGATCATCTTCTGATGTGGGACAATGAGTAAAGGGGACATGGTAATAACTTCAAACTAGAATTAGTACTCGAGTCAAACCCCTTCCTAAAGCCACAGGTAAGAGCAAAATTGAACGATTACCCAATATCGTCGAAAAAATGGAGCTCGTCCTTTGACAAGAGCAGTGATGCACCAATACTGTGGACAGGAGCATCACCCCACCGTTCGTAGAAGAATCCTCCGTCTTGGTCTAGCTTATTGAAGAAATCTGTGTACGCTTTACCTCTCCAGAAGTCCAGGTTTCCCACCTCGAAATTAGACCAGAAATGACACCGATTATAATCGTTGCCCTCGTTATCACTGAGAAACTTCATTGCGTTGTCCTGAGCGATATGCTCGGGATGCTCTTGCATAAAATTCTTTGTGCTGGCCCAAAGAGTAGGGATAGTTTCAATGTATTCGTAAAGTGAGAGAGTGAAGCCGTATTTCTTGTTGTTGGCTTTCATGAATTTGAAGACGTCGTAATCAATGTCACAGTACAACTCGATAGAAGGCTCTACACGCCAATAATACTCGTATTCTTTCATAAGCTCTTGCTGGAAGAAAAACCCGGATTCGAATCGGCACATGTGCCTGTAAGAGACTGAATCTCCGTAGATGACACCTTTAGCGGCCTATATAACAATTCGTCAGCTACAAATTTAAAGTGAGTGTGGCCCTGGGGAGTACCATGTCCTCTCGAACTTTCTGCGCCTTCTTCTGATCAATGTGGTCCGGAAAGCTCCAGTGCTCCGGCGGAATGAGCCCATACTTAGTTTTACCGCTTACTAGATTACTGGTGACCTTTTTGAATTGTTCGTCGAACGGTTTATCGTTCAAGAACACCCAGTCATAATTGAATTTGCGATTAAAACGGTCCTCAACATGTCTAATCGACTTGGCAATCTCCCATATGTCGTTGTTACGTGCAAGTGTTACGAAGGTGGCATTTGCACGCTCGCTGGTTGAGACAGCTGCTGATGGAAGATAGGCCAAATTATTAGCATTCGCCGTGTCTTGTACCGGGACTGGCAAGCCCGCGCCAGAGCTATCCTTGGCTGGGTGAATTTGCTCATGAGCAACTCCGGTCACATCTGGAATCGGACGTCTCGTATCATAAGTGCTGGAATATATCTTGTACAGAACGACAAGGGACTACCAAATAACATCGTGTTAGCATGACCCATGAGTGCAAGGCAAGGAGAGATGAAGGGAAACAATGCGCTACATACGAAAAAAGTCAAAAGCGCGAAGCGTAGTGTCCTGGTATTCTGAGGTGTGGGCATAATTGAATGATGCAAATTGCAGTTGACAATGACGAAGTTAGAGAACGAGTTCCATCTACACACAAGCTATACCAATGCAAATTTAGCCTCGAGGTTCTGATTGCAAACAGTGTTAGAAATTACAGTTTGGTCTGATTTCTTACCTGTACAATATCACTGTTGTTTAAACTTTACAAAGCAATTGTGAGAATATAACCAGAGGGATAAATAATGGAAGAGAATAGACTTGCAAATTGAAGTGCTGATTATACAAATATCAAATGATTATTGTGAATCAAGAATACTATAAACAAATTAATTTCCACAAGAAGTGATTAAGTACAAGCTGAAGCTGCAATCTGAAGCCAAATTACTTGGGCTTTTGTATGCTCACTTGTAGTTATAATATTTACTACATTACTTTATTATGATATCACATCATCAGCAAAATGTACTGCAGTCCCTGGATGCCTTTAGAAGTGTGTAAGGGGTGGCAGAGTATAAACCAACAATTGTCAACTTGCAAAGGGGATTAGACCTCTGAAGTGCATTTTAGATAGCATTTGAGGAATTAAAATATCTTTTAACAGTAATGAGAGTACTATGGATGCGATTTGGACAAATTTAAGAGCATGTGAGTCCACTGGAGGGAATTTTGAAAGGATGTCAGAGCACAGGAGACTAATTAAAAATATCTATGATTGTCCTCCAATCATGCAGAAATTCTAAACCTATACTGAAAGTTGCCTGGAATGTGTACTATCATCATTCAGAGAACTGCAGTCAATACATGACTGTAACAGGTGGGGTCGGATGTAGGTGATATGTTTCACAGTAATGTGATATCCCAAATCAGAACAATGGTGCTCAAATTTCATATTGATGAATGGAAACAAGGCAAAGGGTCGAAGCTGTATCAAAGTCGTATGTTGCTTTGCTATACATCAGATCAAGTAAAGAGAGAAGAAAAGGAAGTCCTCGAATGTCCAACAATCTCTCTTGATATGCACTTTGTCTGCCATCCTCAAATCATTCCTTATACTTTAATGTACTGTCCGAATCTTTCCCCATATTCTTATTCACCACTAACACATCTCTTATCAATATAATCATGGCACAATGTCCAATGTCACAACACCTCAGACTACTTCCTTAATATAACAAATACTAAGGCAACCACTATGCAGCTATCCTGTACCATCTCCATGCCTCCCAATGTCTCAGTCTTTGCAGAACACTAATTCCTTCATACATCTCTGGTTATCACTCATAGCTCGAGCCATAACAACAACACTTCTCAAAAGTATACAAGCAATTAAACACCCTCTATTGGAAGTGTAATCTGTTACTCATTATTGTTCATTATCAACTTCAATATTATTCTGTATTATTTTAATATGTTTTTTGACATTAGGTTTTATGGTTGCATTACTATTTACAAAAATTGTAGAAAATGACATCTTGATCTATCAATCAACTGTTGAGATACCATTAAAATGCATATTCTATGTCTATAAGTTAAATCAAACAAATATTAAGTTATTGCCACCAATGCTGTCTTCAATTTTATTAGGCTAAATTATGGTAAAACAATCCATGTTATTAACCAAGCAAAGGATTTGGTGAAAATTCTTCTATTTGCTGATGATTAGTATCTGTCATGAAGAAGAAAGTGAATTGCAATGTCATCTGACTCAATTTGGGATATCCAACTAATGATTATTGTGATTCTAGCTTTCTGCATTTCCAATTAGGGTTTAACTGAGAATCATATGTATTGAAGGAAAGAACAGAATCACCCTTGGGAAAAGTGACATCCAGGTGTGGTTGGAAAAGTGCCGATGAACATAGAGAACTATCAATAGAGGCCAAAGTGTTCCAACTGAAATTAACAAGTGCTTATCCCTACTGAGAAGCACCCAAAGGGAAGTGAACAGAGCAACCTCCCTTGTATAGTTGATTATAATAGTAGCATTCCTAGAACAATTGTGTATTCTATTGAAGAATGAAATGTCCTAGATATTTCTCTTGCAACATTGTAACTGGAAGCTTCTTTCTAGTGGTATAGTTAGACAGCACAGAGTGTAAAACTACAAATATAAGTAATAACTCTGGGGAGGAATAGATTGAAAGAACTGAGATGTGGTAGAGTGAAACTACAAGCTATGAGTAGAATAGAACAAGTGACAGTAAATTAAATCTAGCACTTCCATTTCGGTAAACAATAATGTCTTATATTCAACCACTATTAAAGACATTGATTTCAATGAATAGGCGCTTTGTAATGTGGATTCAAATCATTATTACAAAGCGTCATTTGAATGATTCTCAATCAAATTTGGTATAGTTCACCCGATCTACCAATCAACCCTGAATTATAACAATATCTATTTCTAAACCTTTACAGTATTCAGGGTTGTGGCTGGACATTCTATTCCATACTATCACCGCCACTCAGTATGGCAGCAGGAAGCCGATGGGGGGTGTATAGAAATACTGCAAAAATACAGAAGGACAGAGCGATGGGGAGTGTATATTTGCACAACCCCAGGGCATATAGACGTCATCTCACCATACAACAGTATACACACTGTAAGTTTCCCAGCGTCTGGTCTCTTCCACTTTTTCCAATATTTCGCAGATCGCTGCAATTTGTATGGTTCCTTACAGCCAGGTATCCCACTGTATGTTCTCACCCTCTTCACGTGCCCCTCAAGCAACAAATGCTCATTCACATGAATTCTCTATCGATGCCACAAGAGGTATCGTGGAGTGTTGGTGATACACTCTTCTACTACTTTCTCCGCTTATTCATTACAGGGTTTATTAAGATGGTAAGTCCAATATAGAAGCAATTTAGTATAATACTATACTTATAGGTTCCCAGGTTGGAGAATTAATATTGAGTGAAGGACAATCTTTTATTTGACATATACAGGGTGTACCAACTGGAGTACTTGGTAATGTGCACTGAACATCATGAGAATCAATTTGTTGTTTCAAGCTCTCTCAACTATCAAGTACATCTGATCTGAAATAGTAGCCAAATTGTCTTAGTGTCCACTGATGCAATTGTGATCCATTTGGCAATCTCAGAAGTAGCCCTGAGGTGATGTGGAACATTGTGATCTCCAATGCTCATAGGGTAGAAATTTTCTAGTCTCCACTAATCTTTGAAAGCATGGGATGCTGAGATGGTGGTCTGTGGTTTGACTTCCACAGATTGATAGAGATAGACGTTTGATTTTTGCACCATGGGGGAGCGATGGCCCTGGCTGGTTTCAAGATATTTGGAGGAGGAAGATATATTATAACTGTATTGGCGAGTCTCTATTTGTTTGCCAGTAGCACTGTTGCTGTTTACAATATCTTGGTGTAGTTCAATGGACTTTGAAGTAGAATCTTCTGATGGTGATCCAAATCATCTTCATTCATGTCTGAAGAAAAAGTACACTAACCATAGTTATCTATTGTACCTCTGTCAGTCACATAATTAGAGTATACAAGATTTACATCAATTGAAATGCATAAAATCCGCTACATTTCGTTGTCAGCAGTTCATTACATGCAGACGTGGGTGGGAGGTTGGATCTGTATAAATCTATAATAATTCCCTAGCTGCGTCAATGCCAATGGGTATTTATTGTAAACTTTCTAATGGCTCTGTAAATAGTAATGTCTTGCTTTGCTCACTCTAGATTCCACTTTGAAGTGGAGGTAGAAGTTGTTTCATAGAGAGATATGTGTATGCAAGTCAAGATGAAATATACACTTTGGTGTAATATCAACCAAAAAAATCGGATTCCAGTAACAGGCTTTGTATTGAGCAGGATGCAATAAGAGGTCGGCATCAAAATAGTCCAAGAGAGATAAACACATCTGTTGATATTTATATTTTGAATATGTCAGCTGCATAGTTATTGAGGTAGTATTTGTTGTTCTGGAATTGACAGATTTCTAATATCCAATGCTAAATATTGTGGCAGTCATTGTCAAGTGAGCTATTCACAGAACAAATTGATATTGGTTTTAGTCTGTACACCTTTAATTGAAGCACATACATCTGAAACACTCCAGATATTAACTGGGTTGTCATCTACCTCACCATCCAGCAAGACACAATGGCCTACTCAGTATTGTTTTTTGATGATTGCCCCTGTATATGACACCTTTAAAAGTACTAATTATGCAGGTAGTTCACATATCCTAACTGACTGCTGCATATCAATTTGCTGCTGAGTACATCAGGAAAATGTAACACCATTTACAAGTCATAACTGAACAACTCTGCAACTCTGAACTGCACTGCTGATCCATGCAGGGGCTCCCAGATGATTCCAGTTAGGCTGAATGCAAAGCAATGTGCACTCACATGTTCTGAGACTTTCTAATGATGCTTCATACAGGTTTTGAAGTTGTGGAACTAAATGAAACAATATTTTCAGTTGTGCATTGTAGGCATCAAAATGCTGTAAAATTGAGCCATCAGGTTATTCAAATTTTGGAGTGATTGAGAATGATGGTGGCATTCTTAAGAATATTCTGGGTTACCTCAAATCTGTAGCCATACTCTCCAGGAGAAATTCCTATAATGTCTTTATGAATTGGTAAAATTCAATTAAGTAACTTACATCTTCTCTTGGATACATTGATTTCTGCATTCTTCACTATATTCAATTCTGTCAATATTTATATACACAAAATTATTTACCTGCCGTAAGTTATCAAGTCTGTTTAATGCAGCAATATCTTGCAATAAATGTTCTGGTCAACCTTAAATTCCAATGGGTACAATATCCATCTTATTTGCTTTTTCAATCACTCAGATTGAGCTATCAATACAATCAGCGCAACTGTCCAGATCTTGGTACTAAGTTGAAATATACACTGTATATTCTTTGACTTGAGTACAAAATAACTGTCATTGAGTGTTTGTGCACCTCATTCAAAACATTGAGATTATTTTTCTGGTAGCAGGAGCTCTTGAAATTGGAGAATATGATTCTCTGGAGTCCAGCTGAAGTATAATACGAGACAAGAAGGAATTTATCCTTGTGAGCTGTTTTTGAGGTTATTATCATTACTTAACATATATTCAACTCCAATGTTATGAAATTCAGGTACGATTGATTCATTGGCATAGATATATACTACCTTATAATGAAGTTACAAATGCTCAACAGAAGTAGAGCTGTAAAACGATTGACATTGGTATAATGGTCCATTTTGAATATAAATACAGATACTCACCAGGAGTACATTCCAATCATAGTTGAGCCCTAATCCACAAACTAGATGTCCCCTGGACTTGTGAATTGAACTGTGGAATAGAAATCCAAAGTTGGGAATTTCAAAATCAACTGATACATTAGAGAGAAATCTTAATTTAATACTTTGACACCCTTTGCAGACAGGAGTTTGTCACAATAATGTACCTATTGTGATACAGGGCAGAACGATGGCTTTTCCTGGCATGTATGAGACATAAAAGATGGGCTCTGCATGTTCATTGCTGCTGATCAGTAGATGATAATAAGTAAAAATCAATTACAAAGTGGATATCCAATGAGACTTGGAGGCAAGATATGACAGTTTCTCCTCCCTATAGTCAGGTTCCATTCACTAGACATTATGCTTGAGCATCTGTCCAATGTAATTGACTAGAGTGATATATTGATATGGCTCTTGCACATTGCAGACATGCAACGGCTTAAAATATCAGTGGTAAAATTGTCACCATAACCAACTCACAAAACTGACTGATATAAATGGCTCCTGAGATGTAGCATTGGATATCTGAATTGTACTACATACTGTTTACTGGTTTTCGAGAATCTATGAATGCCAATGGTTTCCCACCTAGCCTTAAATTGGATCAAGAGGATGGATTATTCCCACTCCAACTGATTCTCATCATCTAAAGTCATATGTAAGGGCATTTATGCCAGCGCTCAGCAGTAAAAGGATATGGTATAAGGTGTATGGTTGCACATGGGCATGAGTGAGATTAAGTGTAGAAGTAAGTGGTAAGATAATTGGTACGGAGCTAAGTCGCTGTTGTGATGTCAATATACTGTTGGCGGTTAGCCGGCACTTGACATGTCGCGTGACCATCCACCAACCCTAACCACGCATACTTCACAACCCCATTACATCATTCCCCTCTTTCGGGGCAGAACTCCTGGGCTGCTACAAACAAGTAGACAACACAGAAACAACCCACATACAGAGTGGTACGATCCCATAAGTCCAACGACTGATCAGTACCATCCAGGGTGACCTCCTGTCGCACGGGGAAACTCCACCTTCCGTTGACCGCGTTGCCGGAGGTGGTAAAACCCGTGCCGATGCCAGTTGTACTGGACCAGGTCCCAACAAAAGAATATAGAAGGAAATGCCCAATTGACCTGAACCTCAATATCTCCATTGCCATCAATTCCTCCACCTCTGAGATTCGACTTCCATTGTCTCCAGTGCTTATTTGGGTAGTCTCGATGGAACTTGTCGATTAGTTCCTGAGCATTCTGGACATTTTCGAAGTGCTCCCCACTAGTACGTATGTGGCTGTACCCGGCCCACTGAACAAGGAGATGTAGATTCCGGTTACGCTGTTTAGAGTCAACAATCCTTTCAATCGCCCATTCCTCCAAATTGACGACAATCACTGGGTGTGGTTCTGAGGATTGTTGACCTATGACCGGTGGTGTGTAGTGATCGAGGTGCGACACACAGAAAATGATGTGATTGTGCATTGTTTGCAGCATGTCTAGTTTGTAAGCATTCTTGTGGATGATCTTACTTACCGTATATGGTCCAGAGCACTTGTAGTTGAGTTTGTTTGACAGCCTAGTCGTTTGGAAGTGTTGAGTTGAGAGCCACACTTAGTTCCCAACCTGGAAGGTCACATCCTTCCTGCCAGCAAGATTTGATTACCGTAACGGGGCTTTGAAGAAGTTCTCCTGGAGAAGCCGGTAAGTCATTTCCATTGCCGAGACTGTTGCATCCGCCGGGATTTCCGACCTCATATTTGATGGGGCTTTGGGTGGCTTATACTGCATCAGCAGGTGGTATTGGTAGTTGGCTCAGAATGGCATCATCTGCGTTGAGTGATGAACAGAATTGTTGTAAGCAAACTCTGCTAAAGTTATCCTGCTCGTTGATGGAGAAGGCTTGTAAGAAGTGCTCCACAGTCTGGTTTTGCAGTTCCATCAGGCCATCGGTCTGTGAATCGAAAGCGGTCGACGGCGTGGAATTACAGGTCAGGTGAGAGTAAACTCGTTTCCAGAATGGGCTGGTAAACTCCTTTCGGTGATAGGTTACAACATCGCCTGGTACGCTACATTTGTAAATCAAGTGTTCGAAAAACATCTGTGTCAGCTCTGGTGAGTTGATATCCTACCTGCAGAGGAGATAGACTGCCATTGTTGTCAATAGATCGACGACTACCACGATTCCTGCATTCCTGGAGGCGGTGGACTCACAGAGGCCCGTGACGAAGCCTAAGGTAACACATTCCCTACGTCACGATGGTGATGGTAGCAACATGTTGGTGCCTTGATTGGCGTGCCGTGGTGCCAAGATTCGGTGGCATAGTCCTCATCTGGCGATGTATTTTTGTATGGTGGCATCCATTGCAGGCCAGTGGAAATCCCACAATTGTAACTCGGCGGTTCTGAGAGGTCCAAAGTGGTAAGACTCTGGGTTGTTGTGGAATAGGCTTAAGACTTTGTTACGAAGCAGGTCATCCATTGGTACATATATCCTTCCTTTGTAGATGAGAACTGTGGCGGTGAATTCCCATCTGTTACCCAATTTGTCATGGAGTTCATCTATTCTTTCCAGATCAGGAATATCGATGATTGGAGTGCAGACGATCCTGCGCTTCACATTGGCAGCCAACTAGTTGATAGCCTGGGAGGTTTTGATTTCCTGAAAGAGGTCATCGTACGGTTTAACGGTGGTAGTTGCCATGGATGCCAGTAGCCGTGCAGTGTGTCGCTTGTAGCCTATCTCATAGTCGGGCCATCTTGATGGTGCATTTGCCGGGTTCTTCTTCCCCTTCGAAGTGTTCGATGACAAAGTCGTAAAAGGATAGGATTCCTGCTCTCCTTGCCTCTCTTCGGGAAAGGACTTCGGATGTTTGGAAGTACTCCACATTGATATGCTCGCACTGGATCAGGACCTTGTGATCGGTGCGCTCCAGATAGTGTCTCCATTGATTCAATGTTTCGACGATTGCTACAAGCTCCTGATCATACTTGTCATAGTTCTGTTTCGGCAGGGAGCACTTGTGAGAGTAGATATCGACTTGTCAAAGCAGACGGAATCTGTCATACTGGTTAAGCATGCCGGAAACTGCGACGCATCTTGCATCAGTCTGCAGAACGATCAGTTCTTGCAGGTTGAAATGCTGCAGGATCAGTGTGTCTGTGAAGGCCATTTTGTGCTTTCAAAATGCGAGATCAGCATCCCTAGTCCATTCCCACTTCCGTGAGCCTTGTGTCTTTACCAAGTTTCATATGGGAGCCATCACGTTTGCATATTATCAAATGAATCTCTGAGAGAAGTTTGTCAATCCGAGGAGCACTTGCACATCCTGAGCTGATTCCAGAGTCGGTCAGTCGTCAATCATGGATATGCTGTCTGACTCCTTGCTGATTCCATCTGGATTGGTGACAGATCCGGGGAAGCTGACTCCCCGCTCTCTGAATTGGCACTGTTCGGCCTTGCAATCCAGCCGGAGTTGCTGCAGGAGTTGTGGCACATTTCGGACGCGGTTTTCGTGCTACTTCTCATTGATCGAGTAGATGAGTATATCATCCAGGTACCACACGGTGAAGTCGTCAATATTGGGCCACAGACACTGGATGATGTAAATATGAAACGTAGCCAGTGAGCTTGGAAACCCGATTGGAATAACGTGGTATTCGTAATGACCGTAGGGGGTTCCGAATGCAGTCTTGAATTCTTCTCCTTCTTTGATTCGGAAGAGGTGGTAGGCATTCTGGAGATCAAGTTTAGTGAAGATCCGCGCTCCACGCAATTGATCAAGTAGTTCTGAGATTTGAGGATGGGGGTATCGATGTTTTACCGTGCCTAGGTTGAGAGCTCCATAGTCGACACACAATCATAGTCCTCTGTCTTTCTTCTTTGCAAACAGGATCAGCACTGCTGCTAAGGATGATGACCACTGAATGAAGCTGCTTGTCAGGTTCGTTTCAATGTAGTCCTTGAGGGGCTTCAATTCGAAATCTGAGAGTTTGTAGATCTGCCCGTATCGTAGTTTGTAGCTGTGTTCCAGATAGATTGTGTGATCAGTTGGCCTATGTGGTGGAAGTATCTTGGCCTTTACCTTGCTGAAAACATCCATGAAATGTTGATATTGTGCTGGGATATGACCCCCAGCATCTGTCATTACCATCTCCACGTTATGGATGTCTGTTTTTAGTTTCATCAGCCTTGTCTGCTTTGGGCATTGTAGCGTGCTTGGGCGGAGTGGAGATGGGTAGGGGTCCCGGGATGGCTTGATCAGACGGTTCGTCACACTATGACCAAGCCCCGTTGACCAGTTGCTCATTTCGTGGTTTGCTGAGCTGGTAGCAGTCATTCAAGCACCATCACTGTGTCACTCATTTGCCACAACTACCGCTGATGCTCCTGCTTGCACATTCAGCATCCTGGGGCTTCCCTCCCCTTTGGTACTGCCTTCCAGTGATGCTCCCAGCAACCCTTGAAATGGTTCAGGTTGTATGGTGAATGGCTCGACCACTTCCTCACTAGCTAACAGATGATCAAATGCAGGTGCCCCACGTAGTGGTATGTCCGAGGGAGGCTGATCATTGGTGTTTTCGTCACCGCATTCCGGCAGAGGACTTGTGTGATCTGCTTTTCGAATTTTCGCTCTTTGGGGTCGATTTGGCGTTCGCCAGGCTGTCAATTGAACTTTGATCCAGTCGATTTCCCAGTTCCTTAGCTGAGATCATGGCAAGCCAGAGAGAAGCTTTGCGAGTCTTGGCAAACATAAACGCCCGAATATCTGAACAACGATGACATTAATGGGAAAGTGGACTGCGGGGATCGATTTCTACCATGGAATTGACCCTGGAACAAGACGGCCAGCATACCAGGACTGTCGGAGGAGAGTTGGCACATCAGCGAAAGAGAACCCCCACGGAAATCCACGAAATTGGGTGGATCAGCGAAAAGGCTTGGCGGATGTAAACACACAGATTCTTCGAAATAACGCAGCAATCGCGACAGAGCGAGACATACAGCCATGGACATTGCATCTCTATCATCGAACTGATCCCAGAACGACATTTCCAGCCCACTGGACAATTGCAGGAGGCTCAACGCGAGCGACGCAATGCACTGTGAAGCAAACAATCCACCACGGCAACCCAACAGGGTAATGTTCCTGTTGGAGGAATGATTTGGAAACCCCCAATTGAGAGAGATATGGACATGGCGGAAGCAGAAGAGGCCAGTGGCGTGGTAGGCTGAAGGTCGGGAGGGACAACACAGGTGTCCTTCTTGGCTGCAAATGAGCCGTGGGGGCATAACAAGAATGTTCAAAGGGTGAGGAACGTGACCTCGGAGCCAGTGAGCGCACCGGGAGACTGTAGAAGTTGAATGGTGTGAATAGTGAGGCAGCAGGTGCACGAGGTGACTCAGCTGTACCGAACAAACAACAGGACGACTCAAAGACTGGAAGCACACATGGCGCATGAACAGGGGCAGTGGCGTGGCATGAAAGAATGGCTGGAGAATAGGGAGACGAAATGGGATGATCGCCACGGGGACAATGTACTATGGGGGGCGGGCATTCCGGACATGATGGCAAAGGTGCTGGCCAAAGCGAGAGGAGGCAAAGCAGCACCGACCGTGGAAGTGAGAAAGAAAGGAAGAAACGAGACTGCAAGGCAGAATGGCGAAGGCCTAGAGGCCGCACAGCACGCAGGCCAAATGCAGGGCGGCGAACCAGAGAAGCGCCAGCTGCAGCAGCAACCCAAACCCAAACCCAAACTGCAACTCAAACAGCAGTCTGAGCAGCAACACGAACCCAAACCTAAGCCAACACCCACTCCGGCCAGAAGGTGGAAGACAGTCCAACCCCGCACCCTGAGTCAGAGGACGCCCACCGGCCCAGGCCCTGCCCCAACGTCGTGATGAAGCGTGGCAGCGAGATGGCTAATTATATTGAGAGACGAGGGTCTCCTTGTGCCCAACATGATGACCCAGGAAATTGCGTTGGCGATGAATAAAGCGCTGTTCAAGCAGAAGGCTCTGGGCCACATCCGGATTATGAACGCGAAGAGGAATGCGAAGGGTGCAATCATGGAATTCCCACACCACAGGGCAACAGTGGAGATGGCACTGCCGTACCGTGACCTCATCATCACCGCAGCATGAATGGTGGACAAGGGAGTCATTGACGTTGAAGAACATGAGTCCTCGGAAAGGCTGAAAGTGCATGCAGTACCACTCATGAGGTTCATAGGCAAAGGCACAGAGGGCCTGCACAAGATGCAGGACGAGATCCATGTCGACAACGAAAGAGTGGCAATCCCCATCCAAGTGCGATGGCTGGCGAACCCTCATAGCTTCAGACAAACAAGAGAGAGGGGGGAGATCTCCGCATCGTCTGTTCTCATTGTGTTACAGGGGGACAAGTTGGCGCGGAGACAGGTCAAACAAATCATCGAGGCGGCGGGAGTGTGGTACCGAGTCGAACAATTCACGAGTGTAAGCCCCGACAGCAGATGTGAACAGTGCTGCGGATGGGGCCACATTGAGAGCAAGTGCTGCGGAAAACTGGCATACGGCTACTGCTGAGGGCCACACCGCACCAGCGCCGATATATGCAACATTGTAGGGTGCATTGCAATGCAGGGCTCTCTCTGCAGCCACACAGAAGAGAAGTGCCCCAAGTGGGAAGGAAACCACATCACATTCAGCAGTAGGTGTGCAAAGAAGGCGGAGGCCACCAGGGAGGCACCGGAGAGGAGGAGATGTGAACCGGCTGGATGGACCAAAAAGACTGCGGGACCACCCTCAGGAGCGAACAGGACAGCGCTCGGCCCGAGGGCGAGGGCACCGGAATCAGGAGAGAGGGGCGGGAGCGAAGAGGAGATGGCTGATGCAGAGGAAGGGGGAGCGGAGCCAAAGGACATCACAATGGTGGAGAGCACGACGCCAACGACAATGGCAATGCCAGCACCATCCGCAACAGAAACTGCGATGGCTGTGGGGACTGGCATTGAACCTAGAAACCTAGCGGGAGTTATAGTCCCCAATGGTTGAAGCGATCCAACACAAATGCGGCAGGTCATACGTATGGGCCATGGCCACGCTGGGGACTGGGGTGGACCGGAAGGCGGATGTGTTGTGTCTGCAAGAGCCACCAAGAGACAGTTCAGGAAGCAGAATCACGTACTCCGCATATGACATTAGGAAATGAAAGAGGGTGTGGATGGCGGTGTGCAAAGGGAGTGGTCATACAATGAAAGAACGAACCGAGTTGAACAAGAACGCCGGCAACAACATAATTGTCGTCGCCACCCGAAGGAAGGGAGAGAAAACGATAATGATTGTAATGATTTATGATCAGAGAGCAAGGGAGACAGGAGAGAGACCCGCAAGGAGACTAGACTGGCAGAAAATCATCAGGTAGAGGGGAGGCGGCATGGTGCTCATGGGAGACTTCAATGCCCACAGCCAATGCTGGGACCTGAGGTGCACAGAATGGAGGGATGCCTCAAACTGGGGAGAAATTAGATATGAACACGGGCTGGTAATTGGAAATGATGACCGATCCACTCACTACTGGACAAGGAACAAAAGCCAGGGCTTATCCACATCAGCAAAATGTATTCTAGTCTCTGGAAGCCTCCAGAAGTGTCTGAGAGGATGTGGAGTGTAAACTTAGATGAGTCAATTCCAGGAGAGTATCAGACTATAGGAGGGCATTCTGGCTGGCCTTCAGAGTAACCGAGATCTCCGATGACTCGTACAGGAGTACCAGGGGAGTGATGGTGATAGGTTTGGGAACTCTTCGGTGTGCCGGAGAGAGCTTTGGGTGCACCTGGGAGTGCTGGCTACAAGTCTCGGAGCGCTGGTGACAAGACTGGGTGCGCTGGCAACAAGTCTGGGAGCACCTTGAAAGCCGTCAGGGAAAACCATCTTCTTTGGGAATGGTGCAGGTGTGCCTGGACTGCTACAGGCACGCCTGGAATGCTGCAAGTGTGCCTGGAATCTGGCAGGTGTGCCAGGAAATCATAGCTACTACTTATCGTTCAAAGATTGTTAAAATCCAGGTATTCAGATTGTATTCTCCTCTATGTATCAATGTATCTATGTATCTATATAGCTACCCATCTACACACGGTATATCTGCACTGGCTGCAGGCGGTGCTTGAGAGCAATTTGAGGTGCACCTGAAAATGACGATCCAGTAAACTCAGATAAATAATCTGGGGCCGTGATTGAATCACTTTGGAGATACACTTACAGCCCTTGATCAAGTAAACTTAGAGATGCACTCCGAGATCGTGATTGAGCCAGATTGTAGATGCACTTGGAGGCCTGGATCGTGCGAACTTAGAGGCAGGAATCATGCAAGTTTGGAGATACACGTGGAGTCTATGATCGAGCGAGTTTTGAGGCAGTAATTGTGTGAGTTTGGAGATGCCCTTGGAGGCCGTGATCATGCGAACTTGTAGGCCGTAATGGAGCTAGTTCGGATAAGTATTTGTACGTAGTTGATGGACGGCGCGGTGGGTGCAGAGACTCATTCCTTCAGTTAGTACACTCGCGACCATGGGAATGTGACAATGTGATGTATCCTTTGAGCTGTCCTGGCTGATGGCGGTCGATTGTGTAGGGAGGAGCGCCGGAAGCTGAAGCTACATTCAGACATCAACTCGTATTCATGAGAATGAAATAAAGACAATCATTCTTGGGTGGATGCTTTACTCGGTGTATACTGTACTCGGTGTATGCTGTACTCGGTGTATGCTGTACTCGGTGTATGCTGTACTCGGTGTATGCTGTACTCGGTGTATGCTGTACTCGGTGGATGCTGTACTTGGTGAATGCTGTACTCGGTGTATGCTGTGTTTGGTGTATACTGTACTCGGTGTATGCTGTACTTGGCGTATGCTGTACTCACTGTCAACTCATGATCATGACATACAGAGATAGAGAGGGATAACTTAACTGTGGGATCTGCGATGATGGTAGAGTTGAGGACGAGAAAGAGCGAGATGGGGCATCAACATGAGAACGATGTGCAGGATACGAGTGGATATGAGAAATCAGGGGTACGACATGCCTAATAGGGTTGGGAAGAACTCGTATCGGTGTAATTACACACCGTATCGGAAGTCGTACCTGCCATGTCGGGGATGGTTAATTGACTCGCACATGAAATTCTCTTAAGTCCCAGTTTCTCATGATGATTTCCCCAATATCCTCTCAGCTTTCTCATTCTCGTCGTCAACTCTACCATAACCTGAAAACACGAAGTGAAGTCATCGCTCTCTATCTCTCCATGTCATGCTCGAGAGTTAACACCAAGTACATCATACACCCAATACAGCATACACCCAGTACAGCATACACCCAGTACAGCCTACACTGAGTACAACATACACTGATTACTGCATACACTGAGTACTACATACGCCGCATACTGCGTCATCCCATGATCAACTGTCTCCTGCTCCCAGCCAGTCTCTCATCTCGCTGCGGACCCTGTTGTGCTCAACTCTCTACATTTCCACAATTACACGTTAACCAATGAATAGAGTCTCAGCTCCTGCCGCACCTCCCTCCCAATCTACCGGCTCCAGATTCACCACCTTGAAGTACTCCTCCATTCTTGCATGATCATGTCATCCAAATGCATCTCTAAACCCGGTCGATTACAACCTCCAAGCGTATCTCTAAACTCGCACCATTACGGCCTCCAAGTTCGCATCATGACGGCCCTCAAGTGCATCTCCAAACTGGCAGGATCACGGACTCCAAGTGCATCTCAAAACTTGCACGATCACGATCGCCAAGTGAATCTTCAAACTCACTCAATCACAGCCTCCAAGTGTATTGCCAAACTCGCCTGATTACGGCCTCCAAACGTGGTCCATCACGGCCTCCACTGTGTATTTCGTATAATGAGATGATGTCTATCTACCCCAGAGTTTCCGAAATATATACTGCCTGTCGCTGAATACATCTCCGTTTTCCCTCCATCCCCGTATGTATATATGAAGCCACTTAGATATTACATGCCATAATATGATGTAGCGAAGCTTGTGACTGCAACAAAGACCAATATGATCGATGAAATGCCATGTGGTTATGGAACCCTAAAAACCACTGCAGTGAAAATATGGCACCTAGTCTTCCGCAGAGCTTGTGCAGGGGTCTCAGCAGCTCTCGAAGTCTCCTGCAGACCTATGCAGCGGTCTCTGCAGCTCCACAATTTGACTATTCTAATACTCAATCTCATAGCATCCTGAATGCACCTCCATCACTTCAGGTGCTTTGAGGAGCACGTGAGAATGCTCTTGCAGAGTCTGAGCACACTTTGCAAAGCTCCAGGGGGGGCTGGGAGCATCTGGGAGTACTTAGAAGCAGTGGTGAGGGCTACCAGAGTGTCTGGGAGGTTTGCATATAGCTTCCGGACCGAATTACATTTTGCTGATGCATCATAGACCTGACCTTGGCCAACCGACCATTTGAAACATCGACAAGTTTGGATAGGCATCATGCCAGTGGGACTGATCATGAGATCATAGAATGGGAGGTGCACATGGAGAAACAGGAAGAAGCAGGAGGCACAGAAGTTGTAGGGTGGAACCTAGCGGCCATGTCGCAGGAGGATAAGGAGCAGTCTGAGAATCTCTGGAGAGAGCATGCAAGGGGAGGGGTATCGTTGGGAGTGGAGAGCACAGGCGACGACATCAAGAGCGAAGCCGAATGGTGCCAGGAAGCACTGGGTAAGGTACTGACCACCACTGCCAGAAAAATAAGGATCTGCGCTCGGTCAAACAGATAGTCGAATGGCGCAATCACAGAGAGGAGGAGCCAACTGTAAAGAGAGATGAGTAGGAGGCGCAGATTGGCAGCGACAGCCCAGGCCGGGGCTGAATTGCCGAAGTCAATTTGGAGAGCAAAAGACAGGACGTGGAATGACTACCTGAAGATCCTGAGGGGCGTTGAGGTCTGGAGAGCAGCAACGTTTGCCAACCCGCAGTCAGCAGCGACCGTGGAGGCCCTGACCGACAGAAATGGGATACACGCAAATAGCATCACCGAGAAAGAAGAAACGCTGAGACCAGAGTTCTTATCCCCGAAAGAGAACAAGCAGTACTTTGAACTACTGCCGGCGGCGCAAGGGCACCAGTCCTTCACTGATCACGCAGCCGAAGGAGCCCTATTCGCTCAGTTAGTTGGGAAAGCCCGAGGAATGGACAAGTTGTCTTTTGGAGCATTACGCCTCCTCTGGGAGCGGGAGAAAAAGCGAATTCTGGAACTACTGAAGGCAGTCGTGGGAACAGGCCGACACCGAGCCATGTGGAAGTGGGCGAGCGAGGTGGTTATCCCCAAGGCAGGAATGGATGACTACATGAAACTCATGGCATATCGCTCCATTTCTCTACTATGCTGCATGGGCAAAGTTATCGAAGAAGTGGTTGCAGAGCTAATGGGTGAAGAGGATGAGAGAAGAGGACTGCGTAGTGACGGCCAGTATGGGAGCAGAAAAAGGAGGTCGACAATCGATGTGGCGGCAATCATGGTCAACAGAGCAAACATAGCGTGCAGCCAGGGCCACATAGCTGGTGTACTCTTGATGGACTTCAAGGCAGCTTTCCTGAGCGTAGGTAGGAGGAGACTGATCCATGCAATGAGATAAAACAGGATGGACGGAGATCTCATGCGACGGATGGCAAGATTCCTGACAGACCAAACGGTTGAAATGGTAATCGAGGCTAATGCTATGGAGAGACACTCAGTGGAAGCAGGAATGGCACAGGGCTTACAGGTGTCTGTGATCCTCTTCGCAATTTACACCTCAGGGCTCATAAGATGGGTTGAGGAGACGATGTGGGGAGCCGAGGGTCTGTCCTTCGTGGATGACATCGGAATTGTGGCAATGGGGAATGACTTTAACCAAGTCGTCAAAAACCTCGTAGCCTGGGCCAGAGCGAGCATAGACTGTGGGAAATGACGGGAGCTGGAGTTTGACACCGCAAAAACCAATGCGGCGCTCTTCACCCATAGACGAGGCCACAAAAAGCACCTGACACCGAAGCTAACAGCAAAGACAAGAGTTGAGAATGGCTTCGTCAGGTTTACCAAGAAAGAGACCAGGTGGCTGGGGGTCTGGATGGAGACCCAACCAACATTCAAGAATCATCACAACTGATGCGTGAAAAAGCGAGAGCTGCAGAAGCACGACTCCGGTCAGTCACAGGAATGCATGGGGTTGTCACTGCATGTGTGAGACCAGTACAGATAGCCTGCATCCAGGTGGTCGCACTGTAGGGAATCCAGCTCTGGTGGGACCCGAAAAAAGACAGCTGGCGAGACAACCTCCAGCTACTCCTCAATCAACAATCCAGGTGAACCCTGGGCGCACTGCTGACAACTCCGAGAGGCATGCGGATGAGCGACTCAGGGCTCACACCGGGGGCAGTGGCCCTCGACACCCGACAACAACGGTGTTTAACAAGGGTCGCAACCACCTGGGAAGGCTCCAAGGCGAAAGAGCTCTACGATTACCGTACACCTGCTGCACCGGAAGGCAGAGTGGCCACGATAGAGCATGCACACAGCAGGAGAGCAGATACGATGTGCTGGCCAGACCCCGGGGAGGAGCCAGCCGTCTAGACCACTATACTGGAAAACGACGCTGAAACCAGGAGAGCCACCGAGCTATGGGGAAGAAAAAACGAAAGCAATGCACGATCTGGCACCTGGATGTGGTGGACCGACGGATCTCGAACGGATGATGGAAGAGTATGAGCCGCAGCGGTGTGATTGAATGGAGACTGTTGGACAGTCTTCTGCAGCTACCTCTGCATGGAACGAATGGAGGTATTTGACACTTAACTCTGGGCAATTGGAGTGGCACTCCGAAAGTCTGTTGCAAGAGCGGAGGTGCTACGAGCACACGGAGTCAGGACAGTATCAGTGTGTAGTGATTTGCAGGCGGCCATCAGACGGACAGTTGAACTGGACCCAGGGCCAGGGGAGCGTCTAGCAAGAGCAATCTACGAGCATGCTAGGGCCCTCCGCACCCACGGCATCGAAGCTGCGATCCACTGGGTCCCAGGACATTTGGGCATCCCCAAGAATGAAGAGGCTGACTGCCAGGCGAACAAAGCACGAGAAGACCGAGGCGGCACAGTATGTGAACGAACTTGCACCTCGGCCGCGAACAGAGCGAGACAGCTCTCTCAAGCGATAGTAGTGGTAAAGGCGATGTGGGAGGCTAACAAGTGCTCCAAACACTACGGATATAGACTGGAGAGCAAAGGTGGGAGCAAGAGATCTGTCCCAATGATACGGGTGGAATCACTGACAACAATGTTCTACAGATTGAAGAGCCGGCATGTGCCGATTGGAACGTACTTAAAGTGGTTTGGACACCAAGACGATATTAAATGCCGGTGGTGTGAAAGCAGAATGCGCCCGAATGCAGCTGGCGGAGAGACCAGCAGACTGCGCTCTGGAAGGCGGTGGGAAAGGCCACCGGATGGAAAGCAGGCAGGTGCCAGCATACGCAGAAATCTGAGCCTTTCTCCACGGAACAATGCGATCAAGTGGTGATGGACTTCCTGGCAGCGACTGACTTCGGGAGGTTCCTGCCAAAACTAGCCAAGGTGCCCGCGCAGGAGGAGCCCGGGGTGGAGGATCGCTGGCAGGAGGAGCACGGGCAGGGTTGAACGTGTTTAGCCCAGGCGTGGTTTCTCTCTCGTTTTGTCGATCTCTCTGGTCTTTGTTTGTTTCCATGTGTATGTTTGTTTTCGAATGGTGTGAACTCGATTGATTTTCCTTTTTCACTGGGGACGATGGGTAGCAGGCGGGAGCTCCGTCATCTTGCCGGCTTACCCTGAGGCAGAGGGGCATTTCAAGCTCTGTCATACCCTAATTAGAGTGAATACAGTATGAATAAAACGAAACAAACCATGGCAAGCCCAAGACTGGTTGTATGCCTTGACTGGGACGACTAAAACCGCTGATTCGTCAACGAGTTCAAGGTGTTCAAAATACTGAACCAAGAGACTTGCCTTTCGGCTCTCCTTTGCAGACATCATCACTTGGTCATTGAGACCCTGGGTGGAGATGAACGCTGGTTTGTGTGGCAGTTCGAGTGTTCTGAGTATGCTCAGTGATATAAACATGGTCATTGCACCGCAGAGGATTTGTGCTTTGAATCCCTGCATGTTGCCGGGTGGATTTCGTACACGGACTTCATGGATGATATGTGCCGGATCCGGTCTCTCTGTGCTGCCTAGGTATTGGCTTGAGAACAGGGCCCGACCTTCCCGAATGACCGTTGATGTTAAGGCGATCCGGTGCAGTTGTATCTCGTGCAAGATTGCAAATATGGCTCGGTTTCCCACTGGCTCCAACCCTGATTCCTCATCATCAAGCCTTTCCTGTTGAGTCAGATATCCCGAGTGGTAGACTAGCTTCTTTGCACCTGCATCCCAAATGACTTTTGGCACTTAATTTGTTTACTGTCATATCCGGTGTTATTGCTGGAGTTCTGATCAGGTGCGTCCAACTTGCCGTATGTAGTTCATAGGTGGGTTTTGTGGTCTCCGCTGCCGCAGTCAGTGCATTGCCGGATCGGCCTTCAGATTTCATACACTTCCTTTGGAAGCTACGGCGCTGGTTATAAGTTAGCCCGGCTGCCTCCACTGGACTTATTGGACTTGCTTGATGTTGAATTACCGGTGCTGGAATTGCCCGAAGTGTTTTCCGCAGGTTCGGAGATGAATGGTCAGAAATTATGTTTTTTATCGCCGCCTTTCTAAGACTCTGCCACTGGCTTTTGCTATTGCTCTCCTCCGGGTATCTTGTCGTGCAGATTCAACTCCAAGGCCGCCACACAGTCGAAGAGATGGTCGAGTCTGTTGAACCTGTCTTTGCCTCTGGAGATCCAAGGTTTGACTTTCATCATAAGCGCGTGCCACAGGCCAGCCCATACCATATCGTATAGAACCACTTGGTGAGCTATTAGACTCCGGCCAGCTCTCCTCCAATTTGCATTCAAGCAGTTGCAATATTCTCGGACTGATTCGTTCGGTAGTTGCTGGTTCTCCTGCATGGTGGTCATTGCAGAGTTGAGGAACCTATCATTATCTCTGAACATCTTTTGAAGCTCATTCAGGAAGAGTTTGAAATTCCCAAAACACGGGTCCTTGGCCTCTCGTACGTTGCTAGCCAACTTGGCCGGGCCCATACTGTCCATTTGTCGGTGTGTTGAGTGTGGGTAGCTAATTCAGGTGTCCAGGAAGGAGACTGCATACGTAACTTGATCGGGATTGCCACTTGGGAGTAGGTGCGTATAAGAAACCAATTTCCACCTTAATGTTTCGAGAAACTTGTCCAGCTCTTTCGCTCTGCTGCAGTACAATAAAGGATCACCCATCTTAAAGATTTTGGACTGATTTCCATGATTCTCCAGTCTGTTGATGGCTTGCCTACGGTCAAGTTGGCAGACATTCCGCTTGTTGTTCGAAATACAGTGTAAGTAGCATTCAATCCTGCACAAGGATCATCATTTGTTCATCGTTGGCGATCTTTGACAAGATGTTGTCTCAGCCGCATTTATCCTCGACTTCTGGGAAGACTCAATCATCTCTGTCTGTGTCTTCGTTCTCTTCATCATCGTCTTCGTCTTCATCGTCGAGATCGCAGGCTTCCTCATGAATTTTTGTCCAAAGAGATCGTCATAAATCATTTTGTCTTCTCCATCAGCAAAACGTAAAATGGTTTGGAAGTCATGACCTAACGACTCAGGGATTCTGAACACCCTCAGCAATTCTTCCAGATGCTCCCAGAACCTCCCGAACAGGCTGAATGCACAACGATGTGCTTCTCAGGTGCTCTGAGAAGTACTTTCAGGTGCTCCTCAACGCTTCTGAAGTGGCGGAACAAAATACAAGAATATTCTACAGAGTATGAAGTCATCTTTGCAATGCTATAAAATCATTCCATTAAGTTGGAAAATTTTGGAACTGCTGGGGCTGCGATACTCATCTCGAAGTGCATTCTGGTGCACCTGGAGCCGGACTTTGCGGGAGTGATAATATATAATGTCTACCTTGAGTAGTACAATTCGATAAACTGTCTTACAGCTATACACCTGAATCAGGCATCCTGATCTGATTAATATTCTGTCCAGTAGGTATCTAAATTGTGATGATTATTTGCAAGCCATATGGTATCGATGCCGCCCAATGCAGCATTCTCCCGCACCAATTGTACCTGTTCTACCATTGCTCCAACGGGCACAATATGCATCTTATGTTAATGTTTGATCACCCAGATGAACTCGTCAACACAATCAGCCCAACCATCAAGATCTTAGAACTTTGTTGAAATCACCACGGCGTATTCTTGAGCTTGAGAACATAATACCCATTGTTACGTCTTGTTGCACCTCATAAAAAAGGTCGATATTGCTTTCCCGGCTGGCAGGCACTCCTGAAATTGGTGGATCCTATTTGGTGGAGTCCAGCAGAAGGATACTACAGGATAACAAGGAATTCGTTCGTGGAAGGTGTTATTGAGGTCATTCTCTTCACTTTGCGTATACTGGACCCAGATGTTATGAGCTGCAGGCATGATCCTTTCGTTGGCATTGGTATATTCCACCTTGCAATCCAGTCCCAGACCCTCAACAGAAGTAGGGTTGTGAAATGGTTGACAGTAGTATAACAGCCCATTCTGGAGTTTAATGAATATATTGTCAATGAGTACATTCTGATCATATCTGAGCACGAGTCCACATACTTCTTGTCCCCAGTCCTCTTCAATTTGAGCGCGGAATAGGTGTCCAAAGTTGGGAATTCCGAAATGTTCTGATGCATCTCTGAGTGAGGTTGATTTGATACTTCTGCACACTCAGCGGACATGGGTCTCTCTGGGATGATTTACCTGCTGTGATGAAGGGTGGATGAAGGGCTTGTCCTGTATTGTTTCGAGATGTAACACATGGGTTCTGCATGTTTTTAACTGGTTATCAGTAGCGGGCAGTAAGTTGAAAACTTTTGCAAAGTCAACAGTGTACCAGCCTTGGAGTGCAAGATATGACAGTGTCTCCCCCATATAGTGAAGACCAGTACACTGGTCATTATGCATAAGCATCTGTTGAATGTATTTGACTTTGTTGCTAGATCGATATGCCCCTTTCATGTTGGAGATAGGTAGCCATTCAGAATTATCACTGGTGGAATTGTCACCGGAATCCATTCGGCGAATAGACTCTGATATATGGCTGACAAGATGCATGTTGGGATATCCAAACTGTATTATGTGCGGTTCAATGGTGTTACGGAGCACCTGAATGCCGATTGTCTCCGACCAAGCTTCAAACTCGAGCAAGCGGATGGAGAATTCCTTCTCGAGCCACTTCTGTTCATTCAAGGTGATGCCATAAATCTCTCTCTCCAGCTGGTTAGTGACATGCGCCGTATCAGCCAAGCTCCAGGTAGTGGCTTCTGTGTCAGCATTGGATAGGCAGTTCTGAAATTGAAGTCGCATGTCGGCAGTCATCTTTGCCGCCCTGTAAGCGTCGTCCTCGGCAGCAGTTTCCATTGTTGCAAGGTGTTTGGTGAATATCCTTCTGGGACCGATCGCCGCAGTCCTGACTTCCTGCAATAGTTGTTGCTAAAGATGTTGGACTAATTTATCGAAAAGCTTGCCTGTAACAGGTGTCACCTAATGCATTTTGCACTCTAATTGCTCGATTGCCTTCTGTCTATCAGCATCTGACCAAGTGGTAGCAGCCTGCCTGGCTCTATTCAGGCACACCTGAAATAACCTATGTTTTTTTGTGCAAACTGTTTCAGCCCCAAGCCCAAGGGCCTCCATTGCAGCAGGAATCTGATTGATCTTATGTTCGTGTGACTGATCGGATTCAGTTGCCAACTGGTCATCTACTTTGGCCTTTGCAGACTTCGACATGTTCTGTTCTTGAAAAATTCCTTCCATCTGGTACCATTGCTTGAGTGAATCGTCGAGTGCTTGGAGGGATAGATCCGAGTCTTTTTGTTGGCTAACAAGTAGAGAGAATGAACATAATGCCCACACTGCTCCCAGTACCGTTTCATCGGAGGCTGTTTGTGCCGCAGTTTTGCCGTCATCCTTGGAGCAGACAAGAATTGGTGCACAATTCAATGCCAGTGTTCTGATCTTTCCACAGATCTCTTTACCTTCCCAGGTGCCGCTGTTCAATGAATCGAATTGTCGAGAGAAGCGCTGGAGGACAGGATATCGTGGCACCGATGTGAATTGGTTGTCAAATTGATCCTGGATTTGTCTCGCTTTCAGGTATTTCAGCAGCCAGTTCAATATGTGTTTAACTGAACCCAGGAGCAGCTGAGGCAATTCATCAGGCTGCCAAAGTCGATAGACATTGCAGAGAGGGTATTGCCAGAACTGGTTGCGGATTGGATGGACACCTAGAGTGTGCAGAGCATCAATATTATTGTCCTCCAGCAGCTCGGAGTGAATATGCTGCTCTCCTCAGTCATGGAGTGGTCAAAAGGTGGAATGCCCCATCCGTGCACCTGAAGCAATTTCGCACATTGGGTGTGTGCCATGTGAGAGTTGAGCAACCATGACTTGTTCCGGATAATCCCCGACCCAGGCAGCCAGAAGATGGTAACATTGTCGCTGTAATCCATCTGCACAATCCCATTTCAAGCCAGGGCCAGTGATGTCAAGATGCCAAGGTTGAGACAACACAGTTCCAATTGCGGAATGACTTGCCGGGTCAATGTTTTTGGCACCTTTCAGTGGACGTGGGATCAGGCCGACGGGAATCCAGGCGTGCTTTCTTGGTTTCCAGTGGATATGTCTCCGAATATAACCAATCGTGAGATACCGCGGCGAGGCATGTTTATCCCCCAAAAAATTGGTCAAGTGAGTCTTGTCAGATGCACGAATGAGTGGCACAATTGTCGCTCCGGCAGGAAGCTGGTCATGTGTATACCACCCCTGATCAGCTGTGTTCATCTCGCAGTAGATTCGTTGGCCCACAGACTCAGCGAGGCACACCAGTTCGAAATCGAGGTGCGCCTGAAAAGGAAGATGTGCTAGCAGGAACTGGATACATTTGAAAATTTCCCTGTAGTATAATGTTCCAAAGATATGCGAGTCATCTTCAATCCAACTATTATTGCTGAGCCCGAGATCGAGTTCAGAGACAAGCTTTCGCATGGCATCAGCTGAGTGGAAGGATTCGATTTTGAAATTTGCCAATCCACGCCTGAGATGTTGATCTATCCATGGTTTCGTTTGCTGGCTAAACGATTGAGCCTGCTAAAAGTCGTGTGCAGACCGAAATGGATGCTATGAATTCCATTGTTCTGAGTACTCTCGATGCTTGTTGTACAATCCAGTTGCATTGCCATGCGCTTTCCCCCCTGCATTTTCCACTCCAACTACCTGCCTATGAGCTTTTGTCTTTGTAGGATCAGGGGTACAGGTGAGATCAGGCTGCTGAGGGTCTATAGGTTCTTCGCTGGGAGTAGCTTAAGGTGGTGGTGCACCCGGTACATTGCCTATGAGGAGATCATTAATTGATAGCTTGTCGATGCCCATTCAGGTGCACTGACTGTACTCAAACCATGATGGCTCAGGGTGACGGAAGCTGGCAAATGGTGGAATCCCGTTGGGTAATAACCTTTCATTCATCAATGTTGGGTGATATGGTTGATAGTGAGCTTCCAGTTGGTTCTCGTTGAATAATATCTTTTTGCAGATGAAGCATGTAACATGTTTCCGGCCAGTGTTGACCATATTTGACAAATACTCAGTGTTCTGACAAATCTCAATGATTCTTTAGGGGGTATGGTTCATTGCTGGATATGAGCCTAAAGGATATTTGTTTGAGTGCAAGCTAACTCTAACTCAGGTTAGCGTATCACTTTCAAAGCAGCATCACACCCCACCAAATGTAGAGGAGGGGTAAACCAGAGTCACTTTATGATCAGTTTTCTTCACAAACTAGGATACTATCAATCGAATTCCGCACAAAATTGCTGCACATTATCTACTGAAAATCATCAGCAAAGTTAGCTTCTTATGTCATGACTGCGATCAACTTCTAATACTGTTCATCAGGTGCTACTTTGATCAGCCTTATTGCATAATATGTCATTGCGGCGCTTTGCAGATTATCTATACCCTCGAGCCTTACAGCAGCGGATAACATCAGCTTACTACAATGAATAGGTAAGTTTCCTAGCTGGCTGTATGCCAGCTCAATGATCATCGAGAACTGATAGGTTGGTACAATGTTTTCTTCAGTAACGATCCTTGACTGGTGGGTGGATCCTGAGGAGACAACGAGGTTTTCACAAGGAGCTCAAAAGGAAGCAATCACTCTTCCTGCTCGACTAACAAGCCCTCATATTGGATGATGTGCAGGTTTTACACAAACATTTTGAGTGTAAAATGCCTTGTGCTAACCTTCCAACTGGATATGGTACTTGTGGGGTTCCTGGGGATATCATGTCGTATCCCCTCTATGACCTTTACAGTCGTGAACTGAACAAAGGTGAGCTTCTATCTAAGATCCTACTATACAAATTCAATCATATACCAAAGAAAGGCGTGATGTGTGTGATTATGATTTCTTTTTCTTAGCCGGGTGTCATGGAATCAAAGGCACAGTGAACCACCACAGTGCATAACAAATCAGTTGAATATAAGGGGCCTTCATTCCGCCGAAGGTCACTGGATACCTTGAATATTCTCAACTATACTCTGTTTCATTCGAAATCACCAATTGAATTGAAAATTTCATTATCACTAATCTTTGGTTCACATTCAATGTCGACGAACGGATCTCCTCCGAAGACAAGCAATCAGTCTCCAATAGGTGGGCTGTTTGGCTCACAAGAACGCCCAAATGACAATGTGGAAGCATCAGATGATATTGCTGGAATTACACTGAGCAAAGACACTCAATTCGGGTAACCTGCAAATCAATGTCATCCACCACCACCACCACCACCAGGGTATAGTTACCCGCATTTGCAGCTACCATTTCCAGACGCTCCCCAGTTCTACCACCAGGCTCAATTCAACATGACACCAAGTGCACAACCAAGCTCTGGTGCGACCCAAGCATATCCGAGTTATGGGCCATGGTGGCAAGCATATGATTTCCCCCAAGGAGGATATGGTGGACCTCAAATGATCCCCCCTCAGCAATTCACAGGACATGGGCTGTCATCTCCAGGCGCACCTCGAGTGCGTCTAACACCACCTGTAAACTATCCAGTCATTTGGCCAACCTCATCCGCCTCAACAGCAAGAGGGCAACTTTGTGGGGCGGAAGGAAGACCCCCGATTAGCCTCCCAACGACGGTATTTGAGCCAGCTGTGGAACTGAGCAGGAGAGATGTTGCAGGGATTGCCGGTTTGCCCCCATCACCAGAAATCTCTTATGATGAATACGATGCAGATTATAAGAGCCACAACTCATTGTACATGGGTGGTGCCAAAGGCAAAGCCCCAATCAGCTTGAACCGAACGGAATTCTCCTTGAAGCAATTTGCCAAAAGGATGGGGCTGTCCCACTTTAGTATCTTCAACAAGTGGAAGAAAGTATGGGTGGTTGGGTTTCTGGAGAACAAGCATCAGTCCATTATCCAGTGACAGAACCGTCTCAAATAGCCTCGTAATTGACCCATGCACTGGGAGATTGCGGTTCCCAATTTTTTGGACACTTTCGAGACCTAGCTGCCATTGAAAAATTTCGATCATGCCAAATGGATTCGGTGACAGTGGGTTGTGATGTTATTGAAGAAATGTGCATGTGAGAGTCAGGAGGCAAGGAAGAAAGGATGGCGAGGCAACGAGTGACCAGCAACGGATTTGGCACAGGGCGCAGGCAGTGATCCGAGAGTTGCCAAATACAACTTTCATGGTGGTGATTCGTCGAATCCCAAATGGCAACAGGGACCAGACATCCAGCACTCAGCTCCAAGCTTCGTACACAGATGTGTGGCACTGGGAGGAGCTGTTTGTTATCATCGAACAACATTGTGGCCCGGAAGAACCATACTATCTTACTGCATCAGCAACAACGCTAGTTTCCGTCTGAAACACCCGGGTGTTCTGGACGGCTCTGATGGCTCTGACAGAACCTGGTACCCTCTGACGGAGAATTTCACGCTTCCCGTCGCACAGGCGACGGGTCGCGTTGCAGACTTACCTTCATGACTTTGAGCCTGGTATACACACCATCAGAACGACACGTGTGTTACACTCTTCGCAGGGCTGCACTTATGCTGTAGCCGTTTACACAACGCCTGGCGATGTTTATGCCTTTCTTCAGCCGATAGCCACATTGTACCGCTCCGCTATATCGGATGCCGCACTTGTCCCATATATGTTTAGCTTTGAGATTTTGTCACATATTGCAATACAGTCTTCGTTTCGGATACATCGCTTGCTGTTGCATTCGCTTTGCCAGTATCGTATTTTACACGTCTGAAATATACAGTCTAATCTTCACACTCTCTAGTACTATGCCCTTAGTCCTCCACATTCTGCGTTGATCCATCATCGGCTTGCAATGCTTATTGCTCCTCATCCGCATCCGCATCGTCCCCATCCTCGCACTCATACACGTCGACATCACTGGTTCCCGGGTCAAACCTACTATGCCCTCAGTCCTCTACATTCTGCGTTGATCCATCATTGGCTTGCAAGGCTTCTTCCTCCTCATCCGCATATGCATCATCGCCATCCTCGCCCTCATACCCTTCGACATCACCGGTTCGCAGGTCAAACCTCTCGAGTACAGTCGCGGGCCACCGTCGCCAGCTGGCGGTGGGGATGGCATCGCACACGTCGCTGTCATTGCCTTCATCTCGGTAATCCCCGCTGACCCCTGGCATCCCGAAATGAAGTTTGTCATCCATGCAATTGTTGGCTATCGGGATGTTCGGGTCAGTGCTTCTGATCTCAGGCTCCTCAAGCCCCACTTCGGCAGTCAAATGATCAAGAAGAATAGCATTGTCAACACGTGCTGCTTCCACGCTAATCACCACGGCAGGCGTTGGGTTCTCCGCCTGTTGGATCTGACGCCTGACTGTAGCAAGAGTGTTGTTATACACCCTCTGTTGGTAGGTCTCCGGTAGTGTGTTCCAGGTATTCATCAAGAATGCATATGTGTCTGCAACGCCAGGCGAGGTTAACAACTTGCGACCAGTTGCAGCGCAGCAGGATGCGTTCTTACAACCGTCATTCTTGTCATTGAAGTAGTTCGAGTGATCCGGTCTGTCCACTTTGAGCTTTGACTTGGCAGCTTTCGGATGAACGCCTTTGTTCTTTTGCCACTCCAGGAGAGCATGGCGCAACGCGGTGCAGGTAAACATGATCAGTGGTGAGGGTATATGACCGTCCTTGTCTTCAATCATGGAATTATAAAATCCATCAGCACACTTACCGCGGTTATTCGCCCGATGATAAAATTTGATGTAGATAAACCGCGGGATTGCTTCCGCCAGGAAGCAAAGTGGATGCTGGCTATTCGTTAGCAGCTTTCGACACTCTCTGCATTGGATTTGGACCACAATCACCACCTTCCACACGCTCTGCTAAAGGAAAAAGATACTTATTGTCTGGGAGAAGGGAATCAATGAATATTAAAAGCTCTGCGTTGGATTCAAAGCGGTGGAGATCATATAGCTCCGCTATATTGTGCGTTGCTGATTGAATAAAATGGGATTTAACCTTATCGACTTGTGCGCGAACCTGGTACCAGTTTGATCGTGTAATATCAAACGTGGGCCGTTGCTTCAGCATACCTCTTTCAGGATCTCCTTTGTGTGTGCCTCAAATGATATGGACCAAATGTTGTTTCGCTGCATTGCGGTGTTCCAGTACGTCTCTAATATCTACCAGTGTGGGGCTTCAGCTGATGCTTTCGCAATGCGTTGTGTTGCATAACTTACCGTCTCCAAGTCGCTTGCTCTCAAAAACGGCCGTCTGTTCCACATGTAGAGCTCCAGGAGTCTGCCCATTGCAAATACAAGACGCATCATGTCGGAGTGACCGAATCGATGAATGCTGCGACTACCGGAGATCATTGATCGAGGTGTAGACTCCTCCTGCGTTTGCAATTGCCCCTGCCTCTGTCTCTGATTCCTTTCTCTAGCTCGCGTTCGCAGTGGATGTGTAATGATCGCGCGGGCTTCTGGATTAGAGATGGGGGTTGGCATGTTTTCAAGACCGCTGAGAGGAGTGGGAGTGCTAGCAATGCCGGATGTGGGGCTGGATACAACGCGACGCGTTGAGTCTGTCTGTGAGGTTCGGCTGGGTGCTGGTGTGTTACCACTGCTTGTACCCGGCGTGGCGGTTGGAGTAAATATTGACCGTCGCTGTGTAGCGGACGGGGTGATATCTGCAACGCGAGAATTGTTCAGCGAAGATGAGAGGGTGGAGTTCTGACGTTGGATTGGAGAGGCTACGGAACTCCCTCCTTGAGAAGAATCCCTCTCGCCAGCCGGTACAGAAACGCATCTCTTAGCAGGGGGAAGTTGATAATTCCCCAAAGGCCCACGCTTTTGTTGATTCTGACGATTAGCAAGACTTCGAACATTTCGTACAACCGGAGACGTGACAGGGTGAGTGCTTTGGGAAGGCACCATCCGATATGGATGTTGGTTGTTAAGAGAGTAGGAATGATTTCCTCTGCATGCATATGCAACGGCAGCCGAGGTAGACTCCTATTTGAGCGACCATGGACGGATTCGACAAAAAAGGGAGGCGCAGTGTAGACCGCGCTAGACCCCAAACCCTGACAATACTCAGGGACGAGATCCCTTCAAAATCATTCAATTATGGGGTTTGTTAAGGGTTCTCCCTTACCAGTGATAATGATACTTATACGTGCATGCATAAATTCTTATCACGGAGTTACTCTCGGTCTAGTCACATGATATGCATAACACTTATTTATGGCACGGAAGTAATCAGTCTTATATCCTTTAGCGGGGATTCAGAAGAGTCGCGCGTCGATTGAATAAGCAAGATTGTTGCTTAGTGGATTCATTGAAAGAATACATACTATGGTAATTCGTATTTGATGATGCAACAATGTTGCCAGATCGAGAGGAGGTAACTCCTGTCGAGCGCATTGTTTTCAACCACGTTCATATCCTAGATACTAGCGGGAATGTTTGATTGGACTGGAGATTACTCCGACACACAAACACAGCAGTTGATAGTCAAGATGCTAG
>Ga0307512_10000402_pt1 | contig 63285 bp, 60 predicted proteins | sample 14_EM_MG_FD_200267 | JGI IMG/M metagenome (GOLD analysis project Ga0307512, IMG submission 200267) | Populus trichocarpa ectomycorrhiza microbial communities from riparian zone in the Pacific Northwest, United States - 14_EM | ecosystem: Host-associated > Plants > Roots > Unclassified | place... | reverse complement strand
CAGGTAGAAGGAACGCGAGGAGAGATTTTCGCAGCGTCACCCATCGCATTGCAATCCCGATGCAAGCGCGTACCCAATGAACCCATTCCGACGTATGGTCACAGTTGGCCACAACGCCAGAGCGTTCATTTAGAATAGGAGACCGACAGAGCAAGAAGAAACAGTGAAACAGCGATCGGAGGGCGATATGCAACGCGACGCGTGGTATTGAGGCCGGGCGCGGAGTAATCCGCCCCCGGGGTGTCTCTGATGGCTCTGACGGAGCGCGTCCACTCTGACCGAGCCATTCCGCCCGGACGGAAATATTTTTTGCTGATGAGGGCTGGCAATTGATATGTTTTCCTTCTGCTGGAGGAGCAAGATTATTGGGGAAGTAGGCAGGTGTATATTGAGTGCACAGGAATGTTTGTATTTGGCTGACCCATGGTGTATGTATTTACATTCTGACTGCCAAGTTCCATAGAGGTCTGGTGTGACCAAAGGCCTGGGAGTGAGTGTATCATCCTTGTCTGTCTTTGACTGGCCAGACATTGTTGCTTTGGCCGGCTCAAATATGGATGGTTGGAAGTTGCATTTCTTCATGACATGTTGTGATGATTCTCCAGACTATGATTGCGGTTGGTTCGACTGCCGCTGTTGAGGCAGTATGCTGTCCGGCTTGATGTGTGACTCAGTGGCGTGGTCGAAAAGTTCTTCAATGCAGTCAAATGTGTTATTCTTTGAGGTCAATCAATGGATATTGAACCCAAGTCCTTTTCGTAATCCAGTCTAAGCAATTTCATGCACATTGTTCAATCAGCAAAAAACATTTCCATCCGGGTGGAATGGCTGAGTCAGAGTAGACGCGCCATGTCAGTGCGGTCAGAGGCACCCCAGTGGCGGATTAGTCTGCGCCCAGGGGTAATACCATGAACCACGTTGCATATCACCCTCCGATCTCTGTTTCGCCATTTGATCTCGCACTGTCGGTCTCCTATTTTAAACAAACACTGTGGTGTTGTAGCCAACTGTGACCATACGTCGGAATGGGTTCATTGGGTACACACTTGCAACGGAATTGCAATACAATGGGTAACGCTGCGGATATCTGTCCTGGCATTCCTTCTACATGAAGCTCGAGGAGCGTAGGAAGAAGGTGAGAAGATCTGATACTACCCGGCCGTGAGGATCCACGGACATAGCGATTGAGACCAAAAGTTGGGAAACATAGAGTTTGTATTTTCGTTGTGTGACAAGATGAGACGAAAATAAGATGCTGTCTATCTACCCTGGCATCTCCCAAATGTAAACTCCACGTCACTCATTCCACCCCAGTTACCCCTGTATCTGTGTACACCCAGTGGCTCTCCTTAACGATATACTTCGAGGCCGTGATCGATTAAGTCTTGAGATGCACCACGAGGCCGTGATCGAGCGAGTTGGAGATGCACTTGGAGGCCGAAATGGAGTGAACTCAGAGATGCACTTGCAGGATGTGATCGATCGACTTTGGAGATGCACTGGGAGGCCGTGATCGAACGAAATTGGAGATCCACTTGGAGACCGAGATGGTGTGGACTCACAGATGCACTTGGAGGCTGCGATCGAGCAAGTTTGGACATGCACTTGGAGGCCGGGATCGAGTGAACTCAGAGATGCACTCTGAGGTTGTGACCAAGCGAATTTGGAGATGCACTTGCAGGCTATGATTGAGCGAGATTGGAGGACTACCTGGAGGCGGTTGATATGGAGGGAGGCACGACGGCAGCTGAGACTCTATTCATTGGTTAACTTGTAATTGGATGAGAAACTGGCTGGGAGCTGGAGACTGTCAATCTTGGGATGATGCTGTGCTTGGTGTATGCTGTACTCGGTGTTAACTCATGATTAAGACATGGAGAGATAGAGAGGGATGACATAACTTTGTGTTCTTAGGTGATGGTAGAGTTGAGCACAAGAAAGAGATAGATCAGAGGAGATGGGGGAAATCATCATGAGAAACTGGGACTTAGAGAATTTCGTGTGCGAGTCAATTGACCATCCCCGATACGGCAGGTATGAGTCCCAATCCGGAGGGTAATAACAACAATACAAGGTCTTCTAAACCCAATCAGGCAAGTTGTTCCCCTGATTTCTCATAGCCGCTCGCACGCTCCATATCGTGCTCATCTTCATCCCTCATCTCTCTCTTTCTGGTCCACAACTCTACCATCATTGTAAGAACACAAAGTTAAGTCAACCCTCTCCATCTCTCCATGCCATCATCATGAGTTAACACTGAGTGCAGCATACACCGAGTGCAGCATACACCGAGTGCAGCATACACCGAGTACAGCAAACACCAAGTACAGCATACACCTAAAATTGTTAGTCGTCCCTTCATTCTCTCAAATTGGAGTGGACCGTGGAATGTAGCCTCAGCTTCCGGCGTACCTCCCTACCGATCGACCGCTACCAGTCAGTTCTCCATATGAGGTTCAAAGGTAAAGTCGCCTCCTCACATTCCCACGCTTTCGAGTTACCTACCTGATGAATACAGTCACAGCACCAGGCGCGCCTCCCATCGACTGCCTGCAGATCGACCACCTCCAAGTACTCCCACAATCTCGCTCAATCATAGCGTCTTACAAGTGCATCAGCAAACTCGCTTGATCACAGCCTCGGAGTGTATCTCTGAGTTCACTCAATCTCGGTCTCCAATTCCATATTTAAACTCGCTCGACCATGGCCTCCAAATGCATCTATGAGTTCACTTCATCTCGGTCTCCAAGTGCATCTCCAAACTCGCTCGATCATGGCCTCCCAGTGCATCTCAAAACTTGATCGATCACGGCCTCCAAGTGAATCACTGAGTTCACTCCATCTCGGCCTCCAAGTGTATGTCCAAACTCGCTCGATCTCGCCCTCCCAGTGCATCTCTGAGTTCACGCAATCGCGATCTCCAATGGCATCTCCAAACTCGCTCGATTACGGCCTCGGAGTGTATGTCTGAGTTCACATGGTCGTCATTTTCAGGCGCACCTCTAATTGCCCTCAAGCACCCCCTGCAGCCAGTCCAGATATACTGTGTGTAGATAGGTAGCTATATAGCGGCGAATACAAACTGAATACATGAGTTTTAAAAATCATTGAACGATTGGTAGTAGCTATGACTCCCAGGCGCACCAGCAGCATTCCGAACGATGTTGTTCTTCCCAGACTGCGCTACTGTGATTCAAGGAGGTCTTGGACATGTCGCTGGCGCTCCCAGGTGCTCCCAGGCTTGTCGTCGGCGCTCCCAGTTACACTGAAGGCCGGCAGGAATGCCCTCCTAGGGTCTGATCCTCTCCTGAAATTGACGCATCCAAGTTTACACTCCACATCCTCTCAGACACTTCTGGAGGCTTCCAGTGACTAAGATACATTTTGCTGATGCTATGCAACCCAACCCATCGCCTGGGCGATGGGAAGCGTGTAATCCTCCGTCAGAGGGTACGAGGTTCCGTCAGAGCCATCAGAGCCATCCGGAACACCCCGGTGTATCTGACGGAAACTAGGGTCGTTGCCGATAAGTTACTATCCTGCTGGTGCCATCCTGCTGCTCTGCAATTTCTTTTGATTCAATTGGGGTAGACAATGACTGGTTCATTTACTCCTTTGTGGATGTTGGTCATACTCCTCACGGCAGGGGTGAGTTGTCCGTCCTCATTGCGCTACCTCTTTTGAAAGTCTTCCAAGAAGGGCTCAACATCTACCAAACCAGAATCTGAGTTACTCCATAGATTCCAAAACCACGCTACCAAATCAGTACCCTGTCTCTGTCTCTGTGGACGATATGAATGAATGTTCAATGTGCTGGGAATGCTTACTGAACTTTTGACTTTGTTGGAAACTCCAGGCAGGAATAAGTGCACATGTGATTAGAAGTTCGACCATAACGTGTCACGGAAGTTATCTAGCTCTGTTGTTGCACTGCAGTACGGTTCTCACTGGGTATTATAAATCAATTTCTTTTAGATTGTATCAGTCAACGAGACTCTCTGCATTTTCCCTGTTTGCTTCCATCATCTCAGCATTCTGTGCCTGTAGTTGAGTATTGTGATGGATTGCATTCTGGAGAATTTCTCTATATTCCTCCATCTTCTGTCACATGGATGTTCCCTTGAGTTGTATGGTAGGGTTCGGCTTGCTTAGGTTGTTGCCCACACCTTTGTAAAGGTTATCATCCATTTCATCACTCCTGTTGTCCACCAGACCCTCGGCTAGGTGATCTTCCATATTAGTAGTGTTTTCCTATCTGTCATGATCACTGTTGTCGTGATCACTCTCATCATGATCACTCTCATTGTGGATTCCATTCTGCGAATGTATGGAGGCCCAGTGATTGAGAATCGGGGTTGCTCAGCCCGGAGAAGATTGTAATGTTGCCTTGCTCCAACATGTACTACAAGTGCAATTGATCTCTGACAACTTTCTTAGGAGGCAGAGTTGACAATTGATGATAAAATTGATCTGCAAGCGGTGTGATTTCTGCCAGTTGTGTTGTTCTTTGACAATAGGGGTAAAACACATGTATCCTTGTGGGTGAAATGTATCCAATCACTGAAAAATCGAAATTATTGGTAAGGTACATAGATCTACATTTGACTGCAGATGTAGGATGTAGAGATTGAGTTGCACATGAGAGCAAGTGAGTATATGTGGAGAGTTTGCTGGTAACATATTTGATACCAATCTAAGTGCCGCTGCGGCTACCTACATAAACTGGTATTGTCAAGGCTTTGGGTCAAGTGTCACCGATACATATGCCTCTGAGTTGTCTGTTTGACACTCTGGATGAACACATCCACTAAATAGGCATAGCCAGATTAATATTTGTACTTTGTTGCATTCACCACTGCATATTCTTGAACTTGAGAATGTGATAGCCATTGTTGAATCATCTTGCACTTCATTGAAAAGGTGGCAATTGTCTTTCTGTTTGCCATACGCGCCTAATATTTCAGGATCTGATGAAGTGGAGTTCATGAGAATGATAATACAGGTAACAAAAGAACTCGGCTTTGGAATGTGTGATCGAGGTCATTCTCCATGCTTTCTGGATATTGGCCCAAGATTTTATGAGATTCAGACATGATGCCTTCTTTAGCATTGTTATATTGTACCTGGCAATCAAGTCCAAAACACTGAACCGAAGTAGAGCAGCAAAATAGCTCTTCGTAGTACATTAGCCCATTCTGTATGTTAATAAATATTTCATCTATCAGTACATTCTGATTATATGTGAGCACTACACCAACATTTTGAATTTAGTCTTCTTCGATCTGGGCATTGAATTGTTGTCCAATGTTCAGAATTCCGCCATCCACTGATGCATTGCTGACTGTAATTAATTGGATACTTCCGCACACTCTGTGGACATGGGTATCTCTCACAAGCTGTATCTTGTGTGATACGCAGCAGAATAATGGCTCCTCCAAAGCCTTCTGGAGGCATAAAAGATGGACTCTGTGTGCATTTCACTGTGTATTGGTAGCAGACAGTTGGTTGAAAACGGTTACAGAGTGAATGTCATATCAGCCCAAAAGGGCAAGAAATGACAGTGACTCCACCATAGAGTCAAGACTGGAATACCAGCCATTATGCTTGAGCATCAGTCAATCGCAAAAGACTTGGTTGGGAAATCGATATGCGTCTTTCACATTACCGATATGTAGTACTTCAGAACTCTCTGAGGTGAAATTCTCACCAGATCCCATTCAGCACATCAACACTGATGTATGACTCACAAGTTGCGTCTTTGGATATCCGAAATGTAGGATGAGCTGTGCAACAGTTTTGCAGAGCTCCTGAATGCCAATTGGCTGCTGCCTAGCTTCAAACTCAATCAAGCAGATGAAGTATTCCTGTTTGAACAGTCATGCTCATTCAACGTGATTCTATGCATCTCGCTCTAGGGCGGTTTCACAATGCCGTCTGTATCAGCAATAATCGAGGTGGTGGTGGTTATAGTCTCAGCCTCAGATAGACACATCTGGAATTACACCTCCTTGTTGGGGGTCATTATAGCAACCCCGTAAACCTCTATCTTTGCAGCAGTTGTTATTTTGGCAAGGTTCATGGCTAATATGGTTCTGGGACTGATTGCCTCAGTCCCCACTTGATGGAGTAGTTGTCACCAATGCTGTTGGAATAATTGATCGAAAATCTTGTCTTTTACTGGTGTCCCTTGATAGATTTCATGCTCCAATCACTCATTTACCATCTGTTAATCAGCATCCCACTACTTGGTTGCTGCTACTCAGGCTCTATTCAGGCACACCTGAAACTTCCTTCATTTTCATGAAGTAACCTTTTCAGCCCCATACACAAAGACCTCCAACGCAGCATGAATTATATTAATCTGTTGTTTTTCTGACTGATTGGATCGCCTTGCCGGCTGGTTGTCCATGATGGCCTTTGCAGACTATGACAGTTTCTGGTCTCAATATAGCACCCTTCGGCTGATTGAATTGCTTCAGTGAGTTATTTTGTGCTTTGAGTCACAGATCAGAATATTTTTGTTGGGTAGAAAGCAGAGAAAATTGACATTATACACACATTGCGCCAATTACGAGTGCATCAGAGGCTATTTGTGTCACACATTTCTCGTCATGATTTAAACATAGAAAAACGGCAGGGCGATGTAATGTCACAGCGCTGATCAGTCCACCGATCCCTGAGCCCCGCAAGATACTGCATTTTAACTTATCACTTGGTGTGGTGATGCACCCGTGGCCTGGATGCCATCGTTCCAGTTTGAATCAGTTGCCAAATTGATCCTTGACCTTACCAGCTTGCAGCGAATTCAGCAGCCAGAGGAATATGTTATCAACCAAACCCAGAAGCAGCTGATGCAATTTATCAGGCTGCCAAAGCAGATAGAAATTGCAGAGAGGGTATTGCCAGACCTGGTTGCAGATTGGGTGAACAGCTACAGTTTGCAGAGCATCAATATTAGCTTCCTCCAGAAGTGCTGATTAAACATGGTAATCTCTGCAGTAATTGAGTGAATGAAAAGTTAAATACCCAACGGTAGCACCTTATGGAATTCCACACTTTGGTCATGAGCCGGATCAGACTTGGGCAGCAATCCGTTGTTCAGGACGATCCGAGACACAGGTAGCCAAAGATGGGAACCAATTGCTCTGGAATCCATCTGCGCAGTCCCATGTTAAGACTTGACCAGTTATGTCAAGATTTCTCAGTGGGGACAGCTCAGTTCCAACTGTGGAATGCCATGCCTCGTTAGTGTGTATGGCACCTTTCGGGAAACAACAGATCAGTACGACAAGTACCCAAAGGAACTAGGTAGGAGTGCTGCAAATATCTTTTCGAGTAGTTCTAATTGTGAGAAACAGTGGTCAAGCATGGTGATTGGCTGAAAAATTGGTCAAGTGAGTCTTGTCAGATGCAAAAATAACTGGCATAATCAACACTCCAGCAGGAAGTGTATGCTGTGTATGCCACCACTTGTTCAGGTTCATCTCACCAGTAACTCTGCAACCATTCAAGCATCTACGCACATAGATTGAAAATCGAGGTGCACCTGAAATGTGAGATGTGCCAGAACACACCATTTACACTGGAAAATATTCCCATGATATAGTGTTCCAAAGATATGTGAATGATCTTCAATCAAACTATCATTGCGGAGCCGAAAATCAGCTTCGGAGAGGAGCTGTTGCAGGGCATCTGCTCATTGGATTGATTCAATTTTGAAGTTTTCCAGTCCACGCTTCAGATGTTGATCACTCTAGGTTTTTGTTTGCTGCCAAAGTTCTTTAGCCTGTTGGATGTCATGTATAGATGTAGATGAATGACGTCAATTCCATAGCTCTGACTACTTGCGATCTTTGTTGTACAATCCAGTTGCTTTACCTTATGCTTTGCCCATCGCATATTCCTCTCCAACTACCACACAATCCACTGTGTCTTCATTGGGCCAGGGGTACATATCATGTCAGGCTTCTGGGGGTGTATGGTCTCTTCGTCAAGAGTACTTTCAGGTGGTCGTGCGCCAGGAACATTATCTACTGGTGGATCATGAGTTGACAAGCTCATTGATGAGCATTCAGGTCAATCAACTACATCAGCACAAGTGCTAATCAACAAGAGGCTGCGCTATGCGCACACGCGCCCTCCCGTAGCTCATAGCAAGCTTCCCGTGGACCCCTGCACAACACACAGCCAATAGTCATCTATGGTCGATTCATAGAGATATGCGTGTGGGCCTATGGAAGTATATATGGCTGCTGGCCAGAGATGGACATATATCAGTCTTTACTGCCTGTAGTCTACGCGGTTATACCGGTAGTATACACACTATCACTGCAAGTCCGGATGAGAGCCTGCTGGCAAACGAATCCCCGCTCTAGAGCCTGCTTGAAAGCCTGCTTGATAGCCGGCTTGATGGCCTGGTTGATAGCCTGCTTGAGAGAGCTGCATTTGAGAGAGCTGCACTTTGGGAGAAGTGGAGTCTTCTACGGGAAGCTTTTGGCCGATGGCAAACTCTGAGTTTGTGGAAGCTTTTGCTAATAGAAGGCTCTAAGTCTGTGGAAGCTTTGGTTAATAGAAGGCTCTAAGTCTGTGGAAGCTTTGATGCTAACGTTGACGTAGCCAACCTACTTGTGTAAGTGCTTCTGGTACTATGATCACCATCACTGACACCATCACCATTGCCATCATCACCATTGCCATCATTACCATTGCCATCATCACCATTGCCATCATCACCATTGCCATCATCACCATTGCCATCATCACCATCCCCATCATCACCATCCCCATCATCACCATCCCCATCATCACCATCCCCATCATCACCATCCCCATCATCACCATCAGGCCCGGACCGAGTGTGCACACATACGCCCACAATCGGTGGGAAGCGGGCAGCAGATCACACTGGACAATCTGAGTCGGAGATCTGCTCTCCACAATATCTAATTGTCAACCTTTCCTGCGGAATCTAAGGCTGCAATTGTCAACACCATGCCCATGAGGCATGGTGAGATCTCGACGTGGTGGCTGCGCCATAAATACTGTTCAGACTATGATATCAACGAACGTCATGATTTTGGCCACCATACGCTACCCACTACCCGCCACCCGCCATCCGCCACCCGCCACCCACCCCCCGCCACCCGCCACCCGTCACCCGCCACCTACCACCCGCCTCCCGGTGCCAGGCGCCTACATCTCAGCAAGTCTCTCGATCGAGCACCCAGGAGCATACATGGGAGTATATAGTCAAGTGAGATTGGGAGTGTTATGCCTCTTGAGAGTGCACTTTGGAGCGTGCTTGGGAGTGTGCTTGAGAGCGTTTTGAGAGCATCTTGAGAGAATACTTGGGAGCATACAGTCAAGCAGGCAAGGAGTGTGCCATCGAGTGCAATTAGGAGCGTCCTGAAGAGCAAGCTCGGGAGTGTACTTGAGAACGTACTTGCAGGTGTACATGGGAGAGTCTTGAGAGCTTACTTGGGAGAGTATAGTCAGGCAGGCTGGGAGTGTGTCATCAAGTGCAATTGGGAGCGTCCTTGAGAGTATGCCCGGGAGTGTACTTGGGGGCGTACTCAGAGTGTACTTGAGAGTGTCTTGAGAGCTTACTTCGGAGTGTAAGTCAAGCCGGCTTGGAGTGTATAATCGAGCGCAATCAGTAGTGTACTTCAGAGAGTACTTGGGAGCGTGGAGTGAAGTGCATTTGACAGTTTGGTTATATGTTGGATGCAGCATGATGTATAGTATCAAGCACACATAATCGCATGCGTATCATAGTAATCTTGTTAACATGCAGGCCCATAGGACCCCATAGTGCCACCCGTCAAATATGCAGTGCATTACCATCCCAAAGACAGCTTCTCTATTAGTTACGCGTCGCGTAAGGTCATTGTTAATGGTGTAATGTCCAATGATGATGACTCGGTTCATTCCTGGCCTGTGGGAGGTTAAAACCTGTCAGGAAATAGCCCTTCATACATCAATACTGGGCAATATTGTTGATAGTGAGCTTCTAGTAGATTCTTGTTGAATGATTTCTTTTTGCAGATAAAGCACTTAACAAGTTTCTGGTGAGTGTTAACCATATTTGAGAGATGGCTAGTTTACACATATTTGGATGAATTTCCATGGTGATTCAGGGGGTGTTTTTGAGCCTCAGGGATAGTGTTTTGAGAGTGATCTGACTCTGGTTACAGTATCGCTTCGACAGCCATATCACACCCCACCTGATGAAATGGAGGAGTTTAATCAAGTCACCTTATGATCAATTGTCTTTATAAACCACAATACATATGATATAACACAATGATCATGCACATCTTCCACTGAAGATCATTAGCAGAGAAGCATTCTTTTGTCATCACTGCAATCTACTTTATATACAGTTCAACAGCTGCTGCTGCTGCAAACACCACAGTTAGCCATATACTATGTCATTGGTGCATTGTGTGTGATACATATACTCAAGCCTCCAAGCAACTGATAATAAACGTAAGATCATCATAATATAATATATTGGTGAGTGACATTGCTAGCTGTATACCCAGGCAACGATCATTGAGAATTGATAACCTGGTATGATGTGTGCTTCAGTAACATTCCTTGACTAGTGTGCATCCTTTGATGAAAAATGAAGTGTGGATAAGGAGCTCAATAGGAAGTCATCAATGTTAATGCCAACTAGCAGGGCTTACGTTGAATGAAGTTGCAAGGATGTACTTGTATAATATATGTTTAGTTTCCCCTGTCATGCGTACTTTCAAACTGGAAATAGTTCATGTAGGGTTGCTGGTGAAATCATATTATATACCGGCTAAGACCTTTACTGTCATGCACTGTTGGAAGCTGAGTATCTATTGAACATCCATGTATACCAATTCTAGCATATAACAGAGAATGGCAGGTTGGGTGTGATTAAGGTTTCTTTTTCTCAGCTGGGTTTTGTGTATCGAAGGTGAAGTGAAACACCACCATTAATCACAATAGGAAGGGATATAAGCTTCCTTCATTCCACTGACAGTTGCTGCTAAGTGCAATATACTCAACAATACCTCCATTATTACTGCATCACATCCCACAATGATATGTGCTGACAACCATGTTGTTCACCGAGCAGATGGATAAACACATCTCCACTGAAGACAAAGAAGATACAGCCTCAGGTTGGCTAATTTGCCTCAAAACAATGCCCTCACCGTAATCAGGGATCATCGGATCTTATTTCTTGCACTGCCTCTACACGAACGAGACCATCTGGGAAACCCACAAATTAATTCCATCTGCCACTGGGGTATGGTTACCCTCCTTCTCAACAGCCATTTCCAGGTGCTCCTCAGATTTACAACCATTCTCCATTCATCAAAGACACACAGTTCCCAACCAAGCACCGGTGCAAGCCAAGAATTTCAAAGTGATGGGCCACAGTGGCAAGGATTTGACCTCCACAAAGGCGGTCATGGCAGCTCTCAAATGATCCCCCCTTCACAATGTTCAGGAAAATGGCCATCATTGCCAGGTACACCGAGAGTGCCCCCAGCAGTGCCGGCGAACAAAGATGTCATTCTGCCGACATCTCCCAGCTCCACTCATGCACCAGGACCTCATTTTGGCGTAGCTGGACCTCCCGCCAGCACACCTCAGATGCCCACATCAACTCTCCCAACTAAAAGAGTTCAGCCACCAGAGCAACAAAGGAAAACTAATATCCCAATGATTGCTGATTTGGCCCCAATGCAAGAGCTATGTGTAAACATATCTGAGGCTAATCATGAGAGCAATAATGTGTCGGGCTATGGAGATGCAGAACGCAAAGCCCTGATTGGCCTGAAGCTAAACAAATTCTCCTTGACGGGTTTTGCCAAGAAGATTGGGCAGCCCAACTTCACTGCATTGAACAAGTTGAAGAAAGTGAGGGAGGCTAGGGTTATGGAGAAACAGCATCGTTGCATTAACCAGGGGCAGAACTGTTTCAAACTACTTCAAAATGAACTTCTATTCTCGGAGATCAAGGTGGCATATTTTTTGGTGTGATTTGAGAACTCGCTGCATTTGAAAAATGTTCATAATGCTGAATGGATTCCACCACAGTGAGTTGATATGTATTTTAAAAATTGTGCAAGCAATATTGGGGAGGGGAGGAAAAAGGGAAGGCAGGGGCAACAAGTAACTTGCGACAGATTTGTGAGAGCTTGCTGGCAAATGGATGAGAAATAATCTCTTAGAGTTGTTTGATCAAATGTTCTGGATTGTGATTCACTGGTTGTTGAACGGTAATGACAACTTTTTGTCATTCAAATAACTCCAGGCCTCGTGTACTGATGTCAGGCACTGAATGGAGGGGTGTGATTTCATTGAATAAATTGGAGGCCAGGAAGAACCAAACATTCTAACGCCCATGTTCATGCACGCCATGGATCATGACCGATCCGACAAAGAGTAATTGAGATTATACACTGATGGGCAAATGACGAATAGCTCCATATATAGGCAGATATTATACCACTGTTGCCATTCAAATGCTTTCAAGTTGAAACGGGGTCACAATTTGACGTTCTTTTTGGTAATAATGAGAATACCTACAGGGAAGCAGATGGCCAGGAATGTAATTAGATTAACAGAAGTAATGCCCACTAGCCATGATTATGCTACATGTATAGAACTTTGTAATGAATAGACATAGTCATTGGAAGGTTCTGAAGAGGGCGGAAAATCATAGAAAGAGGCATATGATGGGCAACAGAATAATGCTTGTATTAATGAAAGTTTGGATTAAAAGAATGGATAAGATTATATTCCACACATATATTCGTTTCAATGCTTGCTTGACTCTGAAATACTTCTCATCAGCATGATTTTCAGGAGCACTGAAGTATGAGCCCACCAGCAAAGTTTACCTCAGAACAACTGAAAGAGGTCATTAAGAATGAATAGAACACTGAATCACGTGAAATGGAGAGTCAGGAGCAAATGCCGAATTGTGACAAGGTCATCGATCCATATAATAGCGGGTCAATACCGAGTACTGATCTGAATAGTATCAACTGCCAGTTTGAATATGACTGTCATGATGACGCAGTCTGGCTGCATAATGCCTTCCGAGATTGCCAATACAATGCTGACCGACTCCCTGGCAACATGTATTGAATTTCAGGCCTGCTAGGAACCCAGTTTCTGGGGCCCCAGGTTTGGGCAAGATTGATCATTGTGACAAGGTGGATTAGGGATTGGGATATGCAATGAGCCCAGGTGGCTGACGATGTGGAGAGTGGCAAGATGTTTACCTCGGTGGCAGCAGCTATGATATACATATTGCTGAGTGAGAAGCTGGTTATGGGGTTGCTGCTGTCAATGTTGTGGGGGAATACCCTGGACGAATGGGTCAATATGGCTCAGAACGAGTATCCCAGCATTATTGGTGAAGCACACGTGTGGTACCCATTGCAGAGACTGTATTTGGTGCCATGCTGCATTTCAGAGATCAGGACAACTCCAGCTGTCAGGCATCCAGCGTTTACATGAGCCCTTGAACAAATCATAGTGATTACAATACCCAGAGTGGCAGCAACATTCCAGAGTGTCATCAACAAGATGACCTTTGGGACTGATTTCACGCTTGTGAACTCGTTGGATGCAGAATATGCAAATCTAACTCACCAGGAATTGAACACCAGTATTGACAAGCTGCAAAACTGATGGAACATTCACCTCGAGGTATATCATACCTCAACATCCAGAACAAAACCATCAAGCAATGGCCAACTCTCATACTTTTAATGGAGTTTTGGGATTTTGATGAGTCTCATTGGTACTAGAAAAAACCAGTGTGGGCTAGCAAATTGTGACAAAAGCAAGAATTGAATTCAAGCTTCAGGTAACAGCGATGTCTGAATTCCTTTCACTCTTGGACTTGTATTACCAGACAATGTGGCATTCTTCAGGTGTGCCTGAAGATCCAAAGAATGATACTTTGATGGCAATGCATAGTGCACAGGCACTGTATTCCGCTGTGAAGGGTTTAATGCAAGCCATCAGGACTGAAGATCAAGAAATGCAAAAGAATGTCACACACCAGATAAAATAGACTGCAAAGCTTTGGATAATCATGCGATGGTCAGATTCGAAACTGGCCAATGGAGTGCACTTATTTCAGCTAATGCTGGAGAATACACACATCGTTGATCTCATGTGGACCACAGATGAGCGAGCAAATGTGAAGATGCTTGGGGAAGATACACCACACAATGTAAATCAGGAGCATGGATGGTTCACAGATGGTGACTTGCATGTGTTTCGTTCGTATTGGGAGATACTGAGGATTAAAACAATAGCTCAGGAAAATGGTATGAGAAATGGCCACACCATACTTGGGTGGATTCTATGACATTCCGATGCTTAACAGAGGCATTTCTACCGATTGTAATCAATGAAAGTGAGAAGTATCCAGATCTCGACCAACCTGAAGCATTATGTGAGGTGTTCCTTCAAGAATAAGAGTAGGGTGACCATGCACTCCCCAGGGTGCCTTCTCTCCCAAAGGCGGTGCTCATGATTGCTGTTCCTGGCCAGGTTCGCCAACTGAAGCAGTGGCTGAGCAATACTTTTGCAGATCTTGTGCATACATTCCTCATGTATGCGGAAAAGGGCATTGATGAATGCACTGATATGCAACTCAAATTCCAGGATTCACGGAATCCCTCAGTATTTGTCACTATACCCATAGTGGGCAGAGCAAGCCTACATCTCACAACAGCAAAATATCTGTTAATAACACGGATGTTCTGGGTAGTGAATATGCAGTGCCAGGCATTGGCACAAGTTGTCCGGCTAAGTCAAAACCGAGTTCCACATACCTGGATACTGAATACAGATTCTGGTGGCTCTCATAACCACCTAAATGATCTCCACCATCACTCTGCATTAAGGCTAATGAGTGTCATACATGGGTTGATGAATTGACCGAACATCATAACGTCCAAGATTTACTGTATTGAGGAGTCATTTGAGCACCATACAGACAGTCTGATAATGAACGGAGACACGTTGCTCTCAGATACACAATCGTCTTAGGTCATCAGAATGGTGAAATCAAGCAAAGCCACCTTAGACATTCGACCAACCTAATCTTCTCAACTGATACAAATAGTCAAAAAGGTCATTTGTAAGACACAATCTACTTTGTAAATCAATCATATCACTCTCTCTTTCTGAAGTGCACCAAAGCTTTGTGGCATTCGTCACAGTGTCTGAAACAAATATTGGTTACTGTGCAATTGGATTGTCATTGTTGAGTATTAATAATGACAAATATCAAACGAAGTCAAATGAGCAGAACTCATTAGTCAATGTTGCTGGCACTCTGGTCAAATCAACAATAACCATTGTCAAGATATATTTCTGGCACTTACTGACTTGATGCATCATCTGGTGCTAATGTATTTCTCATTTTCAGAATGGTGAAACCCTCCAGACTGGTTGCTACAATATTAGTTGCCACATTCGCATCATCTCATGTGAGTTGGTCTTTGTCAAACAACCATTTTGAACTCTTTGAATGGCTTTGAATCATTCATCAATGGTAAATTTGAGGTTCACCAGAAACCTGAAGCCAAGTAAGACATTTGCAATTAAATGACTAAAAAGCATCCTTCAACTACTTTCAGGTGCACCAGAGAATCCCACATATGTCATCAGTATTGTTATAACTGATTAGGCACTGCATATGTTCCAATCCCATTTGGTAATAACACAGTCTAGGGGATCTTGGGTAAATGTGTCCGAATCTGAAAGATGAAGTGCATATCGATGCCAAATACTGCAGCTTTTGCAGACAACTGATTGTATGGTACAGATGGACCCCAGATTTGTATCGCAGAGAGTCGGATGATGAGATGTGATTCTCATACTTTCTGGCCTACAATGGATGTTCAGCGGCACCATAAATCTGCAATCCTGTCAAGTATGGTGTTTTTGGATTTGTATGGCGTCGACTTTCAGAAGCTGCAAATCCTCATAGGACATATTATTCCTGCCTAGGTACAGCTCACCTCAGATCAAAGGAACAAATCAGCCACAGATGTGCAGTCCCCAAGTTTGTAGCACACTATATATTTCATGTAGTTCATTCTGAAGCATGTTTTCTTCAACTTTGAATTAATGGAAGCCCGTGCACTGAGAGTCATTGTTCTAGACACGTTATATTTAGGTACAGGCAACTTATCCCACTAGGTATCTCCCATAAGATATGAATCCATTCTTCATCAGTTACGTGAACACCACGACTAAAATGCCTACCATTTCACACTCCATGTCAACTGTCCATTGGAGGGAGATAGCCACTGCACACTAAACCACAAATGCACAGCCCTTGCCAATCAATTTTCCCACTTAGCTTGATATTGACTGAGTAGTATGTTTTAACCTACACTACCAAATCTTAAAATAGTGAGTGACAATTCAGTCTTCATCAAAAGAGCTGTTGCTTGAGAAAAGAATCTCAATAGACAGGTTCTGCTCAGCACCTCTGCAGATGACTTGCAGTAATTCTCGCTCAACTCATGTACCGCCCTTACTCCCAGCTGCCTATTATCTCAATGCTTTTAGTGCAGACTTAACTGGATTGCTAGTAAAGGAATGCTGGGGCTGCCATAATCCATATCCAAAAATATGTTTTGGGAACTGATTCCCATTAAGAGAGACTGAAGAGATAGTATGTTGCAAGCTCAAGCGATGAAATCTGAATAGATAATTTCGAAGACTGCAACAACCTGTCGAAGTAAGGTGAGCAAATAATCCCAGTCATGGTATTGAATTCTGCATAACCATTCAAACCTCAGTGCACCTCAAATCCACAGAACTTCATACATGCAACTATTCCTCTGCCTGCTGTGACATGATGCTTCACTATGTATTCATACCATCATTGTATCTAGCTTTCAACCAGATGAGTCATATTAAGGCCACTCTGTAGTAATGACACTCATGATGAATTTGTGATTTAATTGTGTGCAACTTACTTCATATCAGGCAGAAAGTGTCAGTATACATGACTATTCATAAACCGTTTGTTGGAAATCTTCATGTTGAGAAGTGATTGAATCAATATGATCACCCCTGGATCATCATCGTCCCTGACTATTCTTTTCTCGTATGCGTGAATCTCTCCTCTGTTAACCCACATCCACCCTCTACCTTCCTCCAGAAATTGCAATATTGGTGTCAAGGAATTGTGCAGACCTGGCCGGGATGAACACAACAAACGTAAATTATGCTCACAATATTGCCTTCTCGGCTGCTAATGTAGCTGCTGCATACTAATACAACAGAATCTGGTCAAAATGAGTTTTGTCCTTCTGGCAGATATACTACATACAGAAGTTCATATCTCTCCCATAAAGATATCATACTCAGTATAAACCCTCCGCACTGAACTGTCCCTCACAGGGTCCCACATCGATCAAGTTCTGCACTTTCTCAGTGCTGTAACAGTCCCATGCCAAGCAGAAGCACATATTTTCAGTGCTCCATTTCACCAGCTCCAAGCATTTGTTAATGTTACCAACCATGTTAATATTGTGAGATTTCTTCAGGTGCACATCTGGTTCAGGTGCATGTAGTTCAGGTGCGTCTGGTTCAGTTTTGTGTGCGTTGGCTTAACCAACCTTCAAATCTGGCATCCATACAGAGAGGGTTGTCAATAGCAAGTGACAACATTTAGCATTGGGTATTGGGAATCTATATATTCTTGTGCACCGGATACTTCATAAATGCCAATTGCTGGCTGACATCCTCACAATACATATAAACCATTGGTGGCATCTATTTTGAAGCCGTTCAAGGTGCTCCTCACTGTGCATCTTCCTTAACTATGTGCAAACGGTTTCGCAATGATTCCTGTTATTGTTTTGCACTTAATCGTATGTTCACTGCTTATACACTCTTTCCCTCATTTGCAATCTTTCTATCTTCATTTAATCCAATGGAACCTAAGCCCAGTATAGTGAGGAATCACTATTCACAGACGAATCAAAACGCACACCTTGTGACAGTACTTGCACTGGCATTTAAGTAAATAGCCAGTGTTCATTGTCTATCAAATGATTGACTTTCTCACCCTATAACTGTATCTGTTGAATTTCACATGGCGCATGTGCCCAATTTCATTGACGATTTGGGATGACATTACCGGCCAGGGGAACCACCAAGACGAATGCGAGGAGACTTGAGAGCTAACCTTTTCATCCGACATTAATGAAGACCATTTGGGTAACCCACAAGTGGTTTCACTGCAAGCCCTGGCGCGCTGGGACTAGTCTTTACGCACAAGAAGAGTTGCACTGCCAAAGAAATAGAGCCATGCTGATAGTGTGATTGCATGCCCTCCACCTCCAAATTCCCGCAATCCAGCTGGGGCAATTGCACCCCCCATCCTCAAATGCCAAAAGTCAACCCTCCTCAACAAGTTATGGGAGTCCGACTGTGGATCACGAACCCAGATATGCCCACTACCCCGGGCCAGTGGAGAGCAAAATCATTCACGTCCAAAGGCCGGTGGGGATCGGATCGTTCCCCATTACCAAACAGCCACAATCGAGATAGCAAAATGTTTCATGGAAGCAGTCTTAGTCACAATGACCCCTTTGGCATCATTTTCTGATGAGAAGTGGCAGATGGTTGAAGAAGCTTGGAAACTACCCATTAATGCCCAGAATCGTCAACAGGAGTTAGCAGGTACTTCTGTAGGTTCACCATCAGTGAGTGAAGTGCCCAGTGGTCCATCTCTCAGTATCAATATGCGAACATGAGAAGATGTAAGTCTTGAATTCTGTTTAATGCTCCTTTTATCAGACTTGCAATATTGCCTGTGCTATACAATATACATAATTCGAGCTCTAAATTAGTACCAATGGAGATTTGTTGGCGGATAGGTCTCATTGAACTGTTGTCAGTCATTACGGATTGGGTTTGCGCTCTGTGACTGTGCTGCGGATTCAGGTTAAAGAGCTCCAATTTCATGAAGCTTATTGCTCAAAGGTCATGGATGATTAGAGACTGAGGTTCACCCAAACAAAACTTCTGTGTTTAAATTACGATCAGTTCTTCTTCACCGCCAATAGCTTCGGGCACCACCATACTACATCTCAGCTCTTTGCATCTCTTGCTCAGCAGACTTTAGTGCAGGGGGCTGTAGCTATTCAGTTTGCGCTGTCTGACAATACCAGTGGAATGAAGATTCCGATTAAGTTGTGTCATGAGGGATATCAACGTACATTTTCCCCTTCACCCATGATGAATTTTACTCTGGCAGCCACTGTACTCATAAATCACCCATCAGCAGGACACTTGACACCCCCTCCTCCCCCTTGGCATGGAACTCAGCCAGGATTTGTGCTACTCAATTGCTGTCGGCCTTGCTCTGCTCTATTCTATTTAATGCGCATTTTCTCCTCTTTTGGCACTCCTCTACTTGCATAGGCACTCCTCAATCCCCAGTCTCTGGATTTGCACTGCTTTATTTCATTCCACAATCAATACCCGACCCCCCCCTATTTCAGCACTCCTCCGAATCGATGGACACTGCTGAATCCCCACTGGCACACCTCGGTCTGCCTTGCCGCTCCAAGGAATCCACCCACACTCCGAACATCTGCCCCCCTGTTTCGATGCTGTTCCACAGCAATGGGTGCTTTTCAGTCCCCAGCAGTACTCCTCAATTCACAACCGTCACTCCCATATATCTTCCGCTGCTCATCACCCCTTATTTTGGCACTTATAGGCTTGGATTGGTACCACTCAAACTGCATCGGAGCTTCTCTGCCTGGATTAGCGCTGCTCAATTTCATTCGGTGCATCATAGCTTGCCATGCTGCAGATTTGCTCCGGAATCTTCCCTCTTCGATCGCAATCAGCACTTCTCGGGATCGATTTGTTCAGTTCTTATATCATTTCTCTCTCGTCCTTCACCTTGTCTGTACACCTCTTTCCATCCATGCACTCCTCATCTGGCACTCCTCTCTTCTTGGGAGGTGCTCCCCTTGTTTATCCAAATATATCATATCACCTTTCAAACCCCATTTTCATTCCCAGCAAGCTAACATCTCATTACACTGTTGTTAGATATCACAAATTGAGCCAACATCAGCACAAAACATTGCTGTCAAGGAGGAATTGCTGCGTCAGAGTGGACGCGCTCCGTCCAAGCTATCAGAGACACCCTGATTGCGGACTACTCCGCACCCGGTGCCAATATGACACATCGCATTGCATATCATCCTCTGATGGCAGTTTCTCTGGTTCTTCTCGCACTGTCGGTATCTTATTGTGAATGAACACCGTGGCATTGTGGCCAACTGTGACCATACATGGGAATGGGTTCATTGGGTACATCAGAGAAATATAAATTGGTCCGGAAGCCACATGCAGGGTTCCATACGCACAAGGCATTTCGTCTATCATATTCCTCTCTGTTACAGTCACAAGATTTGCTACCTCATAATATTGCACGCATTAGTGAAGTATCTCTATATATATATATACGGTGAATCTGGCCACAGATGGTAGTCGAGCATAATAGGTGGAGAACCTGGAGACGCCCAGTGAGAGCACCCAGAGATGCACCACTTGGAGGCCGTGGTGGTGATACGACGAAGCTAGACGGCAGTGAGCCCACCATCAAGATTCCCCCACACGTCTCGCGACATCCAAACAGAATTTGTGAGAAAGAACGATTCTAGCTCGAAGAGCCTAGGAAGTAAGTGCCAAGAGATGCTACTACCTGGCCGTGAGGATCCACGCAATAACCTGGATTCACGACATCTAAGAAAGAGCGAGGGAGACCAAAAGTTGGGAAAGATAGAGTATGTATGGTCATGGTATGATAAGATGAGATGAAAATGAAATGATGTCTATCTACCCCGGGGTATCCCGAATATGGACTCCCTGTCACTCGGTCCACCTCCATTACCCCTATAACTCCATACAGCCGCCGATGCTCATTAACCATGAAGTTGGAGGCGGTGATTGAGTGAGTTGAGAGATGCACTGGGAGGCCGAGATCGAGTGAACTCAGAGATGAATTTTGAGGCCACGAGCGAGTGGACTCAGAGATACACTCCCAGACAATGATCGAGCGAGTTTGGAGATGCACTTGCAGGCCGAGATCGAGTGAACTCAGAGAGGCACTTTGAGGCCGTAATCTAGTGACGTTGGAGATGCAATTGGAGACCGACAATGAGTGACCTCAGAGATGCACTGGGAGGATCTGATTGAGCGACTTTGGAGATGCACTTGCAGGCCAGGATCAATTGAACTCAGAGATGCACTTTGAGGCCGTGATCGAGCGAGGTTGGCGATGCAATTGGAGACCGAGATTGAGTGAACTCAGAGATGCCCAGGGAGGCCATGATTGAGCGAGTTTGCAGACGCACTTGCAGGCTATGATCGAGCGAGATTGGAGGAGTACTTTGAAGCGGTCAATTTGGAGCGAGGCGCGACGGCAGCCGAGACTCTATTCATTGCTTAACTTGTAATTGTGGGAATGTAGAGAGTTGAGTACAACACCATCCGCCGACGGATGGGAAACTGGCTGGGGGCGTGAGACAGTTGATCTTGGGATGATGCTGTATTTGATGTATGCTGTACTCTGTGTTAAGTCGTGGTCATGGCATGGAGAGATAGAGAGGGATGACTTCACTTCGTGTTCTTAGGTGATGGCAGAGTTATGCACAAGAAAGAGAGAGATCAGAGGAGATGAGGGAAATCATCATGAGAAACTCTGTCTGAAGAGAATTTCTTGTGCGATTCAATTTACCATCCCCAATACGGCAGGTACGAGTCCCAATCCGGTGGGTAATGACACCACTACGAGGTGGTCTAAACCCAATCAGGCAAGTCATACCCCAGATTTCTCAGGTCCGCTTGTATCCTCCATATTGTTCACATCTTCATCCCCCATATCTCTCATTCCTGTCCACAACTGTACCATCATCGCAAGAACACCAAGTTCAGTCATCCCTCTCTATCTGCCCATGCCATCATCATGAGTTAACACCAAGTGCAGCATAAGCCAAGTGCAGCATACACCGAGTACAGCATACACATAAGATTGTCTGTCGTCCCTTCATTCTCATGCTTTCATAGGAGCTTCAAAGGTAAAGTCACCTTGTCACATTCCCACGGTGTGGAGTTAACTAACCGATGAATAGAGTCTCAACACCTGGCGCGCCTCCCATTGACCACCTATAGATCGACCACCTCCAAGTACTTCTCTAATCACCCTCAATCATAGCCTGCTGCCGGTGCATCTCTAAATATGCTCGATCACAGCTCGGCGTTCATCTCGGAGTTCACTTGATCTCAGCATCCAAGTGCATATCCAAAGTCGCTCGATCACGGCCTCCCAGTGCATCACCGAGTTCACTCAATCTCGGTCTCCAATTGCATCTCCGAACTCGCTCGATCACGGCCTCAAAATGCATCTCCAAACTCACTCGATCACAGCCTCCCTGTGCATCTCTGCGTTCACTCATTCATCGTCTCCGATTGCATCTCCAAACTCGCTCGATCACAGCCTCGGAGTGTATCTCTGAGTTGACTCGATCGTCATATCCAGGTGCACCTCGAATTGCTCCCATTCACCGCGTGCTGCCAGTCCTGATATACAGTGTTTAGATAGGTAGCTATATAGATACACAGATACATAGATGAGAATACAAACTGAATGCATAAGTTTTGAATATCGTTGAATGATAAGTAGTAGCTTTGATTTCCAGGCGCACCAGCAGCATTCCCAAAGAAGGTGTTATTCCCAGACTGCTCTACAGTGATTCAACGTGCTCCCAGGTGCTCCCAGGTGCACCTGAAGGCCACTACATCGGTCCAGTAAACTCTGGGAGAGGTATGCATGCAACGCGACCCATCACCTGGGTGACGGGAAACATGTAATTCTCTCTCACATGGTACGAGGTTCCGTCAGAGCCGTCAGAGCTGTCCGGAACACCTGAGTGTTCCTGATGGAAACTAGAGTTGTTGCTGATGAAACACGATTGGTATTCAGTCTCACCCACTGGACAGGTCCAAATCCCCAGCAAATTCAAGCAGTGCCTCCGGCTTCTTTAGGATGGGGATGAATTGTAAGTTCCTTCTTTCGGTGGCTCTGATGGGATGGGAGATATCATGGATGACATTGACACCATGTTCGATTGATATCATTGGATGGCTAAGTTTGGTAATAGTTCAGCTGTACCAGCTTTCATGTTTGCATCTCTTGCCTCTCTCTATGGTTCCATATAGTAGCGATGCAAAGAATAGAATTTTAAAGGAGATATTGTTAACTTGTATAAGTATGAGTTAGAAGGGATAATGAACAATAATCCATGCATCATATTACCCATGGAGGGTAATCTAACACTTTTGTACATCTGGACAGTCTCAGATAATACTTGGAGTCCTCTAAATAACTATCCATATAAACTCAGGCATGTGTCAGAGTTTCTTTGGGATTTGCACATTGGTTGGGTGACACTTATTGCTGCTTCCAATGTTTGCTCCAGCACTCTGATTTGTTCCCATATTTGGCTCAATCACTTTGATGTGTCTCCTATACCTGTCAACAGCAATCCAAGTTCCTCCAAAGGCCACCTGGAATGCCCATCCATGGTCTGATCCTCTCCTGTTGTTGAAACTGCTATATTTACACTCCACATCCTCTTACACACATCTGGAGGCTCCCAGTAACCAAAATGCATTTTCCTGATGTGGTTGGTTATAATAAATGTATATTATGAGATGAAGTCATTTGAGAAGCAACAATTTGAAGTTCTAGGATTGTTCGGTAACCTAATAAATAGGTTTAATTGAAGCACAATATTCGGCTCTGTGGCATATGATTGATGTTCTGGTATTCCACAGATCCGCATCGCAATCTGCTGGATGATGAGATATTCCTTGAGTAATCCAGACTTAGCAGGAGATTATACTGCTGCATATTTCCAAGCCTCTGATTGAAGTTCCAGTACACCTGCAATCTGCAATCCTGTCAAGTATAATGTCTTTGATTTCATTGAAGCCAACTTTGACATGCAGTAATTGATCATTGACATATCATTCCAGCCCAGGCTTGCCTCAGAGCGACAAACAAACCACCAAAGCAAATGTACCCAATCCCATAGTGTACCTTGTAATGGTGTTTTCTGTATTCGCATCATGTATTCTTTGACTTTGAGTCATTTCAAGCAGCATACACCAATTGTCGTTGATCAAGAAACCTCACATTGAGATGCTGGTGATTCATACCACTCAGCCTCTATTCAGATTTGTCTCATAGCTTGATTGGTATAGCATAGGGGCTGGTACAATGCCTTATGTATTAAGCTCTGTATGAAGTGTCAATGGGAGGAAGGTAGCCACTCTACATTTAACCTTTAATGGACATCTCTAATCAATTAGTAACCTCACTTAACTTGTTAGTGATAAAGTATTGTACATTTGGAACTATGCTTCCAAGTCCAAAACTAGATTCTAAATATTTGAACCCTGTTGAATGGACTGGTGAGTGAGTGAGAATCTCAAACGATAGCATCTACTCGGTGACTCTGCAGATCACTGGGAACCCCCACTGACCCCTTATACCACAGTTACTCAATGTGACCGAACTTGTCAATGCTTTCAGTACAGACTTGAATGAATACAGACTAAATGTATATTTGGGGCGCCAAAATGGGTATCAGAACAGAGATTATGTCCACTGATTTCCATCAAGACAGAGTTTGAACAGAGTGAATCTTGAAAGCTCATGCTATAACAAAACAGCTTTGAAGAGTGTAATAAACATCGAAAGTGAGAGGAGCCTGCAATTGCTGCAATCAAATCCAACATGAATATTCAAATCTTTTGTACCCTACTATTACCCTCCAAATTCAATTCAATTATTTGTTTCCCCACTGTGAGATTACTTCTCACTATGCCTTCATACCATTGTAAATTGCATTCAATTTAAGCATATAGTTTCAGTCCTCTTTGTAGCCTTTGACATTTACAATAAATCTATGATTTAATGATAGGCAGTTTCCTAGATATTAGGCACAAAATCAGACTGTGAGTGAGTATTTGTAACCTATTTTTTAGAAATCTTGGCATTGACAAATGAAGAAGATTACATCTGAATTATCATCATTGCTTACCATACTCTCTCTATGCTTATTTATATTCCTGCTTTGTGTATTACATTTTCTCCTGCCTCTATTAACTGCAATACTGCTGTGAAGAATATTCTGTAGACAATGCCCAGATAAGTGCATGACAGGGAAGGTATGCTTACAGTATTACCTAATAGACAGTGAACATAGCTGCAGCATCCTAATACAATAGATTATCCTAAAAATACATATGACCTTCTGGCAGATATACCACATATGGAGAGTTATAATTCTCCTCTACCAATAACAAACTCTGTATAAATCATTGCAACCCAACCTTCACTCACAATGTCCCAAATCTCTCAACTAGTCCATGTTCTGAATACTGCAACATTTTTATGCCATGTGGTCACCTGAGATGCTCGAACTTTCACACATATTTTTAATGCTTGGAGGAGCCATATGCAAGGGCACGTGATATCAGTCAGGTTCTCCATAATTCATTTGGACAGCATAAAGGGTTCATTGATGTTACCAACAATGATAATATTGCAAGTTGTCCTCCAGTGCATCTGATTCAAATCTATCCAGATTCACATTAACCAAAATGCAATTGTTGCGTTCATATATTCCTCTGATGATAGGTGTGCTCGCATGCTACATTTGGAATCCATCTATTCCTGTGCACCTGAAAACGTCCAAAATTGGGATTCCAGACTGCCATCCTTGAGGTCCATATGAACTATTGAAGTAATGTCTCCTGAGCACATTCAATGGGCGCCTCAAATTGCATCCTTCTAGACCATCAGTATCTTCTAGCCCAATTTTGGTGTTATTCTATCATATGTAATCCTATATTTAATGCAGATACACTGTCTCCTTCATTGTCCAAATTTCTATCCTTGTTTCAGCATATGGAACTTCCATCCAGCAAAGTGAGGAATCACTATTTAGAGAACACTCAAGATGCACACATCCAGAGAGCACTTGCATTCAAGTAACCAGTTAATCTTCATTCTTCATCAAATGTGCTGCTTCCAACGACTGGCATTCCTCAATGATAGTACAGGTGAATAATGATCCTGATTTCATTAGTGAAGCAGAATAAGGATTATGATAAGCAGAGCAGTGATGATGACAGTTAGCATACCGGAGTGTTCACCTTAGCATCTGACATCAATGAAGACAATGTGGATAACTATGTGGAGGGCTGTCGTGTAGTCGAGAAAGGCTGGAAAAAGTTGTTACGAAGTAGTAACTATTCCATTACAAACAAAACAGAGCCGTACTGATACTGTGATTGAATGCCCACCAAATTTCAATTGCCACACTCCAGCTTGGGCCATGGCCCCGTCATTGCCCAGACACCAAAAGTCAACCCTCCATAGCAAATGATACCAGTCGGACAGTACACCACATCCCCAGGTGGTTCCCCTACCATAGTCTAGTGCAGACTACAATGACCACCATCCATGGCCAGTGGAGATCAGACCATTCTGCAAAATTAAAAGGCTGTTTAGGAAGTAATTGAAAGGTTCAAGTAGGCAATGGTAATCACAAAGACTGCTATGCCAATATTATCTGATCAGAAATACTCAACATTTGAAGAAGCTTTGAAACCGTCGGTTGAAGATCAGGATCATCAGCACGCATCATCAGGTGCTTCTGTGTGTACACCTTCTGTGAGTCACTTACCTGGCGATCAATCTTGCAAAACTGATCTGCACACATCGGAGGCTGTAAGTCGTAAATTCAACTTCGTTCACCTCAATCAGACTAGTGTTTGCAACGGGTCTGGGTCACTCGCCAGCGGTCTGTGATTGGACTAGAAAAACTTTTCAGTTTGGTTCCAGACCCGTCCAAAGACCAGACCCGCTTTAACTTGGTGGGGTTGTTAACCGGACCGGACATTGATCTGTGGGCTTTTGGCTGGGTTTGCACCAATCCCCAGTTCCAACTTTGCTGTTCCTACCGGTTTGGCTGCCTGTAATGTTCTGAGTTCTGATCGTATCATAACACGATGAATATGCAGATTGTGCAGTTTTACAAGCTTTTTCACCTCCAACATTCAGACTTGTGATCCGACTGAGATTCGTTGAGTGGCTGTGAAATTAGAGCAAATGTTGAGCGAAATTCGTGGGTTTTCGATAGCCACTCCAAGACTATTGGTCGGATCGCAAATCTGATAGCAGGAGGTGAAAGACCGGCTACACCTGCACAAGCTACGTATTGATCATGTCACGATACGATCGGAACTCACATACTTTATGGGAGCCAAAGATGTGCCTTTGCAAAGCCAGGTTTTTGTCATAAAACCGACCCAATTGCAACGTTCCGGGCTTTGGTGTGGTAAAAACTGTTGGAACGGTCCGGTTCTGGTCCCGACCCTGACGTAGAACCATTCTAGCGGGTTGGAACCGTTGCTAACACTAAATCTGACTTACAATCTTGTCCATGCTCCAAAATATATTAGGGGTTCTCCCTTTGCAGCAGTAATGGTCCAGAGGTAAATTGTGGCAAATATAATGTAATTTCACCTGACAAACATTACATAATGCCGGTTCCTTCACAGCACACTGTTTGCCTGTCTAGTCATTACTGGAGGGTATATACTAGGGACACAGGTCAATTGATTAGTGAAGGCCTGGGTGGGCCCTAGCAGATTCAATTATGTTCATGTAGTTATATCACCATGACTGGGATGTCTATATTATGAGACATAACTGGTGTGCATAACTATCAACCACACCTACAATAACTTATCAAGTGGGACAATATAGAGTTACCTTGCGATTATGGATTATGCAGAATTAGGTGTACCATTGACTTGTCACAATATTCAAGTATATTGAACCTGTAATCTGCCTCGATAGCAGAGGAAATGATTTGCAGTACTTCCAGGTCATGAAATCGTCAAGACATAAGCATGCTGTATCTTAGAGATTAATGGCATTGGTCAAAGAGAAGTGGCCATAAGCAACCCTACTTATTGGTTAGAGTTGGTATGCATCGAGACGCTAGGTGTATGTCATAATCAGAGTTGGTGGATTATTGGTGGGTTGCCAATTTAATCTCTGATGCAATTGGCAAGACTTCAAATTAATGATGATGTATTAATAACTGCAATAAGCACTGTTGGACAACATGTCAACCAATGCTCCAACTGCTGAACAAATGAAAACAAGATGTCCAGGTCGAAGTTATGAGCTGCTAGATTGTAAATTTGATATCTCGCACAGGATGGCCCTAGTTGGGAGTGTCACACTTTTAAACTACTCATGCATAAACACAATAACCTGAGAGCACACATTGCTATGTCAATAATGAATTTTGGGTAACAGGAAATGACTTCTGCAATAAGCTATCAAGTAGTCATGAGGTTATAGTGAGATTATGTGAAGGATTCTCATCCTGAGGATTCAACAATAAAGTACTCACACCATTTTCACAATGACAATACCCAAGCTCTTGCAGCAATCCAGAGTTAGACATTAGCAGTGAAGAACACCTTATAATTTAATTCAAAATTCTATTCAATATTACTTTCCCTGTTCAGATTACAGTGAAACGTATTGGAATCTGCAAACCACTCAAGGAATACTCAGCAGCTCAAATTGCTTATCTGCAAACCTTATGTCTGCATTTCAACAAACAGTATCAAAGACAGCATTCAGTCATATGGTCTGAGTGTTTCAATACCTATACCTATATTACGAAGAACTTCACCTGTTTGCCAATACTTTCCAAATCCTACAGTGTGATCAAATTGTGGGATTCCCATGCGATATTATTTGTTACATCGAGACAGGTAGTGCACCAGATGAGGGATATTCAGATAATACAAACAAGGGTGACCTGGATATTGATATATATCATTATCAGATTGTCTTGTCTGAGTTGACAACAAGTTGAGCTCTGGGATAAGACAAGGAAAAAAGAGCAACACATTGAATAGACAGTTGTACTTCACATTAATTAATGTTGTATTGATTACTGGGATTACTCAACCATGTAACAAAATGTGCATAGTGACAAGTGAAGATTAGTACCATTTGAGAATAATTAGCAGATGGGACTAGTTGAACAATTTTTCATAGTTACGCATTGCAATAGCAGTCTGTGACTGTGCATCAGAATCAGGGCGCAAATCTCCTGTTGGATGATACTTATCACTTGAAGGTCATGAATGATAAGAAAATAATGTTTACCCAAATGGAAGTGCTTGATTTAATTTTCCCTCAATTGTTCTTCACTGCCAACAGCTTGGGGCAACTTCCTACTACATACCAGGTCTTCAACCATTCACTCCACAATCTTCTGCACTGTTGGCCACAGCTATTCATTGTAGACAGTCTGGATATGCCATTGGATTGAAGGTTACAGTTATGTTTTTTTCCATAGGAGTATTCAGATACTATTGCCCATCCCTGGTGATACATTGTAATCTGGAAGCCACTGCACTTAGCAAGAACTCATTCATGGCCTGCTTCATACACCCATCATCAGCAAAAACTCAATTTCCTGTAATAAATTTATCTAGTTAATTGTACCCACAAACTCAAAAAAATGAAATCAAGGTTTCCCAGAAATATCGCATTACTCTAATGTTCCAGAGTGTTCTTTGAGTTGTCGCAATGCCAATTTCAAATATCACAATGAGTTTACCCACTGTTGTGAATGTGACAATGAGCACTTGATGAACAGTTCACACTGGCTGTGGCAATATACCAAATCATCTCGCTGCATACTGATGTATCGCCCAATTCGATTTGTCCTCATGATGATGATAGTACTCGCTCCATACATTTAATGAAGCCTGAAGTTCTTGTTCTTAAAGACCCTTGTGGCTTAATTTGACCAATGATAGTTACCATGCAGAAGTGGTTCACGATATGTAATTTGTTGATACAAGATGGTTGAGTACCTTGCACGTGTTGAACCATCACAGGAGAGGTATGCATCATCGCAATTATGCTTTCACGTGTCTGTGATTAGACTTCAGTAAACCATCAGTTCTATTACATTTTCAACTTTTATGATATATCAACGAAACCTAGAATGAAAGAGCACCCAAAGGAAAATCTAAATCCGATCACTGACACCATTCCTAACCTCCAAATGTCATCGCACCATCTTCAATCATACTTCCATCAACTGATCCGGTATTCTCAATACTGGTGATGTTGGCGATGTTGTAGCGGTAGCTGTTGCTGTTGCTGCAGGGGACGGGCTGGCTGCTGCTGGCGATGGCAGACCAGCCCATGGGCAGAACTGCTGAAAATCGCATTCTAGCTTCAGTAGCAACAACCGGGCTGGTGAGATGGTTGAAAGAATTGTCGGGTTGCTGTAGCAGCTCCTCCGGGAGGTAATCGAGGAAGTCCTCATCTGAGCTGAGTTGGTGGTTGTGAGGTTTTGCCATCACTGGGTCTGTACCAGTTGAGTGGATCTTTCGGCAAATCATGCTGGGGATACTGCATGTCTTTTTGGGTTGAACCACTGGCAAGGAGGAACAAAAATCTGTGTCGAGATGACGGAATACATCTGTGCATGCAATATTGACTGTCTGATTAATGTTTCTTCTATTGCACTGACATTGTGCTCCATCTCCTGGATCAAACTCTGGCGGGACTCGAAACTGGCCGGTTTTCAAGCCTGACAAACAATGGTGGATGGCCATCGCGGTGAGGGCAATGAATCTCCGGTTAACTCTATTATTCAATGATCGATCTTTTATTCCCATTTGTTGTATGCCATAGAAGTATGTCTGGTGAATAAGATCAATAATTTCAGTCACTGCAAATTGAAACTTGCACTCCTGAATTGATCATCAAGACAATGATTGAACAAGAAGGGAACTTTGAATTTACTTTGCGAACATTTGTGGGGCATGTAAACCTGTCCATGGCCAAGAGCCAGGCTATGAGTATCCGAATCTCTGTAGGCAACTTTGTTCCAAATCCGTAAATAGAGTAGATTGAAGTCATGCAGCGGTATACTATTGCTGCATGGGAGCAAGTAATCTTAGTGACGGCCTGATGCACAATGTCAGCAATGAAAACAATAATTGGGATGATTCGTTTACCACTTAACTGTGGGCACGCGGAGCATCTGAGTTCCTCTGGGCTGGATCAATCCTCGTGATTTCCTCATACCACCAGCTATGAATCTGGGCAGTCTTCACCGCATTTGTGGCAAAAAGATTCACAAACACCATGGAATTGATAGCGATAGGCTTCGCACTGGCCATGACCATCGCCAGTATGCCTGAAAGAGCTGTCCAGTCGGTCTATTTGGCACCAAAGATGAATCCTGCCACGATGTCAACAAAGGGCTCATATCGCCACAGATTTCGTGCTTTCCATGTGACCAGTCGCTCACTGGCTTCGTGTGAATCCGTCCTCTAGTGACTATATACACCAGCAGGTGAATTCAATCGTTGAAACGTGTAATCAAATACCTTCTTGGATGCCAGCAACGCAGGCTCCCATTCATCGTCCAACTCCATGACAATACAACTCTCCCAATGCTCAGGATGTTGGGGTTGCACCGAGGTAGCAGTGGATTGAGTTGCCCCAACTTGCTTTCGAAGTGTTGACGTGAAGGAATCATCTGATGGCCGCAAACCCAGTGCGTTCCTGGATGGTCGCTAAAGAGGCTCATCATCGGATTCTGAATTGTGATCGTGAAGATCATTCTAATTGTCATGCATCGTGCTGGGATCATCATCGAGTTCCTCATCGTGGATAATTCGTCTGCTTCTCCTGGTGCTGGAAGGAAAAAGAGCAGGAGGAGGAGCATTGCGCTGCCTTTGTGTCATGATTTAAAAAGGAGGCAAGTGATAACTAAGAAAAAATTACATCAGTGACTAAAGGAAATGTGAATGAATGTAGAGTAAATGAATTGAAGCATTGTGCAAACTAAAGAAAGCGTGGGTATGATTGAAAGCATCATTGTGATGCGTCATTGTATCCTGTAGACAATGCTAGGATCTTGCCTTGTGCTGCCACCCATGCTTCCAACTCCTTGGATCGACGGGAACTGGGAACTAAGAATGGTAGGTGAGAAGTATGCCGCAGGCTAGTTGATTGGTTTTCTTTGCCGAAAATCATTATCGCAATCAGCTCAATAGTGTTCACACTTCACTACTCAATCCGGCTATCTTCTGCTGGGTAAAGATACTGAACTACAAATTTCATAATAGCCATACATGGGGTCTTATTGCTGCAACTATGCCGTTCCCAAAAAGCAACGTCTCGATGACGAATCCCAACATTCTGAACTTCCACCATAGCCCATCATGGATGTATATGACCAATGTAATTATAAAATAAACAAAACACCAAAAAGAGACCCAAAACCTCACCAAAAAGCTCCAAACTAACACCCATTCGTCCACCCTCCAAAGTGCCAGAAACAAACCCCCCACATTGCACAATGCAAATCCTTGAACAACGGTCCAGCCAGTGCATTCCATCCTCCCAACGGCTCATTTGCAGCTAGGCGGCTGCTTGTAAGTTTCCTATTGGCCAAATAGTACCCAGTGGGACAATTCTCAATGTGATCGTGCTCACAAAGCCAAGCCAGATCCTCATCAGCAACAACACTTTGCTTGTAATCAGGAAAGAGACCAAGAGCATGGTTTTGGATGACTTCAAGGTGTTACGGCTGGGTGACAATTCTCCTTTGAAGGTTCCATTGAAACACTTAGAAGCCCACTTTCGTGGTCAGGAAGCTTCTTCGAATTGGGCTCCGTGTCTCAGCATCATCAGCTCATTCCTCCCTGATATCATCGATCATTTCCTTGGCTAGAGATGGGAGGATGTTATCCAGAGGAACGTAGCTGCAGCCACCGCGCCTAGGCATCTGGGAACCAGATGTGCTGTCAGTGTGTTGGCCACAGTAAATGATGCCAAAAAGCGTTGGGGTGTTTGATTTCATTGCTTGCTGTACCCATCCGGAAGCCGAATTGATATCTATAATTGGGGTAACATTATGGGCGTGCAGACCACCATTTCCATTAGGCTGCTCTTCGCAGCCCCAATGCTTTGGGATTTTCTGGGTGCAGTTTGGCAGACAGGCGATTGCAGAATTCATCATGAATACAGTGTTCATATCAACGATTGATGTAACTATCGGAAGTGTCAATTTATCATCCCCTGGCCAGTGCCATGATGATAGCTGATTATTCTTTTAACCCACACTCTTCCAAGCGATGATGGGATCCACATAGGTGATGGTAAAGCTGAATGGCTGGACTATGGAATTGGTGGAGGCGTTACAATGCGCCATTATTGGCAAGGACCAGTGACACAAGTTGTCTTCTCTGTTGTCTTTTGTGTCTGCACATGATTGGGAAGAGCAAAAGCATCATTGGGGTAATAAAATACATACCAACATGCATGAATTTCCACTCCTTATTTGGGGTTTCATCAATCCCATTCTTCCTTCGGCAAAAGCCAACCTCCGGGAACTCATCCAGTGCAGCCTTGTGTCTCTGACCATCCAGGTTAGTATTGTCTGCAATGTACCGTTTCCAGAGCAGCCTGTTAGCCACCAGAACACGGATCGAAGTAATGCTACACTCCGTTAGCAGATCTCATTGTTTGGGGCAGGCGCCTCACTTGCTGCTGGTGCTCATGGACTCGGCAATCACATAGATGCGCTCCCTCACTTTATTATGTTTCTGTTGTGTTGTCATGCCACCCTTCTCCTGCCAAATCCCCATGGTTTCTGCTGCCAATTGGCTAACTCCAACACTGGCAATCATGGCCCAGACGTGGACTTTTAGAGTCGGCATCGGGATTGCATTATCATCTGCGACAAGTGATTTCGGCAACCAGACGCCATCACATTCCATTTCAGGTTCTCAACAGTGTATATTGAGTGAATGGTGGATAACAAATGCATGTTAATCTAAACAAGCATTGGGAGGGTTGAATATATCATCAGGGGTGGTGCGATGCGGTAGCGGAGCTGAGGAGGGTGTGTCGAATGTTCTGGAGATTGAAAGTCAGGTGGGCAGCCAAGGCAATTATATATATGGGCTTGAAGGGGTTCTCTTGATCCGGCAACATCATCTTGGCTGATTTTCATCTAGGTAACAATCTGAGTAGTATGATCTAAGTGCCCTACTTTGTTGACTGAATGCTTAAGTTCATCAAACAAAAATATTACAGCATGCTCTGCATTCATATCTCACACATTTGTCCTTACTCTAGTTCATGTAGCACGCGATGATGTCGCTGGGTAGGTATCCAGGGAGAATGCACGGTTCATGTTTGGTACACTCTTACGAAAAACTGCAAACCATTAATCAAGTACTGGGCGTGGGAGGGTTTTCTCAGGGTGCAAAACAATCGTTTTGACCAGTTGAACGCAGATGCGGGATGGTTCTTGTGATCCAAGGTATGTGTAAAATGAGAGAGAGATTGAACACTTTGCAAACTTGGGAACGAGGATGAGAGAAACCGTACGAGAGTGGTAGGACCCATATTTTGAAAAACGTCAATCGCGGTGAGGCTCTTTCCAAGGACCAGCCGGCTCACAATGATATGTGCAGCTGAAGAACTGTAGCGATGATTTGCAACATTGTTGCGACATGTCATTTTGCTAATGAAACATCGATATTTGTGAACAGTGTCATTATTGCTTGAACAGGTATCCCTACATCGGACCTTAAATCACTCACCTCCATCCTGACAACGAACAATGGATAGTATATGTATCAGCCGAATGACTGCAAGATGCTGGTTTGTGATCAAGCAACATAGTATTCTTCTTCAATGCGTTCATGAACCACCACATGACCTTTTTCTACACCCTTCCAAAGATGATCCCTGGGATTACTGGTACCAACGGCTCTGGGTTACCTGGCTGCGGTCCCAGTTGGAACTGACCTGGAGGCCCCAGCCCGGGTCAGGAGCCACGATGGGACCTGACCCGGGTGTCTAGCGCTGGGTTGCTACCCGGACCAGACATTCACCTACAGGCTTTTGGCCAGGTTGGAAGCAGAATGTGGTTTCATTTTATGGTTCCTCCAACTTTGGCAGTACTTTGGATACAATTATGTATTTCAGTTCGGATCGTATCATAACATGATCAATACCTAGATTGTGCAGTTATACCAGCGCTTGCACCTCCAGCATTTAGATTTGCGATGCAATCAATATTCGTTGAATCGATGTGAAATAATGCCAAATGTATTTCAAATTTTACGGTTTCTCAATATCAACTCAATGAATATTTGTCGGATCATAAATCTCAAAGCGGGAGGTGAATGAGAGGCCGATACTGCACAATCTACATATTGATCATGTCACAATACGATCAGAACTCAGATACTTAATTAGACCCAATCATGTGATGTTGATATTCCAGGTGTTTAGTGGTAAAACCGGCCCAATTACAAAGGTCCGGGTTTTCGTGTGGTAAAACCCGTTCCAATAATCCGGTTGTGCATTGCAACCGGACCTGGAACCAAACCGGGAATTTGGCACCATTGCTAACACTACCAGTGCTACAGAACCACACAGACAGAATTCATTTATCGATCCAGAGCAACTGCCAGTTCAGACAGGTATTGATGGTAATCCACACTTGGACCACCATCTATCCGGCATGCCTATTAGGAACGAGTATGTCGATATCTTTGGCGATTGAATAGATCTGTGGCGTCCGGGTTCGTGCAAAGAGCAGTATCGATTTGTGCACTAGTGTGTCAAGCATAGTTTTAGCAATGGTTCCAGGGAACCCGGCAGCGGGCCGGGTTTAGCCCAGATTAACCGTTCGTTTCGGTTCCAGACACGTCCAACAACCCGACCCTGTGTGTCTTGGAGGTTTCGTTAACCGGACCGGACATAGAACTGAGGGTGTTTGGCCGGGTTGGAACCAGACCGCGGTACCAACTTTACTGTACCTATAGCTTTGGCTGCAATGAAGTATTTGAGTTCTGATCGTATCATAACTTGATGAATACGCAGATGGTGCAGTTTTACGAGCTCTTTCTCCTCTAGCATTCAGATTTGCGATCAGACTGATATTAGTTGGGTGGCTCTCAAATAAGGGTAAATTTCAAGCGAAATACCGGATTTTCGATAGCAACTCAACGAATATTGGTTAGATCGCAAATCTGAGATCGGTAGGTGACAGTGCGGCTGGATCTGCACAATCAACGTACTGATCAAGTCACGATACAATCAGAACTGAAATATTCAATTGCAGGCAAAGTTGTCCGGTGTAAATGCCGGGTTTTTGGTGGTAAAACCGACCCATTTCCAATGGGCCGGGTTTTTCGTGTGGTAAGACCCATTGGCACAGACCGGTTTCGGGCGGAACCCGAACTGGAACCGACCTGGGAATTTGGACCCGTTGCGAACTCTAGTCAAACACAACATGAGCACAGCTGCTAACGACAATTCATTCAGGAACGGTATGCTACGTTGGCAACCTTCAGCTACTTCACTTCGTCCCACACTTCATGCAGAAAGTTGAGCAAAATGATCTATGCAACGGTAATGGACTGTTTGAAATCGGGCGAACCATGTTACAATCTTTTCGTCAATCCATACAACCATTGTGATGATGAATACACATGTTTCTTGTATCGCAATCCTGTTCAATGCATTGAGTTACACATCTGTCAGCCTCCATTCCAGGAATATATGTTGCATGCTGCAGCAAAGGAATTCAATGACGCTGAGAAACATATCTACTCAGCAGTGAAATCAATCGACTGGTGGTTGAATAAAACAATACATTAGCTGAATTTGGTCATAGATACGATGATTACTGTTAGCAATGGGTCTGGGTAACCTGCTAGCGGTCCAGGTTTGAACCGGAAAAGTGGTTCCATATGCTTCCAGAACCATCTGAAAACACGACCCGCTGCTTCTTGGCGGTGGTAACATGGCCCCTACCGGTCAACCTTCAGGTTTCGCCGGGTTTGGGTAGACCGATCGCGTCCAATCTCCAGTTCTGCTTTTAGGGTCGTTCTATGTATGGTCAAACCCAGATATTCTACTGTGAATTATAAAATATTGACAATGGTACCTCGTCATTCTTTTTGGATGTACTGGCTGCGTTTGTAATGAAAAAATGGAGAGACATCCTCCCTGCACCATCTTGGAAATGAGCGTCAACGCAGCGTCAACAATTTTTGGTCATGCATCTTGGTTAATCTGAGTGGCCATAGGATGCAGATATTCATAACTGAGGTATTGGCCTCCTTTATAGGCAAAACAAGAAGCGACAGGCTCCCTGCCCCATCTTGAAAATGAGTGTCAACTGAGCATCAACGAATTATGGTCTCGCATCTTGGGTAATCAAGGTGGCGCATGATTGCAGTGCACTATTCCGCAGGGATTGGCAGCCTCTCTGTGGAGATAACCAAACAATGTTCCCACAACAGCCTCCCGGACAGTAACAACTTATTTCATTTACAATCATGCAACTATGAGTTCATGACCATTTTAGCCTAGAAAAACGGTCAAAACATCGTATGTAGACAATGACCGACTCATCGAGCTTTGATTACCCATGATGAAAGGCCAATAGTCTTTGACGCTCCGTCGATGCCCGTTCTTATCATGGGGCACGGAGCGTGTCATGATCCTTTATCCCTATAATGGCAGCCAATACTTGGATTACATGTAGGAATGACCATATCGCTTTTGAATTACCTGACTAACAAGAGCAAAAATTGTTGACGCTCCGTTGACACTCAATTTCAGAATGGGGCAGTGAGCCTGTGGATCGCTCTTGTACCTATAAAGCCAGCCAATACCACGTTTATTGATGATCGCAACCGATCGCTGCCCAGATCACCAACGATGCAACACCAGAAATTGTTGAATCTCCATTGACGCTCATTTTGCCATGGGCGTATCCACAATATGTTATCATTTAATTTGGTCTAATATATCATTAATGGTGTTTTGGCATCCTTTGTACCATCTTCATGTACTTTCTCCTTCATCACTACATTGTTCTCTAATAATACATATGAATATATCGTTTAAAATATACATTAAAGTGTCCAGTAAGTTTAGATGATAATACACTCAAAAATCCAGTTCCATTCGATTAATGCTCATCTTCACTGTCACGTTCGCGCAATAGGCTGCTGTCGTCTGCACAATGGATGTCAGCTGCATTACCATGCGGCAGATAGTGTACTAACCAGTGGATGTTTCTTCATCAGTCAGCAAATCTGGTTTAAAATCTTTATCACGCTTGCTATCCTTGGCATCTGCATGGAGATTGAAGAATTGCGCGCTGGGTAGAGGAGTATTTATATACTCATATCCCGGTGGCACACCGTCGATTTCGGATACAAGGGCTCCTTGATCCGCACCGGGTGGCACAGGTGGCATTCCGGGCGGATGTGGTGTCCGTTCTGGTGTTGGCTGTCTGTGTCGCTGTTGTGGAGGTGCACCTGTGCCTTTGTGCCTCCAGCATGTCTGGGGATTCTGTGCTGTCCCAATTTGGAAAGGATGGCTGCCATCCGTGTGATTTTCCCGAAGCATAGCCGGGTGAATTTCCATTGCAGCCTTCACATTTTTATGCCCAGGAAACTCAACACCCCACATCTTCTCTTCTTGGACTTCAGCACGAGGATTCTGGATTTGGAATTGGGTATCCTCTGTTGCAGCACGCAAAAACCCTCCTTTGGGCATTTTAGCCATACTCGAGGCCCGGCGCATGTCAGACTGTTCAAGCTGTACCTGACCTCCTTGCCTTGCCAAAGCTGCAGACATGCCGAAAACCGAGAAGAAAGTAGTGGCTACATCTACATATCCGTTTTGGCTAGTACCTCTACCATTGACGCTTCCGTAGCATCCTCTAAGGTAGTTGAAGCCTGTGTTGTCCACTCTCGGGGATTCTTTGTAATAAATTTGTCCCCAAAAATCCCAGAGCTGATGACATCATGATGTTCGATTTCGTGGACTGTGCGGCCAAATGCTATGGTCGACCATGGAGGTTTCCCATCACGGGCGGGTATAATGTGGTCACGCAGCTCTCTCAGTACACCAACTTGATGATATATCAGTGGTTGACCGGCATCTACCTCGATTCGACTATACTCACATCCGATCGCACGCAGCTTCTTATCCTTGCTGCTTCTGCATTCACTGTCCATTTTTAACTGTCCGTCAAGGTTCATATTTTCGGTGGCGGCATTTGCAGCGTCGTGGTAATGTAAGTGGTGTCTATGGTGTGGTTGGGTCTCAGTGGCTGGCGTATTGGATGAAGTGCCCATCATTCTGCTTGATTCTGTTCCACTCTCACCTTCCTGATGTGTTTGTGGAGCCATGATTTCTTGCAGGGGAAGTGAAGAGATGATGATAACAAAAAGAAGTGGGAAGTCCTGTGCTACAAGATAACAAAGAGAAGTGGGAAGTACTGAGAAATATACAGTTAGCTACAAGTCAAAATCGAATGCGTAACAGCCAACTTGCACGTTCTACACATGATGAATCCGGCTGCGTATAGCTGCTGCTGGCATATGTTTCCAACAGTCCTGCGATTTGCACAGTGTCGGTCCGATGTTGTCGGTTTGTTTACATGGATACATCACGGTGAATAACCGCCGAAATCTCATGATTGTGAGATACAATAGTACATTCTTCGCCGGGAAGGATGTCTGCTGATATATGTTACCAGAGATTCCTGGGATGTTACATGAAACGGACGCTAAACATCATGTAATGATGTACGATTATGATCGCTATTCTCAACTCAGTGACAGTTGAAAGGTAGATTTGCATTGTTCAAGTCGATGAAGAATACCAACCTCAACATAAAAGACGCAGCTTGCCTCCGTGAGGTCCATATCTTGCAACATCCAACGTCTCACCAATCAACGAGGTCAACACAAATTGCCATGGTCAATGCTCCGAAACACAATCATTTGCCGTTACCGGCAGGCTCATACCGCAAATCAACAAAGCGCTCCACACGATGATGTCATCAAGCGAATGAATGCAATAGCGTCGTGGAGGCAGAATGGGTCCGAGCTCTTGGAGTGTTGCACAGCATACAACCCAAAAAAAAAAAACCTTGCCGTGGGGAATCAACAAGAAGCACACTCATTGAGCAACGAAGAGAAGGAGAAATGAATCGATTATCATCTGGAAAGAGAGACCACTGTGCCAAGAAAGCAAGTTGAAGACACAGAGACAGCAATTAAGCAGGAGCTGAGAGAAATGGGAAATGCTGACCAGGCGGGATAGACAACCATAAAGCCTGAAACGACATTTGAGGAGATGTTGAACGCCATCGGAGATAGCCTGGGCGATCTTGCAAGTTCTGACGATGGGGAGGATGGGGAACACAAGGATGATGATGGTGAAGAAGATCCTGAGCTGGCCAAGATTAGCGAAGATGAGGAACCTGGCTGGGTGATACGCACTATCTCCAAAAGAGTACAGCATCGCATGGAGCGTTTTGGGCAGAATCAGATGAAGGTTGACGAATTGACGGCACCGAGCCGGGGAGATGCGCCCGATTACTCCCTTGAGAAAGATAAGAAGAATGGGATGAACGGATTAAACATTCCGGCTGTCATTCAACCTCGAACGGCCAATGATGCAACCAGCTCAGCGCCGACGACATTTGGTGAGCCAATGGAGCCGCTTGATAGCGTCCCAGGAAAATTGCAAATGCCTCAAGTGACTCCTCAACCCGGGAGTAGTCATATGAGGGTGGGATCGCCGGAACCAGGGACACATGAAGGCGTTCCATCTCTCCCGACTAGCCCAGGGCCCAATTTGTCAACGATTCAGACATCAAAGCATGTTGAACCTGTAAGCTTTTACCTATGCATATAGCGTCCCAAACTAATCACCACTTAGAAATGAGATTCCGATGAAGACATGGTGACGGCTGATGCGCTGCAGGAGGAATCAATAAGCTAATTGATATTGGTGACCATGTATCACTTCGAAAAGCAATACATTGAGCAATTTTGCTAAGTGTCAGCTTTTGCCTGATTTCAGCTATCAAATTGTGAGACATGATAATTTGTCTGTGCATGTTCCAGGGTCGCACAGGCCATACCAATGTTCTCGAATTAAAATCGCATTGACTGACGACTAATGAACGTGAAATCGTCCTGCCGGTTACTGTTAAGTCAGAGAATTCCAAATAAATTGGAGACAAAACTCACCATCAAAATTTAAGGCAGGGATGTCATACGAGTCAGAGATGGAGCGGTCAAAGCTCAACACGAAGTGCGATCAATGACAACAGTCATGCTGCGTTGGGTCATGAATCCAACTGTATAACTCACTGTGCAGAGCTGGTGCACAGGGTCGAGATTTTAAAAATTGCTTATGGTAGGTCTTGGAAAACGCAGAGAAAGAGCTGGATAAGGAAAGATGAGGAAGTCGGGCTAAATATATCAAAAAGTAGTGTATGGATCTGCATGTGGTTAATTGCCGGCCAAAAGCGCTGGAACACAATGGGCTAACATCATTTATCACTCAGATAACGTGTCAAGTGGTCGAACTGAAATTGAGCGGCTTGGAAGCGTTTGAATACAAATCATCAGCAAAATGTAAATAGGTCCGGAAGCAACATGCAATCCAGCCAGCCACTCCAGGCGACCTCAACAGTGCTCCTAAGTACTTCTAGATGCTCCCGGACCCCCCTGGAGCTAAGCAAAGTGCTCTCAGAATCTGCAAGAGCATTCTCAGGATGCTATGAGATTTGACTGATAGGATGGTCAAATTTGGGAGCTCCTAAGACCTCTGCACAGATCTGCGGGAGACATCGAGTGAAGCTGAAACAGCTACGCAGCTCTGGTTTGGGGAAGACTTCGAGAGCAGCCGAGACCGCTGCGCAGCTCAGCGGGAGACTTGGTGCTATATTCTCACAGCAGTGGTTTGTACATTACCATAAGGCATTTCATCTTTGTTACAGTCACAAGGTTCGCTACATCATAATATGGCATGCATTATTTAAGTCTTGCTATATATATACATACAGTCAATCTGGCCGCAAATGGTGGTCGAGCATAATTTGAGGAGCACCTGGACACGCCCATTGGGAGAACTTACAGATGCACCACTTGGAGGCCGTTGTGGTGAAACAATGGAGCTAGAAGGCAGAGAGCCCACCATCTACGCTCCGCGTCACCTCTTCGGACATACAAACGGAACTCATGGGAAAGAGCAGTTCTGGGTGGAGGGGCTAAGAAATCGTGTGAGCCGAAATGATACTACCTGGCGTGGATCCCCGAAATCTTGGACAGAGAGAGTGAGACCAGCAGTTGGGAATGATAGAGTGTCTATTTGCATTGTATGATAAGATGAGATGGAAATGAAATGATGTCTATCTACTCCAGCGTCTGCCGAATATATTCTCCCAATCACTCTGTCCACCTCGGTTAGCCAAGTATCACTGTACACCCGCCGTCGCTCCGTAACGGTGTACTTAGAGGCTTTGAGTGAGGGAGTTTGGAGATGCACTGGCAGGCCGAGATCGAGTGAACTTGAAGTCCGTAATCATGTGAGTTGGGAAATGCACTTGCGGGCGGTCATCGAGCGTATTTGTAGATACACTGGGAGCCCGAGCTAGAGGGAACACAGAGATGCACTTGGAGGCCGAGATCGAGTGAACTCCAAGATGCATTTGTAGGCCGTCATTGAGCGAGTTTGGAGATGCACTTGGTGGCCATGATCAATCAAGATTGGAGGTGATTGATCTGAGGGCGGTCAATCTGGAGGCAGTGAATCTGGAGGCGGTAGACGGGGAGGCATGTGTGATGGAAGCCTAGACTCTATTCATTGGTCAACTCGTAGTTGTGGGAATGTAGAGAATTGTGTACAACACGGTCCACTGAGAGCTGGGAGACTGGCTGGGAGCGGGAGACAGTCGATCTTGAGATGATGCAGTATGCGGTATATGCAGTACCCAGTGTATAGAGTACTTGGTGTATAGAGTACTTGGTGTATAGAGTACTCGGTGTATGCTGTGCTCAGTGTTAACTCTGGATCATCGCATGGAGAGAGAGAGAGGGATGGCTTGACTTCATGTTCTCAGGTGACAATAGAGTTGAGGACCAGGAGGAGAGAGAGGAGAAGTAACGCGGCAAATCATCATGAGAAACTGGGACTTGACAAATTTCATGTGCAAGTCAATTTCGCATCCCCGATAGGGCAGGTACGAGTCCCGATCTGGTGTGTAATAACACCGACATGAGGTCTTCCCAACCCAATCTGGCCAATCCTACCCCTGATTTCTCATAATCGCTCGTATCCTCCACATCATTCTCATCTTCACCCCTCCTTCTCTCTCTTTCTCGTCCACTACAGTCATCGTAGAACACACAGTGACGTCATCCCTCTCTATCTCTCCATGCCATGATCATGAGTTGACACCGAGTACAAGCATACACTGAATACAGCATACACCATGTACAGCATACCCAAGATTGTTTGTCTTCCCTTCATTCTCATGATTACAGGTTGACCCCTGAATGTAGCTTGAGCTTCCGGCGTGCCTCCCTACAGAATCGACTGCCATCAACCAGCTCGCCATCAGAGCGCACAGGTGAAGTCACCTTGTCACATTCCCACATTTGCGAGTCAACTGACTGATGAATGGAGTCTCAGCACCCGGCGCGCCATGCATCAAGCGCCTCCAAGTGGTTGTCGAATCTCGCTTGATCGCATCCTCCGAAGTCTATCTCCAACCTCTCACGATTACGGCCCCCAAGTTCGCCTGATCACGGCCTCCAAGTGCATCTCCCAACTCGCACGATCACGATCTAGGAGTGCCTCTGGAAGTTCACTGGATTTCGGCCTCCCAGTGTATCTCCAAATACACTCAGTTACCCTCTGCAAGTGCATACCCACACTCACTCGATCACAGACTCCAAGTTTGCACGATCATGGGCTCCAAGTGCATCTCCAACCTTGTTCAATCATGATCTCAGAGTGCATCTCTAAGTTCACTTGATCCCGGCCTCCAAGTGTATCTCCAAATCCGCTCAATTTCCGCCTGCAAGTGCATCACCAAACTCGCTCTATTATGGCCTCCAAGTGTATCTCCAAATACGCTCGATCACCGCCTCCAGGTACATCTATAAACTTGATCTCTCACGGGCTCGGACTTTATCTCCAATTACGCTCGATTACCGCGTCCAAGTTCATGTCGAAACATGCTCAATCACGGCCTCGGAGTGTATCGCGCAGTTCACTCGATCGTCATTTTCAGGCGGACCTCGAATTGCTCTCAAGCATTGCCTGCAGCCAGATCAGATATACTGTGTGTCGATGGGTAGCTATATAGATACATAGATGTCAATACAAACTGAATACATGAGTTTTGAAAATTGTTGAACGATGAGTAGTAGCTATGATTTGCAGGCGCACCTGCAACATTCCCAAAGATGTCATTTTTCCCAGACTGCTTTACACTGATTCAAGGTGCTTCCTGGCTTGTCGCTAGCGCTCCCAGGTGTTCCCAAACATATCACAATCACTCCCAGGGTACTCCTGAACCAGTTATTAGCGGTCCCAGTTACTCCGAAGGCTGGCCGGAATGCCCTCCTACGGTCTGACACTCTCCTGAAATTAACACATCTCAGTTTACACTCCACATCCTCTCAGACAATGCTGGAGGCTCCTAGTGACTAAATTACATCTTACTGATGATGTTTATCTATAGAAATGATTTATTGGCTGCCAATAATGACCGTATGCATTTTTGCATACAATTGTTGAGCATCCATTGACTGTTAGTATGTCATTAAGTTGAGTGTCAATGGAGCGTCAATGATTTTTGGTCTTACATCTCCAGCAATCAAACGGCTGCATAGTCACAACCATCCAAAGTGATTGTATTGGTGATATTTATAGGTATAAATGATAGTAACACACTCATTGACCCATCCCGGAAATGAGTGTCAATAATGCGTCAATGATTTTTGATCTTGTGAGTCTGATAATCCAAAATAGACTTGGTCGCTGTGACACATAATCAAAGTATTGGCCCTCTTTGAGGCCACAAATGCTAGCCACGACATCACTACTATCTGCTAAAAATGATAGTCAACGGAGCATGAACAATGTTTAGTCTTGTATCATGGACAATCAAAGGGCAATGGAACGCCGGCAACCAATAATTATAGTATCGGCCGCCTCTATTGGCAAAAATGCTACAGACAATATGGCTACCACCTCCTACACATGAGCGTCAACAGTGCGTCAACGATTTATGATCATCCATGGGGGACACTCAAAGCACTGTGCATCGCAGTTAACCCAGAATCAGTGTATCGGCCACGTTTATGGGCAAAAATGCTCGTGACGATACAGCTACTACCTCCTACCAATGAGCATCCACGGAGCGTCAACAATATCTGGTCTTGCATCTTGAACACTCTAAGGGCTATAGAACCGCATTATCCCACAATCAACTTATCGGCTGCCTTTATGGGCAAAAATGCTGGTGATGATATCACTACCACCTCCAAAATATGAGCATCAACGGACGGTCAACAAGGTTTGATCTTGCATCATGGATACTCAAAGCGCTGTGCATCGGTGTTAACCCATATTCAATGTATCGGCCGCATTTATAGGCAAAAATGCTAGTGACGCGATCTCTACCACCTCATATAAATGAGCCTCAGCGAAGCGTCGATAATGTGTGGTCTTCCATCATGCACACTCAACGCACTGTGCATTGGCATTGACTCAAAATCAATGTATCGGCTGCCTCCATGCGCAAATATGGTAGTGAAGCTATCCCTACCACCTTTTAAAAATGAGCGTCAACAGATCGTCAATGTTTTCAGGTCTTGCATGGTGGACAATCGAAGGGCTATAGATGGGTGTTATCCCAATACCTACATATCGGCTGCCTTTATGGGGAAAAATGCGAGTGACAATATCGCATCCGCCTCGTACAGTTCAGTGCCCAGACAGCGTCAACAATTTTAGGAAGGGCACAGTACGCTAGACAGCAATGAACTGCGTTGCATGGTTCCTGATTTGAGTCGTAAGCGGTCAGTCTTTTCAATATGTCATTGTATACAACTTCACACATATTCATGCAATGTCTCACAGATCTGACTATTTTTTGCTTGTAGCTCTAGTCATGATATCAGAACCCACATTATACTGTACTATGAGGTAACTATTTGCGGTCTCTCGAGTCGAATTATGCAGCCAACAAATTCCTACTGCGATGTCCGATTCAAAATCATTAAATACCTCATTCCTGGAGGTTATGATCTCTTCCAAAAATGGAGGTGTCTTCATGCAGGATTGGAGCGACCTTAGTTTGCAAATCATATTCGATGCTTGGTGAGCTTCAATGAATGTAGGCTCACAATGTCCTATTGCTTAGGATAATTCTAGACATGCTCCTTTGTGGCGATTTTATTTGCACTGCGGAATTGAGGACAGCGGCAGCCCTGGCATTATATGTATTGTTTGTCATCAAGTTCTTCACCATCCATCAGAACATGGAACGAGCTTGATTGTGAAACAATTGCCAGCAAAACCTCAAATCGCAAAGTTAAATGAATTTGGATAGTCGGAAGTTACTCAATTGACTAGTTCAATGGTCGCTGCAACAGCTTTGGCCATCCTGAGCAGACAAAGAAGTCAAGGAATTACAATAGTAAGTTAGCAAAGGAAATTCATATTGCACATTCAGGTTTGTTCTATATTAACTGAACTAACAGACAAAACTCTCCAAACTGGCAGCGAGGGACTATGAAACTTCCAAGTTTCACCAAGACACCTGGAGTCGCTACCTCATGTTTAGATATGTTTCAGCTCTCATTCCATGGAAGGCTATATCGGATCTCGAGCTACGATGGTCTAAAAATGCATTACGAAGTGACCTGGTGCTCCCGTCCTCCACCACCCTTAGCAACATTTGCCACAGGGGATACTCATTGACCATGGACTCAATTATCAAGCAATTGCCATCGTGGAATAAAGTTAGTTTAGCTCTGGACGGGTGGACATCAACAAACAAATCATCCATAAACTCAGTCATTGCATACTATATGAATTGAAATTGGGCATTGCGTGATGTACAACTCGCTTTCAATGTGGTTGATTGCCTATTCTTTTCCTTCATCAAAAGCCAATTAAGAATGATAGGTCCAGGGCCAACATATTGGAGAAATGCTACAGGTGCATTTGAAGGGCATTGGTGATCATTTTCTGCGTACTGACGGCCGGTTGTTGTAATTACGACAGATAATGCTTCCTCAAATTACTCAATTTCTCGTGAGCTGCAATCAACCCTTCAGGCCGCCGGAATCGTATGGCCTGCATTGAGAAACCACATACCATGCATGGCACACGTCATTCAGCTGGCTTTAGGTGCATCAATGAGCTGTCTGGGTGTAACAGGCCGCAGCAAGTCGTGGAAAGCCCATGAGCATGATCAGCAATTTGGAGAGAATGAAAGCATAGATGTTGGGATCAGTCAAAGACTTCGAAGAGAAGGCTATGCTAGAATCAACAAGGTGTCGGCTATGAGACCAGGTTTAACGAAGATAATTGAGAAAGCACATTTTTCAAGATATTTTCAAAGTCCTGAAATTGACTTTCATATAGCAGAGAACGCTAGCAGGATTGATTACGCTGACACCTGGTCGTCAAAATGAGTTCATTGACTGTGAAAAAGCCAAAGTCCGCATCGCGGTGCTACATATTATGGCTGTAAAGACACGTTGGAATTGAATACAGCAGTTAGTTGAGCAAGACTACCGATTACGAGAACACACTTGTGGGTGACTCCAAACTCCAAATCGCAGTTATTACTGGCCACTCTGCACATCACAGGATGAATGGACCATTGTCAAACATGGCATGGAAGTTGTGATGACATTCTGATACTGGACCCTCCGGATTTCGAAGAGGCATACAGTCACATTGCATCATGTTATCAGTGTCTACAATGACATGTTCCATCATATGGATGGCGTTATGCAAGATTTCGCTAAGAAGAAGAATCCATGGAAGGAAGACTTGTACTTCGCCGTGAAGTTGGCGCAACAGAAGCTGTTTCATATATTATGCTGAACTCAATCCAACGAGGGGTATTCATCTCATTTCAGCACATCTGCTCGATCCTTTCCGCAGGTTGTGATCGTTCAGGAAGTGAGACAAGGGAATGGATATGAATCCAGAGGAGGAGACTTCATATAGACCACCCAATACCAAGAGGCATTCCTGAAGTATGTGGAGAATGAATACTGCACCATATGTCAATGTGTGCCGGTCATTAAACCCAAAATTGTACTGAACAACAATCTCTTCCCCTCTCGAACGGCTTCAGCATCCGGTCAATCTTCCTTCGACCCATTTGATTTGTCCAGTGATGATGAACAACACTTACCACCTAACAATGTGGCTGAAACTAAACCTGGATGAAGCGATTGCCCTGCATGCCTATTGACCGCCGCCAGGCTCCATTTGATTTCACTGCCTGAATGACTTGAGAACTGGGGGCAAGAAAGTCCAAATCTCGATAATTACCACTCCGACCCAGTGGATATGTGCAGTACATTTTGGTTACCGGATATCACCAACTGCTGGCGACAACAAAAGGAAACTCACTAACAGTACGCCGATCTCTTGAATGTGGCGCGCATCATATTCTCTATCATACCACATGGTGTCGGAGCAGGGACCAGTTGTTCCCTTGCGCAAGATGCTATCGGCTGGAGACAGTCAAAACAACTGGCGAGACACTTCGCAAAAATGTCATTGTAAGGCAGTTTGCGCTAGCCAATGACGCATTATTGGCAGGTGATGACCCAGCGTTGGATACGATTCGCACCGAAAACGACTCGGAAACGCAGAAACAGCCAGAGGAATGAAAATTGCACAGAATGGCCAATGTCCACGACTTTTTGAAGATGTGGCAGGGCAGCTGTAACATACGTGCTACAGAGAAGGAATCTCGTGCTCAACACAAGCAGATGACAGCCGTAGGATACATTTCTGATGAGTAACAGATCGTCAAAGCATCCTGGTCGCACTTTCAACACGATGGTGCAGCTGCATTCAAATCGTCCGAATGATCACCCTTCCCACCAGTGTTGTCTGCAACGGACCTCCCATCTGGACGAACTCTAATCTCAAATGTCCGCCGAATAAGGAGAATCGACCGTCATCCAGTCGAATGTGATCAGGATAGTGCACCAGAAAGCATTTTGGACACCGAAAATTGGCTAAACTGGAATTGTGACTTGAATAATCCAAATGACAGTGATGATGACAGCACGGCAGAAGTTGAATCTGATATAGAGCGAGACAATGGCATCCATGATCCGGAAAGCCCAGAGCAGAGGGATGTGAGTACCACACCTAACATTCCCGGATTTATTCTGCCTACACGGAAGTCAGAGAGGCAGGCTGAAATGGTGATGCTGAGGGTCAATACGTTGGAAACAAGGAGGAATAATGGAATTACGACAAAGTAGATAAGAAGGCATCAATATGTTTTACCAGCTACTTTATGTAGCTTGTCCCAGAGTTTCATTTAGAGATATATCATCGGCGAATGATGAGCACTCGCTTGTCAATATCAGTTCATAAACAGATGTATAGCAGGCGCAATGACTCATCAAACAAGATATATTAATTTCAATGGTATGAGAGCGAACAGTGAAAGAATAATACTGGGCTCGGCTTTGCCACATTGCCGAGTGTCAATCTGGTGGACAGACAACTAATAGGATGGAAACATTATGAAAACAATTATCGATGGCAGGAGGTGTTGAATGGACAATACATCAAAATGAGTGTCAATGGAGCGTCAACAATTTTTGGTCTTGTAAGTATGGTAATTGAATAGTGATTTGGTTGCGGTTAAGCATAACCGATGTATTGGCAGCATATATAACCAGAAGAGATGGCGATACGGTCACTGCCCCATTGTGAGAATGACCATCAATGGAGTGTCAACGATTTTCGTTCTTGTAAGTATGGAAATTGAATAATCATTTGGTCTCTGTTAGGCACAACTGACATATCGGCAGCTTTTTTAGGCAAAAGAGATAGCAATACGGTGACTGCCCCATTCTGAGAATGAGTGTCAATGGAGTGTCAACGATTTTTGGTCTTGTAAGTATGGGAATTGAATAGTGATTTGGTAGCTGTTAGCCAAAACCGACGTATTGGCAGATTTGATATGCAAAGACCCAGCAACACGGTCACTGCCCCATTCTGAGAATCAACGTCAACAGAGCCTCAACAGTTTTTGGTCTTGTAAGTATGGTAATTGAATTGTGATTTGGTCGCTGTTAGGCATAAATGATGTAATGGCAGCTTTGGTAGGAAAAAGTGACATCAACATGGTCACTGCCCCATTCTGAGAATGAGCATCAACGGAGCATCAACAATTTTTAGCTTTACATTTTGGGTAATCTATGTTCTGATTGGTTGCAGACATCCATTGATGAGATATTGGTAGCCTGTAGGGGCAGGAACAGCAGCGACGGGCTCTCTGCCGCATTCCGAAAAGGAACATCCACAGAGCATCAATAATTTTTGGTCTTGCTTATTTGGTAATCAAGGCATCGCGTGGATATTCTAACACATAGCAGAACTATTGACCGCCTTGATAGGCAAAAATGTAATATATCAAAGTAAAAACACTGATTCCAAAATAATCCATATCGCGACCTGCCAATCAGGCAAAAACAAATTTTTGCCTGTTGAATCGTCGATATTGATAAGCCACTTTCATCAAACTGCAAAATCAACAGCCTCATATGAATCTATAGATGGACCAGCTGGGTGACCCACTGACAACCAAGCCAATTCAGATGGGTTGTGAAATATCCATTGAACCGTACCCGAGTTGACGTTTCCGGTGTATTGGCAGCCAGGACCGCAAATTTGGTGACAGTTCTGTTTGAACCCGGACCCGGACCCGCAGTGACAGTCCGGAACCGCTGCTACCACTAACAATGATTTTGACCGGTTCAATTGCTATGGTGGCTGCATGGAGCTATAATTGCCCCGGTATTTGGTAGTTCAGACCAGACACATCTCAGAAACAATTTCGGCGACAATAATGAATGGCCTGTATAGTTGAGTGTTGGAAACATCAACTTGACGATTAGATCAAAGCATTCCAATCCTGCAACCATCCTTGTTTCCATTCTTCCCATTCCTCCGGAATATCACATTAAAGAACTTGGAAAAACCACTGCTGGGAGGGAACAACAAACCCTCAATCGAGAGATTTTAAGAATTGTACAGGAGCTTATTCTTCGACCTCTCAATGAACTTTTCAACAATGGAATGCGTACCCCTGGTGCAGCCTGTTGGATGCGGAAATGTAATCCTGTCCTCTGTGCATCGCCGGTTGACTATTTCGAAAACATCCACTTGCACTCTATCCAGCAGCCCCATTGCCCGGTGTGCATATCACCGAAATTGTCATTTGGAGAAGGGAACTCATTGTCGTCACAATTGATAGACTGTCGCCTCTACTTCCAACAGATGATACTCGTAATGCAGGGAGAGGAGACAGAAAGACGGGAAGCAAGACAATATCTGGAAGATCGAGCGGTTGCAACCTCAGAAGGCATCCTATGGAATATGAGATGTATCTCCCCGACTACGATGATCGTACCTGATATCCTTCATACCGTTTATCTCTGGAGGCCTAAGCATGTGATGGACTGGGTAACATCCTTCCTCAAACAACATTCCAGGATTGACAAATTTAACCAGCTCTGGGTGATGATGCCTCCATATCCTGGCTTCACTCGATTCAACAAGCCATATAACCTGGCGACTCAATGGAGTGGTAAGGAGATGAAAGCACTCAGGGGCATGATCGTTCCAGTTATTGCAGCAACTAGAAGAATCCGTGTATGGGGTCTGTTTTCCGAAACCAATTTCGCTGTTCGCTGATGCTGTTGGTCGAACTCCGCCATGATAGGTTTTTGATAAAATCAGCCAGTGCTCCACAGTCCAGATTGATATTGTTCTATTTAATTTTGCGTTCAATTCCTCCACTTTTGGCGCTTCTCTACTGGGATCAACACTTCTCAAACCACTCTGTCTGGGTTGCTGCCCCTCTATGGTATTCCATGTCCCACACCCACCCCTTTCTGCTCTCCTCAGCTGGAATGGGAGCTTATCATTTTCCACTGCTGCTGCTCAGTCTGGATGGTCACTCCTGTATGTCATTGTGTGCTCTTCATCATCCCATTTTGGAACTCCTCACCTACAATATATACTCCTGAAATCCCATCAACACTTCTCTAATAGTATGTGTGCCCGTCGATTTCATTTGGTACTCCATATTCTCCATTCCGTTTGTTGCTTCTCGACTGGTATGGGCACATCTCCACTGGGATAGACACTTCTCAACCTCCAACGGTGCTACTCAGTCCAGATTTGAGCTCTTGTATTTGATTCCACGCTCCTCAAACACCTTTTGTGTACTACTCTTTTCCACATGGAACATCCTATCAGACACTTCTCATTTCCTGCAAGTTGCTCTCCACTTCCATCTGAATATAACACATTTTCATTCAAAACCCAATTTTGAGTTGCAGCTAGCAAACATCTGAATACACAATTGTTAGACTTTACAGATTGGGCCAAATCGAATTTCTATTCAATTTCACCCACTCATCAAGTATGCATTGTCAGCAAACACATGGAGAGCCTTCAGTATCTTTGTGCCATTGATCAGTTGTATCTCCCTGCTTACAACGGCCCTAATACAATAGAACGAGTATTGCGTGACAACGACACCATGTTTCATTGATATTATCGAATCACTAAGTTGTGGAATGCTTTTGATGTACAAGTTTTTTTTTTTTGTTGGACTTGCCTTTTTCTCTGGTTTCTTAATGTCGCAATACTAAAAAAAGCTTAGGGAAGATGATATGTTAGCTGGTATAAATATGATTAAGAGATGAAAATGAACAATGATCCGTGCATCATATATGGTGTTAGCAACGGTTCCGGACCATCACTTGGGGTGCGGGTGAGGGTCCAAACCCAACTGTTGCCAAATCGTCTGTCTGGGTAGTCAGCATACCCGAACCATCAACTCGGGTAGGATTCGATGTTAAACTCCCAACAGGTCTGAATTGGGCGGGTTGTCAGTGGGTCGCCCAGCGGGTCCATCCATAGATTCATATAAGGCTCTTGTTTTCAATGTTTTTTAATAGTATCTTATTGAAATCATGTTTTCAACAACCAATGGTATGTTTTTGCATGCATTGCAGCTTGCAATATCGACTAATTTGGAATCGGTGTTTTACCTCAGCTATATTGTATTTTTGCGAATCGGGACAGACAATAGATCTGTTATGAATGCGAAGATATGCGCGATGCCTTGATTACGAAATATGCAACAACTGAAACTGTTGACGCTCCGGTGACGCTCATTTTCAGGATGCGGCAGGGAGCATGTCACTGTTGTTTTTCCCAGTAAAGGCTGCCAATATCTGATAAATGGATGTCTGGAACCAATTGGAACATAAATTACCGAACATGCGAAGGCGAATATCGTTGACACTCTGTTGACGCTCCGTTGACCCTCATTCTCAAGATGCGGCAGGGAGCATCTCGCTGTAGTTGTTCCCAGTAAAGGTTGCCAATATCGGATGAACGGAGCTCTGCAACCAATCAGAACATAAATCACCCAAGATGCGAAACTAAATATCATTCACACTCCGTTGACCCTCTTTCTCAGAATGCGGCAACGAACATGTCGCTTTAGTTGTTCCCAGTAAAGGTTGCCAATATCTGATCAATGGAGCTCTACAACCAAGCTGAACATAAACTACCCATAATGCAAAGCTAAAAATCGTTCACGCTCTGTTGACGCTCATTCTCAGAATCGGGCAGTGACCGTGTGGCTGTCTCTTTTGCATAAATAAGCTGCTAATATATCGGTTATGCATAACAGCAACCAAATCACTGTTTAATTACCGTACTGACAAAACCAAACATCATTGACACTCAGTTGACACTCATTTCAATGAATTGTCCATTCAACATCTGCTGCCATCGATAATAGTTTTCATCATGATTTGAACGTATTGGTGGTCTTTCTGACAGATTGAGACTTGTCGCTGTAGCAAAGCCGAGCGCAGTAACATTCTTGCACTATTCGCTCTCACACGACTAAAATTTATGTATTTTGCCTAAAGCTTCATTGCGCCTGCTATGCATCTGTTTATCAACCGATATTCACAAGCAACTGCTCGCCCTTTGCCAATGATATATCACTAACTAAAACTCTCGGTCAAGATACATAACGAAGCTGGTGAAATATTATTGCATTCTGCCCTAGTGTTTGTTCACTCCCTTATTCCTCCTCGTTTCAATTGCATGGACCATCAACACCAACTTTTCAGCTTGTCTCTTAGACTTCCGTGTGTGCCGAATCAAACTGGGAACATTGAGCGCTGCAATTACATCCTGTGGCTCTGGGCATTCCAGATCCCCGATGCCATTTTCTTGCTCTATACCAGATTCAACCTCCGCTGTGCTCTCATCTTCACTGTCATTTGGATTATCTTAGTCCCCATTTCAGTTAAGCTAATCTTCTTTGTCCGAAATGCTTTGAGGTGCGCAATTCTCATCACTTTCGACTGAATAACGGTTCCTTCTTCGGATTCCGCGAACATTGAATATTTGAGATCGTTCTCCAGGGAGGTCCTGTGCAGACAAAGATGGTGACAAAAGAGATCATTCAGACGATATAAATGCAGCCGGGCCTTCATGTTGAAAGAGTGACCACAATGCTTTGATGATCTCTTCTGTGTCCGAAATGTATCCCATGTAAGTCGTCATCGTGTTTTGAGCGCAAGATCCCTTCTGGGTCGCACGTGGGTTTTGGCAGCCCTGCCTCATCTCCACAAGGTGACAAACCTTCGCCAGTCTGTGCGATTTCCTCTCCTCCGACTCTTTCGTCATTTCCGAGTCTTTTTCTGTGTTTGTTTTATCCAAATCTGGGTCTGCTCCTGCCAAAATCCCAATATTGGGTCCAGCAAACTGCCTTCCAACAACTTTTTCGCGAAGAGTCTCGTCTGTGGTTTCTGACTGCTTCCAGCCGATATCATCTCGGCCTAGGGAAAAACTGGCCTCCACACCGATACCATGTGGTATGATAGAAAATATGTCACGCGCCACATTCGAGAGATCGGCGGACATTGCGCGTGTTTGCTCCCTTTCACTCCACCAGTCGGTTATGTGCGGTAACCACAATGTACTGCTAATCTCCATTGGGTCAGAGTGGTAATCATTGAGATTTGGATTACCTCGCCCCCAGTCTTTTGGTGCTTCAGGCGGCAAATTCAAATAGAGCCTGGTGGCGGTCAAGGAAGGTGCAGCGCGATCGCTTCTTCCGGGTGTGGTCTCAGCCACATTGTTAGGCGGTAAGTATTCTTCATCATCGCTTGACATATCATATGGATCAAACGATGATTGTCAAGATCCTAACGCTGTTGCACAGGGGATGAGATAGCTGCTCAGTGAGCTTTCGTGTGTATTGACCTGCACATGTCGATGTTTGGCACAGTATTCATTCTCCACATACCTCAGAAATGCCTCTTGGTATTGGGTACTATAGGATATCTCATCCTCATGATTAATATCCATTCCTTTGTCCCACTTTCTACACAATTGCAACTTCGGGAAAGGATCAAGAATCTGTGCAGATATGAGAAGCATACCCGTCGTTGGAGTCACATCAGCGTGATATTTGGACAGCTTCTGTCGAGCTAACTTCACCGTGCAGAACAAGTATTCTTTTCATTGAGTCTTTTTCTTAGCAAAAGCTCACATCACACTGTGCTTCTGATCGAACATGTCATCGTACACTGTGATAACGTGATGGAATATAACTGTATACCTCTTCAACATCCACAGGGTCCAATATTGGCATGACCTCAACACTTCCATGACATACTTCACAATGGTACATTGATCTTGTGTTGTGAAGAGTCGCCGGTATTCACTGTATTTTGGATTTTGAAGCCACTCACATGTGAGGTCCTGTAATCTGTTGGTGCGCTCCAGCAACTCTAGTGTAGAGTTCCAATATGTCTTCACATCCATAATCGGAAGTACCGCGATGCAGACTTTGGTATTGTGACTGTCAATGTACTCGTTTCGACGACCAGGTGTCAGCATAATCAATACAGCAAGCATTCTTTGGTATATGAAGCTCAATTTCAGGACTTTCAAAATATCATGAAATATGTACTTTCTCAATTATCTTTGCTAAACCTAGTTTCATGGCCGACACCTTATTGGTTCGAGGATTGCTGCTAATTCAAAGCCTTTGACTCTTCCGAATGTCTAGGCCTGCATTCTGTCCAAATTGCTGATCGCCCTCATGGGCTTCCCAGGACTGGGTGCGGCCTTCTACGCCGAGACCACTCATCAATGCACCTAATGCCAGCTGTATGACGTGCTCCATGCATGGTATGTGGTTCCACAAAGCTGGCCACTCGATTCCAGAGGCCGCATGTGTTGATTGCAGCTCACGTGTCATCGAGTAATTTGAGGAGGCATTATCAGTCGTAATTCCAAGCAAACGGCCATCTGTAAGGTTACAACAATCAAGCATGTTCTTCAAATGTACAGCTAACCTTGCTCAAGTATGTTGGCATTTGACATATCAACCATAAATAGCTTTGGAAACGGGAAAAGAACAGCGAATCAATCTCATTGAAAGCGAGTTGAACTTCACTCAATGACCAATCTGGTTCCATGTAGTAAGCAATGACCGATGTTATGACTAGTTTGTTTGTTGATGTCCATCTGTCGAAAGCTAAACAAACATTATTTTGTGACGGCACTTGCTTTTTAATTGCATCCACGTTGAGTGCATATTCCCTGTGGCAAATGTTGGAAGCGGTCGTAGTGGATGACAGCACTACATCATCACGTAATACCTTATATGATCATTGTTGGACTAGATTGCATATAGCATTCCATGTTATATGAGCCGAAATACATCCTAACATGAGGTAGCGATTCCATGTGTCTTGGTGAAATTAGGAAGTTTCAAAGTCCTTAGATGCCAGTTTAGAATGTTTTGTCTGTCATTTCAGTCAATATTGATTAACCTGGATGTCAAATATGATCTTCCTGTGCGAACTTACTATTGTGATTTCTCAACTTCCTTGGCTCTTCAGGATTGCAAAGCTGTTTCATCAACCGTTGAACTAGCCAATTCAGTAACCTCTGACTCTGTTGATTTGTTTAACTTTGCGATGTGAGCTTGTGCCAGCAAGTGTTTCCCCATTGAGCCGGTCCCATCTTCTGATGGCTGGCAACGAACTTGATGACAAACGATACTGATGATGCCAGGGCTGCCGGTCTCTTCAATTCCGCAGTGAAAACCCAATCGCCACAAAGGGGCATGTCTAGATTTATTCCAAGCAATAGGCCGCTTCGAGCCTACATTCATTGAAGCCCACCAAGGATCGAAGATGATTTGGAAAGTAAGGTCACTCAAATCCCTAACAAAGACACGTTCATTGTTGGAAGAGATCATAACCTCACATAATGAGGTGTTCAAATGTTTCAAATTTGACATGGCATTGAATTTCAAAAGCTGGTTAATCCGACTCGAAAGACTGCCGGCAGTAACAATAAAGCAATGCAGACTGCGGCTTCTTAAATATTGACTCTACAGCTACCAATAAAAACATCAGCTTTGAAAGACATTGCATGCATATTTGTGAAGTTATATACAAGGTCAGATTGCAAAGACTGACCACGTAAAACTCAATTTGGGAACTGCACAATGCAGTTCATTGCTGTGTAGCGTTCTGAGCCTCCACAAACGCTGTTGACGCTCTGTGGGCGCTCAACTGTAGGAGGCGAACACCATATCGTCACTAGCATTTTTGCCAATATAGGCTGCTGATAGGTTCATTGTGGGTTATCTGCGTTCTATTGCCGTTGGATTATCCAAGATGCAAGATCGAAAATCGTTGACACTCCATTGACGCTTATTTTGGGTCATGGTGACGATTTTGTTGTAGGCATTTTTGCCTATGAAGGCAGCGGATAGTTCGATTATGGATCAATGGAGTTGCATAGCCCCTTGATTGTCCAACATGCAAGGCCTAAAATTGTTGGCACTCCATTGACACTCATTTATAGGGCATAGTGACAATGTTGTCGAAAGTATTTTTGCCTAGAAAGGCCGCCGATAGATTTATTATAGGTTAATGTCGCCGCACAGCCCTTTCATTTTCCAGAATGCAAGGCCATACATCATTGATGCTCCGTGGACGCTCATTGTTAGGGCATAGTAGCGATGTTGCCGCAACGGTTTTTGGCAAGAAAGGCGGCCAATAGATCGACTATGGCTTAATGTCACCACACGTTACTTGTATTGTCCATGATGCAATTCCAAAAGTCGTTGATGCTCCATCGACGCTCATTTTTAGGACATAGTAGCGATGTTGTCTCAACCACTTTTGACTGGAGAGGCAGGCGATAGTTCGATTATTAGTTCATGTTGCACCAAAACCCTCTGGATTTTCCATGATGCAATGACAAAATTTGTTGACACTCCATGGATGCTCATTTTTAGGAGGTAGTAGTGATATCTTTCGTAACATTTTTGCTCACAAAGGTGGCAGATGGATTGATTATGGGTCAACGTCATCCCATAGCCCCTAGATTTTCCAAGATGCAATACCAAAAATCATTGATGCTCCGTTGATGCTCAGTATTAGGAGGTAGTAGTCACATTGTCTCAAGCATTTTTGCCTATAAAGGACACCAATATTATGATTGTGGCTAAATGCCGTTTCACAGCCCCATGATTATCCACGATGCAACACCGGAAATCGTTGACACCGCGTTGACCCTCATTGTGATGATGGGGTCAGGAATGTGTCACTTGCCATTTTACCTATTAAAACTTCCAATACTTCTTGTTTGGATGGATGCGACTATGCAGCGATTTGATTGCTGAACGGGTAAGACTATAAATCGTTGACACTCCATTGACGCTCACCTTTGAGCTCACCTTAGAGACATTCTAACAGTCATTGGGTGCTCAACAATTGTACATACAATGCATACAGTATGTTTTGCCAGCCAGTATACCGTTTCTATGTATTATCATTTGAATTCAGAATCTTCGACACATCTCAGTTTCTGAGCCACAACTATACACATCATTTGCATGATGAATGACGTTAGTCCATCATGTATCGGCGCTTTCGGCCGGCAATTTACTGCATGAATATCCATGCACTAGGTTTCAATATTTGTAGCCCGACGTCCTCACCATTCCTTATCCAGCTCAACCTCCTCAATGTCTGTAATGTACCATAAGCGAGTTTCAATTTCTCGACGATGTGCAGGAGGTGTGAGCAGAGAGTTATGTAATTGGCTGCATGGATGATTGCAGCCTGACGGCTGTCATTTATCCGGGTTTCGGATGTGCTTTGACCGCTCCTTCCATGAGTCGTCCGACATCACTGACTTACACCTTGTTAGTAAATTGCGTCCCAAATTTAGCTTTAGCTGGTGTATTCAACCATACCAGGCAACACCATATACAGTTCATTGTTCGTCAATCAACCAGATTTGGAGACTAGAACATTCGCATCGCCCATAAGACCCTTGCACAGACACTGACAAATAATCCTGTATAACAATTTGGTCACTGAAATCCTGGAGGAGCTTACACATAACAAAGTAGGTATAAATTTCTTTTACTCAAGATACGACATCAAAAATACCAATTTGGCTATCTACTCCTCCGCTGACGCAGGAGCCATCACCATGTCCTCGTCGGAATCCGATTTCTATATGGTAATTAGCGAGGGACGCTATATGTAGGGGGAAAAGCATACAGGTTGAACTGGCTTCGCAATCTCCATCTGTAACAAATCAGGGACCACGTCGGGCATCAGAGATACTCTGTGATCGTCTGCCTGTGGTTTCTCGGAACTCATCCTGATTTGACAACTTCCCTGTCGACATGTCACTTGCGGCATTTGTGATTGTTCACGGACCATATCAAGAGCCTGGATACGCTCTGCAAATGTTGTCTCTGATGGTGTGGCTGCTGTCATGTCTGTTTGGGGCTTCACAACTGCCGGGACGTTCAATCCAGTCGTCCAATACTTCATATCTCCCTCACAGAAGTAGTCGGCCGCTTCCCACCATCCTGGTTGAGTACGTTCATCAAACCTCATCTGCTTCTGCCGAAAGCTCTCCATGCGGTGCTGAACCATTTTGGATATTGTGCCCATCACCCAGCCAGGTTCGTCATCTCTGCTCAGCTTCCCATGCTCTGTATCTTCTTCATCATCATCCTCGTCTTCCCCATCGTCCTCATCTTCGGAACTTGCAAGATCGCTCAGACTGTCTCCGATAGCATTCAACATCTAATGAAATGTTGTTCCAGGCTGTGTGGTTGCCAATCGTGCCGTTCAACATTTCTCATCTGTTCCTGCTCTTGCATAATCGCTGTCTCTGCCTCTTCAACTCGCTTTCTTGCCACTGCGGTCTCTCCATCCACATAATCCTTGATCCATTTCTCTTCTTCTTCATTGATGAAATGGTTCGTTTCCTGTCATTTCACTGCCCCAAGCTTCTCTTTAGATCGTAAGCTGGGCTATGCTCCCAACGCTCAGACCCTGTCTGCCTCCAAGCCATTCTTGCCTTGATTCGCTTCATGACGTCATTGTGTGGATTTCTTGGTCAATTTGCTGTCTTTGCCTGCCGGAAGTGGCGAGTGGTGTATTTTCGCAGCATTGACCATTGTATCATGTGCTGACCTTGTTGATGGGCGAGATGTTGGATGTTGCAAGATATGGACCACATGGAGGCAAGCTGCGCCCTTTGGGCCAATGTTGGTAGGTTTGATCAAATTGAACAACGCAAAATCAGAGTATTAACCGTCACTTCATTGGGAATAGTCATGCTAACCATACATTATGACTTGATGGTTGGTGTGTGATTCATGTAAGATCCCGGCAATGTCTTCAGACAAACTTCACCAGACGTTCTATCCGTCGAAGAATGTCCTTTGGATATCTATCAATCATGAGATATCAGCTGTCATTCATCTCGATGTATTCCTGAAATCAAACGAACATCATCGGACCGACTTACTACACATCCTGGGACCATTGCAATCCCCTGCAACTATACGCAGTGCAGCTATACGAAGCCGGATTCAGCTTGAATTGCAGGTGCAAGTTAGCTATCACTCATTCCATTTTAACTTGTCGCTAATTATATAATCTTCAGGACTTCCCACTTCATTTCGTGATCATCTTCCTCGCCATTTGATAACAGCAAGTCATGGGTCCAGAACCACTTCAATCAGGTGCGATTGGAGTTCAATCAAGTCGAACGACAGGCTCATCAACCAATTCGCAACCCAGTGAGACACAGTAGCAACGCAGACCCCGGGTAATCCACCGTGACGCTGCAATTGTAACCCACAAAAATATGACCTAGGACGCACATTTACACATAGTACGTCAAACCAGAAGCAACAACAATCAGAAGAAGCATGCGATCGGATGTGACTAAATCCATATCGATCTAGACGATGGTCAACTAACAATGTAACACACAGCTAGGGTGAGTAGAGAGCTACGTGACTGATTAATCGCTGCCCATAACGGGAAATCTCCACAGTCAACCAAGGCATTTGTCCGAACAGTGTGCAAAATTGATCATCACGATGTTGCAGGTACAGGGATTTTCGCAGTTGAGTTTCGTGATAATCGTCCCCAGGAACGGACACAACAGGCTTCAAACATCTTCGAGGACGCTACAGAGTCGTATATGGTTGAGCTCATAGCCGAAACTCAGTTTAGATGCAGCGACTAATTTCTTGTAGGGTTTCCACATGTCAGCTACTTTTGCAAGACAAGGAGGTCGGGTACAGCTTGAACCGTCTGACATGCGTCTTGCCTTGAATATAGTCAAAATGGCTACAGAAGGGTTTTCGCACGCTACAATAGAGGAAACCCAACCACGAATCGTGAAACCTCAGGCTGAAGTCTGACAAGAGATGAAGAGGGGTGTTGTTTTTCCGGGGCATAACAAGGTGAAGGCTGCGATGACAAGACACCTGGCAATGGTTTGTGATAATCAAACGGACGGCTGTCTTCTTTTGCACAATGCCACAGCGAAGAATCGACAGACACACTGGAGGGGCAAAGGTCAGGGTGCACCACCACCATGACCGGTGCCACTGAGGCCCAGAACGCCACCTGCCCCACCTGGTGACTGTGAGAGAACTCAGAGCTCCGAAACAGAAGGAGTGCCACCCGGATATGTGTATATACATACTCCGCTTCCCAGCACTCGATTTATCAATCATGATCCATATCCCAAGGATTGAATGCGTCATTCAGATTTTATTCCAGATTTGCTGACTGATGAAAGTCCATCTACAGGTGTGTACACTATCAGTTGTGTGGTAATGCAGCTGACAGCCATTTTGTAGACGACAGCAGCCTTTTGAGTGGACCTGACAGCGAAGACGAGAGTTGACTGAAGGGAACGGGATTTTCGAGTATTATCATTATCTAAAATTAGTGCACACTTTAAAGTATATTTTCAAGGGTATATTTATATGCATCATCAAGGAACGATGTAGTAATAAAGCAGAACGTACCTGAACAGCACAGAATGGCTGCCACAAGACTATTATTGATACACTATGCCATAGTGATTGGTTTCATATGGTGGATACGCCTGTGGCAAAATGAGCGTCAACTAGTGTTAGCAACGGGTCTGGACCGTCACTTCGGGTCCGGGTACGGGTCGGAACCAAACCGGAGCCAGATTGGCGGTCCGGGTGGTCAATCAACCTGAACTGTCGATTCGGGCACGGTTCCATCGACATCTCCCTACCCGTCTGAATCTGGGCGGGTTCCCAGCCGGTTGTACAGTGGGTCCATCTGAAAATTCATATAACATGCTTGCTTTTGCTATTCGATTATAGTACTCAATCAAAATCGATCATTTGACATCCAGTAATCACATTTTGCATGTTTTGCATATTGCGAGATCGACAATATTTTAATTCATGTTTTTCTTTTAATGATATGTATTTTTGACCAGGGAGGAGGTCAATAGTTCAATTATAAGCTCAAATATCCATTCGATGACTTCATTACCCAATCTGCATC
>Ga0307512_10000401_pt1 | contig 63376 bp, 57 predicted proteins | sample 14_EM_MG_FD_200267 | JGI IMG/M metagenome (GOLD analysis project Ga0307512, IMG submission 200267) | Populus trichocarpa ectomycorrhiza microbial communities from riparian zone in the Pacific Northwest, United States - 14_EM | ecosystem: Host-associated > Plants > Roots > Unclassified | place... | reverse complement strand
CACGTTGGCAGAGTATCGGTTGGTCGCTGATTAAATCTCTGACGCAATGCCAAACATCCTTATCTAAGGTGAGGCAATTAATAGCGACGAGCTATTGAATTTTATTGTGATAAGCACTGATAGGACTACGAGTCGTAAGATGTTCCAACTACTGAACAAATGGGAAGCAAGATGTCTAAGTTGAAGTTACGAGTTGTCATATTAAGTGCGCGCGATATCTTGATATCAGGATGGCCCAGCGTGGGGGCATAATGCCTTAAAACCACTCATACATGAACACGATAACCTAAAGGGAATTTGTGGCATTATCAATGAGTCATTCATTTGATCTCGGCGATAAGCTATCAAGCAAACTATGTGTCATGGCGGAAACCCAAAGGCAAGCTTGACCTGAGGGCCCAACTATATAAGAACTCGCATTGTCCCCGACAATGAAAAGAACCAAGCTCTAGCAGCAATCCACAGTCAGACATTACAAGCGAAGAACACCTTAAAATATTATTAAGAATTCTATCTATAGAAAACTTCAAGATTACTTCTTTAAATCACCTTCGAGAATATTCCCTCTATGTGCTCTACCAGACTGACACAATCTCAATACGCACATCACGCAGTCGTCGGAACTATCGGAGATGAACTTCAGTACCTCAGAGATCGGTATTCAATCCACATATACCAAACGGTTTCATTGTACGCCGTTATACTCAGTATCGAGTACGACGTTCACCGGTACATAACTACAAGGTTGTTACCCTTCGAAGAATTCTCCGAAGAGCGACCGTGGACGGACGAGGAAGACTTGGGAGCTCTTACTAGTGGAACTAGATAGGAGGTTGAGTCTTGGGAAAGATGAGGAGAAAAGGGAGTTTAGATAGGCGGCTTTATTTAGTCTAATAAATGTTGTATTGATTATTGAGCCTAAATATCCCCGTAAGACGTACATCCTTTACAGTGCATTCACGATGGTACGGGATTTGACTATTAGGATCGTCAAATGTTGGAGCTACTGAGACCACTGTGCAGGTCTGCAGAAGACTTCCAGAGAAGCTGAGACCTCTGCAGAAGCTCTGCAGGAGACTTGGTGCCGAATTCTCACACCAGAGGTTCTTAGGGTTCCATTACCACTAGGCATTTTATCGATCATATTGGTTTTTGTACAGTCACAAGATTCACTACATCATAATATGGCAAGTCTTATCTGAGTCTCACTATATTTATATTCGGAGATACAGGGATAACGGAGACGGACTCAGCGACAGGGAGTATATATTTGTGCGACCCCGGGGTAAATAGACATCATCTCATTAAGCGAAATACACACTATATCTTTCCCAGGTGTTGGTCTCATGCACTCTTGCGGAGCGTCGTAGATCTATGCAATTTTCGTGGATCCTCAATCACTGTTGTCAAGCGTTCATATATTCACGCAATTCGTGTGGTTCATCATGGCCGGGTATCCCTTCATATCCTCTCACCCTGGAGTGAACATAGAGATGCACTCTGAGGCCATAATTGAGCGAATTTGATGATACACTTGGAGTCCATGATCGAGCGAGTTTGGAGATCGACTAGGAGGCTGTGATTGAGTGAGTTTGGAGATGCACTTTGAAGCCGTGATCGTGCGAACTTGGACGCCAGGATTCAGCGAGCTTAGAGACACAGTTGAAGGCTATGATCAAGCGAGTTTGGAGATGCACTTGGAGGCCGTGATTGAGCGAGTGTGGAGATCCCCTGGGAGGCCGTGATTGAGGGAGTGTGGAGATGCATTTGGAAGCCGTGATCAAGTGAGTGTGGAGATTCACTTGGAGGCCGTGCTCGAGCGAGTTTGGAAATGCACATGGAGGCCGTGATCTAGGGAGTTTAGAGGTTCACTTGGAGGCCGTGATCGTGCGAACTTGGAGGTAGTAATCGTGCGAGTTGAGAGATACACTTGGAGGCTGTGATCGACCGAGGTTGGAGACCACTTGGAGGCAATGATCGAGCCAGATTAGAGGAGCACTAGGAGGCGGTCAATCTGTGGGTGGTAGTTCGGGAGGGAGGCGCGACGGGAGCTGAGACTCCATTCATTGGTTAGCTCCTCATTGTGCGAATGTAGAGAATTGAGTACAACATGGTCTGCTGAGAGATGAGAGACTGGCTTCGGAGCAGGAGACAGTCGATCTTGCAATGATGCGGTACGCGGTCTATGTATTACTAAGTGTATGCTGTACTAGCTGTATCCTGTACTCGGTGTATGCTTTACTTGGTGTACGCTGAACTTGGTGTATGCTGTACTCGGTGCATGCTGTGCTCAGTGTATGCTGTATTCGGTGCATGCTGTGCTCAGTGTATGCTGTACTCGGTTTATGCTGTACTCGGTGAAAGCTTTACTCGGTGTTAACTCTTGATCTTGACAAGGAGAGATAGAGAGGGATCACTTAACTTCGTGTTCTTAGGTTACGGTAAAATTGAGGACAAGAAACAGAGAGATGAGAGGGGACGTGGGTAATCCTCATGAGAAACTTGGATTTGAGAGAATTTCTTATGCGAGTCAATTTTCGATATGCGATACAGCTGGTCCAAGTCCCGATCAGATGTGTAATCACACTGATACGAGGTCTTCCCAACCCAATCAGGCAAGTTGTACACCTGATTTCTCATATCCGCTCGTATTGTCAACATCGTTCTCATCTGCATCCCCGACCTCTCTCTTTCTGGTCCACAACTCTACTATCATCGCAGAACACAATGTTAAGTCATCCCTCTCTATCTCTCCGTGTCATGATCATGAGTTGACACCGAGTACATCATACACCGAGTACAGCCTACACCGAATACCGCATACACCCAAGATAGCTTGTCTTCCCTTCATTCCCATGATTACGAGTTGACCACTGAATGTATCTTCAGCTCCCAGCGTGCCTCCCTACATGATCAACAGCCATCAGGCAGCTCTCCATGAGCGCTCCAAGGTAAAGTCACCTTGTCACATTCCCACGGTTGGGAATTAACTAACTGATAAAATGACTCTCAGCACCCGGCACGCCGTCCATTGACCGCCTCCGAGTCTTCCTCCAAACTCGCACGATTACGGCTTCCAAGTGCATCTCTGAACTCGTACGATTATGGTCTCCAAACTCGCACGACCACGGCGTCCAACTGCATTTCCAGACTTGCTCGATTACATGCTCCACCTTCGCGCGATCGTGGCCTCCAAGTGCATCAATTCACTCGCTTGATCACGGCCTCCAACTGCATCACCAAACTTGCTCGATAACAGCCTTCAAGTGTATCTCTGAACTCACCCGGTTACTGCATCCAATTTCGCACGATCACGGCCTCCATGTGCATCCCCAAATTCGCTCGATCACAGCCTCGAAGTTCATCTCCAAACTCGCTCAATCATGGCCTCACAGTGTATCTCTGAGTTTACTTGCTCATAATTTTCAAGTGCACCTCAAATTGCTCTCAAGCACTGCCTGCAGCCAGTCCAGATATACGGTGTGTAGATGGGTAGCTATATCAATACATACATATATTGATGAGAATACAAATTGCATACCTGAGTTTTAAAGATCGTTGAATGATAAGTAGCAGCTATATATTTCCAGACCCACCAGCAGCATTCCTAAAGAAGATGTTGCTTTTCACAGACTGCACTACTGTGATTCGAGGTGCTCCCAGACATGTTGCCAGTGCTCCCTGGTGCTCGCGGGCTTGTTGTCGGCCCTTCCAGGTTTGTCGCCGGTGCTCCCAATCACTCTGAAGGCCAGCAGGAATGCCCTCCTAGGGTCTGATACTCTCCTGAAATTGAGGCATCTAAGTTTACACTCCACATCCTCTCAGACACTCCTGGAGGCTTCCATTGACTAAAATACATTTTGCTGATGTAAGCAAATCCCGAGTACAGCATACACCAAGTAGAGCATACACGGAGTACAGCATGCACCGAGTGCAGGATACACCGAGTTCATCATACACTGAAAATGGCATACACTGACTACAGCACACCCCGAGTAGAGCATACTGTGAGTACAGTATACACTGACTACAGCATTGACTGTGTACAGCATCATTCCAAAATCGACTATCTCCTGGTCCCAGCCAGTCTCTCAACTCTCGGCAGACCATGTTCTACTCAAATCTCTACATTCCCACAATTAGGAGTTAAACAGTGGATACAGTCTCAGCTCCCTTTGCACCACCCTCCCAAGCAACCGCCGTCAGATTGACCGCCTCCAAGTACTCCTACCGTGTTGCTCGGTCATTGCCTCCAAGTGTATCTTCAATCTCGCTGGATCACGGCTTCCAAGTGCATCACCGAACTCTCTCCATCACAGTCTCGAAGCGTATCTCCAAACCAAACGCATTATGGCCTCCAAGTGTATCTCCAAACTTGCATGATTATGGCCTCCAAGTTTGAATGATCACGGCCTCCAAGTGCATCTCCAAACTCGCTCGATCACAGCCTCCAAGTGAGTATCCAAACTCGCCCAACTACAGCGTCCAAGTGAATTTCCAAACTCACCCAATTACGGCCTCAGAATGCATCTCCAAACTCGCCTGATCACGGCCTCAGAGTGCATCTCTAACTTCACTCAATCACAATGTGTTGAAACGTTTGAGTTTGCAGGTAGAATGCCCATCATCAACATTCCACCCTGCCTTTCATGGCATCCGAATTGCCTTCTTGAGAGATGGTGGTTCTGGTTCGAGGAGCGTCCGAGCACGGTGAGAGGATATGAAGCGATACACGGCCATGCTCAACCACACAAATCGCGTGGATCACAGAATGCTTGGCAAGAGTGCGTGTGGAACCACACAAATGGTGTGGATCTATGAAAGCTCGGCAACAGTGTGTGACAAAACACACAAATTGTGTGAATCTATGAAAACTCAGCAAGAGTATGTGAGACCAAGAGCTGGGAAAGATAGAGTGGGTATTTCGTATAATGCGATGATGTCTATCCACTTCAGCATCTCCAAAATATCTACTCCCTGATGCTGAGTCCATCTCCGTTATCCCTGTATCTCCATATGTATGTATTGTGAGAGACTTAGATAATACATGCCATATTACGATGTAGGGAATCTTGTGACTGTAACAATGACAAATATGACAAACACAATTCCTTGTGATTGTGGACCCCTAAGAACCACTGCTGTGAGAATATCCCACCAAGTCCCCCGCGGAACTGGTGCAGATGTTTCAGATTCTCGCGAAGTCTCCCTCAGACCTGCACTGAGTTCTCAGGTGCTCTCGAAGTCTCCCGCAGACCTGGGCAGAGGTCTGAGTAGCTCGAAAGTTTGACCATCCCAATAGTGATATCTCATAGCTTGCTGAATGCACCTACATAACTGCAGGTGCTTTCATGAGCACCTGAGAATGTTCTTGCAGAGTCTGAGAGCACATTGCAAAGCTCCAAGGGGGCTTCGGAGAATCTGGAAGTATGTAGCAGCACTGTTGAGGGTGTCCGGAGTGTCTGGGAGGTCTGCGTGTGGCTTCCAGACCGATTTACACTTTGCTGATGAAAATAAACAGAAGACAGAAGCCAACCATGTCATGACCTGTGCTGCTTCTAAATGACCATTGTTCTATCCATGGCATTGGAGGTGGCAATCATGGGCCCATGTCTAATCTCAGTACTCAGTCATACTATTGCCTTCAAATGTTTTGACTTCAACTGTACTGCTCCACCGAAGGTAACAGTCGGTTTTGTTGGATTGCAGTTGGTGTCATATTGAACGGTATTGAACGTGCCTATCCAATCAACTGGAGTGTGGTTGATTCCTGTATGCAGCATTTTGGTCTCAAATGTTGGTTATGCTGTCGGTGTTAGTGTCGCTGTAAGTGTCAGTATTTGAGTTGGTGTTGGAGTTGGGGTCAGTGTCAAACGTGGGGACACTTCTCAGTGGCAATGTGTAGTTCCACTTGACACCTGAAGTGGAATTATTCAGCTTGGATTCCTGTTTAAATGCAAGTACCGATAGCCAGGTGTATGGACGCTGATGCTGCTCGAGCAGAGTGTGTGTCGGTGTCAGTGTCAGAGTTGAAATTGGAGACGGTTCTCCATCTCTGCATTTAGAATTGGAGACTCTTCTCTAAAGCTACTGCTCCATCTTGGCTTGCCATTGGAAATGAATTCCCATAGGTCATAGATCCCCAGATGCAGCCTCCTGTGTGCAAGGATGGGGGTTGTCATCTGTACAGGTTGAAGGTTAAAGGTACACCCTGCGCAGTGTCTAATAATGCTTTCTTATCCACATAGTACAGGAGTCCACAAACATTGTGAATTCATGGCCACAATTGCCACCACCAGTCTGTCAAGACCACATTTAAAAATGATATACTCATCATGTTCTTCTGGTGTATGAACCACATCCTTCCCCTGGGGTTTTGCGTGTGTCTGCTGATATTTCCCAACCATTTGCAGTCTAATACTGGCCCACTTTTCACAGACTATTCAAATATCATACTATATGTCAATTGCTCTTTGGCTTGGCCACAGTTTGACCTGGTACAAAATCGTTTCTAACATCTTCAGCCAAGATGTGGTTCAATACGTCATGACCACTACTGAAGTAGTCCATTAGTCCTCGAATGGTATTGACCCTATGTCAACTGAAACTGCTGCCAAATTGATCGGAGTACTACTACCAAACTTGGGCTGCCAACGTGTCATTCAGTTGATGTGATCTTGTATACCTGTTGAACTCTTCGCCATGACCATTTCTGGTATCGAACCCATCACTGCCATTGCAGCCATTGCAACCACAATAGCCATTACAGCAGTATAAGAGACTGGGTCATGGATTTGGTCTAGAGGAGGCATTGTGCACACTTGTGAATTATTGTCCCAAGTCCATAGGGTATCTTGATACCAGAGGAGTTTGTGACACATGTCACCCTGCAGCATAGCTCGGATGAGTGTTCACCATTCGACTACTATCTCCACATGTGAGTCGTCGAAAATGGTGTGTGGACCATGGTCACACCTGGACTCCGCATCTGTTGAGACAAACCTGTTGAGATGATTAACTGATTGAGTTTGAGTCTAAGATGACTCATAGCCTATATTGTAGCTACCAGCTCCAACCCAAAGCCACAGGATACTGAACTCAACAGAGACTCAGTCTATCATATCTACCGGGATATCTCTCACAGTTCTAACAATACCACAGTTCAGGAGATTCCCCTGCCGGATGTCTGGTTGTTAGTCAGGATTCGATCTGGACCACTTTCCACCAATCAGATGGTACCATCCACTAAGGCCAAATTCCCAAACTTAAACGTCAATGAGGGAACTACTTCGCCCCTAGATAGATGCTGTGACAGGTGGTATCTTCCAGTTGCTCTTGAGGCCTCAATGATATTATTGTGTTGACTTTGCTGCAGAACTCAGAGAAACTGTGCCCCCAAAAATGCCACATCTCCACCAAATATGCATTGGGTAGCAACAGAAAGTGAACAGACATTGTCATTTAATTATGAATGGAATGATTTTGATGAGATCTATCAGCTGCAAAGGGGTAGGATGGGTGGTGATGCAACAGAAAGGGTTGGTATAGAAGCTAAAGAAGGCAGATGATGGAGAAACAGCTGAGTTTACAATGCAATACTGGATGTAACATACAATGAGTTTGAATTGAAACTTTCATTTGTTACTAGAGGAGAGTGTATCAAATTGAGAGCCTCTGGCACACTGTCTGGGGCCTGAATCAGCAAAATGTAAATCAGTCCGGAAGCTACACGCAACCCTCCCAGACACTCCGGTCGACCTCACCAGTGCTTCCAAGTACTTCTAGATGCTCCCAGACCACCCTGGAGCTACACAATGTGCTCTCAGACTCTGCAACAGCATTCTCAGATGCTCCTGAAAGCACCTGCAGTTATGGAGAGGCATTCAGGATGCTACGAGATTTGACTTATAGAATAGTCAAATTTTGGAGCTTCTGAGACATCTGCACAGATCTGCAGGAGACTTCAAGAGCAGCTGAGACCGCTGCGCAGCTCTGCAGGAGACTTCATGAGCAGCGGAGACCGCTGCACAGCACTGAGGGAGACTTGGTGCTGTATACTCACAGCGGTGGTTCTTACACAACCACAAGGCATTTCGTCTTATCATATTCGTCTTTGTTACAGTCACAAGATTCACGACATCATAACATCGCACACATTATTTCAGTCGCTGTATATATGTACATACGGTCAATCTAGCCAGAGAGAGTAGTTGAGCATAATCGGAGGAGCACCTGGACACACCCATTGAGTGAGCTTAGACATACACCACTTGGAGGCCATTGTAGTGAAACAATGGAGCTAGAAGGCACAGAGCCCACCATTCACACTGCACCGCACCTCTCGCGACATCCAAACAGAATTCATGAGAAAGAGCCATTTTTGTTTAATGAGCGCAAGAATTGGGTGAGAAGATATGATACTCCCCTGCGTTGAGGATCCACGCGATCGCGTGGATCCTCGACATCAGGAACAGAGCGAGTGAGACCAAAAGTTGGGAAACAAAGAGTGTGTATTGTCATTGTATGATCAGATGAGATGGAAATGAGATGATGTCTATCTACTCCATGGTCTGCCGAAGATACTCCCCGTCACTCTATCTACCTCCGTGAACCTTGTATTTCCATACACCCGCCGTCGCTCCTCAAAGATTTACTTGGAGTCTGTGATCGAGTTAGTTTGGAGATGCACCTGGAGGCCGGAATCGAGAGTATTTGGAGATACACAAGGAGCCCGTGATCGAGTGGACTTAGAGATGAACTCCGGGATCATCATCGAGCGAGTTTGAAGATACACTTGGAGGCGGTGATCAAGCTAGTTTGGAGATGCACTTGCAGGCCGTGATGGAGTGAGTTTGGAGGCCGTGATCGAGTGAGTTTGGAGGCCGTAATCTTGCGAGTTTAGAGATAAACTTGAAGGCTGTCATCGAGCGGTGTTGCAGATGCACTTGGGGGCCATGATCGAGCGAGATTGGAGGAGTACCAGGAGGCGGTCAATCTGGAGGCAATATTTCGGGAGGGAGCCGCGAGGGGAGCTGAGACTCCATTCACTGGTTAACTTGTACTTATGGGAATGTAGACAATTGAGTACAACGTTGTCTACCGAGAGATGAGAGACTGGCTGGGAGACAGTCAATACTGGGATGATGCAGTACACAGTGTATTCTGTACTCGGTGTTAACTCTTGATCATGGCATGGAGAGCTAGAGAGCGATCACTTAACTTTGTGTTCTTAGGTGATGGTCGAGTTGAGGATGAGAAAGAGAGAGATGAGAGGAGAAGAGGGAAATCATGATGAGAAACTGGGACTTGAGAGAATTTCGTGTGCGAGTCAATGTACAATCCCCGATACAGCAGGTACGAGTCCTGATCCGGTGTGTAATTACACAGATACGTGGTCTTCCCAACCTATTCAGGCAAGTCGTACCCCTGATTTCTGATATCTGCTCATATCATCCACATTGCGTTCTCATCTTCATCCCCCATCTCTCTCTTTCTTGTCCACCACTCTACCATTATTGCAGAACACAAAGTTAAGTCATCCCTCAATATCTCTCCATGTCGTGATCATGAGTTGACACCGAGTACAAGCATACACCGAGTACAGCATACACCGAGTACAGCATCCACCGAAGATTGTTTGTCTTCCCTGGATTCTCATGATTATGAGTTGACCCTTGAATGTAGCTTCAGCTTCCAGCATGCCTCCCTACCTGATCGACCGCCATCAGCCAGCACTCCATGACAGCTCAAGGGTAAAGTCACCTTGTCACATTCTCACGGTTGCGAGTTGAGTAACTGATGAATTGGGTGTGACCACCCGGCGCGCCGTCCATCGACCTCCCCTAAGTACTCGTCCAAACACACTCCATCATGGCCTCCAAGTTCGCACGATCACTGCCTCCAAGTGCATCTCCACACTCGCTCGTTCACAGCCTCCAAGTGTATCTCTAAACTCGCATGATTATGGCCTCCAAACTTGCACGATTATGGCCTGCAATTTTGCACGACCATGGCCTCCAAGTGTGTCTCCAAACTTGCTCGATCACGCTCTCGGAGTGCATCTCTAAGTTCACCCGATCACCTCCTCCAAGTTTAACTCCAACTATGCTCGAATTACCGCCTCCAAGTCCATGTCCAAACTCGCTCGATCAGGGCCTCGGAGTGTATTTCTGAGTTCAGTCCACCGTCAGGTTCAGGCACACCTCGAATTGCTCTCAAACACCGCCTGCGGCGAGTCCAGATATACTGTGTGCAGATGGGTAGCAATATACATACATAGATGTGAATACAAACTGAATACATGAGTTTTAATAATCGTTGAACGATAAGTAGTAGCTATGATTTCCAGGCGCATGAGCAGTGTTACCAACAAAGATGTTTTTCCCATACTGCTCTACTGCGTTTCGAGGTGCTCCCAGACTTGTTGCGGTGCTCCTCCATATGTCGCCTGCGCTCCCAGACATGTCGCCGGCGCTCCCTGCCTCGTGGCCTGCGCTCCCAGGTGCTCCCGGGCTTGTCATCGGCGCTCCCAGGCTTGTCGCCGGCGCTCTCAGATGCTCCCAGGTGCATCCAAAGGTCTCTCCGGTCCTCCGAGGTGTTCCCAAACCTCCCACAATCACTCCCATGGTACTTCTGTACCAGTCATCAGAGGTGCCAGTTACTCTGAAGGCCGGCAGGAATGCCCTCCTAGGGTGTGAGACTCTCCTGAAATTGACGCATCTAAGTTTGCACTCCATATCCTCTCAGACACTCCTGGAGGCTTCCAGTGACTAAAATACATTTTGCTGATGTGGTGGTGGTGACTATTGAGTCTGTATACCATGCAGTCAAGGAACTGGTAACTATTCAGCTGATACCCCACTGGGATGGTATTGGTCAGATAAGTAAATGCAGAAAGTATACTTTATTTATTAACTAATACTGATTGCTAACATTTTCTTCACTGAAAATATGAGAATACTCAATATAGGCTACATTCACCTGTTGATTATGGGTATTTCCCAACAAAAGCTCTGTGGCAACCAGGTTGCAATCTTTCCTGATCATAATTTCACAATGATTATAGTGACTACTTGTGTGAAAATAATGCCACTATGTATTGTATATCTGAGAAGAACATCTGCCATATCCAACTTCCATAGCAATTTATGTATAACAAATCACATTATGTCAAACTGGTAACTCAGAAACATTATTCCAGGCATATCTTAAATTGAATACCAGTAATATGGAATTTTATCATCCTTCAAGTAATTAATATAATAAACTTTCCCAGATTTAACTTGCATATTCAGACACCAGGGTTGAAATTGAAAATTAATAAGGAGTTAGCTATATTTCATTCAACCATTTCAATACATATCATTTTGTGGATAATAGATACCGTATTTCTCTCAATTAGAACTCAGAATAATTCGGCTATCATATTTTGCTCTCCATTCTACTTCTCGTTGAAATTTTTAGTTTGGTCAATCTACTCATCACTTTGATAATAATGATCAGCAGTTAATAATATCTAGTTCTTACAGAGCTCTTGGACATGACATTGGTCAGTCTAATTATATACCTGGTACTTTTATATTCACTCACCACCTTCATATTTACCAACATTATCTCCCACTTGTAAGTGTATTTCAACTTGAAAACAGATAACATTAGTGAAATATCTACCTATAGATTACATGATCCTTACTTTGGCCAGATGCAGATAACCTAATATAGCTCATATTGAAGTCTTCCTTTGCTAATATGAATTTGACAACTTCCATTCCATATAATTACTCTGTGGTACCAAAGTGTTTCTAGATGTAAGCAACAATTTGAATGAGTATCATTCATGACCATAACAGCGATAAAATTGGATTTACTCTATCTGACGCTACTCACTGTCCAGCTAGTACCTGACAATTACATTTGTATTAGGTAACTTATATAGGTCACTTATTGTATAATTACCCCATTGTCCTCCTATATCAGTTTTAAACTATTATTGCCTTATTGTTGCTTACTTGATCTCTTCAATACTATACTTAAACACTTCTTCAGCCCCAGCTATATTAACTACCACCACAGTTACTCTTTGATAGTAAAATTCAATAGTAGCAGCCAGTTTTTAAATGTCTCCAAAAAATCTACCACCACTATCTACTAGTTTCCAGATCTATCTCTCAGCAAGTTGAACAGATTCCATCTATTGAAAATATCATGATCATTACTCTCCAAAGATCAAATCACCTATCCTTTGTTCTATACATTGATTGTACTTAAATTCAGTTACTCCATTCTTATAGCCAATTGCTTTCCAGAGATGTCAGTTTGCCTTCAACTTCCCATTTTCTTAACTTTATTATCCTCTGGATTACAAATATTGTTATTCCTATTACTTTCATTAGGTAAATTATATGAATGTTCTGGTAATTGAAACCAGTACTGAACACAAACAATAGGTAGTCTCTAACATGTTGCAAACCTGAAATTTTCGGGGAGGAAGATAAATGAGTTATCTTAGAGATTCATTCGAGGAAGCTCAATTAGCAGAAGTATTGAATTATCTTGGCGGAATAACTGAATTATTAAATAGTGAAGTTAGGGGTGCATAATATACACCAGATGATACTGCATGTAATCGCAGGATTCAATATTAGGGAAATATTCGATCTCCACAATAACTGCCTGGGGGAAAGTCATATGTTGTCTCAGGAATCCATATCTGTGAATTTTCTAGATGGCACCAATTCATCAGCAAGATGTATTGTCATCACCAGAAGCTAATTGCATTATGTGGGAGTAACCAGACTAGAATCCTACAATGGTCACATTATTCTGACGATTATACTAATTCAGTGACCTCTATGTTCCCCTGACAATGCTGGTGAGAAATATTCCCACACGGAAGTGCACTTGGGACAATCCATGAAGTACATCGAAATAGAGGCTATATGGCTGGATGTAAAATGAGTCGCTGTAATGCAAACTTCACATAATCATATATTCTTCGTGTAAACTGCTCTTATAGATGGAAATTGAAGTTACTTCCCACTGTTAGATAATTTGAAAGGATGAATTTAGATTGTATTCTGTATTATTTAACTATCGGTCTACAAATGGTTTTTCTGGACAGGCAGAAAGCTGTGCATGGGGGCAGTTGAAAGTATACCTCATAATAACATGTGAGTAAATATAGAGATATTCTTGACTGTGTGGCTGCTAATGGTGAGTGGGTACATATAGTAATACACATAGAGGTTATAACAGAATAAACATAGAGACAGACTGAGAGGGCGCAATCATATCATCATATAAACACAATTACTGAATGTGGCTGACTGAAGTTTGAGATGTAAATTGGAGGGTATTAACTGGTGAGTGCACAAATATACTTGGAGGCTGTGACCAACGAAGTGTGCAGATTTTCATTTGCACATTGATTGAGAATATCTGAAAAGGTACTTGAAGGTCTTCATCGAAACAGATTGGAGATACACATTTATACCATGATCCAGTCTCTTTGGATGTTTACTGGTAGACTGCGTTGCAGGGAAATATAAACATAAGTTACTTGTACTAACTTGGAGACACTAATCAATGGAGTTTGCAGATATGTTTGGCAGCTACAATCCAGTAAAGTTACAGATGATCTTGATTGCTGTGGGTCAACATGTAATGAGATGCACTTACAGGTAGTGATCAAGATTATCTAGATGTTAACTGCAAGGTGGTTGTGCTTGTAGCAGTCTGTTCGGAGGGAGATATAAAGAAAGCTGAAGGATTATTCATTAGGTAAATCACAATAGTTGGAATTCGACAAACATTGACTTTCCCACTTGGTTCATAGAATAGAATCTGCTGGCAGTTTATCTGCAGAACCCCAAGATAGTAGGAGGGTACAGTAATGTGTTACCTCTTAATGGTGAAAATGAAGCAAAATATACTGCACATACAAGATAGTCAATGTTCAGTAATATTGAACTCAATGTAAATATATGATCAGAACACGGGAAAGTAGACAGCAATTTCTTCACCTTATAGTATCCTGTAAATAGTAGAGTCATGGATGAGAAAGCATGTAATGGGGACCATATATGAGGACATGAAGGGATGTGGAAAATATCTGGTAATTCCTGCCAGATCAGATTTAGAATCCTTCATATTAGTGTTCTTACATTCATTATCACATTATATAAATCCCATATTGAGTCTTGTAAATTGATTGTTGATTACAAAATTCACTGAACTTGGGTTTCCCATAATGATTTCCACAATCCCCTCTTATCACAATCTTCCATCTCTTTCTTTCTTATCCAGCAGGCTACAATTTCATCAGCAAAATTTACCATGGGCAGCAGCCCATATACAATGCTCCAACATACTTCAATCAGCTGAAGCAGTGTTCCTAAGCCATTCCAAATACTCCCAGACCCACCTGCGGCTTGATAAATTACTCTGAGATGCTGCAAGGCCATGTTCAGATTCTGCTGACAGCACCAGCATTAATTGAGGTGCATGTAAGATTCTATGAAGTTTGACATACATGATAGTGAGATTTAGGAGCAGCTATGACCACTGCACTAGTGTGCAGCAGATCATGAGAGGAGCTGAGACCTTTGTGCAGGTCTGCATCAGACTTTAAACTTGCTACTGTATGTTGGCAGCACTACCTGTTGGGTTCCCAGGTCCAGAAACCATACACCATTTCACATATCACCGTTTTCGTTGTTAGAGATTTGTGATTCACAATCACACGGATGTTTGCTGCATCATAATAATGCTTGTATTCACTATCTAGCTCTATATAAATACGCACATACAGTCGGTCTGCCCGCAGATAGCACGCAAGGGGAATTGCAGGTCCATCTAGAGATAACAATGAAGACATCGTCAAGAACTGCTGGAGGACCGAGATATAAGGAATTCGGAGATACACTTGGCGGTTGTTATGATGTCAACAGAGAGATGTATCTGGAGGCCATCACTGTGTGAACTGAGGGATTTACTTCCAGGCAGTAATCAAGCATGTTCCATGATGTACTTGGAGGGTCTCATTGAGCATATTCAGAGATCGACCTGAAGGCTGCAATTGACTGAATTTTGAAAGACACATGCAGGCTACAATCGAGCAAGTAAGGCAATACCCTAAGATGCCATGATCAAGCAAGGTCAGACATGTTCTTGGAGACTGTAATTGAGCAATATCAGCAATCCATGTGGAGGCCATTATCATTCTCACTTTGAGATGTACTTGGAGGCGATAATGAAGCAAGGTGGGATTTGCAATGCCAGCCTGTGAACATGAACACTCCAAGATATACTGCAAGTCGCTGATCAAGTGAACTTAGAGAGTTATTTCAATGATGTGATCATGGAAATTTGAATGTAAATCAGAGGCAACCATTAGGGAACATTGATGACACACTGGAGTGCATGATCGAGTGAGTGTGGAAATGCACATTCCAGACAGTAATGAAGTGAAAATGTATGTTGATTTGAAGATGGTCAAGCTGGAGGTTGCGACTTGATAGGGTGATATAATGCAAGCTAAAACTCTATACATTGGATAACTTGTAAACATGGGAATGTAGATAGTTAAGAACAACATGGTGTGCAGCGAGATCAGATAGAAAAAAGGTGAGATGTGAAATGAGATGAGAGACTGGCTGGGAGCGAGAGACAGTGCATTGTGGGTTGATTCTGTCCATGGAGTCAACTTATAATCATGACATGGATAGATAGAGCAGGATCAGTAAACTGTGTAGTCTCTTAAAATGGTAGTGTTGTAAACTTCAATGGGAGAGATGTGAGGAGTTTGGAGAAATCATAAAGAAAAACTGAGACTTAAGACAATCTCATCTGTGAGTCAATTGCAAATGTCCAACATGGTAAATGTGACCTCTCATGCAGCATATTTGAACACAGATATAAGGTAGTCCAAATTCGATTAGTCAGGTTTCACTCCGAATTTCCCTTCACCATCATTTCCTTCTGTCTCCCCATCTCCCACATTTTTATACACAACTCTACCATTACAAGGGAATTCAAAGCTCGATGATCCCTCTCTATCTCTCCTTGTTATAATTAACAGTTAACAACAAGTTGGAACATCCACCAGCGATTAAGTGTCTCCCACCATCAGCCAATGTCATTTCATCCTCAACATGATTGAGTAAACCCCTGAGGTCAAACACAAAGTCAACGCCTATTATACTCCCATGATTATAAGATGACTATTGAATAATATCTCTGCATCTGCAATGACTCCCACAGAATCAGTCACATGTTCATCGACGACCTGTAGAGCGACCACCTGCAGATTGACCATCTGCCGCTCAACAACCTGCAGATGGACCACCTGCAGATCCACCACCTGCAGATCAACCACCTGAAGATCCGCCACGTGCAAATGGACAATGCGCAGATCGACCACCTGCAGATCGACCAACCTGACAATTGACCCCCTCAGATTAAGCACCTCCAGTTTCACCACAATAATGCACACCTCCAATATCTCTCGATTACTACATCCATAGTGCATCTCTAATCTCACTCCAATATGGTCTCCTGTGCACCTCCAATCTCACCCATGCTCGGCCTCCAGTGCATCTCCAATTGCACTGAATTGGAGCCTCCAAGTGTATGTCATCAGTTTACATAAGCCCAGCCTCCAAATGCATATCTGAACTTATTCAAATACCCCCTTTCAATGCATCTCCTGCTAAGGGGGTGTTTAATGTGCAAGTGAAGTTACTTATCCACGGCCCTAGATACTTCTAATCTTTTTATGCGTATCACCACTTAAAATGAATTGGAAGTTGATAAGGATCAAATACACAAAGCAGACAAATAATAGTCGTAGTTTCCAATGCTTCCAGAACAATTGCAATGCAATCCAATCTTGATGTCAGACAATATTGGCAGTAACAATAAACTATAAATTCCCCATGAGTGTGTCCTCTAACCGAGGATAAGATTCTTATTGGCTTGTTGCTTCGCCAATCTTTTCCTTTTGGACTTCAACTGGGTGGCTGTGTTTGGTGAATTGTTATCCCTTTCTTTCCGAGTACGTTGTAACGAATCGGCCTGATAATTCTTTGAATTATCACTATCCGATTCGGCGGTGTTAGGGGTTCTCCTCTACCAGCAGTAATGATACATGCATGGAGTGCAGTAAGTACATGTGACGAACGCACGTGACTCATATGCCAAACACCTACTTGTGGAACACGATCATGGTAGTCAGGCAAGTGATCCTTAGCGGGATTACACTTCGGTCATGGATTGATCAATGAGCGACGAGCACGCTTGCGCTAGCGGATTCACTTATCATGATGCAATTATGTCGCCATTCCTAGGAAGTGAAAAACCTTCAGCAGTGCACATAAGTATTGGCCACACCTACTATATCTTAGCTGGTGAGAAAACACACAGTGAAGTTGCGCTTAGGCAGAACTACATGTGCAGCAGACATAACACCAGAGGTGAGTAACAGGGATCGGCAAGCCCACGCGCTCAGTGGTGGGAACACTATGCAGCACTTCCTGGTTTACGGAACATCGAGCCCTAAGCATACGGTGTCTGAGGCATTCATGACATTGGCTGAAGATAAGTGGCCTAATGCGACCCTGCTCATTGGTTTGAGTTAGTATGCATCGCAACGTCATACCTGTTGAATAATACCAAGTGTTGCTGTTATAATCTACAATGGCAGAATATGGGCTGGTCACCGAATAAAATCTCTGATGCAATGCCAAATTGCCAGATCAAGGCGACACAATTATTACTGAAGAGCTATTATTATATATTGCAATAAGCACTGATAAGACTACACGTCGTCAGATGTTTCAACTACTGTACTTCTGGGCAGCAAGTTGTCTAAGTTGAAGTTATGAGTGGTCATCTTAGTGCGTTTGATATCTTGACATGAGGATGGCCCTAGCGGGGGCACAATGCCTGAAAACCACTCATGTATGAACATGATGACCTTGAGGGAATTTGTGGCACTATCAGTGAGTCACTTAACTTGATCTCGGCGATAAGCTATCAAGCAAACTATTCGTCATGGCAGTAAACTGATGGCAAGCTTGACCTGAGGATCCGACTATATGAGAACTCAGATTGTCCCCGACAATGAAAGAACGAAGGGCTAGCAGCAATCCACAGTCAGACATTACCGGCGAAGAACACCTTAATAAATTATTCAGAACTCTATGTATTCAAAACTGGAAATGACTTCCCTATTTCACCTAGATGAATAATGTTTGCATGTGTTCGAGGAGATTAACACATTCGCAGTTCGCACATCGACAGGTTGTCACAACCTTTGGTGATCTTGTGTTCGATTACAACATGTGGGGTTTATCCCACGTCTCCCGCATTGTGTCATACTCAGCAAGTATCGAAGTGATCAGATGCAATCTGAATTGGAACATCACTACAGGATTGTTACCATTTGAAGCATGATCCGAAGATCAACATTGGACAGACAAGGCTGAGTGGTGAGCTCCTACAACTGGTTCTAGATAAGACGTTGAGTCTTGGAATAAGATGAGGATTAGATAGGCGGCTGTACTTAGTCTAATCAATGTTGTATTGATTTTTGGGATTTCAGCACCCCCATATTAGTATAAGATTGTAAGACTTTGCTTAAATGAACGATTGACATGATTGTCAATCATGATATTGCTACATTTTGGACGGAACCCAATACTGCACCAATCATTGCACCAGATACAATTGATAGTATATCAGGTGTACAATTAGGAGAAACATTAGAACTACGGAAGAAGAACAGTGGAAGTTTTACGATAACGACGACTGTTGTTATATTTTAGTTTCAACGGGACAGTTTCAAGGTCAACCTTCCTATATAGTCACAAGGAGTTGTCAGATACATCGTCCCATGGCAGATTGTGAGTATTCAAATCGCCAGGAACATCACGAAGAATCAAAATATGAAAAAGTGGTTTTTAACATATCAATCAATCATCAGTATATTATAGTACAAGTCAGTAACCCAGAGGCCCAGGCTTACTTACTTGAGCAGGACAGTAGCTCTGAACACATTGCAGGTAGAGAAGGGGAGCTCCGACAAGTCACCAGCGGTTCAGGGAGTACCAGCATTGTGTCTGGCTTACGAGAGAAGACTGGAAGCAGCGAGAGAGCAATTCGGACCAATCAAACAAGTCAGAGAACCCGCAGAGGCCAAACTAGGAATTGGAGAGGTTTCTCTGCAGGAAGCCGACCCGGTACCAGGCAAGCTGGACCAGATAACCCAGCAACTGATGCATGTGGTCCAAGCATGCAACGAAGAGAACACAGCAGACGAAGAAGGAAATGAAAGGTTAAACCAATCATACTCAAAGATCCATATCCTTTTGAAGGAAAACCAGGTGAAGATTGTGACGCCTGGTGGGTAATCATCCAAACCTTTATCAAAGATCAACCAGAAAAGTTTCATGACACCAAAAGAACTATAAACTGCGTAGGAGGATTATTGAAGAAATATGCTGCACCGTGGCATGTTCAATGGGACAGACAAGCTTTGGCCAGAAAATGTGTAAGCTCCAGGACTACATATCTGATGGGTTTGTTGCTGAGGATCTAAGATAAAGACGCTCAGGACGAAGCTTATGCTGAGTTGGAAAAGATGCGTTATGTTGGCAACATTAGAGATATGTTCACTAAGCTACAGATGCATAATGATGAAGCCCCGTTAACAGGAGCTGGCCATACGTATCTTCTACTGGATGGTCTGCCAGTTGAAGTATTAGAACAAGTGCATACTGCCAATCTTACTGGCAAATCGGACCAGGAAATGATTGAGTGTATTTCCAAGACAGGAAGGACCGCGGAAAAGTGGGAAGAAGCCAATAAGAATTTGAGCACGAGAACTCCAAGGACTTCAGAGAAAACGTTGGCACAACCTATGAATAACTTCAGAGTACAAATGAATTTCAAGCAAAAGGAGAGGAAGCCATTTAAGAAAAACAAATTTGTTAATCCAGAAGGTAAAACTCAAATGAAAACATTCGCAATGCAGATCGAGGGAGTACATCAGGAGTAGTTTACTCGACACAGAGATGGGAAAAAATCTATGAGATGTGGTTGGCCTGCTGATAGGAGTCGATTCCATCGAACAATGGATCATTTCAGCGCAGTAAAAACAGATGCGGGAACAGCTTCCTTCCTTAACATAAAGAAATATCAAAAAATGAACAGAGGAGCTGGTGATTTGGAAGAGGATCAGCAGGATTTATATACGGAAGAATCTTGTAGTGAGGAGACAAGGGATCCCGCACTAGAGGACAGTTTGAGTGAGTCTTCGGAAACGAGTCTTCAAGCAGCTGAGAACTGGTGGGAATCAGATTAATTCTTTTCAATAATACACTCCTTTGCCCAAATTTTCACCTCCGAGGCTACTCGCAAGATCGAAACTGCTTGCCAGTAAGGAGATACAGATATACATATATGATATTTTCACCATATTATCTCCACTTGCATACTCTTATGGACCCGTTGTGGTCACTGTATTGTCGAAAGAATAACTATGTCGAAACAGAAAGCTACTGAGGTGTTTTCTCCACCAAACACCAACAAAATCAATACATCACAGGATTACGTTATTTACAACGGCTTGGAAAAGACAGGAAATGTCTATAAAATTTCACCTGCCAAGTAGCCAAAAGCCCAATCTATATGTTCTTTACAGATTTTGAAGGGAAATGTATTCCAATGAAATGTATGCTGGATTTAGGAAGGACGTCATATGTTATATCTCCCGAAGCTACAAAAGCATTCCGAATTCCTGTAGTCAAAGAGCAACTCCAAGGATAGCTTCGGACATCGGAGGTCGAACAATTCCAACAGAAGGTTTATTCGCAGTACCTTGGGGTTTCTCATTCAGAAATCATCGAACCTTAGATGAAAATGACCATCCATTCGAAATCATGAAAACTTCTGCAGATCATGAAGCATCAATTCCAGCCTGGTATCTCAACCAACATCAGGCTCAGGGAATTACTACTGGACATTTGTACTTTCCAAATTGTTCATCTAATTGTTTTGGACATGGGTTACTTCATCCTGAGTATGAAATAACTTATGATGAGAAAGTAGCTTCAAAGCCAAATACAAATAATGTAGGAGCGATAATTTTACATAATTCCTCGGTGTTACAAAAGCTTCCAAAACACAACCATAACTGGTCATTGTTATTTGATCTGAAAGGATCGGAAAAATCACCAACCAATAGCGAATGTGATCATCGAATTGAACACAAAGTTCCGGAAGCAAATTTAAGGATGGGAGCCATATATCAATGATCCCAAGAAGACAAAAAATTATGTATTCAATACTTGCCTAAGATGATAATGGAAAAAAGATACCACCATCCTCAAGTGCAGTAGGAAGTCCAGTATTATTCATACCAAAACACAACAGAAGGGGGTTACTATTGTGTGTTGATTACAGACATCTCAATTAGCATACCAAAAAAGATATAACCCCATTACCGATTATGTCCATATTTCAAGGCCTACCTAATGGCGCTGAACTTATTACACAAATTGTTTCACAATGTTGTTTCCATTTATTAAAGATGGCCATGGGGCATGAAAAGTATACAGCTTTCCGTGTGAAGTTTGGACTAAATGAATATATGGTCATGCCTTTTGGTTTGACTATTCCACCACCAACCTTTCGGAGAGAGATAAATCGCATTTTGAAACCAGTTCTGGGGATAGAATTGGTTATTAATACGACGGTTGATATCAATGAGGATAACAAATTAGTGGTTGTGGCATATATTGAATATATTCCCATTGCTACAAAAGAATCACTAAGCAAAGACCGTAGAAAAGTTGGAAAAGTCTTCGATTTGTTATTAGAGAACATCATCTGTTTTGAGATCAACAAGTGTCTATTCGAGCAAAAATCAGTAACCATTTAAGGCTCTATTGTGGATGGTAAAACTATTAGGATGGATTCTGATAAAGCTAAACAAATAGTCAAATGGCCCAATCTGAAGATTCAAACAGAAGTTGAACAATTGTTAGGATTATGGAATTCTGATAAGACATTTGTGCCTGGTTATGCTGAGATAGAATCTCCGATATCCAACTTGCTACCAGGAAATGGAAAGGATTTTGAATTCAGAGAAGTTCAGGAGGCAGCTTTCCCAAGAATAGTTATCATATTCACTAGCAGAAAAACATCAATACTTTGACATTTCAACCAGGATAGACCCGATTCAAACAAAACGGACGATTCATCTTTCCAATTGTGATCTAGCATTTCACAACAATGCGAAGACAGAAAGGTGTATACATGTGGATTATTGTCTGGAAAAATGTCATCAAATGAGTTTAATTACGAAGTTTTCAATAAGGAAAAGCTGGCAGTTGTCTATGCACTTGAAAAGTGGAGGCATTTCCTTCAAGGTTCAGAATCCAAAACCATGATTTTCAGAGATCATCATAACCTTTCATATTGTACAGAAAAAGTCAAGCTTCATCATAGACAAGCACATTGTGCAGAAATACTTCAAGAATTGTCTTTTCTTATAGTCTACCTGAAAGTTTCCCAAAATGTGAAGGCCGATATACTATCAAAGTGTCCAGCGTACGCCATGGGAGGGTGATGTAAAACAGCGATTGATGAGAAACCAATGTTCGCACCTGAACAGTGGCTCAAAATAGGAGCAATGGAAATAGACAATCAAGAGTTGTAGTTCATGGATATAGGAGCAATGGAGCAAGCTTTGTTAGATTTAGCGCAGAATGAATCTGTAAAACAGAATTCTATGCTAGACGACAAATATCAATCATCATGCAACACATTTACGAGCAAAGGAAATGTTGGGAACGAAGATGCAATTCGGGAAAGTATACTGTGTTGGAACCGAAGGATATTTGCACTCAAGGCAACCTGAAGAAGGATGATGAAGTAAGAAGATGCTTCTGAAGTGGCAGGACATTTCGGAAGAGATAGGACAATGGAGTTAAATTCTCGAGGTTGCTATTGGCCAGATATGGAGGATGATGTTCGGGAATATTGCAACAACTGCGATAATTGCCTGAGAACACATGCTCCACGACATGCTAAGCATTTATTACTTCACCCGTTGGAGTGACCTTGCAAACAATGGACCCATATCTCAACCGATTATATTACACATCTACCGGATTCGGGAGGTGATACGAAAATATGTGCAGTCGTTGATAGGTATACAAAGATGGCTCATGTTATGCCGATGGACACGATGGATTCTCCGACGGTGGCTAAGGCCTGTCGGAACAACATCTGGATTTGCCATGGGTTCCCAGAGGATGATGTTTCTGATAGAGATCAGACTTTCAGAAGACAGTACTTTACCAATCTTTATGATTATCTCGAGATTAGGTGATCCATGAGTACCGCTTTTCACTCACAAACGGACAGTCAAACACAAAGGATAAATCACGTCATAGAAGTGTACCTTAGAACAGACTGCAATTTTGAGCAGAATGATTGAGCGGAAATGTTACCTATGGCCGAATTCACATACATCAATCAGAAACATTAATCATCAAAGATATTGCCTTTCTATGCAAGTCATGGATACGAAGCAAGAACCAATAGGTCGATAGAAACTCAATTTCGAAATCCTGGCTCAGGAATGTATGGCCATTATATGTCAGGGGTACATAATAAGCAGTCAAAACAATTAGAACAAGTTCGACAATCAATGTGTCGTTACTATAATTAGAAATGACTGGTATTCAATCAGTTTAAGAAAGGAGAATTGGTAATTGCAAATGGAATCAATGATAGGTAGAAAAGGAGAGGCCAAAAGCTCGAAGATAAGATGTGCCGAGCGTTCACAATCTTGTCAGTAGGTCATGAAGACCGCTATTGTAACCTCAATTTACCAAAATCCTGGAATATACACCCAACATTGAATATTGGATTATTGCAAAGATATCGAGGAAAGAATCGGGAGACAGAGGTAGTCCAAATCGAGGGGCACAATACCTGACGGAAGATGGAAAAGATCATTGCGAAGGAACATTACAACGAGGACGTCTCCAGGCATGTGTATTTGGTTAAGGGGGAAGGCTATTCGCATGAGGAAAATACTTAGCAAACATATGATAATGTTGTTGAACATGAGGAGGAATTGATCGAAGATTATTATGAGACAAATGAAAATATGGAAAAACATATACGATTTGTACAACTAAAGAGTATGGTAAATAAAAGATGCGAAACCACATCCAGAAAGAAATAGAAAGACGCCAATGCGCAAACAGAAATAATAAGTATACTCCATTATTGAGATTATTTGTTTTCGCTGTCTGAAAAGTGCGTTTTTCTTTGTACCCTTTTATGACAGAGCTACCATTGGGTCACCGGTTCTGGAGAGGGAGGTAGTGTTAGCGGTTCTTCTCTAGCAGTGGCAATAATACATAAATGGATTGCAGCAAGTACATGTGACGAACACACGTGAGTTATATGCAAATCACCTCATGGTGGAACATCATCATGGGAGTCACTCAAGTGATCCTTAGCGGGATTACACTTTTACTGCATGTCGATCAATTTGCGGCAAGCACGCTTGCGCTAGCGGATTCACATATGATGATGCAATTATGTCGCCATTACTGGGAAGTGAAAAACCTTCAGCAGTGCGCCTTAGTATTGTCCCCACCTACTATATCTTATCTAGCGGGACAACACACAGTTAAGTTGTGCTTACGCAGAATTACGTGTGCAGCAGACGAAACCCCACAATGCAATTCAGAGGGATCTGGAAGCCCATGCACTCAATGGTGGGAAAACCTTGCAGCACTTCCCGGTCTACGGAAGGTTGAGACTTAAGCATGTGGTGTCTGAGGGATTAATGACATTGGCTGAGGATAACAGGCCTTAAGCAACCCTGCTGATTGGTTTGAGTTAGTATGCATCGAAACGTCATATGAGTTGAATAATACCAGGTATATGTGTCATAACCAAGGTTTGTAGAGAATCAGTTGGTTGCCAATTGAAATCTCTGACTCATTGCCGAAGAGCCAGATTGAGGCGAGGCAGTTAGTACTGCGGAGCGATTACTGAGTATTGCGATAAGCACTGATAAGACTGCGCATTTTCAGATGTTCCAACTACTGAATGAATGGGAAGCAAGATGTCTAAGTTGAAGTGATTAGTTGATATATTAGTGCGTGTGATATCTTGACATGAGGGTGGCCCTAGCAGGGGCGTAATACCTGAAAACCACTCATGCATGCACACGATAACATCCAGGGAATTGGTGGCACTCTCAATTTGTCAGTTAAGCTGATTTCTCTGATAAGCTATCAAGCAAACTATTGATCATGGCGGTAATCTGAAGAGAAGCTTGCCCAGAGGATCCGAGTATAGAACAACTCGCATTGTCCCCGGCAATGAGAAGAATCAAGAACTACCGGCAATCCATGGTCAGACATTACCAGCGAAGAACACCTTATAATATTATTAAGATTTCTTTCTATTCAAAACTCAAAATTACTTCCCTTTTTCACCTGAGTGAATACTCTTTGTATTTGTTCAAATAAATTGACACATTCTCAGTTTCCACAGCAACAGGTCATCAGAACATTTGGCGATCTCGTTTTCTATTACAACGAGCAGGGTCAAACCCACATCTCCCGCACACTTTCATACTCGGCAAGTATCGATCGTTTCTGATATCATCTGAATCGGTGCATCACAACCGGATTGTAACCCTTCAAACAATTTTCCGAGGATCAACCTTGGATGGACGAGGAGGAGCAGTGAGCTCCCACTAATGTTACTAGATTTGAGGGTGAGTCTTGGGATAAGAAGACGATCAGATAGCTGGATATATCCAAATAAATGTTGTATCAACTATTGAGATTATAGTAACCCTGTAGCAGACGGAAACTGATCGTCGTTAAATATCTCGAGGTGTTGCACATATGCCTCTATCCAAGGATTCAGCCGGCATGTCTTTCAATTCTCCTAAATTCAATTCCTCTGAACGCAATCTCCAATATTCCAGATAATATGACAACACTGGATCTAATTGAACTAATGCTGCGATCCACCAGATGCACTGTGCAGCGAATACATAATGGCGTGGTTCGAAGGTACGTAATCATTTTGCAATAGTCCACAACAGAATATTGGCTTACCTTTCAAATGTAATACTCATCTGAGGTGCGGTGCTGCCTCTACAGAGCTAATCGTAATTGATAATAATAGTATAGATTTCGGTGTCACAAAAATGCAATAATATCTTATAGTCTTCTTCGCTGGTAGGTTGTTCTGCCTGTTCCCTGCTAGAGCTTGTTCTTCTCATTGCTGTGACATTGTGAGTTCTTTATAGTTGGACTCTGAGTTAATGTTTGGCGTCGGAATCTCACTATGACACCGTGATTGCTTGATAGCTTTTCTTCATTAACACATTACATGCCTCATTGATAGTTGCCACACTTTCCTTAGCTCATCGTGTTTATGCATGAGTGGTTTGGAAGCGTTATGCTCCCTTCTTGGGCCATCCTCATGACAAGATATCAAACTCACATACTGACAACTCATAACTTCATCTTCGACATCTTGTTTCCCATATTGTTCCGTAGTTGGAACATCTGCCAACACGTAGGCTGAACAGTGCTTCATGGCAATCTTTATTCATAGCTCTGCATTATGAATTGCCTCGCCATAATCTGGGTATTCGGCATTTATTCAGAGACTTAATCGGCGACCAACTGAAACTCTGCCAACCCAGATTATGACATGTATACCGCGTATTATTGAAGTGGAATGTTGTTGTGATGCATTTTTGCTCAAACCAATGAGCAGGGTCGCTTCAGGGCTCTTATCTTCGGTGAATGCCATCAACTCCCCAGACACAGCATGCTTTGGTCTCGACCTTCCATAGACTGTGGAGTGCCACGAGGTGTTCCCACCACTGAGTGTGTGGGCTTGCAGATCCCTCTTTCTTGCATCTTGTGTTATCATCTGCTGCAAACATATGTCTGTGTAAGCGCAACATAACTGTGTGATGCCCTGCTAGATAAGATATAGTAAATGTGGCCAATAATTATGCACACTGCTGAAGGTTTTTCACTTCCCAGTAATGGTGACATAATTGCATCATCATAAGTGAATCTGCCAGCGCATACGTGCTCATCGCTAATTCATCGACCTGTGGCACAAGTGTAAACCCACTAAATATCACTTGGCTGTCAAACATGATGTTGTCCTCCATGGAGTAGGTGTTTTAAATATGTCCTACAGTAGTTGTAGCCGTATGTACCTGCCGTGATCCATTCATGTATGAGTACCACTGCGAAGGGAGAACCCCTAACATCTCCACACCTGGTTGATCATAGCCTCCAAGTGAATAACTACCTTCACATAATATTGGCCTTGCAATTCATCACCAAACTTACTATATTACTACCTCCAAGTACATCTGCGAATTGACTTGATTATATGCTGCATTTGCATATTAACATTGACACGATAACAGTGTCCAAGTCTATTGCTGATCTCATGTGATCATGGAGTCCAATTTTACATCCCCCCTTGTTTGACCATGACCTCTATATTTACACTGTTATAGCCTTTGGTGGAGCATATAACTCACTTGATTTTGGCCACCAAGTGCAATGGCAACAATAACGCAATAACAGCCTCCAAGTGCATCTCCACATTTTCTTAATCACAATCTACATTTCCATCCCAACACTGGCTTAATTACAGGTTTTAAGAGTATCTCAAAGTTCACTTCATAATGACCTGCAAGAGCATCACAATGTTCACACTGTACGGGCCTCCAAGTGTAAATCCTGACTTGAGTGATCGTGGCCTTCTAGTGCATTTCAAGGTTTACATAATTATGGCTTCCAAGTGTATCTCTAAGTTCACCCATTTATGGCCTCGAAGTACATTTCTAAGTTCACTCTCCAAGTCTATCTTTCATTTCGCTCACCTGGCATCTCCAGGTACATTTCCAATCATACTCAAGGACCAGTTCTAGCCAGTCCAGTTTAAAACTGTATGCAGATCAATTGCTATATGGATGCATAGATACATTGATTAAAATACATACTGCATACTTCCGTTTTAAAATAATTTTACAGTGAGTAGTAACAATAATTCCCACCTGTACCAGTAGAAATCATATATGGTATATTCCTCCTTCCAGAGTGCTTTACGGCGATCAGTGGTACTCCCTGAGTTGTCGCTTGTGTTCCCACATGCTGCCCTCGATGTTGCCAGACCTTCTATATCCTCATAGATTTGTCACCAAGTAAAGTATTCATCCAAGATTAAAAGTCTCCAGCTCATAGTTGCTTATTCCCAATTCTGGATTTTTGCCACTCATCTCTTGGTACAAATTGTTATACGATGCTCCCAATATTATCATAAATGTATGTTACCCAATCAATAGAGTGTCAGCTCTTATCACAGAACTCACTTAGTTAACAACATTGTACATTATTGTCTCTATACTGATAACCTTGAGATTGGTCACATTCAAAATCATCTACAATTTTGCTTGGTCACTGTATCCCAGTGTATCTGCAAACATCCTGGTTTGCGGCCTGAAGGTTCAGTTGTTACTTTACTCGATTACTGCCTGCAGCAGTATTTTCAAACTTCCCATATCACAATTTTAAAGTGGGACTGAAATGTTCACTTAATCACTGTTTCCATGTTAGTATCAGTCATGACCTCACAGTGTTAGTTCTAAATCGCTTTCTCATTACCTTCGATTGCATCTGTAAGTTCACTCCATCATTGTCTCCAAGTGTTACTCTAAATGCCCTGAAGTACTGCATGCAGGCAGATTGACCATATATACAGATATAGACAAATATAGATTCTGAACTCATACTATATACTAATATAGCAAATCTTCAGGTGGTTGTGAAACCCAAATATCTTACCAAGATTAATATAATATACAAAATTGACTGTGCTTTTGGAACCTGGGACAATAAGAACCACTGCTGTGAGAATACAACATACCAAGTTTAAAGTCTTTGTCACACCTACAGCTCAGTTTCACCTGCTCACAAATTTGACTACTTACTATGTCATATCTCGTTGCATCTAGAATACATCTCCATACCCGCAAGTTATGTTGTGAAAATCAGAAAAGCATATGATGTATTCAGAAGCACTGTGCATAGCTTCAGAAGGACTGCAAAGTATCTTGAATTACCTAGGAATACCATCATAGTTGACTGCAGTATCTGAGAAATTTGCATGTCACTGTCAAATCAGATATTATTTTGCCAATGTTCCTGCATGTATATTTAGTGAGAAATGGTCGTTCAACTGATTAGTGTCTCAAAATAATAGCCATGATGGAGTGTAACATTATAACAGAGATGAATAAAACAAATTAACCAATAGTACAAATATACTATCTGGAATTGTAAATTGTAACATATCATATCAAATAACAGCAAAATGTGAGGTACATATTGTTCCATGCTATTGAGGCTGTGGATTGGGGACATATTGCTTTATTTGGACAGGGATCTATTATTTGACTTGATTGGTGAAGCAGATATTATTTGAGAATACCCAAAGCCATATTTGTCAACTATATATGAAGTTCAGGGCATTGGTTAAATGTATTGCAGATAGCAATAATATTTAATTAAATGAAAGGATATTATATCTCATGATGTTATCAAAAATGGTGGTGTAATACATTGGCTATAATTGATAAAATTTGAATGTGATTAACTGATATTAATTACCACCTTGATTATTTCATATTACATGCAAATGTTCCCATAGCTAGTCAACTAATGATTAAACTGTAGATATTGTATCTGGTGTACAGATTGCTAAAGCTTCTCTATTGGTGTAATTGTTACGGGGTTATTTAGGCCCAATAATCAATACACCATTTATTAGACTAAATAAAGCCGCCTATCCAAACTCCTTCGTCTTTACGCATTCCTTGTCTTTTCCCAAGACTCATTCTCTTATCTAGTTCCTCTAGTAAGAGCTCACCACTCCTCCTCGTCCGTCCAAGGTCTCTCTTCGGAATACTCTTTGTAAGGTAATTACCGGGTAGTGGTGTACCGGTGAACATCGTACCAAATACCGAGTGTGACTGCTTAATATCAAAGGTCTTGGGAGATGTGGATTGAACTCGGCTCGATTATAGACTGAATTCGATCTCCGATAGTTTCGACGACCGCTCTGTGTGCGTATTGAGATAGTGTCAGTGTGAATGAACACATATAGAGAATATTCACGAAGGTGAAATAGTGAAGTAATGGTGAATATTGTTTAGATAGAATTCTTAATAATATTTTAAGGTGTTCTTCGCTTGTAATGTCTGACTTTGGATTGCTGCTAGAGCTTGATTCATCTCATTGTCGGGGACAATGTGATTTCTTATATAGTCGAGCCTCCAGGTGTAGCTTGCCTTCGGATCATCGCCATGGTGCATAGTTTGCTGGATAACCGATCACCGGGATCAACTTAAATGACTCAATGATAGTGCCACAAATTCCCTCATGGTTATCATGTTCATGCATGAGGTGTTTCAAGGCATTACGCCCCCACTATGGGTCATCCTCACATCATGATATCATGCGCACTAATATGACAACTCATGACTTCAACTTGGACATATTGCTTGCCATTCGTTCAATAGTTGGAACATTTGACGACCGGTAGTCTTATCAGTGCTTATCGCAATTTATAATGACTCCAGGTTATTAAATGCCTTGCCTTTTGATATGGCTATTCGGCAATGCGCTCAGAGATTGAATTGGCGATCAACCAATACTCTGCCAATGTAGATTATGACACCTCCTATGACTTTGCAACACATTCTGACTCAACCCAATGAGCAGGTTTGCTTCTGGCCTCATATCTTCAGCCAATGTGATTAATCCCTCAGATACAGCATGCTTAAGTCTCGGCGCTTCTGTAGACCGAAGAGCGTTACAGGATTAATCCTTGTTGCTGAGCGACAAGGCCCGTAAATCCCTTTATACTCACATTGTGCTAATTATCTGCTGCACACGTAATTCTGCAACCTTGCAACTTCACTGTGTGTTGTCCCGCTAGCTGAGATATAGTAAACGAGGTCAATAACTATGCGAACTGCGGAAACTTTTTCACTTCCCAGTAATTGCAACATTGTTGTGTCATCATAACTGAATCTGCTAGTGCGGGCTGACTCGTGACTAATTGATCGACACGCGGCTCAGGTGGCATCCCACTAAAGATCACCTGACTGACACACAACGTGATGCTCATGCAGATAGACGTTATGCAATTAAGTATCTGCTAACTAATCCACTTTGTATCATTACCGCTATTAGGTTGAACCCCTCACATTACCTCCCTCTCGAGGACCGGTGACCCAACGGTAGCTTGGTCTGTGAGAAGTGAACATAACACAAGATACCACTCCGACAGCGAAAGTAATAAAATCTAACCTGTAACATAAGGGAGAGATAGAAAAAAAAATCAATGCTTTTTCTTTTTGCGTTGTCTCAATTTTGTTTCCTTGCTCTTTCTTTTTGTTTCCCAAATCTTTTATCTTTCCCCATATTCTGATTTTCTTCATAATACTTTTCCAATAATTCCCTCGGATTATCATTCACATTCTCAAATGATTCCCAGGTATTTTCTCGTGCAAATATCCTTGCCACTTCGCTGAAAACATATGCTTTGTCGCATTGTCATTCGATGGTCCGCTGGATATTATAGACTCCATTTTCCATCTGGGATCATCCGCTTCAATTTTGACAACTTGTTTTCCTGGATCTACCCCTCGATACCGGTCTAACAATGAAACACTGAAAGTCGGATGAATATTCCATGATGCAGGTAACTCCAGCTTGCAGTATCGATTATTATATCCCACAGAAACTATTTTGAATGGGCCGTACATGTTATCCTCGAGTTTTCTGCATCGGCCCGAGAATCGTATCTTCTTTCCGTTCAGCATTACTAATTCTCCCTTCTTGAAGTCTTCGATCATTCTGCATTTCTTGTTGTAGTAGTTCCCCATTAACTCTCTAACTTTCTCCAAGTTTTCAGGCAGCTTCGCATGCACTCCTGTCATATATTGACAAAACATCTCGGAAGCTGGATTCTTGAAGTTGAGCTTCGTGGGCCAAGTCGTCCTTGGTTCATATCCGGAATTTGCATAACAGGGGGATATTTACGTAGAGGAATGTTATGAATTATTATAAGTGTACTCGGCCATTGATAGCATTTCGGCTGAATCATTCTTCTCATAATTACAATAACATTGGAGGAAGGCTGCTATCACCTGGTCTATCCTGTCTGTTTGACCGTCCGTTTGCGGATGGAAAACCGTGCTCATAGTTCCTGTAATTCCTAGGAAACTCTATAGATCCGTAAAATATCGGCCAGTAAACGTTCCGTCTCTGTCCGAGACCCCATCTCCTGGAAACCCATGGTACATCCAAACTTGTTCCAAATATGCTTTGGCGACTGTTGGTGAATCTCGTTTATCAATTGGTATAAAATGTGCCATCTTGGTAAACCTATCCACTACCATGAGGATAGTACTCATTCCTCCTGACGTAGGTAAATCCGTAATAAAATCTGTTGACATGTGTGTCCATGGTTCACTTGGTAACTGCACAGGATGTAATAACCCATGCTTCGCATGTCTAGGTGCTTTCGTCCTTTGGCATTTATCGCATGCATTGCAGAACTTTCTGATGTCTTCTTCCATATTCGGCCAGTAGACATTCCGGCGAATAAGTTCCATGGTCCTGTCTCTTCCGAAACGTACTGCTACCTGGGAATCATGGTCTGACCTCCTAATTCCTTCCCTCGTTTTCTTCGGTGCATATAATCTTCCTTTACAATATAATAACCCATACTTGATAGAATAATTATTATCCTCGTTGTCGCTTTTTCCTACTGCTTTCCATATCTCTCTATACTGGTTGTCCAGATTGGCATCTTGAAAAATTCTCTCCTTCTGTTCGGGTATAAGTTGATCTACCTCGACAGCTCTTATGTCGATAGTATCGTAATCGTTGTCCTCTATTTCCGTGGCTTCTATTTCTAGCCATTGTTCAGGACCTAAGAGCGGTTTCTCCCTTACTGCTGTTGTACTGCCCACTCCAGAGGTGTATGGCGGGCACCTTGAATGTATATCGGCCTTTTGATTTGCTGATCCCTTTCGATAGATTATAACAAAATGATAACTTTTCAGAAATTCCGCCCATCTTGCTTGTCTCCTATAAAGTAAAACTTTTTTGGTAAAATAGGACAACTTTTGATGATCCAAAACAATAGTGACCCTGCATTCTGACCCCAACTGGTAATATCACCATTTTTCTAAAGAATATACTATTGCTAGCATTTCTTTATCCAAAACGTCATAATTTAACTCTGCCTGTGAGAATTTTCTGGATATGAAATAGCAGGGATGAATTTTTCAGTCTTCGAATTGTTGTGAAAGAATTGCTCCCAAAGCGAAATCCGATGCATCTGTTTCAATCATAGCCGGTCTGTCTTGATCAAAATGTTGTATTATCGGTGTTTTGCCAGAAGTGAACATTATCGTCACTTCAAGAAACGCAGCTTCCTGTGCTTCTTCCAACACAAATTCCTTTCCATTACCCCTTGACAAATCAGTAATTGGTGCAACTATGCTGGCATACGAAGGTATAAATCTTCTATAGACATTCCATAACCCCAGCAACTGTTGTACTTCCTTTTGACTCGTGGGTCTTGGCCAATCAACTATAGCCAGAGCTTTCGCGGGATCCATCCGTATTGACTTCCCGCTGTCAGTAAATCCCAAAAAGCAACCTCCGTCCGTTCGAAATGGCATTTATCGATCTCAACACACATATTATTCTCCAAAAGCAAGTCATACATCCTGCCGACTTGTCTTCTGTGCTATTCAATGGATCCTGTTGTTGCAATAAGAATATCATCAATATAAGCAACGACCACTAATCCTCCATTTTCATCAATATCAACCTTTGTGTTGATAACTATTTCGATCCCTAAAAGAGGTCGAAGGATCCTGTTGATTTCTCGTTGAAACGTTGCGGGAGCATTAGTTAATCCGAATGGCATAACCATCTCTTGATATAGGCCAAACTCTGTCCTAAACGTGGTATACTTCGCATGTCCCAATGCCATTCTGATTATGTGGAAACAAGCGTTTGGATCGATTTGAGTAATGAAATCGGCTCCAAATAATCTTCGTTGTGATTCCCACATTATTGGTAAAGGCGTTTTGTATTTAGCCATATGCTGATTGAAATGTCAGTAATCCACACATTATCTTAATCCTTTTCCGTTTGGCTTTGGTACAAATAGGATCGGAATTCCAACTGAGCTCGAGTATGGTCTTATTGTTCCCTCTTCAATCCTCTTATCGAAGTATTAGACTAAAAGCTTTTTATCTTCGAGTGATAATTGCTAAATAGGACTCATCATAAGCTTATCATGCGAGGAAATCAACTCAATTCGGTGGTCCGATTCCCTATTTATTGGTAGTTTCTCTGCTTCCCCAGGATCGAACAACATCAACCACTTGTGGTAGTGCTTAGGCAACTTTTCGATTACAGTGGGAGAATTACACACAACAGCTCGTATATTAATAGCCTCCGGCCATAATGCTATCCTCTTATTATAGGTTATAGTATAATCAGGACGCATATGCCCATAACCGAAACATTCAACTCCACAGTGAGGGAAGTGCACATGCCCGTTCATAATACCTTCGGCCGTATGCCGATTACAATACCAAGCAGGTATCAAGGCGTTGTAGTCTTTTGTTCTTTTCATGACTTCGAACGCATAGTCTTCAACATCAAGAATTCTGTGATTGCCGAAAGTTGAATCTAAAGGAATCGTAAAAATGCCTTCGGTTGTAATCTGTAGGCCTCCAACTTCCGAAGCACTTGTAGGTAATTTCCTTTTTACCACCGGTACTCGGAAAGCTTTTGCTGCTTCTGGTGACATTACACAAGATGTACTTCCCAGATCTAGCATGCATCGCAAAGGAAAGTATGTTCCTTCAAATTCAAAAAAGAACTTATATATAGGTCTCTTCCCTACTTTGGTTGGACATACTATCTTAGGTTTTTTCTTCGATGCTGAAGTATACAAAACATAATCAGTTGATGTATCATTTTTCTTCGTCATTGTTTACGATAAGTCGTTGGTTGCTTTTCGTTTCGACATCGCTATCCTTTCGACAATAGCGTAGCCACAATGGGTCAAAGTGATAAGGAATAAGGTAAAGTACGTTGAAGAAATAGGTAATTGGTGATTGATGATTTGTGGTATTGGTATTTTCTTACTGACCAGCAGTTTCGGCCTTCCTGACATCCCCAGAGGAAGAATAACCTTTTATTAACATAACTGCTGATCTACATTTCCAATTTCTTAACTCGAATCCCACCAGTTTTCCGGAACCTCTGAACTTTCCTCTCCTGAGCTCTAACTCTCCTCAGAGTTGCTCTCACTCTCTTCTTCTAGTGCGGTATCCCTAAGCTCCTCGCTACTAGATGCTTCTATATACAGATCCTCCTGATCTTCTTCCAACTGATATGCTCCAATCATTATCTTCTGATATTGCTTGGCCTTTGGAAAGGATGCTGTTCCTGAATCAGTTTTTATTGGTCGATAACAGTCCATAGTTTCATGCTGTCATTTCCGATCTGCCGGCCAAGCACATCTCATACATTCTCTCTGTTTGTTCCTTCAATTGAGCTCATCCTGAGAGATCCCCTCGGTCCGAGAAGCAAACATTTGAACAGCGGAGCCATTATTCGTATTGACAAACTTCCTTTCCTTATTGACTTGGAATTTGCCCTTAGGTTTTTCCCACTTCCGTTGCTTGCTTTCCTGCTTTTCCCATTTTCGGGTTGTCTTTTCTTCCCGATAGCCTGGCGATCTAACTGAGACATTTTTCTTCGCTTCTTGCCAGTTTTCAGTTGTTCTTTCAGCTTTTGAAATAATCTTGATCATTTCTTGATCTGATTTTCCTGTCATATCAACTGTATGCATTTGTTCCAGAATTTTCTGTGGAAGCCTGTGCAATATCAACTTTTTCAAGGATTCACCTGTCAACTGAGCTTAATCGTTATAGGTTTGTATCTTGGTGAACATATCCCGAATGTCTCCCTTATACGAAACCCTCTCCATTTTTGCAAATGGTTCATCTCTAGCTACCTTATCCTCAAATCTCAACGTAATATCATTCTGATATGTTGTCCAGGATCGAGGGAACGTTCCATCCAATGCTTGCTTTTCCCATTGAATATGCCACGACTGAGCATAATTCGTAAGTAATCCTCCAATCCAATCAATCGTCCGACCAGTATCCTCAAACTTCTCTGGTTGATCATGGATATAAGTCTGGACTATAACCCACCAGGCCTCAAAATCAACACCCGGTTTTCCCTCACAACTCTTAGGGTGCTAAAGATTAATTGGCCTAATATCGGGTTTTCTCATCTTTCTTCTTCGTTCAGGATGAGTCGGTCCTGGAGGTGGTGGTACAGGTGGTCCTGGCGCCGGTGCATCTTCTGGAACTTCATCCGATTCTCCACCGTCATCACTACCACCATCTCCATTGCCTCCTCTCAGAATCCCATATATATATTCAGCCTCCTCGCAAGAATCTTGAGTAGTTGAATAAGAAACAGAAGACCGTGGAACGCTTGGTCTCCTACTGGGGTGTATATTGCTTGACTCTCCTGCAACGTATCCACTGGTTGCATACCCAGTTGGCAATTGTACTGATCTGGGTCAATGTGAAGTGCTTTCCGAAACTTTGTAAGCTTCCATATCGGTAGTCATCCCCGTGCTTACTTCCTGAATTTGTTGTAAGGTTTCATCCATGGATTTCATATGCATCTGTATGTCTTCCTTTGTAGATAATGTTCACATATGTTTTTCCATATCTTCAACCTTATTTTCTAGCGATTGTTGAGCCTCTCTCCAGACCTTGGCATCGTCCTGGATTTTAACAATCGCTTTTTTATGGTTTAACAACATTGAACAATTTCTCGTAAGTATTTTAATCATATCAGCTATCAGTATATGAATTCCTTGGAAGATTTCTCCTGCGTCCGAAACGATAATATCATCTTGCCCTTCCAAGATTGTTATCCCTTTTCAGACTTCGTCAGTGATTGCCTGCTGAATCATTACTTGTCCTCCAACTCCTGAGACTTCTCCATTGAGTCTCACTTTCTCAGTAAGAATTCTGCCTTCGGGTATTTCTAGGTCTGACTTGACCATCACAAATTTGTCCTCGATCAAGTCCTTCTCCTCGTTGAAGCCTTGCACCACACGCATCATCTGTTGAGTACGCTGCTCGAGTTGGCTCTGTACCTGATGAGTTTCCCCCATGGTAACTTCTCTGATGCGTAACTTTGCCTCTTCTGGTTTGCCGGCCTCTTTGATGTGCCGAATTTCCTGAGCTGCTTCCTCCAGCCTCTGCTGACAAGCCTTGCACCTTCTGGGATTTCCTTCCTCGCTTGTGACTTGTCGGAGCTCCTCTTCGCAACCCTGGATGACTTCTGTATAGCTGTTGCGCTCAAATACGTACGCCTGCGCCTTGGGGTAGCCATCCTGAACTCTGATCGTTGCATGGTGTATTGGTATTGTAAATACATCTGTATTAGACCAATCTATATCGTGTTGTCCGTGACAGATTAAACACTAACAATCTGCAGTTGGACAATGTGTACTGCAGATTGTAGTGAACGTATTGGAATTCTGTCCCTGAAACACTCCGGTACTGACAGAAATATAACAACAGGCGTCGTTATCACAAAAACGCCACTGTGCTCCTTCTGTAGTCCTAACTCGGCTTCGAATAATGCCCCTAATGCAATGCCCATTGTGTCATATGCAATGATTTGCAAAATATCGAATTCCTTTGAGAGTACAGCAATATCGTTGTTAACAATCCAGACAATGGTTCATTTAGGCGGGGTCTTAAAATATTATACTGTTACGGGGTTATTTTGGCCCAATAATCCATTCAACATATATTAGACCAAATAAAGCCGCCTATCTAAACTCCTTCGTCTTTACTAATTCCTCGTCTTTTCCCAAGACTCCACCTCTTATCTAGTTCCTATAGTAAGAGCTCACCACTCCTCCTCTTCCATCCAGGGTCGCTGTATTGAATACTCTTCAAAGGGTAATAACCCTGTGGTGATGTAAAGCTGAAATTTGTACCAAATACCGAGTGTAACTGCGGAATATGAAAGGTCTCAGGAGATGAGGATTGAACGCCACTGGATGAAAAACTCAATTTGATCTCCGATAGTTTCGACGACCGCTTTGTGTGCATATTGAGCTTGTGTCAGTTTGAATGAACACATATAGAGAATATCCATCAAGGTGGAATAGTGAAGTCATGGTGAATATTTTTTAGATAGAATTCTTAATAATATTTTAAGGTGTTCTTTGCTTGTAATGTCTGGCTGTGGATTGCTGCTAGAGCTTGTTACATCCCATTGTCGGGGTCAATGTGAGTTCTTATATAGTCGAGCCTTCAGGTCTAGCCTGCCTTCGGATCATTACCATGACACATAGTTTGCTTGATAGCATATCGCCGAGATCAACTTAAATGACGCATTCATAGTGCCACAAATTCCCTCATGGTTATCGTGTTCATGCATGAGGTGTTTCAAGGCATTACACCCCCACTATGGGTCATCTTCACGTCATGATATCATGCGCACTAATATGACAACTCATAACTTCGTCTTGGACATATTGCTTCCCATTCATGCAGTAGTTGGAACATCTGATGACCGGTAGTCCTATCAGTGCTTATCGCAATTTATAATAACTCCAGATTATTAAATGCCTCGCCTTTTAATATGGCTATTCGGCAGTGCGTTCAGAGATTTACTCGGCGATCAACCGATACTCTGCCAACGTAAATTATGACATATCGTATGACATTGCAATGCATTCTGACTCAACCCAACGAGCAGGTTTGCTTCTGGCCTCTTATCTTCAGCCAATGTCGTCAATCCCGCAGATAGAGCATGCTTCGGTCTCGGCGCTTCTGTAGACCGAGGAGCGTTACAGGTTTAATCTTTGTCCCTGAGTGACATGGCCCATAAATCCCTACGTACTGGCATGTTGCTTATCAACCGCTGCACCCCTAACTCTGCAACTTTGCAACTTAACTGTGTGTTGTCCCGCTAGATAAGATATAGTAAATGTGGTCAATAACTATGCTCACCGCTGAAGGTTTTTCACTTCCCAGTAATTGCGACATAGTTGCGTCATCATAACCGAATCTGCTAGTGCGAGCTGACTCGTCATTAATTGATCGACACGCGGCTCAGGTGTAATCCCACTAATGATCATCTTACTGACAAACAACATGATGCTTACGCAGATAGGTGTTATGCAATTGAGTATCTGCTACCCAATCCACATTGTATCATCACCGCTATTAGATTGAACCCCTAACAGTAATATATATCCCTTGGAAAGTGTGAAGTGATATCTAGCCTGGTTTTGAAATATACGATAAATTTGCAAGATATACCTAAAGCAGATGATATTCGTTGGACAGAGCGTAGCACTTCGACTTGATTATACAATGGGTATCGCAAGTCAGCAGTAGTACATTACATTCTTATGCACATGATTCTCAATCTCTGGAACGTACAGCTACCTCATTTAGGAAAGTGACAGATTCCTTCAAGTTCAACCACTGATATATACTAAATAACATCAAAATCAAATTATTTCAATGTACAGATACTCTATACCAGCTTTCATTGATAATCAATTTCAAATTTTAACTGGATCAGTCCAATCAAACATAACTTATTTATTTATGAAATACTATACCACAGACATATAATCTACTACATATAGTACATTTTACCACAATACATACAACAGGTGCATCATTATCCTGGAGTACTATATCTCACTAACAATAAATAGTATTATATGTACAATAAGATAAACACATACTTTTCATGGTCAGAAAATTATAATTAATCTTATAGTGGAACTTTTGTGTTTCTACAAATTCTTTCTTCAATATAATTTACTTTTCCAATTTCTTGTAATACATCTCTCTTGGGCCTCTCTATTTGAAAATTCGCAACATTCAATAATTACCTACTGTACATCTAAGAAGCACCTGTAGATTCACAATGCAGTGATTATACCACCTTGATAACATATCGAGTACAATTACAAAGTATTGTACTATCCTATTAACACTTGACAATGTCTATCAATAAATTATAATATTGGTCGTACAAACTTTGGATGTCCTCAAATTGACAGATATTGCCATTATTATTATATATATCCAGATATCTACAGTAGAAATCATTTAAACAAATTGTGATTATTTATCTTGTATAAGACTTAGGACAAAACTGTAAAGTTCCTATATAGATGCCATATGGAGTACTTAACTCTTCATCCACTGAATATTTCAAGAAATATGGAGTATGACTTTTAAACAGCAGACAAAAGCAATTTTATTACACTGCACTCTGCAGATATTCACCACATTTTCAACTGGATAAGAAAATTTCTCCTCTCCAATGTCAATCAGCAATAATTGTCTCATACTTCGTATCAGCTACTCCTTGAAGTACACGAAACCTTGATATACTATTAATATGAATACATTAATGCTCGAAATATCTAAGATTGATTTGATTATTTCTCTATACAATTACTATCATATTCAGACCTCCAATACTGTATGTAAATGTTTTAGCCATCACAGTATAGCACCTGACAGGGAAGAATAATCTGGTCAATACTTGGAATACTGATAGTAAATTGTACTTTAATTATAGTCCACTCCAATGAATATGCAATCAGTATAGCCATATCAGCATATCATTTTACATTAAAGAGGAATGTGCAGATAGTGTATCAATTCACTTCTTTCATATTTAGGATCAATTATTGAAATCTCTTTATTCATGTAAGATATAATACCCAGATTGAAATTTATACTCTAATGGGGATTTGTTGATAATTGCAAATCTGACAGTCTGCTAAGACTATCATATATAACCAGTAGGCAATAAAAGTCTAATACTTCTGCAGCCAATTTAAAATAACAATTTGTACAACAATTCAGATTCTTGTATGGATTTCTAAAACTATTACTCCATGAAAGAATCAATTTGCCAGTAACTGGGTTAAGGCCCATAGATATGTCTGTTTTCCAAATACACATAACACAACCACAATCCAGCCAAATGCCCCCAGAATCAGTTACAATACTCTATGTATGGTGAAATGCATAAATACAACTATATTTGGGTGTAAAACTCAAAAACTCATTGCTGTCCTTACAATTTATGGTATCTTCCATATCTTCCCTACTGCCACTACAACTACTTTTCCACCTGTCAAGGAAACAATCTACTCTACGCTCCATTGAAAGCATGGAGTTCATTTCTGGCACCTTTTGGAATTGGGAAAGTGGTATGTGCTTAGTCACCAGCCTGGTAGGTTATGGGGGCAAGGAAGATGACATTGTCAAAGCCAACCAGGTGATTGTTTGTAAAGCTAGTACACACTAGGCACATTGAATTATCAATAGACTTCCATCTGGTTGAAGATTACATGCAGTGGGGAAATAAAAACAAAAGTACTCTGCAGTACATGGCTACTATGCCATTGGATCCTAATTAATTATAAGACTATTAATCAGAGCCATCTCCTCACTTCAGTAAACAAGAGGATACCAATCACCTCTAGATTGCAGCTGTATATCAAAACAGGTTCAGTACTGGTCAGCTATAGTCATACCCATCATGTGCTGGTTGTAAACATCAAAAATGACTGGTATATCCAGCTTTGTAAGGTGTTCACCAGAAAGAAATATAAACTTTTCTCCACTTGCATTGGTACTCTTATTACCTAGCTTCTTTCACATTCACAGCACCACGGAATCCTGACTACATGTCAGGTGGAATGTACATATCATGATAACAGGAGAACTAAACATCCACAACAAGGTTGCCAACTCTATCATAAACAGCTCCACTTTTAAATATTTGACCAATTGGATATTTCTCAGAACATTCGGCATCGTGGAATCTCCTCAGAACAGAAACCTGCATGTACGATATAATTCTATCTCGACTGAACAATGGCCTGCCTGCAGTAGTTGTAATGAAATCACATTGTCAATTTTTATATTACTGAAGACAATTTCATGTATCTGGTCTGAACATCTGATGAAGTAATAAACTATATTTCCACTATATGTGTACTGTACACTATGGGATTCTACATCAACGCATTCATCTACTACCATATCTGATGATAGGTAGAACACCCTGGTATAATAATTCCCAACCATACAAAGAACCTCAGTCTATTCACTTGTTAAGTTTTTCGTATCTTTGTAATGTGAAAAGACCCATCTGTGATTTGAAATAAACCATTATCATAGGTAATACTGCTATCAGGTACTTCATACTGCAACACGAAGAACTGGAGCTGCTACAGCAGGATGTGCAACTTCCGATGCAAATCAAGCAAATATTCAGCTATTTCTGTTGGTGAATTGTATGGAGACCAATTCAACAAGCAGCAGCTCACCTGAAATCCAATATTAGAAAGGGAGGCACCAGGTAGAAACAAATCCTTCGGAATGTGAATCCTATTTGAGAGGGAGTAAAACTGAACAGATACTCACATCCGATTCAGATAGATTGGTGGTGCCAACCTGATATCAATCATCAATGTAGTAGCTGGCTACGAGGAAATCTGCCACTCCTTCAGTGTTCGAAGAAGCTGTACCCAAACATAGGAATTGGTTGTCACTATATGTTGCTGCATAATGGAGTTGGTAAGAAAGATTTTGAAGATGTAACTTGCAACACTGGTATCAAGGTCACTGAATGGAATTGGCAATCGGTTCTAGACTATGTAGGGAGGGACAATGGGTTGGAAAGTACGGAACATGGGATGCTCAGAAAGTTCTGAGGAATATCAACTTGGTTTTTTGAGTGTTTTCCATAATTCATATATGTAACATTGCAGGTCAGATGGGCAGTCTTTTTACAGGAGCTGATCGCTTCTGAACACATTTCATGTCATTCTGGTTCTGTTATTTCTCCGTGTTACACCTTTGGGATTGGTCACAGTTCTAGGGTCATGAATGATTACTCAATAATGCTGTCATGGGGTGTGTTGGATATATGGTCTGCTTCCCTGAGATATGGCTTATGGGCTCAGCTGGGCTGATGCATAATCTCCGTAAGATGATGGTCCTTGCAGACTCAGCTGGAGATGACAGCTGAGTATGCATGCATGCGTATAAGGGAAGCTCTGAATGCCGTATATAAGATCATGAATGTACGTGTATTTTAGAATACAAGCTTTCTGGCATCAGTATTTCAACATGATGATTGATTAAGCTTCTTCAATTATTAGCCAGCACTATTGCCACACTAATGACCGCCAGGCACAAATCACTCGACCACATCATCATCACCCACCCTCGAGTGTTGTCACAGTTTCAATGGTGTGCCAACACACATCGCTATATTCTCTATGGACAATGACACAGAATGACGCCAGCCATCGTCGCCTCTATATTGAGTAACTCTCGATTGGCATGTGCTAGGGCCAGTGGGACGCAGATACTTGAGTACAATTTGAAGGAAGGTTATTGAATGGTACAAAGAAGTAGATGGTCCAGAAGACAACAGTCCGATGGATACCAATCAGTCTGGAGATGTATATCAGAATGATACTGTTGGTCTGGACAGAGTGGAGGATCAGAGGGATTCCATTTGCTCGGAGGAAGTTCAGCCAAACTGGTTATCAGAGCAAGGGGATAGGAGGACGAGAGGATAGTGAGCATTTATCCAGAGCAAATCGTAGTTTGAAATAGCTGATAGAGTGCAGAAGGAAGAGGGATAATGACCACTCGATTCTATCCAGGTATAGAGGGCAATGTTCGCACAACGGAGAACACGCCCTAACAATCTATTCACTATGGAAAGCTATGCTTCATTTATTCTATTCTGAATACTCTCTGCGTCTGAGTGAAGCTTCGACGTGAGCCAACTATTAGTCCTGGTATAAGTCCAATATGAAGTCCGATAGTGAGACAAGATAGAGGGTTACTAAGAACGGATACTTCTAGTTGGGTGTATCTTGGAGTCGATTCCTCCTGCGTTACAGTATAATGTTATATCAACTCTCTATCCAACCTCACCTCATGATGTTCGAGACCCTCTTTATCATTTCCTATACTTTTCTCTACCCTTATATTGTCCACGCTATCCAAACTTACTTGAACACCCCTCCTAGCGAAACCTTCTCTGATTGTCCTGAGTTTGATATCTCCGATTGCTGGGACTGTCTAACAGAGGAAGAATACATTGAAGATGTCCTCGAAAACTCCTGCCAGGATACAGACTGCCCTGATTACAAACCAAAACCATTTGACATCTTTGGCAATAAAGCAAGTGATTACATCAGTCATTATTATCAAGCTGGAGGAAAGACTACACACTGCACAATGCTCGAGCAGTAGACCATGTCTTCATTGGAGGTACAGCGATGTACCGTGGAGAGGAGGAGTAATGTCTTGGTTCCCAGAGAAACATGTGGAAAAGAGATGGAACCATATCAGCCTATTACCTGTTGTGGGGGTTGTTAATCCCAATAATCAATACAACATTTATTGAATTAAGTACAACCGCCTATCTAAGAACTCTTTCTTTCCTTGTCTTTTCTTAAGATTCAACCTCTTGACCTTACTTCAAGAGCTCTCAAATTAATTCTTTCCTAATGGGCGCTCCCATTCTGAAGACCAACAACATCTCCTCCTCAGATTGGAATTCTTCATCGGAAAATTCTTCGAATGGTAACAACCCGGTACACAAATACCAATGTACCAGGTAACCAAAACCGACAGAATAAGCGGAGTGCAATAGCTGAGTTGATATGTGGATTGAATGATGCTCTTCCAACTGAAAAGTAAATTGGTGAAGAGCGCTAGGTTCTTCTGGGTTGCGTAATGACATTGTGTGAACGTGCGTCCGGGCATGGAGAGCTTGATCACGAAGATGGATAAAACGAGGAATAGTCATAAAGAGTAGGAGATCAATTCTTATTAATAGTTTAAGATCGTCTTCGGTGTTGCTGATTGTTCACCGCGGATTGCTGCTTGAGCTTGGTCTTCTCATTGCCGGAACAATGCTGTCTCTTTATCGTTGTCTTCAAGGGTCTTGCTCGCCCATACTTCGACACTATCACTACAACACTCCTGATAGCATTATCACAGTTGCATAATTCTGTATCTGCATGCGCCCGGTGATAACTGCCACACTTCTCTATGAGTTATTGTGTTCATGCATTGTGATTTGAAAGCATTACCCCCCAGATTGAAATCAGGCCATCCATCGCCCAATATCATGTCAGACATTGGGTCAGACGGAACTTGAACTTAGACATCGCACAATCCGTTTGCATCAGTAGTTGGAACATCAGCCGATGGTAATCAGTCTATGCTTATCACAACTGATTGCGTCACCCGGAAGGCATTGTAGCTTGCATGGTAGATTTACTCGGCGATCAACTGATACTATGCCAACATCGAATTTGACCCGTCAGCTCATATTCTTGATCGAGTCTGACATTGCAATGCATACTAACTCAAACCAATGAGCAGGGTTGCTTCAGGCTTCTAATTATCAGCCAACGTCATCATTCCCTCAGTCACGTCATGCGTAGGCTGAGACCATTCTCTTTGGCCAGGGAGTACCCTCGTGGTTCCTATCACCTGAGGAGAGAGGCCAGAAGTCCCGCAGACTCACATATTGACTATCGACTGCTGTGTCTGGCAGATAGAACTATGAGTCTGCTCAGACATGTCCCGCTTGGTTTGAAGTAATGAATGTGGTTGAAAACGATGGGCACGGTTGAAGCAAGCTTCCCCTCTTAGGCACCATAGCTGCCTCATCAAAGTTGAATCTGCTACCCTGCAGCAGTGGCTATTCAATTGATACGTAACACCTGTGTGATCCCGCTGAGGGTCGCAGCACTGGCATACTTGTGAAGTCTCAGATAGGTGTTGTGCATGTCACATGACTAGACCGATAGTAACTCCCGGACATGTATTCAATTTCAATCCACCAGTACCATTATCGCTGTTATGAGAGAACCCCTGCTATTACGAACGAACAAGTTCCCATATGGGCTGTTAGGTTGTATAATCGATTAACTGCAGACTTGGATTGAATGGAAGCTCACATCTCAGAATCTATATCAAAATCCGTCAATATTCAACGAGAAATGCCCCAGCTAATGGATGCCTATATGTCGATGATCAGCAAACAGAACACCATCTATGATCAGATGAACAGCGGAGTAGAAACCTTTTGCCATAATGTGTATGCTCAATATACAGAAATGATTCTCCAGTCTCAAATTTTTGCGGCCAATGTCAGGGGAGGAATGGCAGTCATTGCAGCCAAGGCATCTTAAGATTACGAGAATCTGAATGACACATTCAAAGCCCAAATCACAAGTAATCATAGTGCATGAGCCAGAATCGCTGCAGTACTTAGAGAGAGACAAGATGCTGGAAATGCATTGGGAACACAGTTGGAACCCCAAAGATTGAAGATGGATGTAGATAGGCTAAATGCTGAAAGAGCAATAGCAAACGCACAGAATGCACAATGTATGCGTATAGAGGACAACAAGAAGAAAGCGGAGGAAGATTTGCAAAACCAACGTTCAGAGTTGGCTTCAACCAAGAGAGAAATGAAAGCCAATAAAAAACAATGGCAACGGGCCTTCACTGAGTTCCAGGAGATGCTAGAAGACAAGCTTAAGGATGTCCCGAAAGAGACCTGACAATCCATCAGATCTCTGGCAATATCAGTTGCAGAAGACGATAAACCTGAGGACCCAGAAGGCAACCCAAAGCAACCGCAGGATGGAGCCCATATGAAAACAACAAGTGGTATCAGATGGATTTAGAGTCGAAAAACTGTGAAACGTGGAATCAACAAAGACAATGGGACTGACGAGGTCTCCCTACCCCCTTCCACACCACCATCCAATAAGGCTGGAAGTGTGGGAGAGGGTCCCTCTGGAGGAGGAGGAGGAGCGGGCGGAAGAGGCAATCGCAATAGGCTTGGTAACTGTTACGGGGGTACATTAATCCCAATAATCAATACAACCTTGAGTAGACTATGTACAGCCCCCTATCCAATTCTCATCTTATCCCAAGTATCCACCTTCTATCTACCAACACTAGTAAGAGCTCACCACTCCTCCTGGGCAATCCGAGGTGGATCTTCGGAAGAATCTTCGACGGGTAACAACCCAGTCATGATGTATTTATTCCGAACATATCTACTACCTTCGATAACCCCAGAGTATGAATGTATGCGGGAGATGTGGGTCAGACCCCGCTGATTGTAATTGAACATAAGATCGCCAAAGGTTCTGACAACCTGTCAATGTGCTAACCAACAATGTGTTAATTTCTTCAAACACATTCAAGGAATATTCATGTACGTGAAATAAGGAAGTAATTTTGAATTTGATTATATAGTATTCTGAATAATATTTTAAAGTGTTCTTCGCTGGTAATGTCTGACTGTGGATTGCAGCTAGAGCTTGGTTCTTCTCATTGATGGGGACAATGTCAGTTCTTATATAATCGGATCCTCAGGTCAAGTTTGCCTTCAGATTTCCGCCATGAGAAATGGTTTGCTTGATAGCTTATGGCCGAGATCAACTTAAGTGACTCACTGATAGTGCCACAAATTCCCTCAAGGTTATGGCGTTGATGCATGAGTGGTTTTCAGGCGTTACACCCCCACTCGGGCCATCTTCATGTCAAGATATCGAACGCACTAGTATGACAAATCAGAACATCAACGTTGACCTCTTGCTGCCCGTTCGTTCAGTGGTTGGAACATCTGACCACACCTAGTCTTATCAGTGCTTATTGCAACATATAACAATCGTTCTTCCCTATTAATTGCCTTGCCTTGATCTGGCTATTCGGCATTGCATCAGAGATATTAATTGGGGACCAACTGCTACTCTACCAACGTAGTTTATGACACCCATACCTCATATTATCAAACTGGTATGACGTTGCGATACATACTCACTCAAACCAATGAGCAGGGTCAGTGGAGGCCACTTATCTGCAGCCAATGTCATTGATCCCTCAGACACCGCATGTTTCGGTCTCGACCTTCCGTAGCCCAGGAAGTGCCGCAAGGTGTTCCCACCACTGACTGCGTGGGCTTGTAGATCCCTCTTACTTGCATCATCTTAAGTGAATCTGCAGGTGCTGGCATGCTTGTCACTAATTGATCGACCCACAGCTCAAGTGTAATCCTGCTAAGGATCACTTGACTGACTACCATCATAATGTTCCACAAGTAGGTGTTTTGCATATGGGTCACGTGCGTTCATCACATGTACTTGCTGCAATCCATTCATGTATCATTACCGCTGCTAGAGGAGAACCCCTAACAGTTACTCAGATGAACTACCGCTTCCCCCATTCCCCAATGGAAATGACCTGCATGACTGATCAAGCTCATCCGATTGCAGCAACAACCCCACATGAGGGTGTGGACTAGGAAGATTACCACCGCTACCACCAGGAGGTTCAGCTATTTACACTGGTTCTGTTCAAGGACGCAGCCCGGGTTGAAGTTACCAAAAGAACAAGAGCCAAATGAAGCTCCCAAAATTGTTCAAAGGAGATCCATTTGACGACACCCTCCCATGTCAAAAGTGATTCCACTCAGTCAAAGATTACATGAAGTGGCACTGTACAGACTTCAAGGATGATATTGATAAGATCCTATGGATTGGAGGTGTAATGGATGGAAAAGCTGTAACCTGGTACGATGCAAGAGCTGCGTGTATGAATCAATGCTTCCTGGTAGACTAGTGGAAGACTAATATCAGTGCAACGGACGAAAGATTCCTCGACAGACAAGCGGCAAGGCAAGCGCTAGGTCAAATGAGGGAACTCAAGTACAAGGGAGACATTGATAGCTATCTAGCAGTCATGGACACCCTCAATTACAAGGTCTGCCAAGTTGACACCCCTTGTAGGACCTTGCTTCGAGATGGGCTTTCAGAAGGTCTCCAATATCACCGGTCAACCACTGAATGAGAACCTCGGAAAATCATCAACTATGTGGAGAGTGTTCGAACGGTTGGACTTGCAATGGAGGAATACCTGATGCTACGAAAGAAGCATTCTTTGAATGATCACACTTCAGTTCTTAAGAAAAAAGACAAGAAAAGCAAGTGTCAGGATGAAGGGGATCAAGGAGGAGACAAACCCAAGGATTGTGGATCATGAGGGAAGTCTGGCTCCAAGAAACGCAAGAGACAGGACATGACTAAGGGTCAAACTCCTGTCCATATGGACATGAACAAAGCCCTGGAAGGAATTGCCCCATCTCTTGTCAAAGCACCATTTGAAAAGGGTGAGTGTGCTCGCTGTGGCCTGGACAACCATGCATGGAAATTCTGCCAAAAATCAATCGTGGCTTCATTGTCTCAAGGTAAACGGCCAACACCCCAAGATGACCATCCAAACGATGTCTCATCTGTGGCAGGAGCAGCTGGGAGTGAGCCAAAGACTCAGGTCTCTGCATCTAGACCAATTTATGAGGTAGATTCTAAGGATGAGATGATCATTGAACAGAGGGTGACTGTGGTAAAGTTCTATGATATAGAGGTAGTGGTACTAAGCTATTTGGAAAAATGGGGAGGGAAACAATAGTGTTTTCCTTATATAGCTTGGATATATTGAGATTCAATCAACAGGATGCCTGAGGATGAGTTTAGCACTCGAAATGTGCCAGCCACATAGTATTCAGTTTCAAAGGCAAGTAACCATACATACAGACCTATCCATACACTACAACTCGTACCAGTCAATTACTGACAACCCATTGTGGCCAGAGCTGTGTCAAAAGGCAGTTCATCACGAGTACCTCACCAAAACAGAAGGCCTTGCCTTCCAGTGATTCAACCACCCCAAAGACAACAAAACCACCTCCACTCAATTCCAGGTCAGGTAGGAGACCGAAAATCAAGATGTTGATCTCATCTTGAAGAAAGAAGAACATTCCAGCGATAGTGCCACTCGATTCTGGATGTACTACACCAATTTCCTCAGACACATGGATCAAAGAACACAATGTCCCATTTGTTACCGGCAAAGTCCAGAAGGAAATTCAGAACATTGCCGGAGAGACACTAGAGGATTGTGGATCATGTTACACCTTCCCAATTAGCTGTCAACATGGAGACCACTATTCCAAAGACATCTTTGAGATAGGTCCGATGGATGATTCCTGTGATCAGATGCTCTCATATTGGTGGATCCTTAATCACAAAGGCAAGGGATTCACAGATGGAGGAATAATCAACTTCAAGAGCAAGGAATGCAAGAAGACATGCGCAAGGCATAACTGCAATTCGTTCACTATTCAATTCGATGATACTATATTGGATTTTGGGAATGATCCTCGATAGGTTGGAATTATTGGAAACCTCAAAATCCATGACAAGGACGAAATGGAAATCAATCAGATTGATAGGATTCCATGGCAGTATCAAGATTATATGTCTCTGTATAATGGAGAAATCTCCAATGTCTTGCCACCTCACTGATCATTTGACCATGCCATTGATATCCAAGCAGGAAAGAAACCACCTTGGGGACATATCTATGCTCTCTCAGAAAAAGGGTTATCAGTATTCAAGGATTACATCAAAGAAATGCTCGACCAGGGAAAGATCTGCCCAAGCAAGTCACCAGCAGGTGCATCTATCTTGGGTGTTCCAAAGACTCATGGCACAGTCCTACGATTGTGCGTAGACTATCGAGGACTGAATAGAGTCACCATCAAGAATCGAAGACTGCGGCCTTTGATGAACAAACTTCGAGATAGGATACAGTGTGGTAGTGTGATTATGAAGATCAACCTTGAGGCCTGATTCCACCTCATCTGAGTCAAACAATGAGACGAGTGGAAGACAGCATTTCATACAAGATATGGCCTATATGAATATACTGTCATGCCCTTTGGTCTTGCAAATGCCCCAGCTACATTCCAACATACAATGGAAACAATCTTTAGAGATATGCTTGATAGAGGACTCCTCATCTACATGGATGACTTCATGATCTATTTAGAAACAGGAGAAGAACATACCCAAATAGTCCTGGAGGTACACTGACAACTAAGGGAATACAACCTCGCAATCTTACCAGACACATGCCTATGGCATTCTTGCAAGGTTTACTTTCTTGGATGTATGATATCTTCAGAGGGGATTGAAACGGCACTGGATAACATTGAGACTTTTCTGGAATGGCCAAAACTCGCATCCAACCAGGACGTGCAAATGGTCTGGGGATGTGTCAACTGTTATTAACGATTCTTCAAACGATTTGCAAGAAAGATGAAGCCTATTACAGATCTCCTCAGGAATGGTGTTCCATATGAGTGGTCTCAGGAATGTGCTAAGGCATTTCCAATCTTCAACGACCAGGTTACCAATTCTCTAATCCTAAAGCACTTCAAACCTATGCGTCAAATTGCTGTGGAATCCAATGCAAGTGATTTCACTATTGGTACTGCACTCTCTCAAGCTGTTGATGGACGATTACACCTCATTGCATTCTATTCCAGAAACATGGGCAAAGCAGAGATCAATTATGATATCCATGATCAGGAACTGCTCGCTATAGTAGCCACATTGAAGGAGCAGAGACGTTACCTTGAGGGAGCACACCATCAGATTCAGATTTATACAGACCATACAAATCTCGAATATTTTACTTCTACAAAGATCTTGAACAGACAGCAAGAAAGATGGGCACAAGAGCTGGTAGTTTATGATTTCAAAATATTCTACAGTCCAGGAAGTGCAAATGAGAAACCTGATGCAGTATCTAGGCATTTGGAGTATCGCCCAAAAATGGGGGGAGGTAGCATTGAGGAAAACAAAACTCAACCTATCCATCAAGTACTAAGACCTGACCAACTTATGTCAGTCGCAGGAGACTATGTTTGGACATCAGCAGCATGAGCTAAGGGCTCAAAAGTAATGGTTTCATCTCTCCAGTCACAAGCAGAACCAATTGTCTTTGTATCCCAGACATTGAGAGCCATAGCTGTGGTCAAATTCGATAAACACAAATACCAAGACGTAATCTTATCCGGGCAAGAAGACGAAGATTGCCTTAATGTATACGACAGGGCTTTGGAAAGAATGGCAGACGCATATGTCACATTTGAAGAAGAAGTCCTTTGTTACAAAGAAAGATTACAGGTTCCCAATAGCGTGGATCTCAAAGAGATGATTCTACATGAAGAATATGACTCTAAAGTTGCCGGTCACATGGCTTAGGAAAAGATAATTGAACTTGTAAGAAGAAACTTCTTCTGGACCCAGATGGATCAATGGATTGAGGACTATGTCCATTCATGGTCTATTTGCTAAAAGAGCAAGGCAGTGCATCACACTCATTATGGACTATTGCAGCCACTAGAGCTTGGGTACAGACCTTTGGATGAAATATCCATGGACTTTATTGTTGATCTACCAGTATCAAATGGATGTTCATCTCTATGGGTAGTAGTTGACCGCTTCACAAAGATGTCAGACTTTATTCCCCTCAAAAATGGAGAAAAGAAAGGACCAGACTTGGTTTACACATTCCTGAATGAAATATGGAGACACCATCGAATACCATCTACAATTAGCTCAGAGAGAGATTGAAGGTTTGCATCAATGATTTGGAAGGGCATCGAACACACACTAGGAATCGAATCCAAAATGTCATCATCCTTTCATCCACAAACTGATGGACAAACGTAAAGAATAAACAAAACATTGAAATGTTACCTCCGAAACTACTGCAATTATAAACAGGAGAATTGGGAAGACATGTTGCCAATGGCAGAGTACGCTTACAATAATTCCCTCCAAGCCATGGTCAAGATGACACAATGCTTTGCAAACTATGGCTATCACCCTCGAACAAATTGGCCAACTGCAGAGCCTTTGTGTAATCCTAATTCTCAGAACTACATTCAATGGATGACAAGTGTAAATCAGCTCTGTTGTCAAGGACTTGAAAAAGCCAGTGAAACAATGAGAAAGTACTATGATAAGAAATCGAAACCTGCACAAGCATACGAACCAGGCGATGTGGTTATGCTTAATGGGAAAAACCTCAAGACCAGGAGACCAGCAAGAAAATTGGATGCCAAACTCCATGGCACATTTAAAGTCATCAAGGTTATGTCACCCACAGAACTTAAGCTCGAATCACTCTCACAATGGCGAATATGAAATGCCGTTCATGAATCTTTGATAGGGCCCTTCCCCATCGCTAACGATCTGATTCAAGATCCACCAGACCTGGATGCCATTGTTACAGCCAAACCTGAATTTGGATATGATGTCGAAGGATATGAATACCAGACAGGATATGAGGTGTAGGAAATCATAGGTAGTCAATTCAATAAGAAATGGGAAATAGTTCTATATCTGGTCAAATGGAAAGGGTATCCAGAAGAGACTGACTGGACAGGGGAGCTGTATGAGAATTTTCATGATAAACAGCTACTGAACAAAATGCATGGACGGAACCCTGAGGCTGCTAAGGATAGGAGGTTATAAGTTAAGCTGTACCTTTCCACCTGGGAGATATATTTGTACCTGGAGGTTTTAATGGCAAGCAATAGACTGATGGATTAGGATATGGTTTTGCCAGGAAGCTGCAAGTGTACCAGCATTAGAGGAAGAAAGATAGGATCAAGGATGACCAAGTAGGAGAGGGAGGTAGTGTTACACCTTTGGGATTGGTCACGGTTCTGGGGTCATGAACAATCACTTGATGATGCTGTCATGTGGTGATTGATTAAGGTTCATGAATTATCAGCCAGGACTATTGCCACACCAATGACTGCCAGGCACAAATCCCTCAATCACATCATCACCACCCACCCTGGAGTGTTGTCACAGTTGCAATGGTGTGCAAACAACACATCGCTATATTCCCTATGGACAAAGATAAAGAATAATGCCAGCCATCATCACCTCTATATAAAGTGACTCTCGATTGGCATTAGCTATAGCCAGTGGGATGCAGATACTTGAGTGCAATATGAAGGAAGGATATTGAATGTTACAAAGAGGTAGATGGTCCGGAAGACAACAGTCCGACGGTTACCAATCAGTCATCAGGTGTATAACAGAAGGATATTGATGGTCCGGATACACTGGAGGATTGGAGGGATACCATTTACTCAGAGGAAGTTCAGGTTGACTAGTAATCAGAGCAAGGGGATTGGAGAACGAGAGCACAGTGAGCATATATCCAGGGAAAAGCGTAGTTAGAAATAGCTGTTAGAGCACAGAAGGAAGTGGTATAAAGACATCTCGGTTCCCTGGAGGTATAAAGGGCAACATTCTCATGATGGAGAACAAGCCTTGACAATATATTCGGATTGAAAAGTTATTCTACATTCGTTCTATCGTGATTAATCTCTGCGCCTGAGTGAATCTTCAAAGTGAGCCTACTATTGGTCCTTGTATAAGTCCAATATCAAGTCTGATAGTGAGACAAGATAGAGGGATACTTAGACGGGATACTCCCAGTTCGGTGTATCTTGGAGTCCATTCCTCCCACATTACACTCTGTACCATGGAATATCTGCATACACCTTTTCCCTACCTCCATAATATAGCAGGTTTTAATTACAGTTTTAGCTACTCTTCTGAACTCTATCACTGCCAACACCTTACACTATTTATTGGATGAAAATATCTTGATGCCAAACCCTAACCCTCTATTTCATTCACCAATATTATCATTTCAATCCTGTTCACAACAAATTTCACACTGGATTCTTTCTGTGGCCAAGGAACATATCTGAATGAACAGTTCCCTTTGGCTTACTCCAGAATTAACAAACCACTATATGATGGTGAACTAGTGCATGCTTCTCTGTATACTGCATGCCAAATATGCCTATTTTCATATCAAACAACAGCATCTAAAGTGACATCTCCCAAATATCAGAGTCAGAAGCCAATATTTAAGCCAATCTTATTCATTTTCAAGTCTGGGAGTTAAGGCAGTCATTGGTTACTGGTAAGCCCAGCAGTAAATTCGTTGGATGTGGGTATGTGTGATTTCACAGAGTGTATCTATTGCTATAGCCTGTCTGCAATTTCTCAAGATAGATCTATCTTTCACACATGTCTCCCATTTCCTATGGCATGCTGATTTTGATTGCCAATCTGTGAATGCACAACACATTTCGTTGTATAACCTGTCCACAGAGTTGTCGGATTCTTGTACATTGACTGTGTGCTCACAGAGTATCATTTGCTTACTATCAGTCTGTTACTCACTGAGCTGTTACTTGATAGTGCCAAGGGGAAGTGTTGTTAGTGCTTTTGTTTGTTTTAGTTTATTGCATTTTCACGAGAAGTAGCAATCAAATCATTGTTCAGCACAGTACGATTTTACACTATTCGTTAGTAGAGTATTTATATAACTGGCGTGGGTTGCTGGGGAATATCTTATGTCATGGCTATCAGCTGGCCTAATGGGTTCTTCATCTGTAGCTTTCTTAGTTCTGAAGTTTTTAAACCCTCTATTTGATTTTGAGAAAGTGTAGCAACAAGGGAAAGTGTTCCAGATGTATATAATTTTATATATTTTATACATAGTCCTGCTCAATGGGCTGATACCTTATGAATATATCCAGAATTTTCCTCATTTTGTTGTTCTATGGTACTATTATATTTGCACAAAGGGTTCTTCCCTACTTCCATATTATAATATTGTGTTATGTTACTTGGTTGAGTGGTTAGCTATAATCAACCTGACAGGCTCGAAATTAAGTTTATCTCAAAAGCTATAATTCTAGCCAAGGTTTAGCATTGCCATTAGAGTTCAAGTAGTAAAGGAAAACACATCCATTATATTCGAAAGTTTGTACTGTACAATTATGGGTGGTATTGGATGTCCGCAGGAGATCTGCTTGGACAAGAGTAATCATCTCTATTCTGGTATTGGCAACATCATATTTTATTAGATTTTGGGGAGAATGGTGGAGGTGACAGTACAAGTGGTGGAGGTAGGTAGTTGGCATTAAGATTTCGATAGCTGAGGGCATCTCTGTTCATAATGATTGGGGCATGGTAAATGGAAAGTTTGAAGGTTGTTGCCACTGGACTGGAAGATTGTACTCTTACAATATCCAAAATACTAAAATTTATATGCAACTCATCATTTCAGAATTTGTCACACAGCTACAAAATTTCACCGATGGAATCTTCTACTAGTTGTATTTCAATTGATAGTCCTGTTGGGGATGGTTTAAGTGGGTTGCTGTATTGTTGTAAGTGACAAGGCATTGCAAATTTGAAAGTAGACCATTTTATGAGTCTACTACCAGTATTGGAATTTCCAGTTGTAGATTCACATTTGATAAGTTCAAATGCAAGCTATTAATAGCTCAAATGCTCATCACAAGGTATAACAGTAAGCAAAATGAGAAATCTTTTATGATATCTAAGTATGATATAAGTCTATTCAAACAGTATTTCATAGTATAATCTTAAATCTATACAAAGGATTTTCTGGAATGTATTGAGATCTTGTACTTGTTTTCAGCAACAAATATAGATATATAAAGACTGCAACATGGAAATGTACTTATACAGTGGTGAATATTACCATGGAAATGCATATTACAATAAGATACATTAAACAAAATGTGAAATTAAAGTGCAAATCTAGAGTTTCAATTTTTACAGTGATTTGTGGTATATTTTGAATTCATTAACAATCTTTGAATAGCATTTATCTATATACTAAGTCAAATTGAGAGAATTTGAGAGAGTAGAATTTAAAAATTATGAAGTGTTCGGATAATATACAATAATATATCATACAATTAGGTATTAAATGATATACTTCACAAGCCATAAAATACAGTTTATTAACATTTCAAATTCAGACAAATTATATTGTTGATAGTAATATGTAGCTCTATATTGATACTCTAAACAAGATATATTATTCCAGCAACAAAGTAAATAATATTAAACCGAACATTAAGTATATTAAGTGTAGTACTGATTTACACCATACAAAATGGAAACTACTATGCAATATACTTTAAAATTGATATGATATTAAATGTAGAATGGTTTTCAACCTACTATCTACTTTCAATAAATAGTAAAATACATTCATAGCTAACTTACCATAAACATTTTCAGCTCACTATACAAATTCTATATCTTCTGTATATTCCTACAGATATATCGTTTGTGAGAATGTTATGTATCTTGAATTCAGAACACAATTATATAGTACTATACAATATAATGTCAAGATCTGTATATTTGTACTAACTGTATATGCTGATTAATCTTGAATTTAAAACAGAGTTACAAAATATATATACTGTACTTATTAGTATGATGCAAAGTCCACGACATTTAGTCCATAAATAGAATATATATACTAGTATGTATTGTATATTGCAATCAAGTAGTTCTTCAGTATTGAGATACATACTGGAATATATATTAGCTATAATATCCCAATCAGGCATACTGAGATGGAAATCACTGTCAGATAGTGTAATGAAATATAAATAAAATTTTCTCACTGTAAAGAGTGTAGTGGTAGATTTATAGTCTGCTTGAATAGTTATAGAGATGAGGATAGTAGATCCACTAGGATTGAGATTTTAGTAATTAATATATTATATATTATAGCATTATGAAGACAACTTTACACTTGGTATTATGTTGTTATTATCTGCCATACCATATCAAATGTATTGAATTGCACTTTAGTATGCTTTCAGAATATCTGAAAGCATTTCCCTATATATCCAATCTGTCAAAAAATATCTATTTGTATCTAATAGATTCCCCATTGCAGCATAGTTGAATAGAGTTATTTGATTACAAATTGTTTGGGAGATTTCATTATACTGATATAGATAATGATAGTGTCTCTGAACAAGCCTAAGAAACTGCATGGTAAGTCTGCAATATCACAGAACCAAGATGGTATTCACCCAATCAGGATATTATTCACAGGTAGCAACAAAGTCGTGTTAGAATGATCAGTTGATTATTCTAGTTGAAGAGAGTAGTTGTAATTACTTAAGAATGATGTTACACATATAGGGGGTTCTAGAATGTATTTATTACAACTGCCAGCAAAATATTCAGTTTACTCTAATAGATGATAATGTAGATATTACTAGTGGATAGATGTATAGCTGGCAGGTAATATAAATACAATAGTGTTGTGATAGCAAATACAAACTCAGTTTATATGACCAATGGTTATTGATGATTCGGTTGAATACTTCCATCTTGCAACTAGTCTCTCTAATAATATTCAAATTGTATTCTCTGGATTTGAATTTTCTCAAGTTTAACAAAAAATCTCCATACATTGTCAGATATTATATTGCTGTCTACATATATATTTCATACCAAACTTGTCATATAGCAATTATCTTATAATTTGTGTCTCCTTTCAGCTGGAGTGTATTTATATAACTTACTGTAATCTGTATGTGAGCTCAAATACAATCTACTACCTACTCAAATCTCCCACTTACTTCCATTTACAGTCCACTCCCATTGATTTTGTTCTACTGTTTTAGTATATACACAGGCAACGCTACTTGCTTTCTTCTGCAACTACAGTCAAGTATAATATCTCCCCAGTCCACCAGTGAACTGTATTTCGGTCATTGGAAGCTCTGGGAGTGTTTGAGAGTTATTCGACAAGAATTCCAGAGTGGTCAAATCCCAGAGGTAACAAGACCAATGCAGTGGCCTTTAGATATACCTGGGAGTGCTGGCGACAAATCCGCAAGGACATTGAAGGACTAGTTACACCTGGGGGAGCATCTGGGAATGCCAGCAACAAGCCTGGAAGCAGCTGGGAATGCAGGTGACAAGTCTGGGAGGACGTTGAATCGCTGTAGAGCAGTCCGGGTAAAACAACATCTTTTGAAATTCTGCTGGTGCAACTGGAAAACATAGTTACTACTTATGGTGAAATCATTTTGGAAACTTATGTATTCGATGTGAATTCTGATCAATGTATCTATTTATCGATGCATCCATGTGTATATATAGCTATCCATCTACACATGGTATATCGAAACTAGCTGCAGGTGGCAGTTGGAAACAATTCAAGCAGTATCTGCGAATTGTAATCGACTGGAACTTGATATGCCCTCTGAGGCTATGACGATGTGAACTTCGGCACTGTAATTCAGTGTGATGGGAGATACAGTTGTAGGCTGAGATTGAGTAAAGTCAGATATGCACTTGGAGGCCATAATTGAGGGAGTTTGGAAATGCACCTGCAGGCTATAATCAAGTAAAGTTGGAGATGGAGTTGGAGACAATAATTGTACAGACTTGGAAACAGTGATCAAGGGCAGTTGGAGATTAACTTGCAGCCAATGCTGAAATACAATTGAAGGAGAACTTATCAGTGATCAATCTGCTGGCAGCCTATAGAGAGAGGTGATGGGTGCTGAGACTCTATTGATTAGTAAGTTAAAAGCAACTGTGGGAATCTAACAACTTGACTGTATCTTCATGCTCTCATGGAGAGCTAGCTGGTGGCAATCGCTCTACGTAGGGAGGCACACCATGAGCAGAAGCTATATTTCGGGGTCAACTCAGAATTATGACAATGAAGGGAAACTGGCTGTGATTCAGTCAATCATGGGTGGATGCTGCACTTGGTGTACACTGTACTTGGTGTATACTGTACTTGGTGTATGCTGTACTTGGTGTATGGTATACTTGGTATATGGTGTACTTGGTGAATGCTGTACTTGGGGTAAGCTCCACTCAGTGTATACTGTACTGGGTGTATGCTGTACTGCGTATATGCTGTACTGGGTCTGTGTTGTACTGGGTGTATACTGTACTCAGTATATGCTGTACTTGGAGTATTCTGTACTTGTAGTATGCTGTACTTGGTGTATGCTGTACTCCTTGTTAACTCATAATCATTGGATGGACAGATGGAGAGGGATGACTCAAAGCTGTATTTTCTGACAATGGTAGCTCAGTGGACATGAAAGTGAGATGGATAATAAAGAAAAGAGTGAAATGGAGGATACAAAGAAATACAGAAAATAAGGTATATGACTTGCTATATTGAACTTAGAAAGTGATGTATTGGTATTTGTACCTGCCATATGGGAAATGATAAAGTGACTTGCATGACAAATTCTCTTTGTTCCCAGTTTCTAATGATGATTTTCCACAATCCTCTTGTCTCTCACTTTGTCGTCCTCAACTCATCTATCACCTGAAAGCGCACAATTCAGTCATCCCTCTCCATTTCACCATGCCATAATGAAGAGTTAACACTGAGTACAACATTCACTGAGTTCGGCATACTCCATCTATAGAAAACACCAACTGCAGCATCAAGATTACATCGACTATCTCCTATTCCCAATAAGTTTCACATCTCTCTTCTCTCATCTCTGGGTAGATGGTATCGTTTTCTACTTTCTACATTTCCAGGATTTCAAGTTAAGCAACAAATTGAGTTTCAGCTCCTGTTGCGCCTCCCTTCCAAACTATGGCATCCATATCGACCCCCTTGAAATCACCCACCTCCACATTGACCATCTCAAGATTAACCACCTCCAGATAGGTCATCTCCAGATCGACCACCTCTAGATTGACCACATCAAGTGTGACCACCTCCAGATTAACCACCTCCAGATTGACCAACTCCAGATTGACAAATGTGATACTGCACATCCTGTATCACTTTATTGCTGCCTCGAAGTGCATCTTTCAGCCCTTACTATTGTGGTCTCCAAGTGTATCTCTATACTGGCTTGATCACAGCCTCTAGGTGTATCTCCAATCTTGCTCCATCACAGCCTCCAAATTCCCATCATCATGACCTCCAGGTGTATCTGGAAATTCACTGGAATATGCACTACAAGTTCACTTGATTATGGTGACCAAGTGCATCTCCAATCTCACTTGAATGCAGCATCTAAATGCATCTCTAAGTTTAGTCAATTATGGTCTGCATGTGGATCTCCAAAGTTGCTCGATTATGGCCTCCAAGTGCACCTCCAAACCTGCTCAAACTCTATCTCAAGATGCTCCTCCAATTGCACTAAAGTAACCTCTGTAGCCAGATTGGCTGTCTGTATATATAGGTACAGTTAGATACATAATAGATGTCATATTATAATGTAGTGAATCTTTGTATTAATGTAACCAAGACTCACAGGATAGATGTAATCACTTGTGGTTGTGGGATTCTAAGGCTGGCTGGTGTGAGAATAACAAACCAATTTTAAAGTCTCCTGCAGAGCTGGACAGAGGTTCAAGTTGCTCCCAAAGTCTCCTGCAGACTTGTGCAGAGGTCTAAGCTACTACACAATTTGACTATCCTATAAGTTAATTATTGTACCATTTTAAATGTATCTCCATAACTGCAGGTGCTTTCAGGAACACCTGAAAATGGTCTGGAAACATCTGAGAGCAAATTGTTTAGCTTCAGAAAGGCGTGGGAGCATTTGGAATTACTTATGACCACTGGTGAGATTCACCTCAGTGTCTGTGAGGATTGGATGTGGCTGCCGGACCATGTTACATTTTGCCAATGTGTACAGGTGAACAAAGTTGGCATTAATTGATCACTGAATCCATAGACTGTATAGTTTAAAGTGTGCAGAGAATACTGTGGTAGACATCAGTATACATCAGCAACAACTCTAGTTTCCATCAGAAACACCCGGGTGTTCTGGACGGCTCTGAGGGCTCTGACGGAAACTTGTACCCTCTGACGGAGAATTACACGCTACCCGTCGCCCGGGCGACGGGTCGCGTTGCATACGTACTCCTTTACTTTGTGGTGACGTTTACGCACAATCAGAAGGACACGTGTGTTACACTCTTCGCAGGGGCTGCAGTTATGCTGAAGCCGTTTACACAACACCTGGCGATGTTAAATCATAGCTACTAATCATTCAACGATTTTCAAAACTTATGCATTCAGTTTGTATTCTCATCTATGTATCTATGTATCTATATAGCAACCTACTATCTACACACGGTATATCTGGAGTGGCAGCATGCAGTGATTGTCAGCAATTCGAGGTGCGCCTGAAGATGACGACAAATATGTACTACCCGTCCCTCAGTCCACCTCCGTTACCCCTGTATCTCCGTACACCCGCCGTCGTTCATTAACGATGTACTTGGACGCCGTGATCGAGCGAGTTTGGAGATGCACTTTGAGGCCGTGATCGAGCGAGTTTGGAGATGCACTTGGAGGCTGTGATAGAGCGAGTTTGGGGATGCACTGGGAGGCCGTGATCGAGCGAGTTTGGAGATGCTCTTTGAGGCCGTGATCGAGCGAGGTTGGAGATGCAATTGGAGACCGAGATTGAGTGAACTCAGAGATGCACTGGGAGGCCGTGATCGAGCGAGTTTGGACATGCACTTGGAGGCCGAGATCGAGTGAACTCAGAGATGCACTCCGAGCTGTGATCGAGCGAGTGTAGAGATGCACTTGCAGCAGGATGTGATCGAGGGAGACTAGAGGAGTACTTGGAGGTGGTCGATCTAGAGGCGGTCGATGGGAGGCGCGCCAGGTGCTGAGACTCTATTCATCGGTTACTTAACTGGAAACCGTGGGAATGGGCTCTTATGAAATCGTGAGAATGAAGGGACGACAGACAATCTTAGGTGTATGCTGTACTCGGTGTATGCTGCACTCGGTGTTAAGTCATGATGATGGCATGGAGAGATAGAGAGGGATGACTTAACTTTGTGTTCTTGCAATGATGGTAGAGTTGTGGACGAGAAAGAGAGAGATGGGGGATGAAGATGAAAACGATATGGAGGATATGAGCGGACCTGAGAAATCAGGGGTACGACTTGCCTGATTGGGTTTAGAAGACCTCGTATCGGTGTTATTACCCGCCGGATCGGGACTTGTACCTGCCATATCGGGGATGGTAAATTGACTCGCACACGAAATTCTCTTATGTCCCAGTTTCTCATGATGATTTCCCCCATCGCCTCTGATCTCTCTCTTTCTTGTGCTCAACTCTATCATCACCTAAGAACACGAAGTTGAGTCATCCATCTCTATCTCTCCATGCCATGATCATGACTTAACACCGAGTACAGCATACATCAAGTACAGCATCATCCCAAGATCGACAGTCTCCCGCTCCCAGCCAGTTTCCCGCTCCCAGCCAGAGTCTCAGCT
>Ga0307512_10000400_pt1 | contig 63490 bp, 65 predicted proteins | sample 14_EM_MG_FD_200267 | JGI IMG/M metagenome (GOLD analysis project Ga0307512, IMG submission 200267) | Populus trichocarpa ectomycorrhiza microbial communities from riparian zone in the Pacific Northwest, United States - 14_EM | ecosystem: Host-associated > Plants > Roots > Unclassified | place... | reverse complement strand
GAGGGCCAAAGACCGTATATGTACAATCTACCATATGCGTACGCGTATGCTCTATCTGACATGAGACGCATCACCCTGGTCCTGATGCATATCCTCATACAGTCACCATTCTCATACAAGACTTCAGACGATGCTAAGACTCACATGCAACACTTTCTTACCAATCAAGTCGAGTGATATCAAATCAGTTCAAGCAGTCTACATCTATAAACCTAAGTATTTCTTATTGCTGCTTCGATGGCCTACAAATTGACAGTGAGAGCAAGTAGGAAGGCTTCGCTTCTTGGGTACACTATACACTAGCAGCTAGTAGTGAAGCTTTTTAGCATTCCTCTGCTAGCGGAGATTCATGAGTCTAGGGTTGGTCAAAATCTAGCAGTGTGACTGCTGGGGCGCCCAGCAGCGAGTCGACTACGGAAATCTCATTTGCATACAGGTAGCTTGAGTATGAAAGAAGAGAATTCAACGGTTGAGGTTGAACAAAGTTAAACCCACTTCGCTATACAGCTCTCAACCAATAAATTTTAATTAAACTCGGCGCCGTCTATTCCGTTGCTACGCGGTTTATACGGTAGGCGTAGCAGAATGGTGATGTACTTAGAGAAGAGCTTGGAGTGAAGGGCAGGATTATGATAAGCGTGTTGCTTGATTCCTTTCTATCTCCTCCGTGTTAACAAGTATGCGTAGCGGTGGGTGTGGAAAACTCGTGGATTGTCTGGTGTGTATGTATGTACGTACATCCAAAGATTAAGAGAAGAGAAAAGGAGAAACGTAACTAATCACGTGATCTCGGGCAAAAGTCTTTTATTATGTCAACACTCTGCTTCTCAGTAATACTTTAAGCTCCCTAACGTCCCCGCTTCCCGCTCATTTCTCGTCTACATAGTTTGGATGACCCGCTCTCAGCTTGAGCCTCAATATCGTCAACTTCTTCCTCCTACGACCACCTCGCTATATTATTACTTACGCTCGCTCAATACTGAATACTGCCTTCTCTTTTTCTTTAATTTCTACTTACTGACATACTACGAATATGAATACTCCTCTTCCGAAACTCTCGGTCTTCCACAACTCCTCGACGGACCCAAAGACACATAGAGTCTTCTTCAGAACCCCTACGGCTACTCTTAAAGCTCAACTTTATAACAGAAGAGTAAAAAGACCTCAAGGTTCAAGCTTGTGGTCTTGGACTCTTGGTGTTTGTAGCATTATTGAGCACCACAGGTTTGAACCTGCATCCTGGCGTTTCTAGCACCATGCTATCTTAGCTAAGGGTTTGCTTATTGCTATTCATATCATGAGATGATTTTAACAGCCAGTTGGGCGGCCGCTGGAGATGAAAAGGGGTGGTGCATGTAACAAAATAGCAAACAGCGATAACAACAGACTTTCCGCCTGGAGTTTGTTATTATTGTTGTTTAACCATACTGTATTCACTTTTCCTAGAGTATGACAGTGTCCGTTGACCCTCCCCCTCTCCCTCTACCCTTCTTCCCTCTTTCCGCCCGGGGTTTGGATGTTTATTGCACCGCAAATTGAATATGGCAGGTTTCGAACCTCCATCTTGGTATTTCCAGCATTATGCTCAGACATCTAGGCTTAGATCCCTTCGTGCTTTTTGGTGATTTTAGCCACCATAGCCATGTGAACGACGAGTCAAAAGCGATAACCACAGGTTTGGAGCCTGGTGTCTTCAATATTGTAGGCTCCGAGCCTGTATCTTGGCGTTTCCCACATCACGTTTTAAGTATGGGGGATTGGTGTTTATAGCACCATTAAACAATGCAAGTTCCGAACCTGGATCATGATGTTTCTTGGCAACATTCTAAGCTAAGAGATCGCTTCCTACAGCCCAGTTGTTTTATCCATTGTTCTTGTTTATGGATTTTAGCTACTAATTTGTTTCGGGAAGAGGTATTGGGTGTTACAAGCCAGAACCCCGGTGTATATGCTGCTTCTGTTCCTCATCTTTCTATATATCCGTATCCGTACGATCATAACAATCACTCTCATCCCAAAAAAGCCACCTTGGAAATCCCCTTCCCCTTACCAAGTCGCCTCAACCCTCCCACTCCCCAACCCCTTTTCCTTCCCCACAATCCTCATAGGATTTAACCCGCCCCATCCAAACATCACAAACGGCACCCGTTTCCACCGAAATGGGTTGATCATAATACATTCCAAAAACCACCAACACAGCTCGGCATACGTAAAGCCTTCGTGGGTGCGTGCATTTTCGACGCCGTCGTGAATCTCACCCAAAACCTCATTGCCCCCTCCGGCGGCCGCGTCAGCGGGTCAGCGAGAAACATTAGCAGCAACCGTGTATACACGCCGGTGTGGAAGTCTCTCACCGTCCCGATCGCGTTTACGTATGTGCAGTTGTTGACGCAGATGTCGAGGTGTGCGGGGGGGGGAAGGTCTGGAGGTACCAGTTTGGCGGTAGGGGATCGAAGGAGTCGGGGGAGTGGGAGGGGTGGGAGAAGCCGGAAGCATAGACAAGGACGGAGGCGGGATGAAGGTGTGGTGGCCCGGGCCGCCTTTGGGCACGCCCTGGGCGCGGAGGTTATAGTGGATTCCGTCTTTGGCTACTTATTTGGTGTCGCCGCGGAGCCAGCGGGCTTTTCCAGAGCGGATCTGGTCGAGGACGGAGTCGTTTCGCTTCGGCGTGGATTCCCATAGTCCTTCTTTAGTGGGTGCGGGGTCTACGAGTTTACTGTAGAAAAAGAGGCGGAGGGATTCGAGGTTGTAGGAGATTTACATTCCCGCACCAAAGATGTTGAGTGAGAGTAGGATGTCGATGACGGGGTTCCGCGGTATGATTCATTTGTCGGTGCGTGAGAGGAAGTGAACATTTTTGCGCCGTTTTTGGCGGCAAACTTGAGGACTTCTACTACCGATGCACCGCCGACTACAGCTACGTCTTGTTGTTGTTGTTGTTTATTCATACTGTATTTACTCTAGCTAGAGTATGACAGGCCCTTATCCCCCTCCGCCTCCGGGCGAGCCGGTTAGATGGCGGAGCTCCCACCTACTACCCTTCGTCCCCGCTCACAGCTACGTCTTTGCCATGCACGTCGACATCATCGAGCTGCAAGGAGTGGACTTTTACTCCTTGAAAGAGTCGATGCCGGGGAGGGGTGGGATCTTGGGGTCACCACAGATACCAATTTCCGTAATCACGCCGTCAAAAGTGCCGAGTGAGAAGTCGTTGCTGATAATCCACCCATTGCCGTCGGATGCCTTCTTTACACTCTCCATCGCGCCAAACTTTGTTTTGTCCCGCAGCCCGTGGCGTACCCACACCCTCTTAATCTCCTTCACTATCGCCTCGCGCTTTGGATACTCCCGCGAGTAGCTGACCGACGGGTGGAAGTGGTACATTATCGAGTGGATTTGTAGCCCGAAGGTGGAGTTGACGCGCGCCCAGATTCCGCCCGATGTTGTTGGAGGATTGGAAGATAGTGACATCGCTGTTGTGCGAAACGCAATGGGCGGCTGCGGAGGCGCCGGTATGTCCTACACCGAGGACGGCGATCTTGTGACCGGTGAGGAGTGTTGGTGGATGGGGGGGTGGTGAGAAGAGGGCGATTAATAGGCGCTGTAGGAGGAAGTAGAGGAGGAAGATGACTGTCGATAGCAGGGAGGTGATGAGGTTGATGGGCTTAGCCATGGTGGTGGGAGCGAGGCGTGAGCGGATGGGTGGTTGTTGGAGTTGAGTTCGGTGACGAGGCATGTGGAAGGAAAACTACAAAGTACGCCATAGTGCTTGCCCGAACGACGTTCCGCAGCACAAGGTTGCACTCGTCACATATGAAAATCTTGCTGTTGAAATACTGATTGCTAGAAGCTTGATTCTACTATCTAAGAAGGCCACAAGGCCATATATATATACGGTACGAGCACGTACGTACTCATCTAAATGTAGAGACGGCTGAGCTCTGTCAGCCCGTATCAGAGTCAGCCCCGTCAGCCCGTATGAGATCTATTTATGCAACACTTGCAGCTAGGATTCCATACGCATGACAAAATACATTGGGTTATAATTTAGCACGAGACGTTGGGTGCGATACAAGTAACTGTTCGATGGATGGCTGTGAGGTGTATTCTAATTTGTGCATCAGACTGAGAGTACTGACAATGTAATCGGACATCTTAAGAACAATATACCGGAAATCTAAACGAGATGCAGTCCGCGTCTTTAGTGATGACCGCAAGACCTCCAGTCGCTCGAGTTGGTGGAAGGTACCTCTGTTCAGGGACTGCTACTCTAGTCAAGCTTGCGTCTGGCACTTTAAACCCTTACACCGTTCCGGAATTAGATCGATAAGGATGATGAACGTGTGGCTGATCAACAGTAAATGGCATGTTGTCTCGCACCAGACGTTTTAACCGGCCTCAACTAAACCCTCAACCCTAAATCGCTGCCCTTGGTTGAGAATTTAGCCCATATAACGAGACGCGATTAGCCACTGAAAAGGTGGGGCATAAAGTACTTAGTAAGTAGGCCGTAAACCCCTAGGGAACCTTTCTTCTCCTCTCACTGTCCCGAATTAGCGAACAACCTCAAATACAGCCACACTCGGGGGTTCGAATTTCACTTCACTTTAATTGAATCCGCCACTCCTCAAAGCGATAGCGCAGCAAATGATCTTTGTAACAACATATTCTTACGTGGAGACAGTCTTTAGACTAGAGTTGTATCTCTTGTTTCGATATCGAGACAGATTAGTGATTAATATTACAAAAAGAAACCATTGAAAAAGCATAATGTGAATCGGCACATGAACGACCTCCTCACTCCAAATCACTCGGAATGGGACATCGTTTATTCTGTTGCATGTGTACCTGCATCGTGAGCCTCACAGCTCAGGTCCGTTTGATATGCAGTTGGTGTATGAAGATATGCCTCAGGAGAGCGGCTCATATCAGTGTAGAGCGGCTCATATCAGTGCAAACGGATATGCAAACGGATAAGAGATATGGAGACGAATATGGCTGAGAATATGGGAAACAAGTCTGTATATATATGGGCCTTCTGGCCTCGAGAGATCAATAAATCAAGTCAAAGAAGCATCCAAAGTAACATATTCAGGCGTAATTCCCTCCGGAGACTTGAGTATGCTACCTTCATTACATGTCCAACGGAGCGGATTCGAAATCTACGGAGCCATTTACACGTCTTTCTTCTTTTAGATCGTACGCTATTCACTCATCGTGTAGTACCACTTGCGGAGGCAATTTTTGGTGGCAGAGGTAGTATTTAGGAATCTGAAGTCCATCATACAATAGATATAATTTGAGGTGTTGCCATGCTGACCCATCGACAGTAGCAGAAACCCGCTCGCTCTTTCCTACTCTTCCTTCACGCTCAGGAACCGACTCAACCAGCTAATTTTACCCCACTCGTATTTCAAAGCAAGAGTTGACCCCCACGATATATTTATACTTGCTCACTAGTAGTAAGTACTTAAGCACTGCAGATAAAGTCCAGCTTCAAGACTCCTTTAACATCACCCAAACATTGGCTCAGACCAAGTTACTTTCCATATCTAAACAGTGTAAGTCAGCTGCATTATATACATCGGGTATGCAATTATACACCTCATTTGGACTCCTATTCTCCATTACCGCTAGAAAATAAGGAATACATAGATTATATTATATACGTCTGAGATACCATAGTACACGACTACCTCCCTACCAGTCTTCCTACAAACAGTACATAGCCAGCGAGAAGTATCCTGGCGGTGATGGCAAACGGTAAATTCAGTATCATTGATGCGCACAAACCCATTCTTAACGTATGCAGTGTCCACCAATCACACGGTCCTGAGCCCAAACACTGCTACTAAAGGTGACTTAGGGCACTGCCCTATAGCCCAAGACCTAGTACAAGCGGTTCTAACCCCATGTCACAGCACTGCGCCACCCTGGCTTCCCGGCGACGTCGCACAAGTTGTCATTAGCTCTGCAGCTGTGTTTTTGGCTATCTTAGCTCTGGTCCTGAAATATTATGCGCGTCTAAAGACGCTGATGATGAACTATAAGATGGTATGGTTCGGGTGCTTGTATTTGTTTATGGATTGACGTGGTGTTTCAGAGAATGCATGTGTAGCTGGAGGATGAAGAGGCAGTGCGAGATCAGAGGTTTGCGGAGTATTGCGGTTTTTTCGGTGAGTTATGGAAGAGGGTTTCTACGCGAAGTGGGAAGCTGTGGAGGAGGATTTCTAAGCGCGGTGGGAAGTTATAGAGGAGGGTGGCTGAGCGGGGTTGGGGGTTGTAGAGGTGGTGAGCGGGTTGGGCTGTTAAGCGGTAGAATGGTTTTTAGACTTGCCTGTGGGTTTATTGCTTTGTGTAGTTGTATTTATCGCTGTTGTATGTACAGAAACTGAATTACCATTCCGGCTATTCATGCGTAGGGAAATACAACGAATAATACATGTATGTTGTTCCAGAAACCGCAAGGACAAGAAATCGGGTCCAGAATGCATTCGGTATCTTTCGGGGATAACCGCGAGCCCTCCGGGATATGTCGCATGGGTTCAGATCGTGTTGCGTCAGGGACCATGATATATTGCCCCATTCTTTTGATATCATAACGAAGGATGGCTTTCATTATTCGACAACGGATAGAGTATTCTCGTGGTTGCAGTTGATTCTTATATGTATTCATTTCCTCCCGACGGTGCAGCTTTCAGCACTGCGCTACCGCTCACCAACAAGGGTCCCATTGCTTATCCTCGAGCTGACTGCAGTAGCACCTTAGCTAGTGCAACAACAAAGGTAGCTGCTGATGGACCAGTTATAATTTGGCTTATGTATATCCGTGTACAGTCGTCTGTTTTGTGAATGAGTTATATATTGAGTGGAACATCAACACTACGCCCTACCGAGGTAGAGTTCGACGCCCAATGCATGCCGTGCAGACCGTGAGTTCCTTCCAAAATGCACGTATATAACCAAAAAGCTGTGGGGTGTGGAGTCAGGGTCAGTAAAGACAAGCTTTATTTCGGTATGCGATCGCTGTGGGTCTCTTTCGATGTCGATGAAAAGTCCAATCAGTATACTCATAGGTGACTTCTGATGAAGCGATCCGACTGTCTTTAGGACTTTGATTATTGCAGAGTTCCTCCATTGCGGCGTTCGCTGGCTCTTGTAGTAATTTCTGCAGCAACCGTCAGAGTAAATTAGACAGACAACATGTGGGGTTGGTTTCACCATTCGGCTATACCCAATCGAAATCTGTGATCAGCTCAAGGAAATCAAAGCAACGGGCGGCTATGTTGCTGTACTTCAGCTCAGGCTGGCTGCAGGTGGGCTTTGTTTTTCCAAACTAATACAAGTCTTTACTTGGGCAGACAAGAACCCCGCGACATGATTGGCAAAGGGCCCCAGGATTTGATCAGAAGCAGTTGGTTTTTTGCGTACTAGCATCTGTGTTAGTGTCCCAGGGTTCTCACAGCAAAAGTCAGTACCAGATTTGTGATGTCGCACTTCTTTAGCCCAAAGTTTGGCTCATCACCATAATATCACCTATAGATACTTGTTAAGGGACGAGGGTAGTCTCGACCCGCTACTGGTACTACGCCAGTAAGCAGTCCGAGACTAGGTAGTGGGAGGGGCTACGCAACTTGAACAACGCTTAGCTTTGGAATGTTGGGGAAGACAACGACATTCAACGCTTAGATAGTCCAAAAATCCGCCAGCTGCAACATAGTGTACCGCTCGCAAGCAACTACTTAAGTACTTAAGTACTTACCTTCCAAGAAGGTACCGACTAGCACTTTATAGGTTAGGTTTAAGCAAGAACTCTGAAGAGAGAAAACGATCCGCGCTGTCACCCCACTCTATCATTCACTCACAACCGGGCCACCACCACCGTCCGCCATCATAAATCCCATCAACCCTTTTTACGCACACCCGCCCGCACTACCTGCACGCAGCACACCCCACCCATACCTCTGCATCACGGGCTTAAATGGCATACGAGCTGCCGCCGAAGTTTGTTTTTATTGTCTCAGTTATCTGCAAGTTGCAAAGGGGCTGATAACTTTTATCGCCCGAGCGAAGTTGTCAGTGTTCCCTCCATCTCTAAATATCCGATGGTCTTCCGACCAACAACTGATCAACAACCAGAAGATTACTAAGTTGGCCCACCGGACAGTTAGAACCTTCTACTTTCTAAAACAGAATTGAGTGATACCTCCAGTCGCCCGACCAACAGGAACAAATGGACAGCGTCCAATCAGAAACCCCTCCATTACCAATGGCAAATGGTAAATTCCATACCAATCATACACACAAGCGTCAGTTAGATCATTTTGTGCAGCGTTAATCATAATTATTTGAATTATCCTAACAGAGCACATATCTAGTTAGTCCATTCAAAGTTATTGCAACCGTCATTGCCATTGTGTCCCTACAATGTTACCATAATACAATAAGTACTCTGAGTAGAAATGGGTTGACGTAGTAACAAGTGACTGGCAGAGGTGATCGGCAAAGTGCTTGAATATCCGTTCGATACAGTCAATGCAGGCCTCTGTGGTACATCGGTGCACCGTTTAACCTTAAACATACTTGATATATAGTATTTATCGTTAAACAAAAAGTTAAACGAAGTTAAACGGAAATTAAAGGTCTTTTTCGTTTACCGTTTAAGTAGAGTATATAAACCAGAGAACCTCGAGTGCGAGAAGCGGCATCGGGAAAGCGGGTCGACAGATTCCTTATATGATGTCGTTGGCATAGAAAACTTTCAGATCAGGTTGAGAACAAGACCTCCGGAATTGGGTTGGTCAATGTACAGGTTTCTGAAAACGACGTCTAAGTCACCTCGGGACCCTGTGGCTCCAGAAAATTCGCCTACGGCATCGCCGAATAATACAAGTCAAGTAAAAATTTCTGCGATCCTCTCTTGCTGCTGTAACGAAGATTAGAACTTCCATTATTCATCAACGAATCCAGCGACTTTTGTACTCATTTTCAGCAGGCTAAAAAAGCAACCCGTATCTGTATGGAGCTCACAGATTCTCACCAAGACCTGGTAGCTTACATGCGAGGCATGTTCAAACCAATGCAATCACACCTCTACAACAAAAAAGTGGTGGAATGTAGAGGCTTCGTTCGCTGTTGGCAGACCCCGAAGTTCATGGCCGATCGACAACTTGCGATAGTGAGCAAAGGGTACCTATCATGTATGATACCTCGTTGCCGCATATGCAGGATGGATTGGTGAAGGGGCAGATATAACAAAAGGAAAATACGATGTCCATTGATTGGTGTAGCCAGTATTAGGTGTTTCTGGCCAGTCAACTAAATGCATAGCATCTGTTCAGATGGCAGTGATCCTCCCGTGCGCTCTGTCCACCAAGTTCAGGATGCAGAAAGGTTTAAAATATTTGCTGATACCCTTGAACAGCAGAATAATTAATTGTAATAGAAACGAGAAATAATAGCGCAAAAGGGATCAAACTAGCTGCCGCTAGACTGACCACAGAGATTAGATCAAGAGAGAAGCTTCGAGAGGGGGATAAGGGAGCACTGGATACGAATGTCAGTGGTGATGGTAAATGGTGACGAAAATTGGAGAGCAGGAGCGGAAGTGGAAGTTCGAGCGGGAGTGTATGAAGTGGGGATATTGTATAGTACAGTAGCGTCGTATAAGTGAGAAAACGCCTAAAATCCACCTACACTTCCCGGTGTTCAACTCTCAATAACGAAGCAATCGAAATCGAAGAATAGTTTAGTGGGGGGGCTTTTTGTTTTTACTTTCCTTTGTGTAGGTTTTTGTAGGCTATGTTGGGATCTATTGCGGTGTTTCTCGTGGCTGGATATCATATGTTTTCTCACTTTTGCGATGCTACTATAAATATTGTTGTACCGTGGTCGCCAAAGAGACAGTCACATCCGTCCGCACTGTCGTATTGCAGTCATGCGAATCACTGTATTGTGGTCGCATTAAGGTGTAAGAATAAGACGAACGAAAGTAGGGCGTACGAAGATCGGGCGCGCAGAATGGAAACTTAGGGTGCGATTTGCGGGCCGGGATTATCGCAATATCACCCGGCAATCTTGTAGTTTCCTCAACATTGTGAGGTTCAACCTAGCTGGTGTGTTTGGCAAGCCCTTAGTGAATAGGTTCAATCTGCAATAACAGCCCCAAAACCTCAAGTTTGAAATATTGGTCTGACCAGTTTTTTCCAGGTCCACCATCGCGATCACCACTAAACACACAGTCGGTTGACAGTATTTTAGGCAAGCTCTCAGGAGGTCTTCTTTAAATCCATTCTGTGCCTTGCGCCCAGCGCGAGCCTCAGCAAGAAGAGTTCTGATGAGTGTTCGCTCTTGGTCTTTAGTCCAATTTGCTCACCCCATAATCTTCGTGGTGGTGGTGATGGTAGTAGTGGTAAAGTTCACAAAACTACATACCGGACTAAAACTGCAGAAATTTTCTCGCCCTCCAAACACGCTATACAGGCTCATTTATTCAGATTACCATCTATGTCCAAACTACTATCTGCTAAGCACTGCACCCGCAAAACGCGCCCTTAATAGTTGTACTACTGGAAATAGTGGGGTGTTTTTTTAACTGTGAGTATCTCGTTTATGCTATGGAATAGTTGTCAAATTGTTTGAGAAGCATTTGGGAAATTTGGGGAACAGTTGGGGAACGGTTTCCGGATGGCTAGTAATTGTCTCGTGCCCAGCCTCTTGTGGTGTTTACCACTTATACCTCGTTTATCCACAGGAGCGAGCCTACGAGCTAAGGCAACGAGGGTTTTGGGACGAGACAAAGTTAGTAACTTCAAACTGCTGCAATCCGCGTTATAAAATACCCCATTTTTCGTGTAGTATGTATGTACGAGTACGGAGATTATTTAATAGTATTAATTCTACTCTACAAGAAGAGAATTGACTACCTGGCACCTTGGCATGCTTCGTTATTTCATCTATTCCCAAACTGTCTTGTCTTAGTAAAAGAGAACTTTAGTCTGTTATCCGGCTTTTATCGCTGGCTAAGCGGTAGTGACCAAAAGCCGTCTATAGACTAAGAGAATTTGGGGCGTATAGTCGCGCCCAAAAAGTGACGAGACGGGCTAGCGGGTTTGGTAATGTAGGATTGGTGGGCCACTTTCTAAAATCTATTTGCGCGTCTTTAGTGTTGTGAGATCGGCGGGCGACTTTCCAAAATCCTTTCGCGCGTCTCATACACTACGCGGGGCTTGAATAAGTACATAAGCCTCACGTGAGGCTATCATGTATTATTAGGTTGATGTGGTGCTGTTTCAATTTACAGGCAAATATGCGGAAAACTAATCTGTTAGCAACACTGAAATGTAAGCCTGTCTGATTTGACAGCAGCACAAAGTCTGGAAAAGGTCATTCTTTATGTCATACTCTAATTAAAGTGAATACAGTATGAATAAAACAAAACAAGTCTGGAAAGGTTGGTAGAGTTGACAGGCTTGCAGTAGTGTGTAATGCTAGCACAGTGGTTAGGTTCATAGGTTTAACAACCTGACATCAACCTGTCAGTAGTAGAGGGTGTTGCTGTGATGAGAATTTTTTCGGTTACAGTGTAGAGCTGCAGATTTCACCAGCTTCCCACCTTTGCTGCAGCAGCAAGTGTTGGAATTGGGATGATGGGTTTGTTACTTTTAGGATCTACTTTCATCTCCAGATTACATTCCCACTGCTCCCATAATTTTTATGTGTATACGTGGGTGCGAGTATATGGTGGTGATTATTGTGATGGTGATTGTGATGGTGATGAGAGTGGTGGTTGTCAACGGCAGTCTGCTGCGGCGATGGCTGCTACGGCGATGGCTGCTACGGCGATGGCTGCCGCAACGGCGATGGCTGCCGCAACGGCGATGGCTGCCGCAACGGCGATGGCTGCCGCTACGGCCATCTCTTGTCAATCTGGCAAACCTGACAGGCTGACATGAAGGCCATTAGGCTGTCACTCAAATACACCTGTAAGGCTTGCAATGGACGCAAGGTCAACAACTGTGATAGCCGAAAATACCTAACAGCCTAGGAGTGAGGAAAACATGTCCAACTAGGTTGTCAAAGATGATAGCCCCATGTGAGGTTCATGTCATGTTTACCTATTTAATCAAACCCCCCATAAAGTAACTTTTGTCTACCAACTACTCTAGGTACTCACGACCTGGTTTCAGCACTGCCTCGTCTGGCGCTAACCGTAAGGAAGATATTGGTACGACAATATCCTGCTGTTGCGCTCCCACACAAAGTCTTTACTTAGAATCCGATCGTGCTTGAAAACTCGTTGATGTTGTTGTTATTTCTAAGATTAGAACTGTTTTTCCCAATCTTCACATTATCAAGATCAGCACTCTTTTCTCAATCTTCACAATATCAATAAGGAGCGTAGAATGTCTGATAATTCAACGCAATAACAATACAGTCGACACCGCAATCTTCATCTGCAAACATTGTGCTGGAGAATTAGCAAATTCAGAGTTGTATGTACCAAGCATTTTATAGGTAGCAGAGTCCTTCTTATATGTATCGACCCCGGATGTTAATTGGTTCCAGGTCGCAGATCCAGAGTGGCATACGTTCCGAGACTACACTACGGCGTTCTCTCATTCTTCAACTATATAATAGGGAGTATACATTACGAACACTTGGCGCCAGCGATCATTGCATACCCATCCACCCATTCGAGTGTAACAATCACGCATGCGAGGAACATATGGAAAAACTCCGGCCACAACGCTCTGTTCCGCCAATGACAACTGGTAAATCCTGCGCTAATCTTGAATAGAAATACTCTTTGCTCATGCGTATAGCATCAGCCAGCTACCTAACGCTGCGCTCAAACACAACTATCACTGGTAGGGCTTCACCCTAAACCCTCATATATATTCTTACCGCATAAGCATATACCCCAGTTCCTACATGCATTAAGCCACACCCCACCACTCCAAAATTCACCCCCAGCGACGTTGCACAGATCGTTATTAGCTCCAGAGCGCTCTTTTTGGCGATCTTAGCGCTAGTGTTGAAATATTACGGAAGGATAAAGACGTGGATTGCGACGTATGGGAGGATATGTCTCATCTTTCATGTACAGTTTTCGGTTTCTCGTGCGCAGGATTAGGGTGGATGGATGTGGCACGGTTTTGTTGAGCCGCGCAAGCTCGCAGGCTCGGGCGCCGCAAATCCACTGGCGAGTCACGATGTCTGGCATTTGTGTTCGTGGACTGATATCATCAACATTTGCAGAGTGTGCATGTGCCAGTAGAAGATGAGGAGGCGGCACTGGGTCGGAGTTCGACGAGCAATGGCGGAAGAGAGGTTTAGAGAAAAACTGTTAGCATTACTTAGGAGCGTGTTAAGGTTGTTAGGCGGTAGATTGGCTTTTAGGCCTGCCAATTTTAGATTTCGGGTTGGAATGCCGTTTTTTTCACGTCGTTTATCCACCGTTGTTTCTATATGTATATATCATAACACGCTGCCATTGAGTCAACATCCAGAATGTTTCTGGTCTTCCTGCCCTGTTGTCGGATGTGTCGTCATAATTTGCACCTATGCTACATGGAAAGCCCCTTTGGAACTTCCGATGTGATTTGCACATGACTTTGAGCCTCGCTCCAAAAAATTTGTTTGTTGTCTCAGTCGTCTGGGTTGTGCAACCCCGGGTTCCCGTTTTTGGTAATTCCGGCGAAACAACATAAAATATCTGACCGGGCAGCTTTTGAGTGCTCTCGTTCCCAAAATTTCTCGTCGCTCGCAAGCTTGTCGGCTGATTTCGAGCACACTTTGAGTTCCAGCGGGGATTACTCGACAAATATTACATTCAACAACCGTCCAACAACCAGAAGTATATTAAACTGTCCTTCTATTGTACTGTCAGACAACTCTGCTTTTTAGGTAAGTGATTGCTTCAGACTCACCTATTTACTTTCACCATTCATGACCTTCACTGTCGCTTGACGAACAGGAACACATGGAAAGTAATCAAACTGTACCACCAATCGCAAGTAGGGCACCACCCTAAGCCCCAAGCCCTTATCTCCTTCTCAGCTACTATATTCCAAGACTAAACAACGCCACAGCCAGTATCCCATTTTCTACATGCATTACGCCACACCCCTCCACTTCTCCATTTACCCGCAGTGACGTCGCACAAGTCATTATCGGTTCTGGAGCACTTTTTTTGATGACCTTAGCGCTAGTGCTGAAATATTACGAACGGGTCTTGAGGTATTGGAGAGTATGTATCAGTTTTCGCTCGTTTCTGTTTGTTGACTGACTTTGTATTGGTACAGTCGGCATGTACCGCTGGAAGATGAAGAAACGGTGCGGAGTCGGAGCTCGAGGTTAATACGTTGTCGCAATGGTGTCAGGGAGTTATGGAGGAAGATCGAGGAATGGGCTGAGGTTGTTAAGCGGTGGATTGATTTCTAGGCATGCCGGCTTCGGGGTTCTATATATTATGTTTTTTAATACCGTTTCATGCGCCACGCCGTACTTACAAGGATTCCCGTGGAACTAATATCCCATAATGCTCACATTCCATACCATTACCAAATATGCAGCGCAGAAGTGTGGAGTTCAAAAGGCCCCCCAAATACAAGGCCCTTCTATTTCTAGTGGTTGACTCCTGACATAAAACCGGAATTCTCTGATTTACTAAAATCGACAATTCAGCAGTCATCCATTCCGACGTTATTTGGATTGCTTTTTGTAGATTATTCCGATTCCGCCGGCAAGCTCAAAACCAGTTCCGCCAGTTCACCACGCGTTATCCTCCCGTGGTCAACCTTCGATGACTCCTCGTGCTCTTCGATATCAGCCAATTATATATCTTGCCTGTATACAGGGTTCCCTCACCGAGCACCCAAACAGGTAAGGTCTGATATATCCGTTGAAGGCATCTGCCTAGCCAGCCTGGAGACCTCGCTCCACACAAAGTTCCCAGGTCAACTCGGTTAAAATTTCAACACCACGGGTTTGAGCTGGGTTCGCACGGAAAGAAGAGTTTAAGGGAAAAGAAATAAACTTTGTATGGGGCACTAAGCAAGTCGGACAAAATTCGTGGTGTAAAGTGATCGAGAGTGACCAGGTCAAGCTGGTAACAATCCGGATCAAGCCCGGATCAGCTTCGGGTTATGGCTGCAGTGAGTGCACACATGGTGGAATTCTTTAAAAAATCCTCGGCATTGACTCAGGTAGGTGTAAACTAATAACCCCGAAAAGCTCAGCTCTCTGGAGGTAATTTGAATTTTTGGTGGAGTGATGTCTCCAGGCCCTTTCACCTCACTTTTTTTCAGTCTCAATTTGGATCAGACCCACCATTTCGGTTAGTATAAAATCATGTGAGATCAAGGGCCGGGGTACGAGGCCAGAGCATCATTAGTGGACCAGCCTATCATGTCTGTCCTACCAGCAAGAGGAACTAGTCTGCCCCAAACAACCCGTGCAGTACATATGCAGCTACCACATCTGAATTTCGGGGGTGTTAAAGGGCGAACTACTCACTGCGACGGTGGCAAGGAACAACAAAAAGAATAGTTATTTAGTGATCGTGGGTTGGCTCAACAACGAGACAATTCACGCACGCCGCGGGATCTGGAGCCACTTAGGTACGAATATCATTGGTGAAACCGCCGACCAGTAATAGGTCTATACCACATATGAAAATGTGTCGGATTCTTTGGCTGCCACCGAAATCCTGCTGCTTCGCAAGCGGAGGGATGCTACCAATGCCAGCCGGTAACTCTTGTACAATCATGCACACAAATCTGTTAGCCTGATGCAGTGTCCAGTCACGTAAGTTTAGTAATACTATAAAAGTTATTTCTATCAAGCAAAGTAAGAGATATTACTAAGTGTCAAATTTTTAGCCACCCCCGAAATCCTGCTGCTCACCTTGAAACCACACCCGAGACTAAGTATACCAGCAGCACATACCAGCATCTTTGAACTTCTTTCACAGCCAAAGAGATGTTACCAACGGGTAAATTACATTTTTAGCTTTACACTTCACAGCATCAGCCACATCTACTATGCACTCGAACTCAATCGCCACAGCTAAGGGACTACCCTAAGCCCCGAGCCCCCCCAACACTCTAAACAATGCCACAACCAATACCCCGGATCCTACATGCATTACGCTACACCCCACCACCTCACTACCATCGTGGACTCCAAGCAACATCGCATAAGTCACTATCAACTCTGGAGCGTTGTTTCTGACGGTCTTGGCGTTGGTGCTAAATACGAGGATATACACGTTAGTTAAGAAGTACCGAATGGTATGTCTCAACTTTCTGCTCTTGTAAACCAGACACGTGGAAAGAGAAGTCTGGGCATTCATAGACTGACTGCGTTTATAGAGTCGGCATATTCCCGCTGGAAGATGAGGAGGCGATGATGCAGGTTTGGAGCTCGATTTTGGAGGAGGGTTGTTGACGTTATTTATGAGTGCGTTGAGATTGTTAGGCGGTGAATTGCTTTCTAGGTCTGCAGGTGTGATTATGATTTTTCCGTTGTCGTTTTATTCGCCATTGTTGTACTTATCCCCTACACGCTCGATATGCTTCAATTCGTATCTTTTTCCTTTCGGGTATAGTGTAAGTAAATGATCATCGTGTGGCAAAGACTTTGATTGGTAGGTTCGACTTCTAATGTGACTCTTTTACTCTCATTATACCCGAAGGAAGGGATACTTACTCATACTATACCCGAAGAGAAAAGGATTCGAATTGAAGGATATCGAGCGTGTATGCTTTTCTGCCCAGTTTTCGTCGGCAGACACTAGTTATGAGCGCAGAGCAGGTAGTCATGAACCGGAACTAAATTTCAAAATGCTTATCCCGTCCTAATGTGCAGCGGGGAGCGGCTCCAACGGTTCGGGTGGTGTTCAGGTGTTCATCGATACGGGATATGGGCAGAAGGCTTAAAGCTATAAACTGTATACAGTAAAGGCAGAATAATTAATGGTATAATGGCTTTCGTCTGTCATATCGCCAAGTACTGATGCATCATATATACATACAATGTTATCCATACCAAGGTAGATAAAAAAACTTCACGCTATAGCGTTAGATATGGCAGTACGAAAAGAACGACAGCAAAGTCTAACACCTATATTACCCATCCGCAACTCTATGCCGTCAACCTTTATCCCACTCCCAGATTCTACCTAGCGAATCCTCATCTTTTCCCTCCGATCTGTACAAGCAGGACAGTACCACTTGCCCCTCGGCTCCTCAGTAAGATGCACACACCCCCAATGGAACCACTCATACGGACATTCCTTATCATCGCACCCCACCATACTCCCATACGACACCTGCTGACAAACACAATACAGCCGTTTATCATCCCCCTCCCCCCCCTCATCCTCATCTTCATCCTCCTCTTCATCCCCATCGTCATCAAGAACCCTCTTCTGGGGCGGTTTCTTTCTCCCCGTCTTCCGCGTGCCAGAGTGCCCACTCGGCGTTCCCGCCCGCGACGTCTCAGTCTTTACCCCGGGCGTCGACGGCCGCCCCGCAAGCCCCGAACTAACCTGCGGCGCATTCGCTGGCGCCCCCCCTGTCATCTTCAACCGCTTATTCCCGCTCTCCCGTGGCGTCCCAGGCGTCCCCGTCCGCTCCGAAAACGTTCGTCCCAGTCCTAGGCCGGGACTCTGTCGGATCCCTCGTCCCCCTACATGCTGGCTGGCAGCGGGGAGGTTACTTGGCGGCGGGGCGGGGGTAAGCGCGTCGGCGGGCATTAATCCATCGCGGACAAGATTCGCGATTTGTCCATCCAACCGACGCGAGTGTTTGTCGATCAGATCCAGTGCCTTCTGTGCGAGCGCGAGTTTTTCGTCTTGTAACTGCAGGACGAGACGTTGGTTTTTGCGGATCTGGTCGATGTACACGGATTCTTTGGGGTTCTCGACGTGGCTGCCGTGTAGGCGGATGTGTTTTTGTAAGGACGCGTCGCGGGTTAGGTATGTGTTACGGTATTCGGAGAGGAGACGGTCTTTGGCGGAGAGTTCTTCGTAGATGTGTTGGATTTCGGCGGGGAGGTTGGCGACTACATGCAGGGATGGGTAAGTGGGGGAGGGTAAGGGTGGGGGGAGGGGGGGATACCGTCGTTGACAAAGATTTCGAGGACGGTAGCGGCGTCTTCTTGAGGGGCAGCCATTTTGTACGCAGGAGTAATAATGGTAGGGTGGTGGTGGGGCGTTGTGGAAGTTTGGGGTTTGTAGTGAGACGCGTGGCGAGGATGGGCGCGTGGCGTGCGTGAGGTTGGGAGAAGGTGCGGCTTAGAAACACGTGTGAACGGGTGAAACTTGGCATACGTCATACTTCCGTTCGGCATTTCTGTCTCGCCGTGCGCCCGACATCAACAGAAATGAAAATTGAAAATGAATCACATGAAGCTTAATTCCGGCATCTTGATCCTTCATGTTGCGTTATTAAAAAAACCAACCATCTGCTCCAGACCACATTCCCCAAACGTGTCAACGTCAACATCTTCATCGGAACAGTCCTTCGCCCGCATCAAGTTTCCCGTTTACTCTACATTCCGCTATAATTTTAGGTGGATCAGTTCGATTGTTTGTTGCTGTCTTCGCATGAAGTGTAGAATGTTGGGTCCACTTCCTTTATCTTCATTAGTGCGTGCATGAGGTGCAATTCTCATGGCTATCACGGACGTAAGGAGTGCGTCGGAATGTTACTAACATCATGCTTCGGAAAAGGTAGCCAATATCGGCGGTATGAAGTGTATTTTTTTTTTGCTGCAATTCTCACGGCTATCACGAACGTATTCGGAGTACCATGGAATGTAGCCAACATTATGCTTCGGAAGCGTTAGCGATAAATGGGTGAGGTGAAGGTTATCAAATTTTCACTGCTGTTAGCAAAAACGTATTCGGATTACTTGGAATGTTACTACACTACGTTTTGGAAGAGGTAGCCAAAAACGGGATATTCCTGGATGCGATGAACTATTTCGGTTCTCACTGCTACTCAAGTGACAAACACATCGTTCACCTAAACTGAGTCGGGTCCAAACCCCCAAAACCGTAGGGAGCAAATAGCACAGTAAAGAACAAAATACTGGGTCGGAAATGGGGTATAAAACACATCTCTCCTACCTCCCGTCTCTCAACTCCATCACATCAATTCTCTCAATCATTGTCACACGTCCACAACTACTTCGATTTCTCTTGCCCTCTCTCCTCTAGGGAGGGCTGAGAGCCACTTCTTCTCCTTCTCCATCTCCTTCCATCTCCTCCCTCTGTTTCGATGAGACAGAGTTCTATAAACTGCTATTGCTACATACCTCTTTCGTACCTATCAATTCATTTCTCTATCCTACTCATCTGGTCCGTTCTACACATATTACAATACACTCTCCTCCACTTTACAGTATTTCTTCGTTGAAACGCATATTATACATCACCACTGAGTACCAGAATACGAGAGGAAGATCACCTACCCACGGCGATGAAACTCATAGATGACTGGATGGACCCATGGGACTAAGATAATCGTCAATCGGACGCTCTTTTGCATTGCTGACGTCTTCGCACTGGATTCACATTCGAAAGACTTAAGACTTAATCACCAGTACATCGAGAACCTGCGTTTCAATTCCAATATCTACAAGATACTCTTCTAGAAACAGTAGAATCAAGGTAATTCACAGCCCTGCGCACTAACTTCGCTGAAGCTAATACTCCTATTGATGGCTGCCCCAGCTTCTCCTCCGGCACCTGCTCAGACTCCACCCCTCGCCGTCGCATCGTTGGGTAGTGTGGTAATGGGCAAGTTCCTGCCGTGCTCGTAAACTCTGTGTTGACCAGTACCTCCTGATGAGTTCACCACAGTTCACCAAATCTTGTTCATGTATCCATGCAGCTGTTCCATTTCCGTTGAGCCACTGCATTCTGAATTCCGGTAAGGAATTAGCTGCTCGCCGATGGGCAACTATACGTTCAACCCCATATACGTTTCTTTCCCCGGTAGGCGACCTCCAGTTGGTACAGTTATCCTGCTTCGGATTCCAGTTGGTCACGGCTGCATTTAGCAGTACCATCAGGCATGCCTTGCATGACTTGGGTCCAATCATGTGGGGGTTGGCGATGGTCATAGCATGAATGGCTTCGGGGTCGCCTCTTAGTAGTGGAATACGACGGTTTATGCATGTTCTTCCGGAGCATTGATATACGTTTCGTGGAGTGGGAGCTGGAGGGGCATCGTTGGTTCCTGGATGTTGGGGGTTTGGGCGTTTGGTCGGCAGTGGATTGTCTCCGTTATCACCACCAGGGAGGGGACGTTTCGCTGCGTATTTGCTTGGTCCAGCCATATTCGAAGGATAGAGAAATTCGGAGCTTGTATTCGGAAGAAAATAGAATCTGTGCGGGTATGCCTCCTCCTTTCTCTCAACAGTCGTTTTATTAACCTGCTAAGAGCAGAAAGTGTGTATGAGACACTAACCCATGAATTCTACCACATTGCCTGCTATGTCTTTCCCAGCTTCAAATTCTTAGACAGATCTTGCGAACACTCGAACCTACCAACTCCGGTCGTGTCCTGTGGAAATTATTCTACCTTGTGGACACCATTTTACATCCCCCAAATGAATAAGGTGACCCACAGCCCTGTTTCCTACTAGTATCACAGAACTAATAGAGACTCCTACAGATGGCTATCCCACACGTCTCCGTCGCACTCCACCGCAACCCATCCCAATCACTGCGGTGCATCCGCAACCCAGACCAATGTCCGTGTATCATGCGCTACCGAATCCCAAAATCGACTCCGGTGGCCCAGATACATATGGGCGTAATGTCGCAGCAACAGGTCATGGACGTGGCTGGATCATACAACCCCGAAAACCACAAACAAGATTCAATGGCATCAACTCCAGGAATCGACGCCAACAGTCATTCGGTCCATTCAAGAATTGCCGCCACTCCAGAACGCCGAGTATGAGGACAGTGACGATGACAATTTAACGGCTACATCATCCCCGTATACGTCAAAACGGTGATGTGCTGCGAATTCAACACGCCATCAGTAGCTCCGGGATGTGGATGAAAGATTGGTAGCCCGAGACTATACGGGCATCTTCGATTGGGACCCAAATACCACCCCGATGGAGACAGCAAGAGAAGGAGGATCTTTTTGGAATCAGACGAGACACATACATCCACTTCAACTAGCGCGAATGTCGTTTATCAATTCTATCCCTGCCACAATTACTCCAAAGGACATAACAGCCACATATTGTCTGTCCATCGTCAATGGCAAAGAGAACCGAGTCTGGAAGTCCGTATGGAACATTGCAACGGAGCATAATATCATCCAGCTTGAAGGAGAGGGAAAAGCTCGTCCGGAAGCGCATAATCCGACTGCAACGCCTTCTAAAGCACGAGGAAGGAAGGAAGACAAACATCGCAGAAACAAGCCACGGAGTGACAGCTCGACACGCTAAACTACCACTTATCAACGGTAGCGATCGGTTGCAATTAGACTATTTCTTCGTGGGGTGGAGGCTGTAGAGCATCGCTATTTGACACGACTTAGACTGTGACGAAAAGTTATCAGATGCACGAAGAGATGTAGAAGCTGAATGATCCCAGCGCCCACCCAGACGAATATCAAATGGAGTTCAGACGGATATATACAGCAATCGAAAAATAGAAAAAGAAGTATCCGAATGGCGCTCTCCAAGATAAAGTAACATGTCTCGTGAATCATAATACATTCTCTCATCACAATCACCACAACTCTATTATGCCTTCTTCTAGTTTAACTTCTACATCTACCTCCTCTGACAAAGAAGAGTGTCCAATCTGGAGAACGAGGAGACGGCAACACTACCTTGCGGCCACCACTTTTGTTTCGATTGCATATTTTAGGATGTCACCCGCAATTAGCTTTCTCCAAGGACAGAGGCTCGGCGCTCATTATGTCGCGGACCGTATCAAAGCGCAGAATCGAAACGCGGTCATGTCAACTTGGCCGTCATCATTGCAGCCGGCCAGGTGGCACTTCCTGGGGAGCAATGAACAACTCCATATACGTTCCGGGGATAAACCGGCACTAATAGCCGTGGGTTGAGGATACGAGAAAGAAAATTGCGCATGTTGTGGTGGAAAGTTAGAGATAGAAAGAGGAAAACTCCCTGGTTACTCCTTGGACGTCACGGGTCATATCTTCCCACTGCGTTCGAAGGTCCTCGGCGGTTTCCATCCTTGTTGGGCTTTGCTTGGCTTCCTCCAACACCGTAGGATTATCCGCGGCCAAAATCGGTTGAAGCAGCTGCGCGACAGGCCACTCCATTGGGAACTGCCGTTGCTGACTTCTCGGGCACGTATGAAAACTGGCTCCCTCTCAGCAACTTTGACTACTTGGAATGGAACCGGAGGCAGTGGATCGAAATGTTTTTGAAAAAGTGTTCTAGCGAGGTTCGTGAGGCGCGCAAGGGGAGAAAAGGAAGCAAGCGACCAGCAACAGACGGACAGGAGTACCCAGTTATAGCCAGAAAATTTAAACATGAATCAGATGATGTGCAGAAAACCTAAAATCTCACATTTTAATTTCTTTGGATCTGCGGAGTGCGGAGTGTGGAGTGCGGAGTCGCATCCGTCAATGTTGGCGGACACGTCTCCTTGACCGGAACAGCCTCCCGCAGTGTGGGCACCTCCTCTCGTCGTCGTCGGAGTCCACTGGATTGGTTACATGCCTGTAGGAGTCTCGCCGAGGTCAATTAATTTATCCCTGGAATGTATGTGGGTTGTTAACTGCCCCGCCAAGAAGGGCCACCTGGTCAAAACAGCTACTCCGAACCAATCCGCCAGAGTCCCCGCAAAATCTAGACTTTCCTCCTGGCCCAAGCTCAACCTCCTTCTGCTACCTCCCGGTTCTCACCTGTGTGGATTCTCTGGTACCCTTGAGAGGATGCACGACGACTTTGAGATTCTCAACCCAACCAAACGTACACAATCCGAGTTCAACGCAATCATGCTAAATGGATGTTGCACAACCTCGGCGCATCATACGAAACGAATGGTACGTTATAGGTTCTGTGCGACTTAAATGTAAGGGATCCGAACATTGACAGTGTACAGAGAAGTCAGTACATACCTACCTACGGTGGAATACCGACGTAGGATCATGATTGCTGCGGCCAGCTACGAAGCCTCGTCTCAGTAGCCCTTTCAGAGTGTCAACGATCTTTCGCATACAATGCGCATAAGCCGAGGCTAGGATGGCATTATAGCCGGCTTGGGAGCGTTGTCTCGGTAATCCTTGCATTGTGTCGGCCTTCTGTACAGGGCGTGGTAGTGATCGGAAGGTATTACGGCTTCCGCGGATTCAGACTTCGCCGATACAGCAAATTCGGATCGTTTGGAGAGCATTCTTGGGAATTCCTAACCTTATCGATTTACTCCACAAAAACCCCCACTGGATCTCCCTCCCCCACAATGGCTTCAGAGCACTCTAAAAGATTCACCATAAGGAGTAAACCGTTGATGGCAATGATTATATATCCACCCATCGAAAAGACGCCGCACGCCCAAGTCTGGACAGGCCCTTGGGAATTCCGGGCTCAGAACCTGCACATGTTTTACAACTACGACTGGCACCATAGGGTTTGTTGGGGGTAACTCAACTCACTGACAGGGTTGTGGAATGCCATTTCACCAAGTTGCCAAAGCAAACCCTCCAGATTGCCTTGCTCCTTCTATGGCGCCCTCGCCAATCCTTTCGAGGGATTGCCCGATAGTCACGATCCTGCACTGGCAACTCCCTTGGTCGTGGCTGGAGACCTTACTCAAGCAGGCTTGTAGAATCCTGTTCCTACTGGGATTTCAAAGTGCCTGCCGCGAAATGTCGAGATTGATACTCACGTTTCTAAAAGACCCGCACGCCCGAGAATCCGCGGTAGGATGACGACCTCATGGGTTTCTGTGGCCGGCTATGAAGGCCTTGCCACAGCAGCCCTTTCATTTAGTGTACAACAATGCATTAATGGCAAATTGCTGGGTTCACCCTTGTGCCCATCTGATTGCACACCACGCCAACTCTTGGGTGGTTGAGAGCAGTCCCATTCAACGACTGATCTAGATGATATCACCGGAGTTGTCAAAACCACATCCGGAGTCGTTGTTTCATCGACATCGTCCTCCGGCGAACCGGCGCATCATATATCTCCTCGGAGCTATGCAGTCACTCAAAACGCTTTCCAGGACCCTCCGAAGTTTATAGCAGCCTGAACATCTAGACCTTCGGGGGAGATGGCGTATCGCAAAGCCATCGTAACATCAGTTCCGAGACAAATACCCGTGATTGATAGTCCAACTCCTTCTTGCGACTTAGGATCCATGCTCCACAAACGTAAGGAATCCAAGAACTGACAGTATACAAGGAAACATAATTTACTAACGGTAGATAACTGACGTAGGGTCATGATTACTGCACTCATACCGGACGAGAAGCTAATTAACGACGATGTTCGAACGCTGCAACGACTCATATCGTGCCTGCAAAGAAAGGTCAATCAAAAAGCCACCAACTCCGAAAAACCAGCGCCAAGTCCTCCGGCAAAGACAATGCCCACATTAAGTCCTTCAGCAAACAGTCTCCCGGCTCATCCTACAGCACCAGTCAATCATACCTAAAAGTGTGTCTCGGGTCCAGCACGCCTGCTGTTCCAAGCTTAACTGCTCCGCGGCCACAAGGAGATTCCACCGCTCGGGGTAGGAGTAACAAAACCTTGTCTCCGTAGCCCTATCAAGTGTCAACGATCTTCTCGCATCCACTAGGCATACGCAGAGGCTAGGATGGACTGTTGCGGACAGACCGCCACCCTTTGGATTTAGTGATCCCTTGTTCCCCCCGCAACCAATCGGAGTTTTTCATGCGCCACCACCCCCACCCCAATTACATGTATGTGTACAGTGCGGCAAAATGTACACCACAATTCAGGGGAGGAGGACACATACAGCTAGGCACGGTTGTCCGCCTGGTACCAGGTGGCAACACCCATGAAATGGGTGATATTTTTCGGTTAGGTTGTTTTTAGGGGGTTCGTTTTAATTTGTACTCAAATGGTTAGATGTGGAATATTCACCTCGTCCTGGGTATCGGAGTTCTCTAGAATGACCTAGAGAAACATGAGCGGGAGAAGGGGTTGCACATCTCCTTAAATTACAACGACAACGTCTACCGTACCTACCAGCGGGCAAATCCATTCCCTGAGTATGTCTGGGATGATGGAATCTACCGCGATATCCAGGAGGCCGATGTCGATGGCAACGAAGGTCCCGAATGTGGTTATGACAACTCTGGCGATATCGACTAGATCAATCGTTGAATGGGACTACTTCCAACACCCTAGAGTCGGCGTGGTGTGCGATCGGGTCACGCAGTGAAGTGAACTTGGCGAACCTTATCACAGATGGACAGGGCACACTTCCTGGCGGGAGTACCAATAACCCTGTATACATCTCGGCGATAAACCAACCTCGGACGGCCTCCTATGGCCATATAAACAATCCAGTGGACTGTGGTGATGATGAGAGATGTCCATGCTCTGGAAGTTTATTCAGATCGAGCAATGACAAGAGTGACAATTCTTGCGACTCTGAGGACGCAGAAGGAAAAGCACCAATCAGCCTGAACTAGACAGTTCTCCCTCAAACAGTTCGCCAAACGAATGGGGCAACCAAATTTCAGTCTACTCAACAAGTTGATGAAGGGGTGAGTGGCCAGGTTTCTGGAAAAAAAGCATCGCGGAATCTTCCGCGGACAGAATAGACTGAAGCAATTGTGCGATGGACTCCTTCACTTGCTTCCCTTTCTCCCCTTCTTTCGCGCTTCAGGAACCTCACTCGAACACTTCTTCAAAAACATCTCAATTCACTGTCACCCATCGTGGAACTTACCACTGCTATCAAGGTTCTTGTAGATCGTGTTATTAAGGTCGTCTTCGCCCGGTACTTACCAACATTTACGCGCACTTTGGCTCCGCCCCGAGAATGCCCTCAGAAGTATTACGGGCATGAAAGACTTCAGGCGGCGCTGAAGACCCTAGTCGACAGATATACTGCGTCTGGAGCATGGAGAGTGCACCGGTGGCGACTGGCTTGCTTTTCGTTGGTCTTGGGGGACACCGAGGTAGTGGAAGTTGCTTTCGGCTTTGCGAATGGACTCAGGAGAAACAGAGGAAGCATGGGAACGGATGGCGATGCCGAATATACATGGGGTAGACAGGGTTGTAGGGTTATTTCTGTGCACAAAGAGACTAAAAGGAGGAAAACAGCCTAGCTTCTAAGAAACAGTCAAAGTAAGTGCAATGTCGCATCGTCTCTTCCGTGCTAACCTTCTCAGAACAAAATAAACAAAACTTGCTGCGCTCCTTCATCCGCAAGAACCAGTTAATGATTGACCCCAGTGAGTTTGTCGCTGCTTTCGGGCCTGTACATGCCAGCCAGGAACTGAACCATAAAAGCAGCTGGTGGTGTGGGCGGCTAAGCGTGAACACGTGGCGGACGGTGGTCTGTGCTCGACGCACTAGTACGCAATGGGGCCCAGTCTCACTTGACAAGCACGATGACACCTACGAGGACATACTTCGACGCAAGCGTATTCGCATGTGACGGCCAAACACTCGGAATCCATCGTTCCAACGATGATCATCCGACTCGACAAAACATCCCAGCGTCCCGGTCGCTTTCACATGCCTAAAACAACCCCAAAATTGCTACGTAATTGCTCCGAAGACGCCTACAACCTCCGAGTATAAGACGGCATTAAACTTAACTCAGCTTTCATACCGAGTGCTCATACGACAGATCCAACGGGACAAAAAGCTCATAGCTTAAAGACCAACAGCGCATCAGAGGCAAGCAAGCAAATTGGGAGCGTTCAGTCCCAGCGAAAAGATACTACCCAGGAACTTGATGTAGTCTATGTGGTTCCGTGCTCTTTGGTCCGCAGGGTCATTTAGATGACCTAGAGGTCTCTCACTAGGCTCTGGCAGGCCGTCCTCCGAAGTTGCCAGAGCAATCTTCAGCGGTATTCCTAGTCGTTTTACGGAGCTTTAGCAAATCCCTTTGAGGAACTTCCAGATGACTCCCCCACCAATGTCTCCAGCCAGGTCTAGAAGGGGAACCCAACACCGCAGATATAGACAACGGAAACAAGAAGCGCAGACGCAGACTCGAGACAAACCGTCACACATGTATTATCTCCCAAAGTCTTCAGATCTTTGTAAGGCCGATTGTCGTATCTGTGTGTTCAACATCCGAACTTCGTGATAGCAAGAGCCAGGTCGCCAATCCGGGGTTAAGTGCCATGGTACACCAGTACAACCCATTTCATCTTCACGACTCAGCTCAAGGAGCCAACAGTTACAGAATTGTGTGGGTCGTCAATGAAAACGGCTGCAAGCGAAAGTTTGGAGACAGCCCAGATCGATACGGGGGAAATTTCACTACCTCGAAGCGTATACAGAAGGAATGGTTCAAATTCAGCTCAAGTACCGTAAGAGAGGTCACTGTTTTGCAACCTTGATATACACAACTCTGGAAACCCAGTCTCAAGCTATGATAAAAACTCATCAACCGGATCTTACATACGAACCTATTGATATCATCGCTCAACAATGTTCACAGTTACCACCACATACGACAGCAAGCCGAACAACAAGCCGCCGGAGGATGCTTCAATAACCGATGATACAAAATAGAGGAACGATGCGTTATCGAAATAGTAGCCGATAAGCGGCAGCAGGGCAAGAGTTGATTGGGCTTTTTCAATGTTTGGGGGCTTCGCTTGAGATCGGATTCTTCGTACCGGTTGGAGCAGTGGGAGAGTATATAATATCGCGGCTTTTTTTTTCAAACTCAAGGTGGCCACACACATGGAAAGAAGAGGTATTCTTCTAATTATTGTACCAGCTTTTACGGCCGCATTGATTTTTGTACAGAGCAAAGGCTTCTGAGGTATCAAATTTGGAGGACCTCCTGTAGAATAGAAAGTAGCTCTAACCATTCTAAGCGGCCTAACTGTTCTAAAAAATTCCTAAACAGGAAATGGTAATTTCGGAGAATATTAGAGGTCAACGGATGTGGGGATTTGTTACTTCATTTAAATTAGTTAGACCGGTTAGAACGACTCCATCCTTACTAGGCCGTTCTTTAGCTATAGTACATGTACATAGTCACCGGCAAAAATACAAATCGACTATAGACTGCGCCACGCACACACATGTAGCTTAAAACAAACTTCCCGTGGACCCCTGCATGATGTGCAGTCTATAGTCATCCATCGTCAATTCATAGGCATTTGTATGTGGGTGTTCGGGTCCAGTGGTGGATTCAGACCAGCCATGGATTGCCCAGACCATCCATGGATGACCCGGAATCTATTTCAGGCCTGCTCAACTATGGATCTATGAGTGGACTGGTGCACTTGGTTAAGATAATCAACCATTTTTTAGACTTCACATCGTGCAATAACTATTCTCTCCGTATTTAAACCTACGTCTTAGTAGATGGCTGTGTTTAGAATCCAGTTCTAATATTTTCATAGTGTAAGCTGCTAATCTGGTAGTGCTTCATTGTAGTTGACATATTATGCTGTGGTTGACAAGAGTATTTGTACAGCCCACCCGGAATTCCCAGCTACAGCTGAATGTTGCAATTCATCAGTTGTAGTCACTACTAAACAGGTCCCTTGCAAGAACCATGTACTTCATTGGCTAGAACTTCTATTAAATATAAATGATTGAGGCCGCCAAGGGCGCAATCATAAAACTCTGCACACTATAAAGAGAGCATGGCTTGTGGGCGATGTGAAGCCTCGAAAAGGATTGAATATCCTAACTGTGTACACTCAGTCCACTCATTGATCCATGGTTGAGCAAGCCCATGATGAATTCCGAGCCATCCATGCATAGCCCAGGCAGTCCATTGCTGGCCTAAATTCCTTCGCGAATTTACGTAACTCGATTTCAAGCTTTCACCGGCGTGAAACCCAGAAATCAATTGAAACTTTGGGGAAACTTTGAAAGCACCGGGATATTTCTAGTTTTCCAGTGTGGGATTGCAGGGCTACTTTCAGCAGAAGCACTTTCGAGATTTTACAACGTTCATCGACAAAGGTGCAAATTGACTATAGACTGCGCTACGCGCACATGCGCAGAATTGAAAGCACATCTAAGAGCCTGCTTGAGAGAACCGTGCTTCACAGAGAGTAGCGTTTTCCACAAGAAGCTTTAGACCGATAGAAAACTCTGAGTTTGTAGAAGCTTTGACGTTGACGTAGCTAACCTACTTGTCTAAGTGCTGGCCGGTACCGTGAATATCGCCGTCACCGCCACCGCCACCATCAACATCATCACCATCAGCCCTGGACCGAATGCGCACACATACGCCCACAATCGTTAGGAAGCGGGCTTCAGATTTCGCTGGAAAATTTGAGTCGGAGATCTGCTGTCCCAAGATTCAATTGTCTACCTATCCTGCAGAATCTAAGACTGCAATTGTCAACACCACGACCGTGAGACATCGTGAGATCCTGTTGTGGTGAGCACGCTAAAGATAAGGTTCAGACTACGATATCAACCGATCCTCCACTTCCACCACTTCCGCCTCCTCCTCCCCCACCCTCACCACCTCTTTCTTCCCTGTACCGTAGCACTCGTTCCCCTCGTCCTCTCAACTGGGTCTACCCCCCTCACACCAAACACCATGGGCGACGTCGAGCTGTTCTGCCTTCTTCAGGGTGACCCGCTTGAGCAAAGCTTTAAGGTCACAATACCTAGAGGGAACGATGTTCATGACCTCAAGCGACTCATTATTGCCGAGTGCGGCGATGTACTGAAAGGCGTTGCCGTCCGCACTCTCTTACTCTATCGCGTCTCGATTGCCGATGACAGTGAACTTCGGCAGCTCGATATCGAAAACAACCCGCCGCTATCTCCCAGAGCTACTATCGGCACGTTGTTTCCCGACACCCCTGGGGAGAATGAATACATCTTAGTTGTCAATGGTATGATGTTTTACGGTCTTATTTATGCACACGTATACTTACTAAAAGTATAGCGGGAGTTTCTCCGAGTGCTGGGCCGACAGTCAGCGACAAACTCGCAGAACTGGCCAGGAAGACCATTAGCAAGAAGAGGCCACTTTCTGAGGAAGAGCTAAATGGTCGGCCTCTGGATCAGAAACATATCAGGCTGTCACTCCTTCCAGGATCAGGTGCAGTTTACGAAACAGAATCTGATGTAGTACGTCATTGTTTGTTTTTCACGTTTGGCTGTACGTCTAAGTAATGGTGTGCCAGGATCATAATAACCCCCTTTTCCCAGCACACGCACAGTTTTCTAAATTCTCGAATGACCCTGGCGCCATTATTGCCGATAAAACCCGCTTCATTCGTCTTTTAGAAGCCGGCCCCTTCCAATACATGTTCCTCCGGCCTCGGCGGTGGGGAAAATCCACGTTTCTTAACATGCTCGCCACGTACTATGATGTCGAGACAAAAGATCAGTTTGATGAGGTCTTCGGCGGTCTTGACATTGGCAAAGCGCCGACCACGTCTCGCAACTCTCATCTTATTCTTCTCTTCGACCTCTCAGCGATTAACCCAGTTGGACCTCGTGAGGAAGTCAAGCAGAGCATCTTTCGTAACATCTCTGGATCACTGCGTAGTTTCCTGCGCAGATACCGGGATATACTTGGTAATGCGTCACCGGAGGAATATATTGTTCCCAACGGCATCGCGGATTCGCTCAAGAATGTGCTGGTAAGTAAGTTTGGGGGCGGGCTTTGCCACAGCACTAAACGTGGGAATAGGAGCTAATTCATCGATGGGGATATACCGCTTTCATTGGTGTCGACGAGTACGACGCCCCGGCCAACACTTGTTTGATGTCTGCGTTGGGCGACCGAGATCGTTTATCGGCTAGGAAGGAGGAAATCGATTGGCTGGAAATCGTTCTCAAATCCGAGTTCTTTGGCGTCATAAAGGCATTCTGTGGCAATCCCGTGGCGAAGTACTGGCTTACTGGAGTGCTACCGGCTTTCCGTGATGGGATCATGTCCCTTGACAGCTACGCAGGTAATCTCGTTTGACAAGCAGTACCAGTCCTTGTGCGGGTTTACGCAGGAGGATGTCGACGCAATTGTCACACGAGCCATGCGACGTTTCTCCGAAAGTGAGCGAAATATCACTTTGACCTCCCTCAAGTATTGGTACAGCGGTTACAAGTTCAACCGCAGCTCGTCCGGTTCTGAGACCCCCATCTTGTACAACCCGCAACTGGTTTTCGTTCATTTACAAAAGATTATGTCCAGATCAACGCGGATGCCTCATGTTGAAGAAGCCAATGCGATACACTCTGCGACAGTTTTGTCAGCAATGGTTGAGGCCGGAGCCATCACTGCCCAGCACCTCATAGACATGCTCTCAACGAAAAAAGCAAAGAGACGTGTCTTGCTTGAGCTTTCCTACCTTGAACTTATGCAAAAAGGACGGTCAGAGGATGCGGCCTGGTCTCTCTTATACTATCTGGGAATCGTGACTTTCGACAAGGATTCGGGTTATCTGTGTGTCCCTAATTTTTGTATGGTTTACTTGGTCAGTCCTAAAATGTGCTTTGGGAGGGTGTGATCATTGACACGTTCTCACAGATTAGCCGACGGATCAGAGCTTATCTCAATAGTGATCCAAGTTTTTCCGCCAAGATGCTCAAATCCTACGATGACTTCCTGCACGGCAAGACCACTCCGTTTGTTGAACTACTTGAAAGCTTTTTCCGGCTAAGACCCACTATGTCGCTCGCAGACACCAGCGAGGCTAACCTGGAAATGGCGATCGAGCTCCTGTGGTTTGATGAAACACAATGTGTACCTCAAGTGCACCTTATTGTGGACCCCAACAAACCCTGCGGAGAGGGACGCAGCGCATTCGTCGGCATCTTTGTCGGCAATTCGCGACGACATGATCTCGTGGATAATCCAGTTCTCGTTCTGGAGCTCAAGAATGTGTCGCTTCGTTCGCTGTGGAAAGCACGACAACCACAACCCCACACAGAACCGAAATCCTCTAATGACTACGAGCATATTTTGGACGAACTGCGCCAAGCAAATGAGGACCAGTTGTTGGCTCAGCAGTACACATACTACGACAAAAAGGAGCGTAAATGGTGCACTCTACAGGTCAAGGACACTTTGCAGACCGGAACTACTCAGCTCAGCAGGTATATGAGGATCATTTCGTCGGGTCGAGCGACTTCGACACGTGTTGGTATTCTTGACGGCAGAGTTTTGTGTCGAGACGGTTGGGATGTTCTTTGGGGATATGTTATCCTATGTGTTGGTGGTACACGGGCCATATGCAAACACACAGAGAAGGTGGGCACGCAATACTTGTATGAAACCACCTGTCCAGAACAGGATGATACTTAAGATATCAAAACCCGGTGACATTACAAAAAACTTCATGTAAATTTTCTTAGGATTGTATTCATTTCCAAGGCTCGTGGCAATCATCTGGGTTGTCACGATATGATGTGTCAACAACTAAGTCTTCTATCAATGATCTTCCATTTACACTAGGGCCACTAATGCCTCTACATGCCTTGTTGACGCTTTTGCATACCCAGTCAGCGTGACCGATCGTATAAACATGCGAGTGCGAAATCACCTACATTGCCGGACAAAAGTCCGTCACTTTGTCGCTTAGCGACAGCAGGCCTCACCACTTCGCGCATCACCACCGTCCACCCACGCTGCCTGCTGTTGCTGTTGAATGGCAGAGCTTTGGAGGAGGAGGAGGAGGCGCCGAGGGAAGTGGCAAGGGCGGCGCTGCTGCTGTTGAAAGCCTGAGCTTTGACCTTTAGAGATCGGTGGAGGTGGTGGAGGTGACGCCGGAGATGTCGCAGCCGGTTGGAGAAAGGAGGAGCAGGAGCAGGAGGCAGGAAGAGGAGGCGTCCAGGGAGGCGTTGAGGGGAGAGAATATTGCAGCTCCAAATTAAGGTTCAGAAAAGTCCAAATAAACCAGCAACAAATATATTTGCCGTCAGAAACACCCGGGTGTTCCGGACGGCTGACAGCTCAGACGTAACCTCAACCGCTCTGATGGAGATTTGCACCTCGCCGAGTCACCTGGACGATGCGTCGCGCGGTATATCCCTGCGTGGCAACGGTTACACCTCGTCTCCCGCCCCGGTGTCAATCTGAGGGCACCCATGGTACCGGGTGCCCCTCGGCACCGGTAACACTACTTGCCATGCGCGATCGATCGACTCTGCAAGGTGCGGGCGGCGTCCGGTGGTCGATTAACCGATTGGTGGAGTGTGCTGCAGCACTCGGTCACTTGCAGCTACGGCTGCAAACGGGCTCCGGAGCATCCGGATCCAATCAGACGGGTGGAAGCGATCGAGCGAATGAGTATACTAGGCGAGGCTACTGGGGAAGCAACAGCTATCAGCGAAGGTCTACATGTGCCGCGGCACCAGTAGCTAGGGATGATAAAGCTGGGTCGTAAGGACTGCAGCCGCCAGGGCAGCTATAAGACCCGGCCAAGAACGCCGGGCATGAGAGCGGGGAAGGAGGTCAAGAAGGGGATTCGCACCTATTTTCTATCTTATATGTTGGAGCGAAGAGAGCTTTGGGCACCTAGTATAGTATCTCCGCACGGCCTCACGCCGACGCCGTGACCCCGTAACAGGTGGATACTCGCTTTCTGGATGAAAGGGCTGGCACTAGATTTGGGGCGGGGCGACTATTTTTTGATCGAAGAGATCACTTACATGATGGGTGATATCATAAAAGTTCATTGTCGAACAACACTTAAGTACGGTCGTTCAAAACGCTCACAACACTGGAAATACCAGTTTGTATGTTTTTTTTCAATAATTAGGGCGAGTGCGAACAAATGGTCGTAAGTACATTATTCTCTCCATTTGCTAGTCGTCCATCCGGAGAAAATGTGCTTTGATATCCAGTAAACATGACCATCTATATGTTTCTTAAGGGGTTGCCTCGAGCCTGGCACCGGTAATCAGTGTTCTCAACAGTCTAGTCCGGCATTTTTGAGCCTTAGACTAACTAGCCTGCCAACTGGTTCAGTTGTGCCAGACTAGACTGAATAAATACAGGTACCTGTATTTTGGCTGGACCACCTGCGAACACTGCCGGAAATCTATCAGCGAGCTTAGTCGGGCTACAGCTGTAAGCTTCTCTGAGCCGCGCCCATGGGTAGTAAGAGCTAAATGAGCAGTTTTGTCGTATGGGAAATGTAGTAAGGGCAATTAAGAGCCTGAGACCTGCCAAGCAAGATAGGAGTGGCAGGGGCCGCCGCCTTGATACTGCGGGTCGCCACTTCCTGCTGCTAGTTTGTAGTCCTACTACCGATAAATTGCTCCTTTTTGTAAGTTCTATTTCAAAGTTAAAGACTAACTTCTAATGACAGGAGTTCCTAATTTCCTAATGATGTTTCTTAGCTTTTGGTTTTTTGCTGTCTTGTGTTACTTTGGATGGTTCAGAGACCACTACTCTACTACCAGCACTTGAGAACTCCAAGTTAAGTCATCCTCCTCTGTCTGCTAATGGTAGCATCGCGAGGTAACACCGAATAGTCTCCAGCCGAGCTCAGGTCGACTGTCTCCCGCCAGCGCCTGAGTACCGTTGCCAGCTCCCAAGCACCATCTCCAGCCAGCCTCGATCAGTATTTCTATATGACCCAGCCCAGCCGGTCTGCATGAAGTCGCGTCTGATCTTTGCTAATGCAGAAGCCTGGTTGGCCGCCAGATAGCCTGCAGGCCATCAAGTCCCATGCAGGCCTCGAAGATATATGCAGGTCTCGGCAGGCTCCAAGATATACGCAAGCCAGCCCAGGCTTATGCCAGGCGTATGCAGGCCGGCCCCGGTTTATGCAGGCCGGCCCGGCTTTTAAATCACAGGCATGACCGGCCTGCAGATATCTAAAAAGCCCGGCAGCTGGCCGGGCCGCTTAGGAACACTGGCTTTGATTGACTTTCTGCAGCCAGATCCCTCCCAGCTCCCCGTCAGCTCTCTGAGAGCACGAGTTGAGTTCTCTCCTTACGCCCTCATGATCTCGAGTTATCCCCTGAATGCAGTCAGCCCAGATTAACTGTCTACCACGCACCATCTACAGCCAGCCCAGATTGACCATCTCCGAGCACCGTCTGCAACCAGCTCAGATCGACCGTCACCAGCCAGCTTCCAAGCATCGTCTGCAGCCAGCCCTGATCAACCTCCTCAAAATGCACCCCCAAGTGAACCTCTGAGTAAACCTCTGAGTGGCTTGATTACCGTTTCCGGGTGCACCCCAAATGTGCTTGATCACCATCTCCGAGTGCGCTCGATCAACCCCCCTCCAAGCCTGCTCGATTACCCCCTCTCCAAGTGCATGATTGCTTGAGTACAGTGTGTAAGTGCACTTGAGTTCCAAAGCAGATCGACCGGATGTACATACATATATAGTTGGACATAGATATCTACACAATAGATGCTGTTCTAGTCCATTCACGGAGGTGGTTCTTCCGCGGAGTACCTAGTCAGTTCACGGAGTCAATGAAAAATTATAAATAATCTATACATCATCGTGATCCCTACAATCGGATGCCTCTTGGACGTCCTGATGCAACTACAATTGCACTGTGCTCCATCGGTGGAGCTGATCTTGTGTTTCATTCGAGATTGAAAGTACCTGATGGCGCAGCAGAAGGTCCAGTATTTATGCACTGCGCCCCACCATCTCGGCCATGGCAATGAAGTGTGCACTCGGCTTTTGCTTTGAAACACTTGCAACGAACAGTCGTGCAGTTGCCTTTACACCTCCAACGTACTTGGATGAGCCAGCAGGGGACTAAAGACGAGCAGCTTCTCAAAGAGTAAGTTCTCGATGGGTACCCTTTTTGAATGGCGGAATTTGACGTGGGATGGTAGATGTAAGGCGGTCCACATTGTTAGTACGATAGAATCCGTGGAACGTACTCAGTTGCGCTGTGAAGAATGTACTCAATTGCGCTGCGCTGAACGTACGCGGTTGCGCTGATTGAATTCAGCTGCACAGAACCAGCTGAGTGTACGTCCATGCCAGTGCATGCACACACATGCGTGCAGAGCAGAGTATTTGTAATTTTTGACTGACTCCGCGAACGAACTAGTCAGTTCACGGAGGTGGGGTACGGACTCCGTGAATGGACGGTTCGTTCACGGAAGGTGGGCCTCCGTGAACTGACTAGGTACTCCCCGGAGGAACCGCCTCCGTGAATGGACTAGAACAGATCCCATAGCTCACTGTAATATGTCATGGTACAGCAGTAATGCCCATAACGTGTCGTGCTACCGCGCTAACGGCAATAATAAATCTCGGTTACGGTGTCACGGGGCTTTTTTCCGACGGAGGAAATGCCCACCAAAAAATGTAAACTTTCCCCTTTACATCTACCGTGTCCCGAGATAGTCCTTTCATTGGTCATGGTAATTCCAGCATCATCTCCAGAGGAAACCATAAGGGAAACTACAGCAACATCTTCTATCACCTTACAGCATGTGGTACGTGATATACACGTGATGTCTTCTTGGCATATACCTTTTTGTTTTTCTCATGTAGTCTAGACATTATTATTGTTTCACACACTACTTAGAGTTTCACACTCAGCCTTTGGCTTCATCGTCCAGATCCACTTCGTGGAGATCCGTGACTGGCCTATCCAAAACATTACTCTCGGTACAGTACTCTCACCTTGATCGTATACCTCGACCACCCTTTCCTATCATCTCAAACTCTTATTTTAGTATAACATCTCCACCTACATCACTAGTCACAACCACTCTACATTTCCACTAATAGCCTTCTCACGCGGCTAGCGGTGTACTTTGAAACCCCACCAGATATTACGTGTTTTATAAGAGACCATCTGCTGGCTCGAGAAGAAAATCGTCCCATACGATATGTGAAAGACATGTACGAACGTACACTACGAACTACAAATGCCCGAATGCAACTCACCACAATTTAATCTAACCGTGACAATGCACCTATCAAATAGAAAGAGATTGTTGACTGATCTCGCCATATTAGTCGCGAAATGTGAATCCGTTGAGCGAAAATTAGGATTCTCATGCGGGAGCTTGTTCGGCATGCGGTAAACTTGGCGGTAGACATGGAGCGTAGTGAGTCTTAACGGATAAATATCGTGGGACGCCCGGGCATATATTCCTCCGTGCGCGGCCGTGCCTCTTCCCACGTGTACGAGGTTCTGTTCTTTCTTTCTTTTTCTTTCCTTCTCAATCTTTATAGATCAATTGAATTAGTCTATGATCGTCTATTTCTCCTACGCGTAGCCCTGTCGTATTCTTTGTAATGGGGTGCAATTCTACTATCATGTACATAGACACGGTCATCTTTACATATCTTACGCGACAAATCTCAACAGAAACAATCTCTGGATGACTTTATCACCATTCTCAAGTCTCGAAAATGATAACCCCTTGGTTAATAACTTCTAGGTATATGCTAAAACGTTTCCTCTCCAGCAATCTCCAAGACACCCCAAACAATCACCGCCATACTGCCCACGATTCGGCGATCCAGATCCTCACACTCTTTGACCAGCGTCATAAGCTGGTCCAGCAGCTTCTTGTCAGCCAGCAGCTTTGCCAGATCTCTCCCTGGGGTGGCAGTGGTGGCTTCGAGTTGCGCTTTTATCAGCGAAATTTCCAGACGATAGCTAGCGAGCGTCTTGAGGAGGCCATCTGGGACTTTCGACATGCCGAGGGACTTCTGCATGTATAAGTGGTATGTGCGGATGATTGTGAGGCGCTGGAGGGTTGAGGAGAGATGGGCTTGCAGTGGGGGCGCCATTGGTGCAGAAGAATATGTGAGGTGGTGTATAGGAGGCTTTATGGGGACACGCAGAGGATCATGATGAATAGAGGTCTGAGATTTCAGAGTAGTCAAGATGGTGTCTAACAATCGTAGGCCAACTTTAGGAACTTAGTAAATGGAAGGTTCGGATTGACAGGAGGTAAGTATTTGAATTTTCTATTTCTATCGAAGTGGCGGAGTTGGGATTCTATCCGAGGTCATCTGGTATTATGAAGTTCCAAAAAATATAAAACCCAATTTGTTTTGTTTTAAATCATACCCATATTGAATATTGAGGTCATGTATCAATAACTGACATAAGAAAGCTTAAATACACGTCCTGCTAGCATATCCAGTTTGTGGGACCCCCCTGTCACGTACTCTCATTACTGGGTCAAAGGAAAAGAAAGAACCACGCGCTATCAACTTGGTTCCTTAATGGATACCTATAAAAACTCGAATTATAATGCGGAATTCTCTCCAGATCTCCGCCTTTCTCCCTGCGGCCCCTACCATCCCGGCTTCCGGCTCGGGGTCGATACGTTCAACGGTATCACGGATTGCGTAAAATAAACTACTCTAGTATTCTTATAATAACTAAAAAACTAGCTATAAAGTGAAAACTCCTAATCTATCAGTCGATTTGTGAGTGACGATGCCTATTCCCCGGGTACAACCATGCCTGCTGGTATGAACCCCCCGCGATCGATGGTTTACAACCAATTTAACGCAGCCACCGAAGCTGGTGTGTATGTTTGCTGGCGGGTTCATGTACAAAGTGCGGAAGGAGCGTATCCAGCTTCGGCTCGGACTTGGTACGTTCAACAGTATCACCTCTAGGAATATATATTGCTTCGGGAGGTGCTGCCATCGCCCTCGTTTCATAGTTCGCTGGTGGGTGTTAAATCACCAGAATTATAGGTGTTCCTCCTGAAAAAAAACACCGTCCTAGGCATCCAAAAAACTCCTCGCGAGGGTTCCCGACTCAATACTTCGGCTCTTCCTCATCTTAGCCGTTCGGCCGAATCAGCTTGTTCGAGATGCGCTCTCTTTCCGGATATTGCCTTTATTGCCAGAATTTGAACCACCCCCGGATTTTAAACCATTGTCGGTCTTTCCCCGGAGGTTTTGGGTTCGGGTTCGGATTGTCGTCGTCATCGTCGCTATTGTAATCGAAATCACTCTGACTGTCTTCTTCCTGCCTACCCTTCACACTACCCTCCACACGAGTGACAATGTGGTCGACGAGATCTAAACCCCCACCTGCCCAGGTCGTCTCTCGCATTGCTAGTCGTTGGCATTTCTCTATGCCATCCTCGGTGTTGACATTAGCCGTCTCCACAATCATCCATCACTCATCCTTTGCACTTAGGACGGCCCATTGGGGTTTTAGTTCATCAAGGAACTTCCGGCCCACATAGTTCTCCGACGCACCATCATCCTTCAATACTCTTGCCTTTTTGATGCTCCCCCATCCTCCTTTAGTCTGGTATCGTATTTTTCTTTTGAACCTTAGTAGGTCGACCACTGAACAAATATAGCTTCAATACCTTGACGAACGATATCGAAGACGGCCCAGTCGGAGTTACAGAGAGCCACATCCACATCCCATATCTCCGAATTGTCCAGTCCTTCGTCCTTTAGTGCCTTTGGGTTCAATTTCCGTAGCCTAAGCACGTCTGGATATCGGTCGTTGTCATTGCTCGTTTTGAGCTTTTCAAGCTCTGGGTTGTACGATTCCAGTTGATGCCATCGATTGTTGATTGCTGCTTTGAACGCTGCAGCCCGTTTTTGACCTATACGACGATTGAGCCGGCGGCAGTATCTCCGGATCTGACAGTCTGCGTCTTTACAGTACATTGTCGTACCGTCGAGGTTCTTGCTGCATAGACAACCCGGAAGATGTTCCCACATTAGATCTGCCCGGCGGTCATCAGTCGCATCGGGCACCCATAGGAAAGAGATCGTTCCAGTATCCAGTAATTGTTTTCTCCAGGAGCCGGCGGCATTAGCCAGGGGACCTGGCGTCCATAAAATTGGCCGTATGAGTCAATATTTTTGACAGTCATGCGGTCTAAAGCGGATTTTAAGCAAGGGGGTATTCCCAGTGGTGGCGTCGACCAATCACCGCGGCGCACCGGGATCAATTTGTGGAGTCGCCTAACTGCCCTGTACGTTTTATTGCCTTAATTAATGAAGCCCTTCTCAGTTTCTGGCACAGTAAATTTTGGACGCTCGTCGTTCGTGTTGGCTGACCCTGCTGGGTTCGGCCTCACGACATCTTTAGCGGAATCAACAGATTCTCGATGTGGTCTCCTGACTGCATTTTGTTGCTAGTTGAGATGGAGTGCGACCTGCGCAACCCGTGAATCCCAGCTCTTCGATGTGCATCTTAACAAGAGGACTTTGCCAACGCTCCAACCAAAGCCCTACAAAATTGAGTGGGGGCGCACGAAAATGCAGCTCGCTCGTCTTCGGAATCAACGGATTGGTATCCGTTCTCAATCTGGATTGCCGCGCCACCAGTAGTGTTTTCTTGGACAATCGTGGATAAATTCCGATTGCTGAGAGCTTTTAGCTATTCTAGTAGACGTTACAACCTGGCACGTCGATACTCTGACGACTGATCGAAGCCGTCAAGCTGCTAAAGGGTTTTCCCAGCAGCGATAGGTCCAATGAGGGGATGTGTAATGTAATAACCTCGTGCTCTTCAAAGAACCAGGTCTAGCAAGTGTTCGCGGCTGTATAACTCAACTTCTAGCACGCGGAAGGATACCGCTTAGCGGTGGGTATCGGTACCGCAGGAAAAGAGGGGAGGGTATCCGGAAATTCCATTAGCCTGATAATCTCGCGAACGAGCAAGATTCGGATTCCAGTTGGCACATCGAAACATATCGTTGATCATGTTTCCTGTATCGCTTACAGAGGTGGGCGAGGACTTGGCGGATCGCGTTGGACTTGCGGATATGTGAGGGGGGCAAAGAACAGAGGTGTTGGATGATGTGGCAGGCTGCGTTGCCGCAATCTGGCCCGAGACTGGGCCGAGACTGGGCCGAGACTGGGCCGAGGTCGGATGTGCTGCGGGAATATGAGTGCAAGTGAGATTGTCGACCTTTTTGCTCGATCAAGAAGTTTTCGAGCCAATCAATTTAGCGAACCGCGCTCTAGCGTCGTCGTCATCGGAGCAATAGATGTGTCATGCAACCCTAAGAGGATATCGTCCACCGACCTTCGCATAGGCTTGCTGCCGAACAAACCGACATGGATCTCTGGGTTAATTGAGATGAGTCGGATGCGACGGGGTGCGATTTGGTGGACAATGGACATTGTTGGTGGCGGCGTATCGACTCATCATCCGAGTCCTCTCCGTCTGTCTCGAATCTAAGGAGAGTTCGGCTCTTCGTCGCAGGAGCAAAGCACAGACCGTAGACATCCCGCTGTTTTGTGAATAAAGAAAGCCATGTAAATTGATTGGTTGGCGGCCATTGTTACTGGTGAGGGGTTGAGTGTGGAATGTAAGCTTAAGGGGCGTTCGGCATAAAACGCGGAGAGATGCACCCTTCTGAGGGGCCATAAAACCATGAGTGGGTTCATCTGCGGCCACAGTACTGTCTCATGGATTATGGCGAAGGTTCCTATTATTAATCCGAATGCGCAAGGGTCTGCGGCAACAAGATGTCGTTGCGGAGGAAGAATCTTGACCCCAGTTTTGCAAATAACCCGTTTCTATGCTGATTGCTAGCGTCCGGACCACGGCGGCTAGTACAGTATATGGTTGTAAAGTAGAATGTTGATGAAGGTGGCATCTGTACGTTGAAGGTTCATCGCTGTTGGGATGGTTGTTCCGGCATTGCGTTCTGTTCATTATTAGCAACGATCGATAATAGCCGGAGACACGAAATGTAAGTATACATTACATTATCGACATATACAAAGGCCTAGAGTCGGCTTGGGAACCGGATGCCGAAAACAATCCCCAATCTTGCGACGAACCTGACCGGGTACCGCATCGATTCAGATCTGTTCAAACGCTCGGAATCGAATACAGTAGAGTAGAATAGAATAGAATAGAATAGAATAGACAACACCCTCTGGTCCACTGAACTTCTCACTATCAAGCTGGGTGAAGGAATCGGAGGGGGGTTTGGCGGGGTTATATACCATTCCTCAGTGTGAAGGTGAAGGCGACAAAGCAGTTTTCACGCTGAGCGTATGGTAGTCTCGGATTGGGGCACGCACCAGCGTCTGAATCTAAGCGTATGGCTTCCGGATCAACTCCCTTGGAACGGAACGAAATGCAGCAAGCACTTGCTATGTCAACCATGGGGTTGCTCCCTTGGGATCGAAGGAATTCGGGGTACAGCAAGCATCCATGTTGGCAATGCAGTTGCTCTAAAGTACACTTTCTCCAGATTTGGGAATCGTCGAGATTCAGAAACAACGACAACGTTGACATATCGGAAACACCTACCCCTCCTGGCTAGAGAGCGATGAAATGGTTCCTTTCGAAGTAAGGGGGTAGAAAACAACATTAGTTGCGTCTCAGCATTGTGGATGGAACTGCTTCATATGTTCTAACGCATCTATATCCCGAGTCATCAACGCTCCTAAACGGAAGAAGTTCAAACAGCTCACCCTAGGCCGGTAACACAATTCCTTCAAGCAGAAGAAGTACACTTTGGAATGTGATAAACAACGACACTAAGCTAGCGTGGAATGGAGTGGGGAATGTTGATTTCTTCACTCCGATGAAGCTTTCATCGCATCCGTACACGCAGCGTCGGAAATCTGATCAAGGAATTCGAAGGAATGTTGAGATGCATGTTAGGTTGGCTATGCGGGTTCACCAACGCCGGAACGCGATAAACAACGACGTTGAGCTAGCGTGACGTGGAGTGGCGAATTTTGGATCCTTAGGTTCCTCTAGAAGAGAGTGAGTTGTAATGACGTCTGTGGTGTCGATACAGGTGTACTTAGTCTTTCATCCGGCTTTTGTCACTGGATTCCTATCAAGCCACTGCGAACGGCATTCTGTCATTCTGTCATCTGATTTTCTGGACTAGTATACACTTCAACAGAAGGAATCGAGATGCAGCATCAAATCTACAATGCGATTCAGAAGTGCGCTTCCTTTGGATTGTGTGATAAACGGTGGTGTCAGCAGCTTCAACAATCGCATAAGCTGTGGAATGGGAAACCTACACTTCTCTAGAAATGGCATTGTGATGACCCGCATACTAGATGCGAACGGCATGCACTTCATGCACTAAGTTTGACATTGGGCTTGTATAATTTGGTGGACTACTATGCCTCAAAGTGCATTTCCCAAATTCCTGCATCGACAATCACGGCTCATCTCGCATCCCATCGATCGATGTGAGGTAAATTTTAACCTTATCATCACGAACAGATTAGAGTAAGCAACCCGAGAATGTTTAACGGCATCCGGCGTGTCAAAACAGTGTGGCTTAAGGAATTTGGAATATGCACTTTCCAACAAGAGAAAAATAACAAATGTTATAGAACATGGCGTCAATGCGTGTCCCGCGCGTCAAACACAATCTTATTCCCCATAAGCCTGCCGGAAACGGAATATCCAACAGTACTCGGCGCATCAAAGCGGTATAGTTTAAGGAATGAAGAAATTTGTTGAATAAGCACTTTCAAAGATGTAAGAAAACCCACCAATCCCGCAGAACGTGGCGTTCCCAACGCATTTTTACAGGAATCGATGCGTGCGCCGCCAATTATTTAGTTCTAGACCTCTAGACACATGCCTGCAAACAGAGACCTCTACTGCTCCCGTAGATCCCGTAAATATACCTCGAAAGCGGGAAAACATACACTTCATTCCCCTCTTCCCGTCTCTCGCCAAACTTCTCTTTTCGTTCCTTCCACATCCTTTGCACTTCCTCCTCTTCCTCCATCACCCTATGCTCCCCCTCACCCCTCTCCCCATTCTTCGCAACCATCTCCCCCCCCCTCACCTCCCCTTCTGACGAAGTTTATACTCCACCCCCTGCAACCTCTCCACCCCTCCTTATCCTTCTCCGCAAACTCACCCCAAACACAGCGGACACGCCACGTCCACACCACAGCCCATAATCAGCTCCGAAACACTCTCCTCACCCTGCCGCACCGGGACAGAACATCGCGTCCATACAATTTTCGCACGCACAGCGGGAGTGGAAAAGGAGGCGCCGAACGAGGGAAGGGTGGGGGTTGGTGTGGATAGTAATAGTTGTAGAGTTGTAGGGGTAGTACTAGTGCCCAGAGGTGGTAATGGAGACTGGATGTTCCTCGGGCTCGAGGTGGGGAGTGTACGAGCGGTGTAGTAGCAGCTAGTTCCATTGAGGCTTCAGGTTCCTAGCGAGCCCGTGACAAGAAGGGTGGGGTGTTTCGGTTTGTTTATTTATATTTAGTCGCTAGCGGCCATGACACACATTTTCTCCATTCCTTGTCACTTCTTAAAACCAACCAAGGAAATGAGCAAGTCGTGTCCCTCACCTCCCCCTCCCTCCCCATGTGAAGATGTACTATGTACTTCAAGCGACACCTTCTGGTTAACGAATTTCCATGCAAATACCCCACTTTCAGGCAATGCGAGAGAGGAGAAATTTTACAACCCGAAATAGCCGGTGACGGTGACTGTTCATACATTAATACTAGTAAGCTAGGCCAGCGGTGAAGATGGCGGAGCCGCGGAGGTATGGATTGGGTAGTAAGTTTGAGTTGGCGGTGTGGATGATGTATCCAATGTAGATGGTGGGTGGTGGTGATGTAACGGCGGGTGAGGTTAGGTGGATAGGGCCGAACAAGCTTTAGTCTTGTACCCTCGGCCTCAAAACAACAGGAGCTCGAGATAAAGCACCGCTACATCGAGTTCTTTCCGCAAACCTTCCACAGAACCGGTCATAGCAACAATGCAATCTCTCATGAGAACCGTACAAAACTCTCACAAGCCGCAATCCATGTGTACAGCACCGCTTCAGTGCCAGCTTCAGCTCCAAACCCCCTACCCACCGCGCTCTACTCTCCTCCTCAGCAACCTGATGACCGTCTCCGGATTACGTAGACAGATTATTTATTTCACAGCACGTGCTCAACATTGGTATCAATTTCTCACCGCTCTACCCATTCCCACAACTCCAAAAATCAATACGCTATAAACAAACCCCCCTTCGCTACGCCCTCATATCCTCCTTCACCTTATTAATACACTCGCTCTGCAACCCCAATAAATCCGGCGGCACCTCCTGCATCTGCACCCCCGGCGCGCTGCCCAAGTACCGAAGCTGCTCCATAATCCGCTGTCTCACAGTCTCCAAATACTTCCTTGAATTCTTATTCTCGTACCTCCCGTCCGTCCCCAGCCTCGGGTGCAGCACATACTCCGGCGCAAAGTACTCCCTAAACGCATCCCCCAGCTGCGGCGGCAGCTCTGTGCCCACATTTGTATCCGTCGCGATACTCGTCTCGTAGCACCACAGTCGGCTCACATTGCGGGGGGTGTACCCGCCCCCGCCAACCAGGAGCAGCGGGAGCCCAAACGACTTGACGAACTCGACGCAGGCGCCGTGGGCGCGGATATTGAGGTTGAAGCAACCCAGCCGATCCGCGCCGAGGGAGTCCGCGCCGCATTGCAGGACGATGGAGGAGGGGCGGTAGTTATCGATCACGGGGTCGACGATGCTCTTAAACAGGCGGATGTAGTTCTCGTCGTCGATGCCGTCGCGGAGCGGGACGTTGAGGGAGTAGTGTTTTCCGGGGCCGCCGCCGATGTCGTCGAAGTTGCCGGTGCCGGGGAAGAAGTTGTCCTTGTCGTACTTGTGGAAGGAAAGGGTCATGACACGGTCGGTGGAGAAGAAGGCCTGCTCGACGCCGTCGCCGTGGTGCACGTCGATGTCGATGTAGAGCACGCGCGGGTGGTGGCGCAGGAGCTGCAGGATCGCGAGCACGATGTCGTTGATGTAACAGAACCCGCTCGCTTCCGATTTCTTTGCATGGTGCAGCCCACCGCTCCAGTTTATTGCGATGTCGCTCTGCCCGGTAAGCAGCTTCTTTGCCGCGTCCAGGCTCGCCCCGGAGTACAGGGTGCAGAAGTCCCAGATCCCGGAGAAAATGGGACAGTCATCGCCGATGTTGAAGCGGGGGAGCTGCTGGATGAAGGAGTCTGCATTCTCCGGGGTGACGCGCTTGAGGAAGTTAAGGTAGTCCTCGCCGTGGAACTCGGCGAGCTCGGCCTCGGTTGCCGGTCGCGTCGCGTAGCAGTCCATGTACTCCTGCAGCCCGTAGCCGAGGACGAGTTGGTTTGTAAGGGTGAGTCGCCAAGGTTTCATCGGGTGCGTTGTGCCGAAGTGGTGATTTTCGGCTTGTGCGTTGTGGTGGTAGGAGACTTTGCGGTTTGGGCGGCCGGCAATGCGGTGTGCGACGGGCATGGAGGAGATGGTTTTTGAGTCCAGCGCCAGGGTCGCATTGCTCGAGAGACCCCAGGTGTCGTAGGCTTGGACTATGGGCATCGTGGGTGGGAGAGTGGTGGAGGGAGGAGGATGGGAGGGATGGTTGAGTTAAGCTTTCGGGAGCTAAGCTGCACGCGCCTGGAGCCGCATGGCATGGGGAGCGCTAAAAATAGTGATTAGAATCGAAGGTAACGAATGGAGCATCCAGTCTTCTGCCATGTCGTGTCTCAGTGCCACCGATCCAACTGGCACTTGCAATGCAGATCGCAGTGACTTCTTGCGCCACTCAGTCACGTGCTAACGCGAGTCACATCAGGGTTTCGCGTCACCCCACAATGCCCCCACGCTCCAAACACCGTAACCATCTATCCCACTCCTCGGAGCTCCAGCCATCTCCTCTCCAGCCAACAATAGGCGTTCAGCCCAAGGCAACAGGAAGCCTCCGTCCCATGAGGACATCAAACTTTCCGGAGCGAACTGTCGCGAGACATTCCGACCGTCAAACCCCCACCAGACAGCTGACCAGAGTGGATTGTCCGTGCCACTCTTTCTTCACATGTCTGTGTCTACATCATCACCCTACCTGGCTTTTCGGGTGAGGTGATAGTAATCCTCGATGCAGCTGCTTAACAACGTATGACTCCGAAGGTCCGATGCTCTTCACCCATCCTTGCATAAATCGATTCAGAGGGAAAATGTCAGCCCGACTATCACCTAGCTCATGGACGGAAACACCCTGCATCTGGGAGGGGATATGACGGATTAGAAAGATTTCATACGGACCCAACTGAGCTCGGCAGTTGACGCAATCAAAGATTGATGCAATCGACGATTCCTTTTTGACAAAATCGATATGTTGCAATTATCCGGACTACAATTTCGCAACAGACTATAGATGTGTTTGAGCACGAGGGTCTGTATTCCCCGCTGCTTCTTTCCTTGCCACTGTCCTTTCCTCCCACTGCGTGGTACTTGTTTGAATGCTTACCCACTGCTTAGCTGGCAACACCGACATGAGGGAATAATTACAGAACCCTCCAAATCACCCTATATTCAATGTTAATTCATCTTTTCAGTCGCAGGGTATGGATTCCTACTCGTTTTAGCAGGGCGAGGGGCTGCGAGTGTGCAGGTATCCAAGGAAATCTATCAACGAAAAACTATCGTCCCGCACTACAAGGTTATCCGACAAACCTAAGCTTCCCGCTACCACCCGAGGAAAGAAAGTCCTGGAATGCTGCGAGGCGATCGGGGCCGACAAATCCGCTGAAATAAGCGCTTACTGATTCTTCAGTGATACCTTATTTCAAATTACAATTCTCTCTTTCTCTCACAGCCCTCTCCGCTGCAATACCTCCAAAGCCGAATATCCGCTCCGTGTTTGCAGCAGCCGATATTCCAGGGCTGCAACACGTGAAGATTCATTACGAGCTAGTACGGTCCTAGCTCGAGAACGGGTTCCACCTTGAGTGGACCCACAAGGGTGGAGCACTCGATACCGAAGGCGATGTTGAGAACCGTGGCGTATGTCTTCCTACGATGCAAATGTATGTGAATACTAATATGGGATACGTAGAAGCATCGCCAAAGTTCACAGTAGCATCAGCAACCTCAGCTGGATGGTTTACCGGTCTTCGAGAAACGAACGTGTCAGAAACCAATAGCATCAACACTCGCCTTAATGGGGTTTCTTGCCCAGTCGATTTCTCGTCGAGGCCGAAGTTACGGCCCAACAGGCAACTGAGTTGGCCGCGGCGGCCCAAACGCGGGACCATGCACAGGAGCGTGACTGGATACGAACCAAAACGACTCAAGAGAATGAGCAGAGGTTGAAAGAGACAGCCTGCAAGAGAACCGCAATTTGAAGCGGCAACTCACACCCCAGGGTGGTGGGCCCAAAAACGTCAGAAGGCAGGGGCACACCGTCTCTACGAGGCGTAATGTGATATGTGAACTCACAAGCCACATGCAAGTGAACGTTCGTTGGGGTGTTCGATCAGCCACTATGCGTGGACGAAACGAAACTCGATCGTCCTCATACGTAAGATACGAGCAAGCGTACGAGGAAGATGACCTCCGAGAATGCCAGAAATACTTTTGGTGAGGTTTAGTTTGTGTTTGAGGTATAGGATGTAGATGAAAATACATTTGGTATTGTTCTCGACATGTCACTGTTCTTGTAACCACATCCTGGTGCGTGGTGGGGTTACAATAAATATGGGGTATGAAGAGGCGCCATTCATCGTCACAATGCGATGCCCCATTCCGGCGAAGATGAACCGAGCGTGGACTCCCACAAGGAGCCAGAGAACCAGACGAGCAAAAGGGGATTCGGGGCGACATTAAGGAGAAGGCCCCGCTGTTGCCGGTTTTGCACACCCGCCATGCTCGTTTTAAGCTGAAGCTCAGCTCGGTCAGGTCCACATGCAACAGAGAGGAATAGAAGGAAAGCAGGCAAGCAATTACTTGAGGCGAAATAAAACCACGTTTACAGCTCCTCTTTTCGCAAGCACCTCCTGAACTTACCATTTCCACCTTCTCTCACGACTCCTGGCAACTATGATGGATTCCCATGGATCTTATTGCACACATCCAGGGTGTAACGCTCGGGTGCACATTTCCAATCCAAGATGCAACGCACACGGCATGTCTTTGCGGTTGGAGGGGAACTGGTGAACATCGATGATGCTGTCAGTGAAGTTCTCCCGCCATGCTCGTGTTATTTTTCGCCGCCGACATCCTAACCTCATTCCTAACCCCTGCAGTGTTAGAAGGTGCAAAGAGACAACGGCCAACGTTAGTTCGCGAAAAGGAGGGCGGCGAATGAGATTTCGAGCAGCTAGGTCGGACTCAGACCCGGCATTCGGGAACTTCTCATTTGCCTCAGGTTCATCATCCAACCTGGTTAGCATGGCTTACCGGTGGTAATAGCAGTTATGCCGAAGCGTTTACATGCTGAAATTGGCGTGCCCTCCCCCTCACTCTCACGTCCAGCGAAGAGGTCGGCAAACTGGTGGTCCCACACAGTACCTCATGTATGGGAAACGAAAGAGTGATTGAGGAATATCTCTCACTATGGTAGAAGTCAGGCACTCGTTCCGGTGACAGACTAAAGCCGGATCAAGTTGCTCTATTTGATGCTTCTTAATACCCATTACTGTTGAGCGACGAAAACTTTGTCAATTATTCGACCTCAAATATAAATACGCGATAGCTACTTCGAACTCGCTCTTTATTCCGACAGACAAGTCTAGCGTTGCAGACGAGACGAGCCTACCGAGACCTGGGGTTCCATGAGTGAGTGATATACTATGATCACTCTGACGCGCAGTGGGGAATTACACTCCCCGCCCACCCAGCAACATCCCGCCACCCCTCCCCAGTTCTCGCAATACTACCAGCAACGCGATTCCTCTCGGCATCATCATTTTTAATGCTATATACACAAACTGATCAGGAAATAGCGTCAGAGCGTCTCGATACCGCGGTTACTTACCGCATTGCACTCGGCGGTGGAACAGCTTTCACTCACCATGTTGACCAGTACACCGGCCAACGCGGCCTGGTTGTGGTAATCGTTACAGAAATGCAGGAGGAACTTCCTTAGGTCCATCCTCTCTCTGACCATGTACATCGTCGAGCTCATCATCGTGCATAGAGGGGTAGATGCCCTTGCAAAACTTGAGCAGCTCCGACATTGGCAGCCAGGACGACTCCTTTAGCGATGATGGATCTTCGGCATCGGATCTCAGCAGGCCTTTGAGGAGCTGCGATTGCAATCGTGTGGTAGGAACTGTGCGATTTTCTCAACAGTGGTGCCGGAAATCACAATGTTGGGGTATCGGAAAGAATCTTTGAATTGTAGCCATTGCCTTGCCAAGGGTATTATCTCGCCATCGAACCCCGCACCATCAAATCCGGAATATACAAAGGAAGGCCTTCCGATCACATGGACGGAGGAAGATCACCAGTTTCCGTGGGAAAAGACTCCCGCAGAATGTAATATTGGCCATCTAGACCCTCCGGAGGCTGAGAAACCTTCTCGCCTAGGTCAAAATTGCAGAAAAGAAGTTCCAATCTTCTTCCTTCATAGATTGCATCCGGAGACTAATCAATGCCTACGGCGAGCCCGGGATACGCCACATTTCAGCACCGTCCACATCTTTCGGACAGTGTTCCTAAGCGACCAGGCCCGGTCGGTCGCCAGGCTTTTTGCAGCGTAGGCTTTTCAAATGGAGGCCGGGCATAGCTTGCGCCAAGGCAAGCCTCAGATTTTACGGCCGGGCCGGCCTGATCTGCAGGCCGCTAAAAAGCCTGCCGGCCGGTTGGGCCACTTAAGAACACTAGTTCCCGAACATTAAGTGCTAGGGTCTACATGTGGATCACCCACCCATTCAACTCGAGGCAGATAGATGCCCGTACCGACCACACTTGTTCCCGGTGCGTTGCGACAGATTGAGACCCCTAACGCCGACCCCGGGCCTGCGGAGAGACAGCCGATTGCATCATTTAGTTTTGCTATTCCACTTACAGAGCTTTATAATATCTTTCAAACTGGTATCAGAGATTTCGCCAAGGAGCTCAAGACCAGGTATAGGGCAGTCATATAAAGGCCTGCACTGACCATCTCAACGCGAACAAAAGCTATTTTCCGCTTGATTCTCATAATGATCAAAGTTAATGGCTTGGCAAAACTACTCCCTAGGCTGAAAAGCGAGAAAACGCTCCGACGGTTACAAGTGGGAACCAAAAACACAGTTGACGAAGTTGACCTCCTCAAAGAATAGGTGTGTTATGTCAAAGGGGGAATCATCAGAATTAAACTTACGAATACCCCATGAGGTAGCCAACATTAGTCGAGCGAGTGTAGTCACAGCTGTTGCCACCGGCCTCTCGACAATAGTACCCCACGCCCACGAATATCCAAATACGAGGAAGAGCAGCCAAAACAAGATAGCGACCACTTCATGGCTAACGCAAAGAGAATCCCCCTCATGTTGTTATGACTATGAATTATATGAAGCCCAAACGACCCAAAGATTGTGGACTAGAGTTTGAGGTTTCGATCCGACTATTTTTGAGAATTGCGGCCACAAGCATACCCGACTGTGTACGGCAGGCGGACCAAGGATACAGACGAATTCTGAAGATTCCATTGAAACCTACCACACCGGCGTCATTCTCGTGATCCTTACCGTAAATTTTGATATGATCTCCCATGGCAGGATTCAGGAAATCTGCCGGGTTTACAGACTCAATATAAGGCCAAGGGAATATAGGTACTTATCCCTTCATGTGTTCCTGCGAGCTGTTATTTTGTGCTAATTCGGCATTTGCAGGCACTCGCACTGAAATTTGATTAGATCCGTAATTTCATAAAAGTATTTGAATGTATTTTTGCAGTGCCGTTTGCATCTTTAATTAAGCAGTGACACCGCAGATTTGTATGCAGTCTCCCACCATCCCTATACTCTACTCTGCTGTGCTTCTCCTTCCAGCTAGTTCGGATCAAAGCCTTCCGTGTTCACGTGCTGTTGATATCTCGCAACTAAATCTAGTCCATAATCCATCAATCCATCAAGAGAGCATGTAAACAAACAAAGCGTTCCCGATAAGATCTCGTATGTACGAAGCCTTAGTCTCGTAATCCCGTGAGGATTTTACCTGTATGTGGCTAGATGAATGTGTCGGGAGACTAGTGTAAAGCTTGTTTCAACGCCACACTAAAGTGGAGCAGGGAGGAAGAAACTTAGGGTCAGGGTTCGGGAGAAAATCTCGGTTCCGATTTGGTCTGTTCTTTTGCTCGAACAATGTCTAGAACAACTCTGAAATCGCGGTTATTTTACGGTGTCTCAAGAGGGGCACCACCCGAATACAAGATACGCCCGAAGCTCGGACACTACCGACTTCAAAACTTCAACGTTCACCAGTGCCATCCGATTACACTGTCTTCTCCGCTGTTTTGTTCCTGCATCCTTCTGTATACGACTTGAAGGGTAACACTGCAGTGAACCAACCACCGCTCACTAGGACCCCACGGTTCTCTCGCATAATCCGCCCAATAAACTCCAATCGCCCCCAGGGTGTTCTATTTGCATCTTTATGGACGAAGACACCGTACGATGACTTGGACAGCCTCGCCGGCCGAGATGCAGGACCATAACTGGGAGATAAGCACAGTCCTCCAAAACCGGCAGATATTTCACGCAACTACAGACGAACATGCAGATATGGGGGGACAGGTGCTACGGCCACCATCACTTATAAAAGCCGAACTTCCGCACAGGTAAAATGTCAAAACATTAATGCTTCACGAAAAAATGCTTACCCTGTCCCTCCTCGTCGTCCTCCTGCTCTCTGTGCTGGCCGCAGCCAGCAGTCCCCATGATCCTAATTTCAACAATATCATGCTGAAAGAGCACAACTCCCTTCGTGCTCAGCACCACGCCTCGCCTGTACGTATTCCCCCATCTTCCCCTCCCTCTCTGCACTCACTAACCTTCGTAGTTAACCTGGGACTCCAACCTCGAAGCCAGCGCAAAATCGTGGGCGGAGGGCTGCGTTTTTGTACATTCCGTAACCCTCTCCACCCTCCGTATTCCGCGTTGCCTCAACCGCTAATTTCCATAGGGTCTATCGCCCGGCGAGAACCTCGCAGCCGGCTACCAATCCCCGAAAGACGTGTGCAACAGCCTCGGACAAGCAGAGAGAGCCAAATATAATTTCCAAAACCCAGGCTTTTCGCACGAGACGGGTCACTTCACGCAAATGGTGTGGAAAGGTACCAAGAGGGTTGGGTGCGCAGAGGTGGATTGTGATCCGCTACATGGTGCAGAGAACACCAATGGGCGGTATGTTGTGTGTCATTATATGCCAAGGGGAAATATTGTTGGTGGGAATTATTTTGCGGAAAATGTGCTACCGCAGTAAGAGAGTGCTGGGATCCATACGTTTTTTGTGGATGGGGGCCTGAGATGGCGTTGGAGGGATGGCATAGCCAAGTTTTGCTCTGATGTTTTTCACCGAGACATTGCTTTTGTTGTCATCGCGCGAGGTTATTGGGTTCATGTCGGGAACGGAACGCAGGACGTACGAGTACAAAGTATCCCTGCAATATGTCTCAGCGGGCCAGCCGCACGTCCGGTAATCACCCGTAAAATTTTGACAGTGACGTGGCGGGAACTCTGAAACAGTGTTGCACGTACGCAAATGCCGACCTTGGTTGTCAGCTCAGCCTTGGAGGCCGATTTTCAGGTCCATATGCAAGCGCTTTGGTACCCATATGCTGTCGGGTCCATACAGATCGCATGAAAAAGAACATAGGGGTTACTTTTCCAGACGGGGATGAACTCCTGTGCTTCTGGGGTCTGCACAACCCTGTTTCCTATACGGTTGAACCAAGTCTAGGCTACTACGGCTTTTCCCGAAGGCAAGCCTGATAAAACGTTCCAGTAGATCAGCGATGACACTAATTTGTCGGGATCATTGAGATTGCCATCAGCTTTTATGGGGTTATCACCACTAAATGATTGCATAACGCGTCATACAGTGTTGGCAGTAGGTGGAAGCTCATATGTAATGAGCACCTGGCCCATGAACTGCTGTACACCGAAGTCGGAGAACAGCCTTGGAGCCCGAAAAATAGGTACGTGAAGCTGTAAAAGTGGGAGTGCCATTCTGGCAAGGAAGTCCGTACTATCGTGAGCCAGATGTTTTAAAAGATCAGGGTTATCCCATTGCGGAGGATCCACCATGATCAAATGTGAGGATACAAAGCCGAGAAGAGTCAATCACAGTGAGCCGCATTGACACAGATACAAAGGAATGGGTTGTTTGAAGTACTTACGTATTTCGGTTACCATTGCGCTCACAATGGCGAAAGGCTGTTTATGGTCCCCATCCTGAAGGCTAAGATTTCAGAATGAGATGAAAGCCCAAAATACTGAATCCCCAAATAGATCAACCTGTATTATGTCCCCTATTATTCACACATCGGCAGTATAGGTTATCCCGCCAACTAATATAAGTGCCGGCAAGGGTGTAATTAAAATGAGCCAATATATAAGTTTCTTCATCCTCCTAGACTGTATTGCAAATAATGAACTTCTCACTCCAAATTGTACTTCTGCTCATCGTGTTGTCCTCTATTGAGGCCTCAGCTTCAGAATACAAAGCTATCGGTTACTTTGTTAACTGGGTTTATATGCCCTTTAGTAGTTTTATTCAGTGACTAGTACTGACTCTGTTAGTCGATTAGGGAGTTTATGGACGTAATTACCACGTCCAAGACGTTCCGGTTACCCATCTTACCCACATTTGTGTGAGTCGGATAATTTTATGCGGACTGTAGTCTGTGGATTCTGATACATGCAGACGCCTTTGCCAATATAAAACCCGAGAGCGATGAGGTGTAAGTCTTTTGCCTAGAAATTTAAGGGACGAAACGTGATGAACCCTTTATCCAGGTACCTCAGCGACAGCTATTCAGATATCGAAAAACACTACTCTACGGATTCTTCGAATGACTCTGGGTATGTATTAGAACAGCTGTCGGCTATTATCTCTATTAACAACTGTATATGAGTAGTTCCAATGTTTATGGATCCGTCAAGCAGCTCTTTATTCTCAAAAAGAACAACCGGAAGCTCAAAACTCTGCTCTCAATCAGTGGTTGGACCTACTCCAAGAACTTTGCCATCCCATTATCTACTCAAGATGGCCGCACAGCTTTCTCCAGTAGTGCTGATGTAGTGGTAGAGATTGCAGGTGAGTATGCAGTGATGCCAGCAAAGAACTTAAAGGAGAAGTGCCGAAGCCTGAGGATAGCATGGCACTATGACCGCTAGAATATCCTACCTATCAAGTGCTCCACTTGGCCGGCAGAATGTCTTTACATCCCCGGTAGGAGATATTCCACCCACCAACCAAGAATCTTACCCGCCACATGCCAAGCTGGTTAGATCCTTGTGGAAAGATATTGAAAATAATTCCGAGGCCACTGAGAGATAAGTGCTTAAATCTTTTGTAGTTTCACACAAATAGGAGTGTGATTGGCACCACTACGGCCATGTACACGATATCACTCGATGCAAAATTGCGTAGTTGTGTTACGAGTGTAAAGCGGAAGAAGTCTATTTTGTTTGTTTGTTTTATTCATACTGTATTCACTCTAACTAGAGTATGACAGAATCTAAAGCACCTCCGCCTCCGGGCGAGCCGGTTAGGTGGCGGAGCTCCCACCCGCTACCCTTCGTCCCCGCTAGGGAAGAAGTCTATTGAGCTATCTAAGGGATAATCTGTGTCTTTATATACAAGAGAGCATGGATAGTTTGACTTGTGGGTAGCAATAATGGGTGTGTCGTATGAGATCATCTTGCGCACAGATGGGCTGTAGCTACTGGAGGCCATCAGTGAAAGATCGTTGAACTCTTTATCACCGTTTCGGGGGAGAGCATTGTAGTCCCAAATGCCCTTCTCTCAGGAGCCTGTACCGGTGCTAGAGTATGCTGTACCTGCGCCATCGGTGTTCTCGAAGGCATGACAAAAATAGCGGCATCCCAAGAACAATCTTGTTGCTGGCTACGCCACCTGCAGTGTAGGCTTTTACTGCAGCGTCTACGCTAAACGGGGTGGAGTCTGGGTTGGAGGTAGAAAGGTAGATATTCGCACTGTGTCCTGCTGTTTTATCCCATGACCCTGCGAAGTCGTATGCCATCAAGTTCCAGAAGTCAACATACTTATCCATTTGGGACATGGGTAGCTTCTTGTGGTGCTGGGGTCCCGCAGAGGTTGCAACAGTAAGAAGCATTCGCCCCCGGCTGAGTATGCGTCAATTTCGCGATGGGTTTTTTGGAGCAGGCGCACTAAGTTCTGTGCCTCAGTTTCATCTTTCAGATACTCCAAGTCGATATCTGTTCTACCCCACCGTTCAAGTTCTCCGCTTGACCAAGGGGATGTCCGGCTAGTCAAGGGGATATCCCCTTGTCCAAGATGGCCGCTTTGCTGGGGGGGCATCCTCCCGGGCAAGATTCTTAATTGGCGGGTGGGAGATGTCCCACTCACCAAGCCCTGGAAGCCAAGATGCCATGTAGGACTTGCAGAGATGGGCGTACTTCCATCAGCTAGTAATGATCAGCTGAGAGCGCATATATGCGTACCAGCTAAGGTGCATATATGTGTGCAGATATATACGCAGAGCTCTTGTACATATCTGAGCGTATATACCCATGATAGATCAACAATCAGTCATCACACAAAATAACAACCGCTTGCACACTTCTCTCGTACTACTTATTTACCAACTAATTCTTCACGAAGAAATGAATATCACTCTGTCCCTCCATGCAGCAGCAGCGAGGGTCTCACCAGTGAGCGAATCTCGATATCTTGTAACTGCAAGGGGCCACAGTGTACAGGGCGGTGCCGTGGTATCAAAAACAAGGTGAAAAGCTCCCTAGGAAGACTATAAGGATACAACAAGCACAGTAGATAGATTTTATTTGATAGTTCTAGACGAATTAAAGAAAAGGCTTTTGGTACCGAGGATATCCCTCTCACCACCTTCACAGTTCTTAGCTGCTAGGAGATATCCCACCTCGCAATCAAGAATTTTGCCTGGCAGGATACCCTCCTAGAAAGCGGCCATCTTGGGCAAGGGGATATCCTCTTGGTCAAGTAGAGACCTCAGCCGGTAGGGTAGAACAAGCATAAATCGGGATGAACGATCAACATGCAGCACAGCGCTTAACCGCAAGCTACCAACGAGGTCTGACGCCAATTTTGAGATATCACAACGAGCTGAAATTAAAATGGCATCATCATAGTCGTCCCGTTATGTCTTTTGGCCTCTTGTTTAAGGAGCCGAAACAGTCCGCCGAAATTTGTCGAGCAATATCTCGACTTTCTGCTGATATTCCGCTAGAAACCCACTTGGGGGCACGCTGTTTAATTGCCAGCATTTTATGTAATGGATTCAGACAGATGCTCACGCCAAGAGGGCCAAGCTGAGTGACGCATTCACTGAAGTCGTGTCCATCTATAGTATAACATGCCATGTTAGCAACAAGCGCGGTCGGAGGGAGATGCCGACTCACCCATTTTGCATGCATGACAATACGCAGTGTCTTCCTCGTCCTCGCAGTCGCTAATCCCACATCTACGCAAAGCCTCCTCCTTTTGTTTTCTGCGTTCCATATCCTTGAGCAAATCGTTTTCGGATGGGTGCCACACTACCACATAGACTCATAGCTTAGTTCTCAATTTTCATGGAAGATGAACGAACACAAGGGCTCACTTACCCCGGCTATCGATGATTTGCAGCCGAATTCTTTGGCTACGATCGAGTACTCTTGCTCTAACAATCCTCCAATCGAGTCCAGCCCCGAGATCGAGATCGCCTCCGCATTCAATATATGCAGTACCATCTCCCAATAGCCATCTGCCCTCGGCAAGCAGACTGGGTCTCCCGGAAACGGTTACAACAGTGCCGGTGGGTTCGATGCGAGCGCGGTTTATTGGGATGACAGACGAGACGTCAAGGGATAGGATGGGAGATGTGGGGCGGTGGTAGAGAGCCATGTTTTGCGGTGCTGCTTGATAGGGTCGGGTTTGTTGTACAATGGTTGGTGGTTCTTGGAGAAAGATGAAATATGCTGGGGGTTGCAGCGTTGAGGTTGTCACAATAGGGTTCGTCATGACGCAAGAGCCAAGCTTTGCTCAGCCTCCTCTATGGAGAGACAATACAAATACCTAGGAGCTGGTTCCAAAGATCCTTTTGCACTTTCGGGAATGTGACAGTCACAGCCGTTCAGCGCCTTCTTTTAGCGTCTCTTCCTCTCTCCCGCCTCTCTCCCCCGCCTCTCATGTGACCTACCAAGCTCGGCAGTGAGCTAGCGCGATTTCTACCATGTCGGCAGGAACACGTAGGAAAGAAAGGAAAATAGGAATTGAAATCTGAAGTTCAAATCTGAAGTTCAATTGAGGACAATTACACAACGATCTTCAGCTCACATGCTTGCAAGCATCCAGGTCTATGCAACAACAACATTGATCTCGACTCTACCACACGTCAGACCCCGAACAACTCTCTCACACGCTCCTAAATCCTAGATACTACCAAAAGGCGACCTTTCCGTCTAGCTTTACACTACATCTCACCACCAAGGACGCCTTAAAATGCTTAGACGCTCCCAAACTCCCAAAGACTTCAATTCAATCGAGAATAACTAAACGACTTTGACGATCTACTTACACAAATCCGTGACGAAATTGACCCTGCAATGAAGCAGCCAATATCTCGGAAATCCGCAGACACCTACTCGATGCTTATGTGCGGAAAGGGGCACAAGGGCAGACAAAGGCGAGATCACCTGCGCCTAGTCCACAAGTGCCTCAAACCACTTGTTCTCTACGGGAGGATCACCTGCAATGTGGATATCGGAGTGGCGGGGCGGAACCAATCCATGCTACAAACTATTGATGGTGTAATGTCTCTCTTTAGTATGATGGTCAAACCACCCCGAGATACGACTGAGGAGCAGGTGCCGGGGCAGGGCAATGTGCCGAGTGACTTCCGGAGGGAACAATCTTACAAACAATGCAGATCGGAGTTGTCCCCACAGTCCCTCATAACCTCCAAACTGCGGCATGTTTATTACGGAAAGCGAAGAAAACGAGGCCTAAGGACTTCCCGGTGAATATTTCTTACTTGAAGCCTATGCCACCATGTTACGCGTACTGCCAGCCTAGGCATATCAAATTGATGCAGATGTGGCCTTCAATCACGATCACCGACTTCTGCCTCACCCTGTTCACTGGACCTCAACATCCATCTTCTTTCTCTTGACCGTAAGTGAATTAATTGCTTCGCGCACATTTCTCTGTCCACTAATTTTCCAAATATTAGTTACGACTATCAATCATTGTTTCGCTCTGACCGATTCCCTCTTACTCACCTCCTCCAAGCCGTCTAAACCACCTACAATTCGCACCGAGTAATTGGAATGTCAGGAGTGCAAATATTGCTACTTAATTACCTCGCTCATGCCAATAGCGTTTACATTTCTCAGATATCCGGAATTAACCATACTGCCGGTCAGTTCTACCTGTACAACATGGCTACAGGGAAATAAGAAGTCAGAACCCAGAAAATGATCCCCATAGCCAGTAAAGCCTGTCAAGGTTGCAATACTCATGAACTGTGCTGGAATGTTGCGTATCCATCCTACTAATATTATACATATCCCGCACATGGCGCTGCCCATATTGAGACGGGGGGATTAGACATAGCTTGGTAGCAGCAAGAAGTGAGAGGCGACGATTGTAGATAGCTTGGGTACCACGGCTCATACAATATAAATCTTTGACCATAATTGTGAACTCAGTTTATCGGCATTAGTTTGGGCATGAGACATCAACAATCGTCCACCTTTGGGAGCATGGCACCTACCTCCAGAAGTGGAGAGCCTTTTGCAATCAATCAGTTCAAAATTATGGAGGGACTCTATACAATCAAGTGTAGATCCAGGGGTGTTCGAACTCCTTTATTATATTTGCTCGATGTAGCAACGGCCGTGGCGGTGACATGTCCACGGCTGGTAATGGCTCCACAAAAGTAGCCTAACTTAGGTGGTCTAAGTGCGCGCATGGATGGTGCAAGACTTCGTGGAGTGTAAGAAGTTCTACGGACCCCAGTGCAGTGCTCTTCCATTTCTTTCGTACGTTGGCCTGCAATCATCACAAATATCCACAAAATCCTAGATACCGCCGAGCAGCATCCTTCAATTGTTACCAGACCAGATTTAAACTATGCAAACGGCTGAACAAATAAACCCAGGTGGACTTAAGGAGAGCTGTTGGGCACATGAGCCTGTTACTTAGGGTTAAGAACGATCATAAGGTTATGAGCGAGAGAGTGGTTGAGATTGAGGCTTTGGGTGCAAATAGTACTTAGCAAAAATCCTGCTTGTGCACATTGCAGACTATACACCCACATGATCTTGTAGCCACCTGCGTACATAACTAGGTACTTACAGTGCCAAACTCCCCCCGTTTGTTGATGCGGCAGCAATGCAACAGCTTTGTGAGTGTAGCATAACTCCCGGAATCTGGTGAATGTAGCATTGTGGTGAATGAAAATTTTGATGAATGAGAATAGTTCCAAATGCCATAGTAAAGCAGAATGTGACCACATGTGACATTGCAACTAATGAAACATTCAATTTAATGGTGTACTACTGGACCATTAAATAGAATGCAGCATTCATTTAAGTGTTACATGAATTCCACATTCTCATCACATTACTGTGAGAGTAATAAACACAGGTACCTACATAAAGCCCTAACATAATAGAATGCCAATAAACTACATGTTGTAGTGGTTACAAAGTAGTACTTGTACTCGAGTACGCAGGTTCAAGCCATAGAACAATCTACTATGATTTTATGTTTTGTAGTCAAACAGTACACGGGGTGGCCACCTTATACGTGTAGTATGGCGGTGGGGGTGGTGGGACCTGCGGAGATGTGCAGACATTGAGAAATATTTAGGTGTACAACTAGTGTAGTATGACTGTCATATTTCCATCAATGTGGATTGTTTTAAATGTGCGATCAATGTAGAATCAATGGAACATTTCAGTGTGTCTCCAGTGCCACATTACTGTAACATTCATCTAGCATTCAATACAATTCAGATTCTTACAAATTCCGAAATGCCCCACAAGCCACACTGATGTGTACATTTACAGTGAATCTAACATTCATGCAGCACTAATCCGGCGTCAATAAAGGGGCGATTTTTGGTACAGTAGGTAGGTAGGTGTTTTTTCCTAAGCGCGAGGATGTGGCTTAGGGTTAGGTTAATTTTGCAAAAACAATCAGTCTATAGAAGCGACTCCAGTAACGTCTAGAAACGGCTGGATAACGCGATGAGGTGGGAGGGGAGCCAATACAGACTCTTCAACCACCGCCGCCTTGAGTCCAAAAAAGGACTCCCCCAACAGCCAATCAACGTCTCCAGTAGCTATAGGCGAGGTGGGGCAGGGCGAAATGACTGTTGATTATGCGTTCAATTTTCTGCCCATGTCTTGTCATCCAATCTCAACAAGTCGTCCAACTCATTGAGTTCGAAATTAATGGCACCCATTCTTTCCCATCGATCATCAATCCCATCGAATTTCGGCACAATTGACATGCGAGAACTTTGATGGCTTTCAATGACTACTTCAAAATGGCCTTACTGGTGGATTGTCAACCCTGGTTTGTTGCTTGGGTCCCAGAGTATCACTCACACTACAGGGGTTTGTTGATCGGTTTCCTGCATCGAAGCAGGTTCTATAGTGTAATGGTCAGCACTCCGGGTTCTACTTCCGGAAATTCCGGTTCGATCCCGGGTGGGATCTCTAACGCGGGTCGCGTTATCCACATGTGGATGATGTGCCCCGCGTTATCTTTTTATTGGGTGGAAATGTGTTTTTATATAGGTGTTGATCAAGGTTGCTCGTGTCGCAAATATCACGCTGTGATGGCGTTCATCGTAGTTCAAGGCTTAACGGTGAATAAGCAGTTCCTCTCTGGGTTGAATGTATCTCCAGAGGATTATTATACATCCGTTCTGTTCTTGCAAATTGTCGATAGTACCCGAAGAACTATAAATACATCGAACATTGTCAGACAACACGATAGAGATTGCCGGCAACAATTGCTTAAATGCAATATGTGGCGCCCGTTCACGGTGAAACAGAGAATGGCATTGCCACAATAAGGCATGATTGAGTCGGAGTTCTTGCGGTGCCCTGTATCCAATAACTAATAGGATGATTCTGAGAAACAGTAGTAAACTGATCTTGTATGTATCGGTCGTGAGGGTTGGATTTTAGTACAAGACCAATCGAGATTACCCTTAGATAGATAAGGTGGCTTTGTAGGGTTGAAATAAGCTTCTGAAAGCCATTTAGACCGGTGATTCAGGGATATACAGTAGTGCCGTGCTCCATCATAATGCCTTATGCCCTACCGGCATACTCTATGTCTTATCGGTATACAATATGCCTTATCGTATGCCCTGTGCCTTGCACCGTGGCCGAGTGATATATTGTAATACTGTATGTTGCATATCCGGTGGCAAAGGTGGTAAAAGGCCGCGCAACAGTCGCCACTCTCTTGTACTATATATCTTAAGTCTCTCTCCTTCTCTCTTCTCTCTGTACCATAGTATTGCACACAGTTCTCTCCTTCCATATCGTAACACTCTAGTCGGTGAGTGTGACGAGTGACTAGTCGTGATCCATCGGCCTCAGAAGAGGGAAATCCGATAATTCAGCCCACAATAGCAAATCCTTTATCATAAGCAAAAGTATAATTCGCCTCCTTCCTGTTGCGGAGTGGTAGAAAACTAATTGCAACATTAAACCATACATATTACCTCCAATCCTCACTCCCACCTCTCTCAACAATCGCTGAGTTCGCGCAAAGAAACTATACGGTGAAATAAAATAAGCCAAAAAACCCAAGTGACCGCCTCGTTTATTCCGCATTGCAATGATACGTCGGGGCCCGGGGTAGTGAGGAGGTCATCGCAAATCGCCAGACGTCGGCCCGCCGCATGGCATTTGAGTACTACGTTAGGCTCACCTGCGTGCACCTGCAGCTCGAAGAATGACTGCTACAACATCGTGGTTATTATTTTTCCGCCAATTTGATTGCGCGCGTTCCACTAGACCCCGTTACATCGACACCAGATTTCAGGAGTTGCTCGACAACAGCTTGATGACCGCCTTCGGCAGCAGCCTGGAGTGCTGTCTTCCCTCTGTGTCTACCTAGGGGTGCATTAACATCGGCGCCAGCTTTCAGGAGTTGCTCGACAACAGCTTGATGACCGCCTTCGGCAGCAGCCTGGAGTGCTGTCCTCCCTCTTTCTTCACCTGGGGGTGCATTGACATCGGCGCCAGCTTTCAGGAGTTGCTCGACAACAGCTTGATGACCGCCTTCGGCAGTAGCCTGGAGTGCTGTCCTCCCTCCGACAAGACCTGGGGGTGCATTGACATCGGCGCCAGCTTTCAGGAGTTGCTCGACAACAGCTTGATGACCGCCTTCGGCAGCAGCCTGGAGTGCAGTCCTCCCTCC